>Ga0224512_10000030_pt1 | contig 173514 bp, 145 predicted proteins | sample SF_May12_sed_USG_4_FD_169103 | JGI IMG/M metagenome (GOLD analysis project Ga0224512, IMG submission 169103) | Sediment microbial communities from San Francisco Bay, California, United States - SF_May12_sed_USGS_13 | ecosystem: Environmental > Aquatic > Marine > Sediment | place: USA...
CGGAGTACTTACCGAACAGAATCTTGTCGCCGGCCTTGACGTCGAGCGGGCGCACTTTGCCCTCTTCGCTCACCTTGCCTTTGCCCACGGCAATGACCTCACCCTGATCGGGCTTCTCGGCCGCCGTATCGGGAATGACGATGCCGGACGCAGTTTTGCGCTCCTCTTCCAACCGCTTGACGATGATGCGGTCGTGCAACGGACGAATCTTCATGCTAAAACCTCCTGTGATATGACTGAACGACGGAGAACGGATTGACTAGCACTCCTCTCAATCGAGTGCTAATAATACACGCAAGATCAAGCAAAGACAACGGGTTACAGGCAGGTGGGGATGCTACAGTGTTGGAGTGAGCGCACACTCCACACCCGTGCCAGGCACCTAAGTGCCGAGCCGACTTATCTTTGTGCCGAAATTGGGCTAGTGCGCGGAGTCGAGCGAGGCGGCTGTGGGAACGCCAAACCGGTAGACGGTCTTCCGGCGACCCTCCAGCGTGGGAACGATCGGGTGGTGCGGGCAGGGCGGAGCGCGACGCCCGGCGCCGTCAAGCGTCACATCGTCCGCGTAGTCCGCCCAGATGCCGCCGCTCACCGGCCGAAACAACCACATCAGGTAACCGCGAGTGGCAGCGAGCTGCACCAGCTCGTCCGCATCGGGCGCGTCGGAGACCACCACCTGATTTCCGTTGACGCCGAACGGGAACGAGCCAAATGCCTGCAAGCATTCGAGCGCCTCCGTCGAAGAGGCGCCGGGACGCATGCACCCCGGACGCTCGGCCCGCGCGACGTCCCACGCGCCGAGCTCCCATGCGGCTTCCATGGTCGCACGGTCCACCGCGACCAAGTTCCGCCAGCGATCGTTCAGCTGCAGTGCGGAGCTCGGAACCGGCGTATACGAAACCGCCTCGGCCTCTTCGAGCTCCACCAGTTTCTCCTTGATGAAGCCGTGCCAGTGCAAAGTCAGTATCACCGGCGTGTCGGGGCAAGAAACAGCCGCCAGCGTGATGCCGACCAGCGGCAGGCCCGTCGCAGCGATCTGGTCCCTGATGCGCTCAAGAATATCCATAGGCAGCTCCGTTTAGTTCGAGTGATAAACTCCACTACGCACGCAAGAAAATACGAGCAAGAATGATGCCAATCTGCTCATGCCAACGTCACGCGCGCGATAGCTAGGGGTGGACCCGGCGGGAGAGGTAGTAACGCGGGCCCGGCTGCTGCCGGTCGTGGGGTTTCGTGACCGATGTAACGGTTGACCCGATTGAAGAAGATCCGCTCCTGGCTGCTTAGCACGAGTGCGCTGATTTTCTAATGCTTTCGCGCCCAAAATGCAAACTAGCACTCGCAATGATCTGCTGCTAAAACGCAGCCTGGCTGCCGTCTGGCACCCATGCACGCAAATGAAGCATCACGAGTGGCTGCCGCTCGTTCCCATTGCGCGCGGCGAGGGTTGCTGGCTTCACGATTTCGATGGCCGGCGCTATCTGGATGCGATCAGTTCCTGGTGGGTGAACCTCTTCGGGCACTGCAACCCGCGCATCAATTCAGCGCTGCGTGCACAACTCGAGCGCCTCGAACATGTGCTGCTTGCGGGCTTCAGCCACGAGCCAGTCGTAGAACTTTCCGAGCGCCTTGCGAACGCGACCGGCGGCGCGCTTGGCCACTGTTTCTACGCCAGCGATGGCGCATCCGCGGTCGAGATCGCTCTCAAGATGAGCTTTCATTGCTGGCGTAACCGCAGCCGGCCGGAGAAAACCCGTTTCTTGAGCCTCGCCGGCAGTTATCACGGCGAGACCCTCGGCGCGCTCGCAGTCACCGATGTTCGGCTCTTCAAGGACACCTATGCGCCCCTGCTGATGGGTAGCCATCAGGCGCCAAGCCCCGACTTCCGGCTGGCGGAAAAGGGTGAAGCGCCGCGCGCCTTTGCACTGCGCTGCGCGCGAGCGCTGGAGCAGTTTCTCGAGCGGCACCATGGGGAAACCGCCGCGTTCATCGTCGAGCCGCTGGTGCAGGGCGCCACCGGCATGGCGATGTACGACGCCGAGTACCTGCGCCAGGCGCGCCAGCTGTGCGACCGCTATGACGTACACCTCATTGCCGATGAAATCATGACCGGCTTCGGGCGCACGGGGACCTTCTTCGCTTATGAGCAGGCCGGGATCAAGCCGGACTTCCTGTGCCTGTCGAAAGGCATCACCGGCGGCTACCTCCCGCTCTCGGTCGTCCTTACGCGTAAGTCCATCTACGAAGCGTTCTACGACGAGCAGGTGATGCGCGGATTTCTGCATTCGCACTCCTACACCGGCAACACGCTCGCGTGCCGCGCCGCACTCGCGACCCTGGATATCTTCGAACAGGACCGCGTCATCGAGGCGAACCGCAGCCGGAGCGCCCGCCTGACGGCCGCGACGGAGGCGATCGCCCGTCACCCGCGCGTCCGGCATTTTCGCAGCACCGGCATGATCTGGGCCTTCGATATCGACACCGACGACCCCCACTTCGCCCACAAATTCTTTACCGCGGCGCTGGAACGGGAACTGCTGCTGCGCCCACTTGGCAACACCGTCTATTTCATGCCGCCGTATGTGATCGGCGACCCTGAAATCGCCCTGCTCACCACGCGCACCGCCGAGTTGCTCGACGCGTTGCCTCTCCAATGAGCACCGCTTGAGACTCACATTTCTCGGCGCAGCCGGCGAGGTCACCGGCTCATGCTTTCTCGTGGAAACCGGTGCCGCGCGGTTCCTCGTGGACTGCGGCCTGTTCCAAGGAAATCGCGCGACCCAGGCGAAGAATCGCTCGCGTTTCGCTTTCGATCCGCGCGCGCTCGATTTCGTTCTGCTCACGCACGCCCACATCGATCACTCGGGATTGTTGCCCCGGTTGGTCGCCCGGGGTTTTGGCGGTCCCATCTTCGCCACCGGCGCCACCTGCGACCTGCTTGAAGTCATGCTGACCGATAGCGCGTATATCCAGGAACGGGAGAGCGAGCGCGACCGGCGGGCCAAGGGGCGCCGGCGCATTTCAGAAGAACCTCCGCTCTACACGATAAAGGACGCCGAGCGCTGTCTCAGGCAGCTCGTGCCCGTCGAGTACGATGCCGAGGTCGCACCCCGGCCGGGCGTGCGGGCGTGCTTCCGCGACGCAGGACACATTCTCGGTTCGGCAATCATCGAGATCTGGGTCGGCGAAGGCGCGGCGCGCCGCAAGCTGGTGTGCTCCGGTGACATCGGGCAGCGCCTCCGGCCGCTGGTGCGAGATCCGACCCCCATCGCCAACGCCGACGTGCTGCTGGTGGAGTCCACCTACGGCAACCGGCTGCACCGCTCCTTGTCCGCGACACTGGAAGAGCTGTGTCACGCCGTGACGGACACGCTCGCGCGCAAGGGCGGCAACGTCATCGTGCCGTCGTTCGCCGTCGGCCGCACCCAGGACCTCATCTACCTCCTCGCCGACTTCTACCGCAAAGGTCAGCTCCCCGAGATGGATATCTACGTCGACTCCCCGCTCGCCCTCAAGGCAACCTCGATCACCCTGCGCCACCTCGCCGTGCTCGACGCAGACGCGGCCAAACTCGTGCGCTGGCTTAAAGGCGCCCGGGGTCGGCCGCGGATCCGTTTCGTGCAGGATATCGAGGAGTCGATCGGCCTGCACCGCGTCAAGCGGGGCGCCGTCATCATCTCGGCGAGCGGCATGTGCGAGGCCGGGCGCATCAAGCACCATCTGCGGCATAATCTCGGCAGACCCGAATGCACGATCATCATTTCCGGTTTCCAGGCAGCGGGAACGCTCGGGCGCAGGCTCGTCGATGGCGCAAAGGAAGTGCGCATTTTCGGCATCCCGGTGCCCGTCCGCGCGGAGATCTACACCATCGGCGGGCTGTCCGCGCATGCCGACCAGGAGGGGCTTATCGATTGGCTCTCGCGCTTCGAGCGCGCGCCGCGCACCACCTACGTCGTGCATGGCGAAGCGGACATTGCAGAGCAATTCGCCGGCGTGGTGCGCAGCCGCTTGAAGTGGCGCGGGGTCACAGTGCCGCAGCGGGGCATGAGCGTAAATCTCTCGTAGGATTACCGGTGGCACGTCATTTGCGATCCGCATCGATGCGTTTCGTCTTCCGCTTTCTCATCGCCGCGTTGACAGCGTTGTCGCCGGTCGCAGCCCGGGCCGCTGCCCCGCCGGAGCCGGTGGCGCGCGCCCTCACGCGCGCGGGCATTCCCCAGAGCGCGGCCGGTTTCTACGTGCATGAGATCGGCGCGCCCCGCCCGCTCCTCGCCGTCGGCGCCGACCGCGCGTTCAATCCCGCCTCCACCATCAAGCTGCTCACCACCTATGCGGCGCTGGAGCTGCTCGGTCCCGCTTACACCTGGCAGACGGAGGCGTACGCTGCGGGTAATCTCACCGGCGGGGTGCTCACCGGCGATCTCATTTTGAAGGGCTACGGCGATCCCAAGCTCACGCTCGAGAATTTCTGGCTGTTGCTGCGCGAGTTGCGTGCACGCGGCCTGCGCGAAATCCGCGGTGATCTTGTGCTCGATCGCAGCTATTTCGCTCCTGAAACCGCCGACGCCACCGGCGTCGACGACCAAAAGATGCGTCCCTACAACACGGCGCCCGATGCGCTGCTCGTCAACTTCAAGTCCGTGCGGTTGCAATTCATCCCCGATTCCGCCGCACACGCGGTGCGCGTCATTGCCGAGCCCGACCTCCCGCAGGTGAAGATCGCCAACGAATTGGTTCTCGACGGTGCGCGCTGCGGCTACTGGGAAGCCCGTTTGAGACACGACCTTCAGGACGGGCCCGCGGCCGCCCGTCTGCGGTTCGCCGGGAGGTTCGCAACCGCCTGCGGCGAGCGGGAACGCTACTTCAGCGTCCTCGGCCCCAGCGAATATGCCATCAGCCTGTTCCAGGTGTTGTGGCGCGAGCTCGGGGGCACGTTCACCGGTGGCGTGCGCGAGAGCAAAGTCGGCACTGAAGCGCGCCTGCTGGCTACCTGGAAGTCGCAAACGCTCGCGGAAACGGTGCGGGACATCAACAAGTTCAGCAACAACGTCATGGCCCGCCAGCTCTTTCTCACCCTGGGCGCCGCGGCGGAAGGCGCGCCCGCTACCACCGAAAAGTCGGTGCGCGCCATACGCCAGTGGCTCGCCGACAAAGGCCTCGCGTTTCCCGAGCTCGTCCTCGAGAATGGCGCGGGGCTCTCGCGCCTCGAGCGGCTGAGCGCGCGCAGCCTCGGCCAGCTCCTGCTAACGGCCTATCGCAGCCCGCTGATGCCGGAGCTGATCGCTTCGTTGCCGCTGGCGGCGTCCGACGGCACCATGAAGAAACGGGTCAGGAACGCCGCGGTCGCGGGCCGCGCCCACATGAAGACCGGCACATTGGACGGCGTGCGTGCCATCGCGGGTTATTTACTCGATGCGCAAGGCCGGCGCATGGTCGTCGTCTTCATCGTCAACCATCCCAACGCGTTCAACGCACAGGCCGTGCAGGACGCACTGCTCGACTGGGTCTACCGCCGCGGCAAGGCGCGCTAAAACGTGCTTAAGAGCGCGTAACAAAATCAAGAAGATCAGCCGCAGATAAACGCCGATGAAAATCGGAAAACCTTGTAATCTTCAAGAAATGGTTTTTATCGGCGTCCATCGGCAGCGTAGGATGTATGCGACATTCCGTTACCGGTTCTAACAAGTAAAGGGTCTTCGAGTCCGCTTCCAGGGCTTTTTGCCGTCACAAGCCCAGTTCCTGCCACAAAGCGTCCACGCGGCGCTTCACCTCCTCGCTCATCGCGATCGGCTCGCCCCAGCGGCGGCCGGTTTCCGCCGGCCACTTGTTGGTGGCGTCGATGCCCATCTTGGAACCAAGGCCGGGGACGGGGCTCGCAAAATCGAGATAATCGATGGGTGTGTGCTCGGCGATCAGCGTGTCACGCTGCGGATCCACGCGGGTGGTGAGCGCCCAGATCACTTCCTTCCAGTCACGGATGTTGATGTCATCGTCGGTAACGATGATGAATTTCGTGTACATGAACTGCCGCAGAAAGCTCCAGATCCCGAACATCACGCGTTTCGCGTGCCCCGGGTACTGCTTCTTCACGCTGACGACCGCCAGCCGGTACGAACAACCCTCAGGCGGCAGGTAGAAATCCACGATCTCGGGGAACTGGCGCGTCAGCAACGGCACGAAGACCTCGTTCAACGCCATACCCAGGACCGCCGGCTCGTCCGGCGGTTTTCCGGTGTAGGTCGAGTGATAAATCGGATCGCGGCGGGTCGTGATCCGATTTATCGTGAAAACCGGAAAACGCTCTGTTTCATTGTAGTAGCCGGTGTGGTCGCCAAAAGGTCCCTCGAGCGCGGTCTCCCCGGGATGTATAAAGCCCTCCAGCACGATCTCCGCCGAGGCGGGGACCTGCAGGTCGTGGCTCCGGCATTTCGCGATCTCGGTCTTGGCGCCGCGCAGCAGCCCCGCAAACTGGTACTCGGACAGCGCGTCCGGCACGGGCGTCACCGCGCCCAACATGGTCGCCGGATCCGCCCCGAGCGCCACCGCAACGGGAAACGGCTCCTGCGGGCGCGCGAGGGCGTGATCGCGGTAATCGAGCGCGCCGCCGCGGTGCGCCAGCCAGCGCATGATGACTTTGTTCCTGGCGATCACCTGTTGGCGATAGATGCCGAGATTCTGACGGCGACGGGCGGGCCCGCGCGTAACGGTCAGGCCCCACGTGATGAGCGGCGCGGCGTCGGCCGGCCAGCAAGTCTGGATCGGCAGCCGGCCCAGGTCCACCTCCGCGCCCTCCCACACTATTTCCTGGCACGGTGCGCTCGAGACTTCGCGCGGCTGCATCGTCAGCACCTGCTTGAGCAGGGGCAGCTTCTCCCAGACCTCTTTCCACCCGCGCGGGGGCTGGGGCTCCTTCAGATACGCCAGCAGCTTGCCGAGATCGCGCAGCGCGGGCACCGGATTATCCGCGTCCACGCCCAGGCCGAAGGCAACGCGCTTCACCGTGCCGAATAGATTCCCAAGCACGGGAATGGCATGACCGGCGGGCTTCTCGAACAGGAGCGCGGGCCCGCTGCGCCGAAGGACGCGGTCGCAGATCTCGGTCATCTCGAGCCGCGGGTCGACTGCGGCAGCGATGCGCTTTAACTCTCCGCGCGTATCAAGCTGGGCGAGGAAATCACGCAGGTCGCGATATTTCATGACGCAGCCATCCGGCCGTGGGTCATAGCCGCATCCGGACGCGGACGTATAGGTCGAGCGCAAGCCCCGCAAAAATGGCGAGCCCGACCCAGTTGTTGTTGAGAAACGCCCTGAAGCAGGCCTCGCGGTTGCGCTCCCGGATCAGGCGGTACTGGTAGCCCACAAGGCCCGCCGCCACGACCAGTCCGGCGAAGTACATCGCGCCGAGCTGCCGCTCGTAGCCGACGCCCACCATGACGATCAGAAACAGTGCATGAGCGATCATCACGCCGGCGACGTCGTGGCGTCCGAGCAGGATCGCCGAGGACTTGAGTCCGAGCTTCACGTCGTCGTCGCGATCCACCATCGCATATTCGGTGTCGTAGGCGATGGCCCAGAACACATTGGCGATCATCAGCACCCACGCTACCTTCATGAGACTGCCGTGTTGCGCGGCAAAGGCCATCGGGATCGAGAAACCAAAGGCGATTCCCAGCCACGCCTGCGGGAACGAGAACACGCGCTTGAGAAACGGATAGACCGCAGCCAGCGGAAGCGCAATAAACGCCAGCATCACGGTAAGCCGGTTGAGCTGCAGCACGAGCAGGAAGGCGAGCAGCAACAGAAACGCCGCCAGCGCGAGCGCCTCGAGCGGGGACACCTCGCCCGTGGCCAGCGGACGATCGCGGGTGCGCTCGACATGAGGGTCAAAGTTGCGGTCGGCATAATCGTTCACGATGCACCCAAAAGAGCGCATCAGGACTACGCCGACGATAAAGATCGCCAGGTTGTCGTAGTCCGGAATGCCGTACGCGGCAAGCCATAGCCCCCACAGCGCGGGCCAGAGCAGCAGCAGGGCGCCGATCGGTTTGTCGAGCCGTATGAGCCGCTCGTAGGCATCGAGCCGGCGCTTGACCGTCGCAATCACAGCGTGAGTATCCCGGGCAGGAAGATCTCGGTCACCAGTATAGGCGAATTGCGCAGTGTGAATAGCGAGCGCCGCGCCCACAGCGCGGGCCGCGGCCCGCGCGCGCCTGCGAGTGCCCGCGCGTTGAGCTCGTCGCGCGCGCTCAGCTCACGGAATCGGAGCGGCTGGCGCCGCACGCGCGGGTTCGCGAATAACGCCGCGCCCAACGGCTGCGTTCCGAGGCGGATGAGCGCTCGCCACGCCCGGCGCAGGTCACTGCGGCGCGCCACGCTATGCGCGAACACTACTGGTATGCCGCCGCAGCAAAGGTAGACCTCGCGCACCAGAGTTTGGCGCGCCGCGGCACCGAACAGAAAACGCTCCTCGCGTGTCGCGCGCCGCGGCCCCTGAAACACGAGTTCCACGCGAAACGCCTTGCAGCGGGCACGGATGCGGCCGGTCAGCGAGCCGCGATCGATCAGCCAGTCGTGGTACCGGCCGGCGCCCGCGGCGGGATGGCGGCGCCAGTAGCGGTCGCGTCGAATGGTAACCACAAGGCGAATTGTATTAGTGTATTAGACCTTCAGGTATTCATGCTTTGCTCCCAGCCAGCGCGTGAGGTGGCGCCGCGCGGCCTGGGGTTGATCACGCAGCAGCACTTCGGCCGCCTTGCGCGCCGCGTCGAGCAGATCGAGGTCCGCATTGAGATCGGCAAATCTGAGCAGCGGCACTCCGCTCTGCCGCGCGCCAAGCAGCTCGCCGGGCCCGCGCAGCACCAGATCCTGGCGCGCGATTTCGAAACCGTCGCGGTTCTCATAAATGACCTTGAGTCGTTCACGCGCCGTCGCCGTCAGCGGACGCGCGTAGAGAAGAATGCAGACGCTCTCGCCCGCGCCGCGACCGACCCGTCCACGCAGCTGGTGCAATTGCGCGAGTCCCATGCGCTCCGCGTTCTCGATCACCATCAGGGTCGCGTTGGGAACGTCCACGCCCACCTCGATGACCGTGGTCGCGACGAGCAGTTGAATCTCCCCGTCCCGGAACGCCTCCATTACCCGGACCTTCTCCTCGCCCTTCAGTCGCCCGTGGACGAGTCCGAGCTTGAGCTCGGGAAAGGTCGCGGTGAGCGCGGCATGCGTCTGGAGCGCGGTCTTTAACTGGCGCGCCTCGGATTCCTCGATCAATGGACAAACCCAGTAGGCCTGGCTGCCCGCCACGCATGCGTCGCGCACGCGCTGGATCACCTCGGCCCGGCGCGCTTCCGAGATCAGCTTGGTGGTCATCGGGGCTCGCCCGGGCGGCAGCTCGTCGATAGTCGAGACGTCGAGGTCGGCGTAATAGCTCATTGCGAGCGTCCGCGGTATCGGGGTCGCGCTCATCATGAGCTGGTGCGGTTGCGCCCCCTGATTCGGGCGCGAGCCTTTCAGGCGCAGCGCGAGACGCTGATGCACACCAAAGCGGTGCTGCTCGTCCACGATCGCGAGCGCCAGATCGGCAAAGGCGACTTCCTCTTCGATCAAGGCATGCGTGCCGACGACGATTTGCGCCACGCCCTGCGCGGCGGCCGCAAGCGCGGCACGCTTGTCCTTGCGGCCGAGGCTCCCGGACAACCACGCCACCTCCAACCCGAGCGGCGCAAGCCAGGCCGCGAACTTGCGGTAATGCTGCTCGGCCAGGATCTCGGTCGGCGCCATGACCGCGACTTGCCGCCCGTTCTCGACGCATTGCAAGGCAGCGAGCACGGCGACCACGGTCTTCCCGCTGCCCACGTCGCCCTGCAGCAAGCGTTGCATCGGATGCGGCTCACTGAGATCTCGTTCGATGTCCCGCCACGCCTTGCGCTGCGCTCGCGTCAGCTCGAACGGTAAACGCGCGAGCAAGGCACGGGTCAGCTCCCGGCGTGGGCGCAGAGACGGCGCGCCGGCGCCGCGCCGGCGCTCGTGATGCAGCCGCATCGAGAGTTGCTGCGCGAGCAGCTCGTCGAATTTCACGCGGCGCCACGCCGGATGGCGACGCTCCTGCAACTCCGACTGCCGGATCTGTGGCGGCGGGTTGTGCAGCAGCAGAACCGCGTCACGGAACGAAGGCAGCGAGGCCCGCGCCAGCAGCGCCGGTGGCAGCGTGTCCGTCAGGTCGCAGTCGTTGAGCGCGCGCGCGATCAGGTACCGCAGCGTGTCCTGGGCAAGCCCGGCCGTCGTGGGATAGACCGGGGTCAGCGCCGTCGCAACCGGCATCTCCCCGCGAACGACGCGGTAGCGCGGATGCACCATCTCGGGTCCATGAAAGCCGTGCCGGATCTCCCCGTAGGCGCGCACGCGCGTGCCGGCAGCGAGCTGCTTCACCTGGCTCATGTAGAAATTGAAAAATCGCAGGGTGAGCACCCCGCTGCCGTCCTCGATATAGCAAACGAGCTGACGCCGGGGGCGGTACTTGATGTCGCACTCGACGACGGTGCCCTCGACCAGCGCGGGCCCGCTCGCCGGCGCGTGATTGATCGGGTCGAGCCGCGTCTCGTCGTCGTAGCGCAGCGGCAGGTGCAGGACCAGATCGAACTTGCTGCTGATGCCGAGCTTGGCAAGGCGGGCCAGCGTGCTCCTGCTGAGCCCGGAAAGTGATGAGTGATGAGTGATGAGTGATGAGGGAGCGACGGCCTTGGTTCTCACGCCTCACCTTTCATTCTGCACTCTGCGCTGCTCAATCGAGATGCATGATGGCGTCGACTTCCACGAGCGCGCCGCGCGGAAGGCTCGCGACGCCGAGCGTCGCGCGCGCCGGATAAGGCGCCGCGAAACAAGCGACCATGATTTCGTTCACGCGGCCAAAGTCGTCGAGATCGATGAGGTAGACGGTCAGCCTAACGATATCGCGCAGATCGCCGCCCGCTGCTTGCGCCACGGCCCTGAGGTTCTCGAAGACACGACGAGCCTGCGCATCGAGTCCCGGCACGAGCTCCATGGTCGCCGGGTCGAGCCCGATCTGTCCGGCGAGATAGACCGTGTTGCCGCAGCGCACCGCCTGCGAGTACGGACCGATCGCTTTGGGTGCCGCTTCCGAGTGAATGATCTGCTTTGGCATATCTGCTTCCTTGATCGTGGAACCGGGGTGAGCACGCCAATGATGTAACGCCACCGGCAATCTTTCAATCGAGCGCGGTCCCGCGCGTGTCAGCCGGGGAGCCGCAGCACGTACTTGGCCAGAATGTTGCGCTGGATCTCGCTCGAGCCGCCGTAGATCGTGGCCGGCCGCGCATAATAGAACGGGTTCAGGAAGTCCGCTTCCACACCTGCGACATCCTGTACGCCCGGCATCACCCCCTGCTCGTCGCCGATTTCGACAAGGAGGTCCGTCAAGCGCTGCCACGTCTCCATCGCCCAGATCTTCAGCGTGGAAACCTCGGGCCCCAATGTCTCACCGCGCTTTGCCTGCTCCACGAACCGGCCGTAGAGCGCGGCGAGATCCTCCAGGTCGAGCTTGACCGCGGCGTAGCGATCCACGAACCCTGCGTCGGCAAACAGGCCTTTCGCCCGCGCAATCGCCTCCAGCCGGCGCAACGCATACTGCGGGCGGCGCGGGCTGCCAATGTTGAGCCGCTCGAACGAGAGCAGCGCTTTGGCAATGTTCCACCCGTCGTTCAATTGGCCCACGAGCGCGGCAGACGGCACGCGAACGTCGTCGAAGAACACCTGGCAGAACTCGTCGTGCCCCGCGAGATTGCGGATCGGGCGGATCGTTATCCCGGGCGTCTGCAGGTCAACAATGAAGAAGCTGATGCCCGCCTGTTTTTTCGCCTGCCGATCGGTGCGGGCCAGCAGATAAATGTGCGTCGCGTCGTCCGCAAGCGATGTCCAGATCTTCTGGCCATTAATGACAAACCCATCGTCCACGCGCGTCGCGGTGGTTTGAAGGCTCGCCAGATCCGAACCCGCGTTAGGCTCGGAGTAGCCCTGGCACCAGATGAATTCGCCCGAGAGCGTGCGCGGCAGGTAGTGCCGTTTCTGCTCCTCGGTGCCAAACTTCATGATGATCGGCCCGACCTGGGTGATGCCCTGGTCCGGCGCGCGCGCGACTCCGTGGCGCTCCATCTCCTCGAGCAGGATCACCATTTTTCCCGCCTCGAGTGCCATGCCGCCCCATTCGTGCGGCCAGTTGGGAGCGATCCAGCCTTTCTCGTAGAGCGTGTGCCACCACTCCTTCATCTCGTGCCAGCGGGCGCGGCGCAGGATGTAGCGCAGCGCTGGCGGATACTCGGCCTCGAAAAACGCCCGCGCCTCGCGGCGGAAGTCCTCGTCGCTCATCGCGTTCCAGTCAGTCATGCCGCCCTCGATCGATGCCATGTCAAAAAACGAAATACCAAATTCAGCCACGGAAACACACGGAAGTACACGGAAGTAAATCGGTTTTCAATTTTGGATCCTTTCCGTGTGATTCCGTGGCCAAGTTCTTTCTATTCACCATTCACCATTCACGCTGTTCAAAGCAACGTAGCGCCGGCGATGCTGCGTGGTATTGCCGAGCCAGGCGGCAAGCACCAGCGCGCGTTTCATATAGAGCCCGATATCGCAATCGTCCGTGAAGCCGATCGCGCCGTGCAGCTGGATCGCCTCGCGCGTCACCCGGAGCGCGACGTCCGAGCAGCGCGCCTTGACCCGGCTCGCGAGGGCGGACCGGGTCGCCGCATCCGGCGCGCCGTCAAGCGTCTCGAGCACCTGATCAAGAACGGCACCAGCCAGCTCTTTCTGGATGTAGAGATCCACCGCGCGGTGCTGAAGCGCCTGAAAGCTGCCGATTGGCTTGCCGAATTGCACGCGGGTCTTCAGGTAATCGAGGCTGATTTCCAACGCCCGCTCCGCCAAGCCGCAAAGTTCCGCGCTCGCGATGGCCGCGCCGTAATCGAGCGAGCGCGCCAGCGCGTCGGCCGCCGCAGTTCCTCGGGCGACGACGTGAGCTCGTGAAACCAGCGCATCGGTGAGCGTGAGGGTGCCGAAGTGGCGCCCGTCCGCCAGCAACTCGAGCTCGAGCCTCACACCGGCGGTGTCGCGCGCCACCCAGAACAATGCGGGGCTCGCTTCGGCGAGCGCGGATACCAGAAAAGCGTCCGCTTGTGCCGCGCCGCCGATAAAGCGCTTGACGCCGGTAAGCCGATAGCCGCCCTCCAACGGCCGCGCCTGTAGCGCTGGCGGGCCGGCGGCCCATGCGCCGGCTGTTTCTTGCCAAGCCAGCACAGGCACGATCCCACCCGCAACGATGCGTGGCAGTTGCTCGCGCTTCAGTGCTTCGCAATCGCCATCGGCGAGCGCGGTGGCAGCCATCACCGCCGATGCGACCAGCGGCTCGGGCGCCAGGGCGCGTGCAAGGCCCTTGGCGACGACACCCATTTCGGACAATCCGAGCCCCAGCCCGCCGTACGTGTCCGGCACGAGTATCCCCAGCCAGCCAAGCTCGGCCATCCGCCGCCAGGTCGCGTGATCGTATTCCTCGTTCGACCCACGCAAGCGCCGCGCCCGCACGACGTCCGTGCCGCGGCCCGTGAATGCTGCAACACTGTCTGCGAGCAGCGCCCGGTGCGGCGCGTCAGCTACGGTTCGCGATACGGAACTTTCCGCCATCGCGGCCCTGTCAGCTAAACAGGTACTGCCCCAGCCACCACGCGATCGCAGCGATGAAAGCCGAGCACGGAATCGTAATGACCCAGGCGATGACGATGGTGCCCGCAATGCCCCACCGCACCGCGGAAACAGATTGTGTCGCTCCAACGCCGGTAATTGCGCCAGCAATAGTGTGAGTCGTTGAAACGGGAATACCGAGCCCGGTCGCGAGAAACAGGCTGATCGCCCCTCCCGTTTCAGCGCAAAAGCCGCCGACCGGCTTGAGCTTGGTAATGCGTTGTCCCATGGTCTTCACGATGCGCCAGCCGCCAAACGCCGTGCCGAGCGCGATCGTCACATAGCAGACAATCACAACCCACGCGGGAACCTCCTGCTCGACGTTCGTCATACCCGCTGCGATCAGCAGCATCCAGATGATGCCGATCGTCTTCTGCGCATCGTTGCCGCCATGGCCCAGGCTGTAGAGGGAGGCGGAGACGAGCTGCAAGTGCCGAAACCATTTGTCCATGCGCGCCGGTGTGCTGCGCAGGAATAACCACGACACCGCAAGCATGAGAATCGAGCCGAGCAACATGCCCAGCAGCGGCGCGACAAAGATGAATACAACGGTCTTCATCAGTCCACCGCCGACGAGCACCCACAGGCCGCCTTTGGCCACCGCGGCGCCGGCCAGCCCGCCGATCAACGCATGGGACGAGCTTGAAGGAAGGCCGTAGAACCACGTGATGAGATTCCACGCGATGGCACCCATCAGCGCCCCAAACACCACGTAATGATCCACGACGGAAGGATCCACGATGCCACGCCCGACTGTTGTGGCCACCTTGAGCTGGAAGATGAACAGCGCGGCGAAATTGAAGAATGCGGCGAGCAGCACCGCCTGATGGGGTTTCAATACGCGCGTCGAGACCACCGTGGCAATAGCGTTGGCCGCGTCGTGGAAACCGTTCAGAAAGTCGAAGACCAGCGCAACCGCTACCAGAAAGATCACGGCCCCGAGGCCGATCGGCGCTATCTCCATCGCGGCGTGCCTAGGAATGCTCTAGGACGATGCCTTCGACGATATTCGCCACGTCCTCGCAGCGGTCAGTGATCAGTTCCAGCTGCTCGTAGATCGAGCGCAGCTTGATGAGTTCCTTGACATCGGCCTCCTCGCGGAACAGCCGTGATATGGCGGAGCGCATCACGCGGTCCGCGTCGGATTCCAACCGATCGATTTCCTGGCAGGTCTTGAAAATGGCTTCAGGCGCGCGCAGATTGGAAAGCAGCCCCACAACGGAACGCACGCGGTCGCAGCACATCTGGCAGATATGGGTCAGCTGCCCCGCCTCAGGTGTGACGCGCCGGATATCATAGAGCACTACTGACTCGGCGACGTCCTGGATGAGGTCGAGGATGTCGTCCATGCGGGTGATGAGCTGGTGGATCTGATCGCGGTCGATCGGCGTGATGAAGGTCTTGTGCAGAAGCGAGATCGCCTCGTGCGTAATCTTGTCCGCATCGCGCTCGGCCGTGTCGATGCGGCGCGCGTAATCTCCAGAAGCCGCCGTGTTCGCCATCAGCTGCACAAGCGCATCGCTTCCAATCACGATCTGCGCGGCATGGGCATTGAACAGATCGAAGAATCGACCTTCTCGGGGCATCAGTTTGTTGAGCATGTTCGTATTGTTATCTTCTTAGATGTGGCGGTGGTCCCGGGGCGCTCCGGAAGCCGGGCAGCGATATCCGGTTCGTCGTATTGTGCCAGAGTCGGCGCGAACGCAATGCGGCTGCCGCCGGCGCTGATGCAGTTCGTCAGTCGGCATCTAAAACGACACGGGCCAGAGAAACTCCGGCCCGGGATTGAGTGGTGGAGACGAGGAGGATCGAACTCCCGACCTTCGCATCGCGAACGCGACGCTCTCTCAGCTGAGCTACGTCCCGGTTTTATGCAAATCAGTTAGTTAGCGTGCCTCCCCAACCGGTTTGACCGAACGCCTGACCGAAAGAGCGTTCGCTGTTCATTAGAAAGTCGGTCTTTGCTAATGTGCTGAGCCATATTCTGGGAGAGTACGGCCAGGCCGCGCCCCCGAGTCTTCTCACCATGCGCAGTGAGGGACTACCTGAGCGACGGCTCTGGGTCGAGGCTGCGTGAAAAAAAGTTCACGCCGAGACATTACCGCTTGACGAAAATTGGACACTACGACGCACTCGACGGCAGTCACCCTTGCCATTGAGCGCGAACTAGTTGGCATTCCGTTGGTGAGTTATCCGTGGGACTCAATATAAAACAAGGAGTTGGTGGCGCGACCGGTCACTGGGCCGTTCCGGCATGAAACCTGCGGTGGAAATGCATCGGGCAAGGCATCATGGACGGGCATTAAGGAGGGACGCATGTCATCGAGGGCATGGATCGCCGTAACCGGTATAACGGTAGTCATGGGTCTTGGAGGCTGTGGAACGGTGTCACCCTATGTCCCAGCGCCAGTCGGCTACTCGGATGCGCGGAATGCCAGCTTCGAGGAAGATAATCTCGGCGCTAATGGCCTGGGATCGTCGCCTGTGCTTGGCGTGTCCGTCGACTACCGCTTCTTCTGAGCCGTTTCCGTTGGCTGCAACGGGACGTGGAGGAGGAGAAAAGCTACCTAATCAAATCCTCATTCAGCCGTAACCACACACCCCGCTTCGGCGGGGTTTTTGTTTGGGGCGCTACTCCTGCAAGAAGTTGCCGACCGCGCAGGACTGAGGCCACTTGCCGGCGCCCCATCTGTATAGGGTCCAGATTAGACCTGGGCGGGCAGCGGAGCGGGTGTTTGACCGATTCGCTGACCGAATTTTGACCGAAAACGTTCGGTCCACCGGTGTGCGCGAAGCGCGGTTCTTTGAACCGACGTGCTAAGCAACTGCGAGTAAGTGGTTCAGAAAAAAGGCCAGAGAAACTCTGGCCCGGGAATGAGTGGTGGAGACGAGGAGGATCGAACTCCCGACCTTCGCATTGCGAACGCGACGCTCTCCCAGCTGAGCTACGTCCCCACTTTTTTGCGAGGCGTTATGTTACAACGGCTTGGAACAACACGCCAATCTCTCGGCAGGCGGCGGGGGAGCGCGGCGCCCCTATTATGTTGCGTACATTGGTGCAACCTCGAGAGGGGCCCATGGACATCAATCCGCCTCGCGTTCGTGAGCGGTGACGCGGGCAAGACTTTCCTGCCGATGGCCGTGCTCGGGCTGGAAAACCAGCAGAACCTCTTCGTTATGGGAAAAGCGCCGGAAGCGGCTCTTCGAATACGAGGCCGACCTCGTGCGAAGCGAGGAGATGTGCCGCACGCTCGCCGAGTTGCAGCTGCTCGAGACCTTTACCATGCCGGCGGTCCCGAACCAGTGCACGCCGATCGCCATGACAGGCATGTACCGCGTCGCCGAAAGCAAGCTTATTTTGGGGAGCAGCGCAGGCTCATCAGGTCCTGCACGCCGGTGAGTGCTTCGGGAGAGCGTGCCCGTGCAAGCCAGGCCTCGAGATCCGTTCCGGGTTTAACGAGCGGCGAGACCACGGCACGAAACCGCGCGCTGATCTCGTCGGCCGTCATCGGACGCTTGGGTGAGCCCGGCGGCAGCCAGACCGCGTGCTCACGGCGCCGTCCGTCGGTGAACCGCACGCTCACGCGCGCGGGCACGTACTCGGTCGTGGTCGCGCGTTCGACTTCGGGGTCGCGCACGCACACCGTCCGGCGCGAGAGATCACGCACCCGGGCATCGCTGAGGCTTTGCTCAAAGTCATCCAACGTCAGCACCGGCGGCCATTCGCGCCCCGGCGCGAGCGTTAGCGCCATCGCCACGGCGAAAGGCACGCTCATCTGGGCCTGCTGCAGCTCGACCGGGTCATTGTCCGTGAGCCGCCCCTCAATCACCGCCGGGATACCCACTTCCACCGCCTCGATCTCCGCCAGCGCCACGCCCTGGCGTGAGAGCTCGCAGGCCGCTTCCACCGCGGCCTGTAGTCGCGCGCTGCCCGCGTGGGGCTTGAGCGTCAGGTCCGCGATGCGAAAGGCAGTGCCAAGTTGGTCCTCGATCACGCGCGCGTCAAAGGCGTCCGCGAGTGCCCGCGCGAACCCCTGCTCCCCTTCGATTGCGTCGCGCGGCCCCGTCAAGCCGGCGCGCGCGAGTAATGCCACTTCCACCCCGCCCGCGGCGGCCTTCCCGGCATGCAGCCGCTTCACTTCGGAGCCGGAAAGGAAAAACTGCGTGGTCCCGCCCGCATAGCTCGCCGCCATCCCGAGCGCGTCACGCGTGCCCTTCACGCCGAGACCCAGCAGCTTCGCTGCTGCTGCTGCGGCGCCGAACACGCCGCAGGTCGGCGTCGACTGGAAGCCGCGCCGGAAGTGGCTCGGCTGCACGCTCAAGCCCACGCGGATCATGGTTTCGTAGCCTGCGACCGCGGCGGCGACGAGGCTCTGTCCGTCCGCCCGCGTCATCTCGCCAACCGCCAGCACGGCCGGCCACACCACGACGCCAGGGTGCAGCATCGCCCCGACATGCGTGTCGTCCCAATCGAGGCTGCCGGCAATGACCCCGTTCAAATAGGCGGCGCGAACCGGGTCGGTCCGCTCATCGGAGTACAGCACCGCGGCAAGCGGTGCGCCTCCGAGCGGCGCAAGGGCGCCGCGCAGGCGCGCGACCCACGGCGCACCAGCACCGACTGCGGCCACGCGAAAAAAATCGATCAGAAGCACCCCCATCTGGGCGTGCACCGCCGCCGGCAGATCCTGATAGCGCAAGGCCGCGGCAAACTCCGCGAGCCGTTGCGTGGCCGGGAAGACGGCGGCAGCGCACATCGCGGATCAACGCGCCCGATGCGCCCACGTAAGCAGCGCGGCGCCGGCAACGATCATGGGCAGGGACAGCCACTGTCCCATTGACCAGCCGAGTGCCAGCAGCCCGAGGAAGCCGTCGGGCTCGCGGGTGAATTCGACGAGGAAGCGCAACGACCCGTAGCCCACGAGGAACAGCCCGGACACCATGCCGCGAGCGCGCGGTTTGGACGAGTACCACCATAGCAGCGTGAACAGCACGAGCCCTTCCAGCAGGAACTCGTAGAGCTGCGAGGGATGCCGCGGTATCCGATCCACGTTCGGGAAGATCATGGCCCATGGCACCGTCGCGGGCCGTCCCCACAGCTCCGCGTTGATGAAGTTGCCGAGACGGCCGGTCGCCAGCGCGAGCGGCACGAGCGGGGCAATGAAATCGGTGACGCGCAGCCAGTCCTGCCGGCGGCTCGCGGCAAACCACGCCATGGCGATGACCACGCCGAGAAAGCCGCCGTGAAACGACATCCCCCCTTCCCAGAGGTAAAGGATGCGCCACGGTTCGGCGAGGTAGCTGCCGAACTTATAGAAGAGCACGTAGCCGAGGCGGCCGCCGACGATGGTGCCGAGAATGCAGAAGAACAGCGCGTCGTCCAGGTCTTTCTCGCTCCACACGCTTCCCGGGAGAGTGCGGATGCGATAGCGCCCCGCGAACCAGCAAAGCGCGAAGCCGATGAGATACATCAGCCCGTACCAGCGCACGGCCAGCGGGCCGAGTTGGAGCGCGATGGGATCGAACTGCGGGTGGACCAGCATTCGGAGGGGCCGTGACGGATGCGCTAAAATAGGCGCCCTCATTATACGTGTCCTTGCACCGGAGTCGTCCCATGCCAGCCAATCGACGCAGTTCACTCATTACGCAAGGCATTGCGCGCGCGCCCAACCGGTCGATGTTGCGCGCGGTTGGTTTCGGAGACACGGACTTTGAAAAGCCGATCGTCGGGGTGGCGAACGGGTACTCGAACATGAACCCCTGCAACGCGGGAATCCAGCCGCTGGTGGACCGGGCCATGGCCGCCCTGAAAGAAGCGGGCGCCATGCCGCAGGTATTCGGCGTGCCGACCGTGACCGACGGCATCGGAATGGGCACGGAAGCCATGAAATACTCGCTCGTCTCGCGCGAAGTCATCGCCGACTGCATCGAGACCGCGGTCAACGGGCAGGCGATGGACGGCGTGCTGGTCTGCGGCGGCTGCGACAAGAACATGCCAGCCGGCATGATCGCGATGCTGCGCATGAATGTGCCCGGCATCTACGTCTACGCCGGCACGATCAAGCCCGGCAAGTGGAAAGGCCAGGACCTCACCGTCGTCAGTGCGTTCGAGGCCGTGGGCGCGTATACCGCCGGCAAGATGAGCGAGGAGGATTTCATCGGGATCGAGAAGAACGCGTGCCCGACCGTTGGCGCCTGCGGCGGGATGTTTACGGCCAACACCATGTCCTCCTCCTTCGAGGCACTCGGCATGAGCTTGCTCGGCTCCTCGCAGCTCGCTTCGCCGGATCCCGAGAAAGCCGATTCCGCGGCCGCGTCAGCGCGCGTGCTGGTCGAGGCGGTCCGGAAGAACCTCAAGCCGCGCGATATCGTCACGCGGAAATCCATCGAAAACGCGGCTGCGCTGGTCATGGCGACTGGCGGTTCGACCAACGCTGTGCTGCACTATCTCGCGATCGCGCATGCCGCCGACGTCAAGTGGACGATCGACGATTTCGAGCGCGTGCGCAGGAAAGTGCCCGTGCTGTGCGATCTCAAGCCCTCGGGCCGCTACGTGGCAGTGGACTTCCACCGCGCGGGCGGCGTGCCGCAGGTCTTGAAGATGCTGCTCAATCACGGGTTGCTGCACGGTGATTGCATGACGATCACGGGGCGCACGCTCGCCGACGAGCTGCACGAGATCCCGGACAAGCCGCGCGCGGATCAGGACGTCATTCGCCCGTGGAGCAATCCGCTGTATCCCCACGGCCATCTCGCGATCCTCAAGGGCAACCTCGCGCCCGAGGGCTGTGTCGCAAAGATCCTCGGACTCAAGTCGCCCAAGATCACGGGCCCGGCGCGCGTCTTCAAATCCGAGCCGGAATGCATGAAGGCAATCATGGCGAAGAGAATCAAGGCGGGCGACGTGATCGTGATCCGCTATGAAGGCCCCAAGGGCGGCCCCGGCATGCAGGAGATGCTCGCGCCGACCGGGGCGCTGATCGGACAAGGGCTGGGCGAATCCGTGGGGTTGATCACGGATGGCCGGTTCTCGGGTGGCACCTGGGGAATCGTGGTCGGACACGTCGCGCCGGAAGCGTTTGTCGGCGGCCCGATCGCGCTGGTCAAGAACGGCGACTCGGTCACGATCGATGCGCACAAACGGCTGATCCAGCTCAATGTGCCGGCGAAGGAGCTCGCCGCACGTCGCAAGAAGTGGAAGCAGCCCAGGCCGCGCTATACGCGCGGCGCGCTTGCCAAGTACATCCGACTCGTTTCGACGGCAAGCAAAGGCGCGGTCACCGATTGATCCCGCGCCGCCTGCCGAACGCTCCGGTCGCGCGTGTGCCAAAATGCGTTGCGAATAGGTCGTCGCGGCCATGCCCAACCGTCTAGCCAGCCAGACTTCACCCTACCTGCAGCAGCACGCCGATAATCCCGTGGACTGGCATCCCTGGGACCCGGAGGCGCTTGCGCTCGCCCGGCGCGAGAACAAACCGATCCTGCTCTCGGTCGGCTACTCTGCGTGCCACTGGTGCCACGTGATGGCCCACGAGTCGTTCGAGGATCCCGAGGTGGCAGCGCAGATGAACCGTCACTTCGTCAACATCAAGGTGGACCGCGAAGAGCGTCCGGACCTCGATCAGATCTACCAGACCGCCCACGCAATGCTCACGCAGCGCAACGGCGGCTGGCCGCTCACCATGTTTCTCATGCCGGATGGCACGCCCTTCTTTGGCGGCACCTATTTCCCGAAGCAGGCGCGCTACGGCATGCCGGGATTTCTCGATCTACTACCCCGAGTCGCGGGGGTCTACCACGAGAAGCGTGATGAGATCGGCCGGCAGAATACCGCGCTGCTCGAAGCCCTGGCCCGTACCGTGCCGGCGCCATCATCCGGGCGCGAGCTCAAGCGCGCGCCCATTGACGCCGCGGTGCGCGAGCTCGCGCAAATGTTCGACGACGTGGATGGCGGCATCGGGCAGGCGCCAAAATTTCCCCATCCGTTCGAGCTCGCATTCTGCCTGCGGCGCCACGCACTCGAGGGCGGCGAGATTGCGCTCGCCGTTGCGCGCCTGACCCTCACCAAGATGGCCGAGGGCGGAATCTACGACCAGCTGGGCGGCGGTTTCTGCCGCTACAGCGTCGACGAGCACTGGAGCATCCCGCATTTTGAGAAGATGCTCTACGACAATGCCGCGCTCGTCATGCTCTACAGCGACGCCTGGCTCGTCACGGGACAGCCGCTCTTTCGCCAGGTCGTCGCCGAAACCGCACAGTGGGTCGCGCGCGAGATGCAGTCACCCGAAGGCGGTTACTACTCCTCGCTCGACGCCGACTCGGAGCATGAGGAAGGTAAGTTCTACGTCTGGACGCCGGACGAGGTGCGCGCGCTGCTGTCGCCCGAAGAGTACGCGGTGATCGAGCTCCACTACGGACTCGACGGGCCGCCGAATTTCGAAGGTCATTTCTGGCACCTGCGCGTGATGAAGTCGCTCGGTGCCGTAGCGCACCAGCTCGGTCTATCGGCTGAGGAGTGCGCGGCGCGCCTGGCGGCGGGGCGCGTCAAGCTGTTGGCGGTCCGTAACCAGCGCGTGCGCCCGGGCCGCGACGAGAAGGTGCTCACCAGCTGGAACGCGCTCATGGTGCGGGGCATGGCGCACGCAGCGCGCGTCTTCGGCGAGCCGTCGTGGCTTGCGTCGGCGCGAGGGGCGCTCGAATTCATCCGCCGCACCCTGTGGCGCGACGGAAGGCTCATGGCCACCTACAAAAACGGGCGCGCGCATCTCAACGCCTATCTCGACGACTACGCGTTTTTGCTCGACGCCCTGCTCGAGCTCATGCAGGGGGAATTCCGCGCCGAAGACCTGGCGCTGGCGTGTGAGCTTGCGGAGGTCCTTCTCGCGCAATTCGAGGACCGGAGGGCGGGAGGCTTCTATTTCGTCTCCGATGACCACGAGACGTTGATCCACCGACCCAAGCAAGGACACGACGGCGCCACGCCATCGGGAAACGGGATAGCCGCGTACGCCTTGCAGCGGCTCGGGCATCTCACCGGCGAAGCGCGCTATCTCGATGCGGCACGCCGCACCCTTGAGCTGTTCCATCCCGTGCTCGAGCGCCAGCCAAGCGCCTGCGTGAGCCTCGCCACGGCACTCGAGGAGCACCTCGCTCCGCCGCAGATCGTGATCCTGCGGGGCACACCCGAGCCGATGGCAGAATGGCAGCGCGCCCTGGGCCGAACGTGCCGGCCGGCCAGTCTGATCCTGGGCATACGCTCTGACGCGGGCTCGCTTCCGGCCGCACTCGACAAGCCCGCGCCAGCAACTGCGGTTAGCGCGTGGGTATGCCGCGGCGTCAGCTGCTTGCCGCCGATCGGCGATCGCGATGAGCTAAAGCGCGTGTTATCCGAAGGGTGATCTTTCACGCGCTTTTTTCGCGTCAGCGCGTCGCGCCGGAGGGGCGAAATTGACAACCCCTCAAGGCTTGCGGATAATGTTTTTTTTCGCAGCAACAATAACTTACCGTTGGAAGGTCGCCGTCATGAACCGACGTGCCACGGGCACTGGCCTGGCACTCGCCCTCGCAGCGCTGCTCGCGAAACAGAACCCCAAGCTTGCGATCGAGCGGGCCACCGCGGGTAAATGATGGAAAGCGCTACGATCGCGCTCATCGACCGCGCGCAGGGACCGCTTAACCGGCCTGCGGTGCGGCAGGCCTGTCCGGGCGAATGAGCGCGCCCGGCCTTACCACGATCACGACCGCGCTCAGGCGCTTGACCGCCGCCAAGCCGGTGCACGGATCATTGGTAGCCGCGATTGCCGTGGTACTGGCCGCCACACTTGGCTTTCTCTATTACAAGACCCTGGCTACGGGGTTGAAACCGCACAACGAGGTGTTGACGCTACTGCACGAGCTGAAGAGAATCGATGCGCGATGGGATGTCGAAGTGTTCCGCGCGCGCAGCGAGTTGCGTGCGGTCACCGTCCCCAGCGCCAACTACCGCACCGCGGTAGCACGCATCCAGCAGGAGCTCGCCGCGGCGGGACGCGAGATCGACAGTCCGGTGCTGCGAGATGGCCTTCCCAGGCTCGGCGATGCGCTCGTCCAGAAAGCCGATCTCATAGAGAGATTCAAAAAAGCCAACGCCGCGACCAAACAGGCGCTCGACCAAGTACTCCGTGCGGAAAAGGAATTCCCGGGGCTGGTGCGCGGCGCCTGGCAGGATTTCCGCGATCGCGAGCGTCTGGTCGCGGCCGAAAGTGCGGTAGTGCAGGTGCTGGCGCAGACGCAGCGCTACTACCTGTCGCCGGCCGCCGCACAGCGCAAGAACCTCGACGCGCTGATTGCCGACCTGCAGGCTTCGGCAACCCGGCTTCCGCCCGCCCTGAGCGAGAGCCTTGCCCGGCTCGAGGGCCATGTGCAGCAACTGCTCGGCGCAAAGCCGATCGAGCAGGAGCTTTTCGCCAAACTCACCTTCCTGCCAGCGGGACCGCGCATCGACAGCCTCACCGGTGCGTTCTCGCGCGAGCTCGCGGCGCGTCTCGACACGCGCGAGCTCTATCGCGTCTTCCTCGTCGCATTTGCGGGGGCGCTGCTGATCCTGATTGGCTACCTGGTCGCCCGCCTGACGGTGAGCTACCGGCTGCTCAATGCTGCGAATGTGGCGTTGCAAGCAGCCAACGAAGGGCTGGAACGCCGCGTTGCCGGACGCACGCAGGAGCTCTCTGATGCCCTCCAGCAATTGAAGGACTCGGAAATGCAGCTCATTCAGACCGAGAAGATGTCCTCTCTCGGCCAGATGGTGGCGGGTGTCGCGCATGAGATCAACACCCCGCTCGCGTACGTGAAAAACAGCGTTGGCACCGTGCAGACCAAGTTGCCCGAGCTCACGCAGCTCGTTTATGAAACGGCCAAGCTGCTCGCGCTCCTGCGGGCGGGCGCCAAGGAGCCCGATGAGCTCTCCCAGCAGTTTGCGCTGACCCAGAATATGATCATGCAGTTCCGCGAGCACCGCGTGCTCGACGAGCTGCACGCGCTTGCGAAGGACGGCCTGCACGGCATCGAGCAGATTACGGACATTATCACCAATCTCAGAAACTTCGCCCGCCTCGACCGCAGCCGCATTGCGACCGTCAATCTCAACGACGGTCTCAACAGTACACTGCTGCTCGCGAAGCACGCGTTGAAGGACCACACGATAAACAAGAATTTTACTGAGATTCCGGTTGTGACGTGCTCTCCTTCGCAGATCAACCAGGTGTTTCTCAACCTCATCAACAACGCCGCTCAGTCGATCGAGCCAGGTCCCGGCGTCATCACGCTTACCACCCGTCGCGAAGGGCCCGATCACGTTGCTGTGGAAGTCGAGGACAACGGCAAAGGAATCCCGCCCGAGGTGTTGCCCAAGATCTTCGATCCGTTTTTCACGACCAAGGAAGTGGGCAAAGGCACGGGGCTTGGGCTTTCCATCGCCTACAAGATCGTCCAGCAGCATGGCGGCACGATCCGCGTGGACTCGAACGTTGGAGTTGGCACCAAGTTCACGGTGGTGTTACCGTTGACGCCGCCGGCGCCCGTCGAACTCGCCGCGTGAGCGACGGCAAGCGCCCGGGTATACAAGAATGAACATTCCAATCACGATCGGCAAGTACCAGGTACAGGGCGTGCTCGGCCAGGGAGGCATGGGCACGGTCTACAAGGCGTTCGACCCGGCGATCCAGCGCACGGTCGCCATCAAGACCGTATTGAAGTCGGCTCTGGATCCGGCCGACCTGCAGTACGCCATCACCCGCTTCCGGCACGAGGCGCAGGCCGTTGGCCGACTCAACCATTCGCGCATTGCTGCCATCTACGACTACGGCGAAGAACCCGACACCGCCTATATCGTGATGGAGATCGTGGGCGGAAAGTCCCTGTTCCAGCACATGCAGAGCAGCGTGCGTTTCGATCTTCGGGAAATTGGGGAGATCGTCCGTCAGCTCCTGGACGGGCTCGGTTATGCGCACGCCCAGGGCGTTATCCACCGGGACCTTAAGCCCTCCAACGTTCTCGTCAACGAGGAAGGCAGGATCAAAATCACCGATTTCGGTATCGCGCGGCTCGATACTTCCAAACTCACCAACGTGGGCGAAGTGATGGGCTCGCCCGGTTACATGTCGCCCGAGCAGTTTCTAGGTACGGAGGTCGACGCGCGCAGCGATCTCTACTCGGTCGGGATAATGGCCTATGAGCTGCTCACGGGAAAACGGCCCTTCACGGGAAGCGACGCCGAGGTAATGCGGCAAGTGCTGAACGATCGGCCCGCCAATCCCTCAGAGCACAACCCGAGAATTTCGGCGCAGCTCGACGCGGCGGTGCAGAAAGTGCTGGCCAAGAAGCGCGACGACCGCTTTCAGAGCGCAAAGGAATTCGAAGAGGCATTGATCAAGGGTATCGAGGCAAGCATCCGACACGACGCCCCGCAAGGTGCACCAGTCAACATATCGGAGGGGACGACCCGAAGAATGGATCAGGCGCTGCTGAAGGCCGCGCGCGCGCTGGCTGGCACACCGCCCTTGACCACCACTGATGCCCCTCCCCGCGCGGCACTACCCACTGCCGTCCCGGCTGCTGCCCCGACGGCCGAAACCAAAAAAGCGCGCATCCTGTTCGTGGATGACGAGGAGCGCATATTGAATGCATTGCGCTCGATCTTCCGGCGCGACTACCACGTATTCACCGCTGTCAACGGCCCGGAGGCCCTGGAGTTCGTGACCAAGTTCAAGCCCCAGGTCGTGGTGAGCGACCAGCGCATGCGCGAGATGACCGGCATCGAGCTCCTGCGCCGGGTGCGGGAAATCTCCCCCAACACGGTTCGCATGCTGCTCACCGGATACTCCGATCTCGCCGCCATCGTGGGCTCCATCAACGATGGCGAGGTATTCCGTTACATCAGCAAGCCGTGGGACAACGAAGATATCCAGAGAATCGTGGCCGAGGCGGTGGCGGTCGCACTCGAGCTCGGCGACGTACGCGCTGCTCCGGGCATCGTCCCGGATCCCATGAAGGCCGGTATTCTGGTGATCGACAATGAGCGGGAAGCACATCGCGCCACTGACGAGCTGTTCGGCAAGTTCTGCTCCGTCGTCTGGGCGCGCAGCCTCGATGACGCCTTCAATGTGCTGCAGCGGCAGGAAACCGCCCTCATCCTTGCCGATGTCGAGAAAGGTGACGACGAGATCACCACCGCGCTGAAGCTGTTAAAGCAGGTGCACCCGGAGATTCTGACGATCGCCCTGGTCAAGGCGTCGGACTCCGAGCTAGTGATCGAGCTCATCAACGAGGCGCAGGTGTTCCGTCTGCTCAACCGGCCCCTCGACCTCACGCTCCTCAAGCAACATGTACAGTCGGCCTTAACGCGCTACCAGGCCTACAAGCAGACGCCACAGCTGCTTCATCAGCACCGCGTGGCACCGGTACGCTTCGCGGACGAATCGACCACGCGGCGCATGCTCGAGCGCATGCGCTCGCTCAAGAACTGGCTCGGTCCGGACGCAAAGTAGAAGCCGCCCAGCGGCGCGTTACGCCCAGTCCCGGGCCACCAGGAACTCCCGGTAGAGCGCGTCTTCCGGACTGCCCGGCTCTGGCCGCCAGTCGTAGCGCCAGATGACACGCGGCGGCAGCGACATCAGGATCGATTCCGCGCGCCCGCCCGACTGCAGGCCGAAGAGCGTCCCGCGGTCATATACCAGATTGAACTCGACGTATCGGCCACGGCGATACAGCTGGAACTCACGCTCGCGCTCACCGTACGGAAGATCCTTGCGGCGCTCCGCGATGGGCAGGTAGGCCGGCACGAAGTGCTCCGCCACGCTCCGGGTCAGGGCGAAGCACGTCTCGAAATCGGGCTGGCTCAGGTCGTCGAAGAAGACGCCCCCTACCCCTCTGGGCTCGCCCCGGTGCTTCAGAAAGAAATACTCGTCGCACCATTGCTTAAAACGCGGATGGTAGCCGGCGCCAAACGGCGTGAGCGCATCGCGGCAGCAGCGGTGAAAGTGGCGCGCATCCTCGGCGAACCCGTAGTAGGGCGTGAGATCCATCCCGCCGCCAAACCACCACACAGCCTGATCACCGGGCTTCTCCGCCACGAAGAAGCGCGCGTTCATGTGCGCCGTGGGCACATACGGATTATGTGGGTGCAGGACCAGAGAGATACCCATCGCCTCGAATGACCGGCCGGCGAGTTCGGGCCGGTTAGCCGTGGCCGAGGGCGGAAGGCCCTTGCCGTGCACGTGCGAGAAGTTGACGCCCCCGCGCTCGAACACGCCGCCCCGCTCGAGCAGCCGCGTGATGCCGCCGCCACCTTCGGATCGAACCCACTCCTCGTGCAGGAACGGCTTACCGTCGAGCGCGGCAAGCCGTGTGACGATCGTTTCCTGCAATTTCAGAAAGAACTGCCTGACGGATGCCGAGTCCACAAGCAACGCCGCGCGGCTACCCCGCAAAGACGTCGCGGTCACGCATATAGTCACGCTGCGACTGCGTGGGGTTACGGTTCACGAATGCGCGCCCCCACATGGGATGCTTCAGGCTGCGCACTTCGTGCTCGATCTCGAAAAGCCGGGCTCCGGTATCGGGGTCGACGATATCCCGGAACCGGTACTGATGCGCATCGCTTTCTTCAGACACCAGGCCACGCTCGACCAAGGAACGGTGCGGCAAGGAGAAGTCCGCAACGTAAACGGCAACGTGATGCCCGTCATAAGCCGGAAGCGGGCCAGCGGTTTCGCGAAAGATCAACGACTGCGATGGCCCCACCACGACACAGGCCGCCGCGCCGTCATCGATCAGGTGCGCCGGGGCCGCGAAAACCTGCTGGTAGAAGCGCACGATGCCGGCAACTGCTCCCGGCGGTACCGTGAACTCGACATAGGGCACGCCAAGCGTCATGTCGCCGAAGCGCGCATCAGGCGCGTAGCAATGCAGCCGGTTGCCCCAGGGACAAGTCACGACCAGGTAATCGCCGCGGTCCTCGACTGCAAAACGCGTCCCGGCCAGCTTCGTGTTCACGCCCGCCAGCCGCCCGCGCAGCGATTTCAGGTCGGGAATCACGACGCCAACGTGGCCGCGCAGCACCTGCGCGCCGCGGGTCGGCGTATGAAACTGCTGCCGGCCTACGTTTGCCCACATATTCTCGTCGCCAACCTGCATGTAGGGATCGCGGGTAAAGCCCATCCCGACGATGTAGAACAGCATCGCCAGACGCTGATCCGGTATCGTCACGTTCACGTGCTCGAGCGCAATGATATTGCCGAGGTCGTCCTGGGTTCGGTCAAAGTGCTCTGCCATGGCTCGTCCTCGCTTAAGCGTTGATTAACGCGCACCGCCGGACAAGGCCCGGTGACCGATGTCGCGGCGATACTGCATGCCCTCGAAGCGCACCCGCTCCGCGATCTCGTAGGCGCGGCGCTGCGCCGCGCGCACGTTCGACCCGAGCGCCGTAACACACAAGACCCTGCCGCCGTTGGTGACAATGTCCGCGCCGTTCAGCGCCGTGCCGGAATGGAATACATGATAGTCGTCCTGCGGCGTGGGCAGGCCGTGGATTGCGTCACCCTTGCGCGGCGCCTCGGGATAGCCGTGGGCTGCCAGCACCACACCCAGCGCCACCCGCGTGTCCCACTCCGCCTCGACCTGATCGAGTGTGCCGCCGAGAGCGTGCTCGATCAGTCCCACCAGGTCGCTTTTCAGCCGCATGATGATCGGCTGCGTCTCGGGGTCACCCATGCGGCAGTTGAACTCCAATACCCGGAGCTTGCCGTCGCGGGAGATCATGAGTCCGGCATAGAGGAAACCGACGTAAGGCGTGCCCTCCCGCTCCATGCCTGCGAGCGCAGGCTGGATCACCTCGCGCATTGCCTTCGCGTGGACAGCGGGCGTCACCACCGGCGCAGGGGAGTAGGCGCCCATGCCCCCGGTATTGGGACCGCGGTCGCCGTCGAACAGTCGCTTGTGGTCCTGACTGGTCGCGAGCGGCAAGACGTGCCGGCCATCACATAGTGCAATGAAGCTCGCCTCCTCTCCATCGAGATATTCTTCGATGACGACGCGACTTCCGGCCGCGCCCATTTTGTGCTCTGTCAGCATCAGGTCAACCGCCGCATGCGCTTCATCCGCGCTCGTGGCGACAACCACGCCTTTGCCGGCAGCCAATCCGTCAGCCTTGATGACGATGGGAGCCCCATGCTGCTCCACACAGGCGTGCGCCGGCGCAGCGGCGTCAAAGGCCGCGTAGCCCGCGGTGGAAATGCCGTAGCGCGCCATGAAGCTCTTGGCGTACTCCTTCGAACTCTCGAGCCGGGCCGCGGCCTGCTTCGGCCCGAAGATTCTGAGCCCGGCGGCCTGGAATGCATCCACCACCCCTTCGGCGAGCGGCGCCTCGGGGCCGACAACGGTGTATGCAATGGCTTCTTTCTGCGCAAATTCGATCAGTTCAGGAATGGCGGTGATGGGCACATTCGCCAAGCCGTCCTCGCGCGCAGTGCCGGCGTTGCCAGGCGCGACGAAGATGCGGGAAATACGGGGCGAGCGCGCGAGCTTCCACGCCAGCGCATGCTCTCTGCCACCTGAGCCGATGACAAGAAGCTTCATCAGGAATGTGAATCGTGAATGGTGAATCGTGAATCGTAACCGCCGGGGCCCGCACGGCAAAAGGGCTCACCGTTCAATGTTCACCATCCACCGTCCACCGCTAGGCCCGGGACGTCAGTGACGGAAGTGCCGGAAACCGGTGAACGCCATGACGATGCGATGCTCGTCGGCCGCTGCGATCACTTCTTCATCGCGCAGGCTCCCGCCCGGCTGGATGACGGCCGTGGCGCCGGCGCTGGCCACCACGTCGACACCGTCGCGAAACGGGAAGAATGCGTCGGATGCAACCACCGACCCCGGCAATGATAGGCCAGCGCTCTCCGCCTTGATGGCCGCGATGCGCGCCGAGTCGACGCGGCTCATCTGACCCGCACCGACGCCGAGCGTCTGGCCGTCGCGGCAGAAAACAATGGCATTCGACTTCACGAACTTCGCCACGCGCCATGCGAACACGAGATCCGCAATCTGCGCCTCGCTCGGACGCGCTTTGGTCACCAGCCTGAGTTGTCCCGCGTCGACGCGCGCGCTATCCGGGGTCTGCACCAGTAGGCCGCCGCCCACGGTCTTCAACTCGCGCGCGTTCACGCCGCGCTCCATCGCCAATGTCAGCACCCGGATGTTGGTCTTCAGCGCCATCGTGCGCGCGGCATCGTCATCGAGCGACGGCACGATCACCACTTCGACGAACTGTTGCGTCACCGCCGCGGCCGTTTTGCCGTCGAGCTCGCGGTTGAACGCGATGATGCCGCCGAACGCCGAGGTCGGATCCGTCGCGAAAGCCTTTTGATACGCATCGGTCAGCGCACCCGCTACCGCGACCCCGCAGGGATTGGCATGCTTCATGATCACGCAGGCGGGCTGGTCGAAGCTCTTTACGCATTCCCACGCCGCGTCGGCGTCGGCAATATTGTTATACGAGAGCGCCTTGCCTTGCAATTGGCGGTAGGTGCCGAGGCTGCCGGGTGCGGGCCGGAGGTCACGGTAGAAAGCGGCTTCTTGGTGCGGGTTCTCGCCATAGCGGAGTGACTGGGCCAGATCGAAGTGCAGATTGAGCCGTTGCGGGAAATGGCCCGCTTTGCCCGCGGCATCGATCGCCGTAAGGTAGTTGCTGATGGCGCCATCGTAAGCCGCGGTATGCGAAAACGCCTTCCGCGCAAGGTGAAAGCGCATCTCGCTCCCCACGGCACCTCTCGTCGATGCCATCTCATTAAGCAATGGCTCGTAGTCTGCAGGGTCTGTCACGACAGCGACGTGCAGATGGTTCTTCGCAGCGCTGCGCACCATTGCAGGCCCGCCGATATCGATATTCTCGATCGCTTCCGGCAGGTCACAGTCAGGCCGCGCAACGGTCGCGCTGAACGGGTAGAGATTGACCACAACGAGATCAATGGGCGCGATTGCCGCTGCTTGCAGCGCACGTGTGTGCTCCGGGAGGTCACGACGGGCCAGAATTCCAGCGTGGACTTTGGGGTGCAATGTCTTCACGCGCCCGTCCAGCATTTCGGGGAAGCCCGTGTACTCCGCGACATCGGTCACTTTAAGCCCGGCGTCCCTGAGCACGCGGGCGGTGCCGCCGGTTGAGAGCAACGCGACACCGAGGCGCTCAAGGCCTCGCGCGAAATCAACGATACCCGATTTGTCAGAGACGCTGATCAGCGCCTGTTTGATGACAGCCATGAAGTGATAAGCGATAAATGGTAAGTGGTAAGCGGTAAGCGGTAAGCAGTACGGACCGGCGCTGCTAACCTGCCGCCAACCGCTATTTTAACCGCTCGCTGCTCACGGCTCACGGCTCACGGCTCGCGCCGTCAGAACTTGAGGCCGTGCACCTTCATCTTCTTGCGCAGGGTGTTACGGTTGATTCCGAGCATCTCGGCTGCATGAGTCTGGTTCCCGCGCACGCGATGCAAGACGCTTTCCAATAGGGGCTTCTCAACCGAATTGATGACCATGTCGTAAACGCGGCACGGCTTTTGACCGTCAAGATCCCGAAAATAGCCCTCGATTGCACGGCGCACCATGCGCGTCATTTCGGTCTCGTTCATCATGCCGCGGATTCCTCGACGTACGTGAGACGTTGCCCCCGGTCCCCCAGCTGCGCAAAGAAGGTATCGACCGCCGCCAGCTGCTCCGCGCTCGACTCGAGCCGGTTCATGCTGTGGCGAAACGCGGCCGAGCCGGCCAGGCCCTTGGTGTATGAGGAGATATGCTTGCGCGCGACGCGCACCCCGGTGTATTCCCCGTAAAACTCATAAAGATCGTGCAGGTGCGCAACCAGCACGCGGTGGATCTCTGTGACCTCGGGCGGCGGCAACCGCTCGCCGGTTTCGAGGAAGTGCTCGATCTCGCGGAACATCCAGGGCCTGCCCTGCGCAGCGCGACCGATCATGACGCCGTCGGCTTTGGTGTAGCCGAGCACTTCCTGCACGCGCTCCAGTGTCGCGATGTCGCCATTGGCGATCACCGGTATATCCACCGCGGCCTTGACGGCCGCGATCGTGTCATATTCCGCCTCGCCGGAAAAACCGCAGGCCCGGGTGCGGCCGTGGATCGTGAGCGCCTGGATACCCGCATCTTCAGCGATGCGCGCGACGCGGACTGCGTTGCGGTTCTCGCGGTCCCATCCCGTTCGGATCTTCAGCGTCACGGGGGCGTTCACCGCACGAACCACCGCCTCCAGTATCTGCCCCACCAGCCGCTCGTCCTTGAGCAGGGCGGAGCCCGCCATGACGTTGCAGACCTTCTTGGCCGGGCAGCCCATGTTGATGTCGATGATCTGGGCGCCGTGGTCGACATTGTAATGGGCCGCATCGGCCAGCATTTGCGGATCAGCGCCGGCGATCTGAACCGAGATTGGGTCGACCTCACCGTCGTGATTGGCGCGCCGGCGCGTTTTCTCCGAGCCCCAGAGCAGCGAGTTGCTCGCAACCATCTCGGAAACCGCCATGCCCGCGCCCATCGTCTTGCACAACTGACGGAACGGCCGGTCGGTGACGCCGGCCATCGGAGCAACGATCAGGTTGTTTTTGAGTTCGTACGGACCAATGTGCATCGGTCGCGCTTCTTTTTTGGCGAAAGGGCGACATTGTAATCTTTGTGTTCGCGCAAGAGAAGCAAATCCGACTGCTTTCTTGACTCGTGTTGCTTCTCGCCGACATGTGCGCCGCGCCTTGCACGCCGCGCGATCAAACCGCGTGTTGAAGTAAGCACTTATTCAAAAAATTTCGCGCAGTGCTTGCGCGAAGACGTGTAACTGCCCATAAGCAAGGGCACGATCACCTCCGCCCGGGTCGAATGCGTCCTGCCTAGCCCCGCGCGCCGAAGGTCATCCGCCGCACCACGACGTCCTTCGCGGGCGGCACCGCACCGAGCAGGGCAAGCCCGAGCCCGCGCGCGAGCCTTAACGGCCCGATATCGTTGGAGAAGAGCCGCACCAGGATATCGGTGAACCAGATGCCGCCCCCGCGGTCGAGTCGCCGCCGCGCCGCGTAGGCGGCGAGCATCGGCGGTGCGCCAATATCCTCGCGTGCCGTGGCATTGATGGCACTGGCGAGCTCCCAGGCATCGCGCAGACCGAGATTGAATCCCTGGCCGGCTACCGGATGCAGTGTTTGCGCGGCGTTGCCGAGCACCACTGCGCGGGGCACGGGCAGGCTCGCGGCTACTTTCAGCGTAAGCGGGAACCAGGCGCGTGGGCTGCTTGCTTCGAAGGCCCCCAGGCGCTGTCCGAAGGCGCGCTGCAGGTTCTGCAGAAATTCGTTTTCCGGCATTATGCACAATTGCTGTGCGCGCGCTGGTGTGGTCGACCACACCAATGCTAGGCGCTCGCCCGAAGGAAGCAAAGCGAGCGGGCCTTCCGGCGTAAAACGCTCATAGGCAACGTTTTGGTGCGGACGCGCGCTGGCCACCTGCGCAGTGATGGCGGCCTGGCGATAGTCTCGTGTGCGGGCCTGCGTGACACCTGCCAAAGCGCCGCCATCGGCTACCGCGACAAGTCGTGCCGTCGCTCGCGAAGCCGTCGTCCCCAGCTGATAGTCCACGCACGCCGCGTCTGGCCCGGCGCTGAGAGTAAGCACTGACGCACCGCTAAAGTAGTCGCACACGCCGGGCAGCAGTTTTGACAGCTGCCCGCCGAGCCGGCTGTAATCGACCACGTAACCCAGCGCCGGCAGGCCCGCTTCCTGGGCATCGAGTTCGACCTGGCCGAAACCGCCGCGCTGCGAGATATGTATCCGCGCGATGGGCGTAACAGGCTGCAGCGCTTCCCAGACACCCAGACGCTCCAATATCAATCTGCTGCCGTGCGAGAGCGCTATCGGGCGCGGATCCAGCGGCATTTCCCCCTCGGCGCGTGCCTCGAGCAACGCCACCGAGCAGCCGCCGCGCAAGGCGAGCCCCAGCGCCGCCCCAACCGGGCCGCCGCCAGCAATCAACACGTCGTAGTCAGGCATTTCCGCCACCGACGAGGGCTTCGATGTCCGGAATGCTCTTGGGCGCATCCCGGGTCAGCACCTCCGCGCCCGCGTCGGTTACCAGAACATCGTCCTCGATGCGCACGCCAATGCCGGCGAAGCGCGCGGGAACGTCCTCGCCGCCACGGATGTAACAGCCCGGCTCGACCGTCAGCACCATGCCCGGCGCAAGCGCGCGCCACTCGCCGCCGCGTTTGTAATCGCCCGCATCATGCACGTCGAGGCCGAGCCAGTGACCGGTGCGGTGCATGTAGAACTTGCGATACGCCTCGGTTTCGATGGCCTGTTCCAGGCCCTCCTTGATCAGCTTGAGATCGATCAGTCCCTGCGCGAGCACCTTCACGGCCGCCCGGTGCGGAGCGTCCCAGAGGTGGCCCGGCTTTACTGCAGCGATTGCAGCGACCTGCGCCGCAAGCACAAGCTGGTAGATTTCACGCTGCGCGGGGCTGAACTTGCCGTTCACTGGAAACGTCCGCGTCAGGTCCGCGGCATATCCATCGAGCTCGCAACCGGCGTCGATCAGCAACAGCTCCCCGTCCTTGAGCACGCCGTCGTTTTGCACGTAATGCAGAACACAGGCGCGCTCGCCGCCCGCCACGATCGGCGCGTAGGCTGGCGCCTGCGCACCGTGCAGCCGGAATTCATGCAGCAGCTCGGCCTCAATCTGATGCTCGACACGCCCCGGCCGCGTCGCGCGCATCGCGCGCCGATGCGCCCCAGCCGTGATGGTCGCAGCGCGTCGCATTACCGCGATCTCTTCCGGTCCCTTGATAAGACGCATCTCGTCAAGCGCGGCGTACACGTCCGTCAGCTCGCTCGGAGCCGTGACCCCGCTGCGCGCGCGCGCGCGGACCTGTTTGATCCAACCGGTGATGCGCACGTCCCATGTCGGATCCGCGCCAAGGGGGCAATGAATCGCGCCGCGATCGGCCAGGAAATCCGGCACCAGCTTGTCGAGGTCACCGATCGGGTGTGCTTCGTCTACACCAAAGACTGCGCGCGCTGCCTCGGGACCGTAACGAAAACCGTCCCAGATCTCGCGTTCAGGGTTCCGGTCGCGGCAGAACAGGATGCTCCTGGCCTTTTCCCCCGCCACGATCAACAGCACCGCGTCCGGCTCGCGAAATCCGGTAAGGTAGTAGAAGTAACTGTCGAAACGATAGGGGTAATGCGAGTCCCGGGTGCGTGTGCGCTCAGGAGCGGTTGGCACGATTGCCACGCCGCTGCGCATCGCTGCCGCGAGCTTCTCGCGCCGCCGCTGATAGACACCCACATCCATAAAAGCCACCATTCTCTACGGAATTATAAACAAGAGCGGCGCCCGCCTTGCACTACGCCAGCAGCCTGTCGGACTTCGCACCCCGACAGGCTGCTGAATGCAAAACCGCCCGCGGGTCTCGGATGAAGCTTGCGATACCGAGCGCTTTTGGCCTGCGATGGGGCATGCAAGTGGAGTCGAAAAGAGCGGTTCAATGCTTTTCCCGTTGTTTTCCCGTAGGCGGTTTTGCCAAAGGAGCTTGTCGGACCAAAGTCCGACAAGCTCCTAGCTCGAGTCAAGCAACTCGGCCCGGCGCGTCTTCCATCAACGCGAGCCAGCCTCGGCGCAAAGCGTCAACGCACTTCGCGTCGAGCGCAAGCGCCTCATCGACTGCGCGCTCGTCCATCTAGCGACGATCCCGCGCCGCCCGCAGCTGGCGGTCCAGCTCACTCAGACGCTCGGGCGTGCCCACATCGATCCACACGCTGCGATGGTGCTCGCCTCCGACCCGACCCAGGGCCATCGCCGGCGCGAGCACTGCGATCAGGGGGCATCGGGTGCCCCGCTTCACCGTAGTGAACAATCCCGGTGAGTAGACGCCCACGCCGCTGAAAGTAAGACGCACCGGCCCGTCCGGGGTCAAATGGCCCCCGCGCAATGAAAAGTCCCCGTTCGGGTGGTGCATCGGGTTGTCTACGAGCACGAGATGCGCATCCAGCGTACCGCGCGCCACCGCCGCAGCGGCTGGTTCGAGGCGTCTGAAGTCGAAGTCGGAATAGACATCGCTGTTGACGACGACGAACGGCGCGCCGCCAAGCAGCGGCAATGCGTAGGCAATCCCCCCGCCGGTCTCCAGCGCCGTCTCCTCCCGCGAATAGGCAATGCGCACGCCGAGCCGTGACCCGTCGCCGAGCCGCTGCTCGATCTGCTCGGCGAAATGGGAGACGTTAACAACGAGATCCCCGAGGCCGGCTCGCGCCAGCCGCTCGATGAGGTGGACGATGAGCGGCGTGCCTCCCGCTTCGAGAAGGGCCTTGGGCACGCGGTCGGTCAAGGGCCGCATGCGCTCGCCGAGGCCGGCCGCAAGAATCATGACTTTCACCGGCGCAATCCTAGAACGAGTAGCCGATCGACGGTTCGCGGGATTCGATCTCGTCGAGAAGTCGCGCAAGCGGCCCGAGCTCCAGGTAGCGTCCGGCGACGGCGCGCGCGTAGCGCATGAAGCGCGGCGTATCTTCGAGATAGCCCACCTTGCCGTCACGGTAATGCAAGCGGGCGAAAATGCCGAGCACCTTGAGGTGACGCTGCAGCCCCATCCACTCAAAATCGCGGTAGAACGCGGCGAAATCGGCATCGACCGGCAATCCCACGCGTTTTGCCTTCTCCCAATATCGAACGGTCCAGTCAAGCACGCGCTGCTCCTCCCAGCTCACGAAGGCATCGCGGGTGAGCGACACGAGGTCATAGGTGATGGGGCCGTACACCGCGTCCTGAAAATCGATGACGCCCGGGTTCGGGTCCGCCACCATGAGATTGCGCGGCATGTAATCGCGGTGCACATACACGGCGGGCTGCGCCACGTTGCGCGAGATGATGAGCTTTACCATCTCGGCCAGCGACTGCTGTTGCGCGGCGGAGAGCGTGAGCTGCACGTGGCGCACGATGTACCAGTCCGCAAACAGGTCGCACTCGCGCTGGAGGAGCGGCGCGTCGTACGGCGGCAGCTCCCCTTCCCGGCTCGCAAACTGCCACTTGAGCAGCGCGTCGACCGCGTCGCCGAAGAGCCGGTCGGAATTCCCCTCGTTCAGCGCGGAGAGATAGGTCGTATCGCCGAGATCCGTCAGCAGCAGAAAGCCCCGCGCCAAGTCCTGCGCGACGATATCCGGGGCGTTGACCCCAGCCGCCCGGAGTAGCCTTGCTACATGGACGAACGGGCGGCAATCCTCGTGTTCGGGGGGTGCGTCCATCGCGATCCACGACGCGCCCGCAACCGAGACACGGAAATAGCGGCGAAAACTGGCGTCCGCGGATACCGGCGCCAGCGCAAACGAACCCGCGGGAACGCGCGCACCAAGCCATTCCCCCAGCTGCTCGAGTCGGATATCGGAAACCGCAGGCAACTGATTGCTTCCAACGAAGAATTATGCGATTTTAGCACTTCGCTTCCTGCCGTCGTTTGAAGGCACAAGCTGGAAATGAAACGCGTGTCCCTCGCCATCCTGTGCGCGCTCCCCTTCGCCACCTGCGCCGAAACAGGCCTCAAGTTGAAAATGCAGCGTACTTTGATCCTGGCGCCGCCTGCGCCCCACGAAAGCGTACCCGTGTTTCTCGAAGCGGACCGCCTCCAGGGACACAGCGAACGGGAAACGGAAGTCGAGGGCGGTGTACAACTGAGGCGGCGCAGGCAGGCCGTCGACGCGGATTGGCTGCGCTACGACAAACCCTCCAACGAAGTCAGCGCGCGCGGAAATGTCCGAATCCAGCAGGGAACAGATGTCGTGGAAGGCGACGAGCTCCAGTTCAATCTCGAGACGGAGCGCGGTTTCATGGACAAAACGCGCTACCAGCTGCGCAGGAGCCCAAAACTTACCGGCAAACCGCTCCCGGCCGGGCCGACTGACGCGCGCGGTACAGCCGATCGCATTCTGTTCGAGGGGCCGAAGCGCTACCGCGCGCGAAAGGGGACGTATACCACCTGCGGGCCGGGCCATGAGGACTGGTATGTGCGCGCGGGCGACCTCGAAATCGACAAGGGGCGCGACGTCGGGGTCGCACGCGACGCAAGCATCGAGTTTCAGGGCGTACCGATCCTTTACTCGCCCTATCTGTCCTTCCCGTTGCATCGGGAGCGCAAATCCGGTTTCCTCACGCCACACTACGGGAGCACGAGCAAGGGCGGCCTTGAAATCACCGTGCCGTATTACTGGAACATCGCCCCCAATTATGACGCCACGATCTCTCCGCGCTTCATTACAAAGCGCGGTGTGCTGATTGGCACGGAGTTCCGCTATCTCCAACCCAGTTACCTCGGCGAAGCTCGGCTCGACGTCCTGCCCAATGATCGCAAGTTCAATGACGAGGAGCGCCACGCTTACTTCCTCCGTCACAACCAAACGCTTCCGTACGGCTGGTCGGGGGCGTTGAACCTGCAAGGGGTATCCGACAACACCTACTTCACCGACTTGTCGACGGAGATTCAGTTCACGTCGCAAGTCAATCTCCCGCGCGAAGCGACGTTGAACCGCAGCGGGACCTGGGCTGGCTCGGGCACTTACGCTTTTAACGCCCTGGTGCAGAGCTGGCAAACGCTCCAGACCGACCCGCTTCGCCCGGTCGTGCCGCCCTACCGACAGCTGCCGAGGCTTAGGCTTAACGCGACCCGGTCCGACACCCTGCGTTCCGATTTCGACTTCCAGGGCGAGTTTGTCGCTTTTGACACCGACCGGGAGTTCCGGGTCACCGCAAACCGTACGATGGTCTACCCGAGCCTGAGCATGCCGCTACAAACCGCCTATGGGTACTTGACGCCGAAAGTGGGTTTCAACTTCACGAATTATGCGGTCGACCCGAACGCCACGAGTTTTGCGGACCAGAGCCGCTCGTTGCCGATCCTAAGCGCTGACAGCGGCATCGTATTGGAGCGACCGACGACATTCCAGGGTGTTTCGATACTTCAAACCCTCGAGCCCCGGCTCTATTACGTCTACATTCCCTATCGTGACCAGAGCGCCATCCCGGTATTCGATACCGGCCAGGAGGACATCAATTTCACGACCATCTACGCGGAGAATCAGTTCTCCAGCTGGGACCGGATCAACGACGCCAACCAGTTGACCGTGGGCGTCAGCTCACGGCTCCTCAGTGCCGCTTCCGGGGCGGAGCGCCTGCGTGTGGGTGTGGCGCAACGCTACTATTTTGCCTCGCAGCGCGTCACGCTCCCGGGTAGGCCCGCTCGCACGAGCAGCAGTTCCGATCTGCTTGCCGGGTTGTCCGGGCAGGTCGCGCCGAACTGGGTGGCGGAAGCAAATTTGCAGTACAGCACCAATTTTTCCCAAACGCAGAAATTTGACGTCGGCGCACGCTATCAGCCCGCGCCGGGCCGGGTTCTCAACCTGAGCTACCGCGAGACGATCAATACCCAGCGCCAGACGGATATTTCGACTCAGTGGCCGGTGGGCGGAGGCTGGGTGGCACTCGGGCGCTGGAACTACTCACTGCGCGACCGAAAGACGCTCGAAAGTTTGCTCGGCGTTGAGTACAATGCGGATTGCTGGTCACTGCGGGTCGTCGCGCACCGCTTTGCGATCACGACCGAACAGAACTCGAGTACCTTCTTCGTGCAACTGGAGCTGAACGGCCTGTCCCAGATCGGGTCGAGTCCGTTCGACACGCTGCGGCGCAATATCGGCGGGTATTTCCAGATTGATCCGCGGGTTCGCCAGTCGAGCGGGTCGCCGGACCCGTATTATTAGCCGAATGAAATTGGAACGAACGGCCATCATGGCCGGCGGGCTCGTATTCGCCGCCGCCCTCGCATCCCCCTCTTTGGCTGCCACGGCGCAGGGTCCGCGGAGCGTGCAGCTGATCGACCGCGTCGTCGTCGTTGTGAACGACGAAGTCATCACCCGCCACGACCTGGGTAAACGCGCGCGCGTCGCGGCTGCTCAACTTAAGCGACAAGGCGCGTCACTGCCCCCACAGGCGGTGCTTGAGAAGCAGATTCTCGAACGCATGATCACCGACCGTGTGCAACTCCAGTTCGCGAAGGAAACCGGTTTGCGGGTGGACGACACGGAGCTCGACCGGGCCATCAGCCGTATTGCAGGGGAAAACAAGCTGTCATTGCAGCAACTGCGCGCCGCCCTGGAGAGGGACGGCGTCGCCTTCACCCGGTTTCGAGAGGACATCCGCAGCGAGATCACCATCGCACGCTTGCGGGAGCGCGCGGTGGAAAGCCGCATCACCGTGACGGAGGGCGAGATCGACAACTTCATCCGCACCCAGCAGGGCTCCGCGGCGCGCGGCGACGAATTCAATTTATCCCATATCTTGGTAACGGTCCCCGAGAAAGCGAGCCCCGAGAGAATCCAGGCGCGGCGTGAACGCGCCGAGCAGGCGCTTGCGCAAATCAAGGGCGGGACCGACTTCCGGCAGGTTGCAGCCACGTTCTCCGACGCACCCGATGCCCTGCAGGGCGGCACGCTGGGATGGCGGGATGCCGCAAGACTGCCCGCACTGTTCCTGGACGCTGTTCAGGGGCTCCAGCCCGGTGGCGTGAGCGGCATCTTGCGCAGCCCCAACGGGTTCCACCTCCTGAGGCTGAACGAGCGCCGCGGAAGCACATCGCCGGTATCGGTGCGACAGACCCACGCACGGCATATCCTGATCAAGACGAACGAGCTTGTCTCCGAGGCCGAAGCTCGCCAGCGCTTGCTGGGCCTGAAAGAGCGGCTCGACAACAACGCCGATTTTGCCGAGCTGGCGCGCCTTCATTCCGAGGACGCGAGCAACGCGAAGGGGGGCGACCTCGGCTGGCTGTCACCGCGCGATACGGTTCCCGAATTCGAGCGCGCGATGGACAGCCTCAGCCCCGGGCAAGTGAGCGAGCCGGTCCGCTCCCAGTTCGGCTGGCACCTCATCCAGGTTCTGGAGCGGCGTAACGAGGACGTGTCCGGCGAGCGCCAGCGCCTCGAGGCACGACGCGCGTTACGCGCCCGCAAATCGGATGAGGCGTATCAGGAATGGCTGCGCCAGCTGCGCGACAAGGCGTATATCCAGTACCGGCTCGATGAGCGCTCCGAGATTCGGTAGCGAGCCCGCGCAGCCCAACCACCATGCTCATTTCCGCCCTGCTTGCGTAGGTCTCCCATCCCAGCACACGCCTCAGGCCTGCCGTTGATCGCGGTCACCGCGGGCGAGCCCGCCGGCATCGGGCCCGATCTCTGCGTGGCGCTCGCGCGCCGGCGCGTCCCCGCGCGTATCGTTGTCATCGCCGACCGCGGCCTGCTCCAGACCCGGGCACGCCAGCTACGCATCGCGCCGAGGATGGAAGATTTTTCGGGCCAGGAGAAAACGGTCCGGCGCGCCGGTGGCCTCCTGGTGCGCCACGTGCCCCTCGCTGCACCGGCAGTCGCGGGGCGGCTAGACCCGGCCAACGGCCCCTACGTGCTTCGCACCCTCGAGGTCGCCGCCGATGGCTGCAGCGATGGTACCTTCGACGCGATGGTCACGGGCCCTGCACAAAAGAGTGTGATCAATGAGGCCGGCATCGCGTTCACCGGCCACACAGAGTTTCTTGCCGAGCGTCTGCACACACCGGACGTCGTCATGATGTTGGTGGGCGGCGGCTTGCGTGTTGCGCTTGCCACGACCCACCTTCCACTTCGGGACGTAGCATCGCGCATTACGCGCACAGGCCTGGAGCGCACCCTGACCGTCTTAAGGCGTGATCTCGTCGAACGTTTCGCCATAGCGCGCCCGCACATTGCGGTCGCCGCGCTCAACCCGCATGCCGGGGAAGGCGGTTTCCTCGGGCGCGAGGAGATCGAGGTGATCACCCCGGTTCTGGCCAGGCTGCGCCGGCGTGGGTTCGACCTCGCGGGTCCGCTTCCCGCTGATACGCTCTTTACGCCGCAACGGCTCAGGGGCCATGACTGCGTGCTCGCGATGTATCACGATCAGGGTTTGCCGGTGCTCAAGTACGCGAGTTTTGGCGCTGGCGTGAACGTGACGCTCGGGTTGCCGATCATCCGCACCTCGGTCGATCACGGCACGGCACTCGAGCTCGCCGGGCGGGCCAAAGTGGAAATCGGGAGCCTGCTCGAGGCAATCATGCTTGCGGCCCGGCTCGCCGAGCGCGCACGGCGCCGCTGACCTCGCGTTTGGCGGCCCATGCGCCACCGGCCCCGCAAGCGCTTCGGTCAAAATTTTCTGGTCGACGCCGCGGTCATCTCCGAAATCGTCGATGCCATCTATCCGCGGCGCGGCGAGCGCTTGGTCGAGATCGGCCCAGGCCTCGGTGCCCTCACCGGGCCGCTCCTCGAACGGCTCGATCACCTGCATGTGGTCGAGATCGATCGCGATCTCGTGAGCCGGTTGCGGGCGGATTTTCCCCTCGCACGGGTTACCGTGCACGAACGCGATGCTCTCAGTTTTGATTTTGCGACGCTCGGCAGTGGGCTGCGGGTAGTAGGCAACCTCCCGTACAACATATCCACGCCTCTTCTTTTCCATCTCGCGCAGAGCGCCGCTTCCATCCGAGATATCCATGTCATGCTCCAGCGGGAAGTCGTGGAACGAATGGTCGCGCGCCCGTCCTCCACCGACTATGGGCGCCTGTCCGTCATGATTCAGTATCGCTTCATGCTGGAGCCCCTGATGACCATCCCGGCTACCGCCTTCCGGCCCGTGCCCAAGGTGGAATCAGCGGTCGTGCGCATGGTGCCGTTTGGCCGGCTCCCTCATTGCGCGCGTGACGAGGCGTGGTTTGGCCGCATCGTGACCGCCGCATTCTCCCAACGGCGCAAGACGCTACGCAACGCGCTCAAGCGCTATATCGGCGCCGATGATTTCAGCCGGCTCGAAGTTGACGCCAACCTTCGCCCGCAGGATTTAGCGATCGCCGAGTTCGTGCGACTCGCTGATTTTGCCGCAAGGAATTCGTCGGGACCCAACCCCACGAATTCCTTAGATAACAACCTCTAGGAACAATTAAGCCAGGGAAAGACGACTCCGAAAATCGCCTGCGCCACTGCCGCAATTCGGGTATCTTGTTCTGGAGAAATCTCCCGTAGGGAAATTGTCGGACGCCGCTCCGACAATTTCCTAAGCGCCCCGGCGCTGGACGAACTCGATCTTGTAGCCGTCGGGGTCCTCGACGAATGCGATCACTGTCGTGCCGTGCTTCATGGGGCCAGCCTCGCGAGTGACCGTACCACCCCGTTTCTTCACTTCTGCACACGCCTTGTAAGCGTCGTCGACTTCAACCGCCACATGGCCGTAGCCGTTTCCGAGATCATATGACTTGGTATCCCAGTTATTAGTAAGCTCGAGAACGGCCGCCCTTGATTCGTCATCGAAACCGACGAACACATTGGTAAAGCGCCCGCCCGGATAATCGGCCTTGCGCAATACCTTCATGCCTAGAACCTTCGTGTAGAAATCGATCGAACGCTCTAGGTCGCCAACGCGGATCATGGTGTGGAGAATTCTCATGGTCGCCTCAGATCTCGACTATCTCGAAGTCTTCTTTGCGGGCCCCGCATTCGGGGCAGGTCCAATTAATCGGCACGTCGTCCCATCGGGTTCCGGCCGGGATCCCTTCCTCCGGAAGCCCCGCGGCTTCGTCATAGATGAAACCGCAGATCAGACACATGTAAGTTTTGTACACCTGGGTTTCTGCACCCGTCATGCCCGCATCCGTCATGCTCGCTTCCGTTTTAAGCTAAAATTCGATTTTAACGAATCTACCCGCCGGCAACCAAGTTTGCGGTCATTCGTTATCCCCTGCCCATGCCGGATCTCCCGCCCATAGTGCTGGTGTTCGCTGCCACGGATCCCAGCGGCGGCGCCGGGCTGCAAGCGGACATCATGACGCTTTCGAGCATGGGCTGTCACCCGTTGTCGGTGGTAACGGCAGTCACCATTCAGGACACAATTGGGGTGGATGGTATCAGCCCGATTGACGCCGAGTGGGTCGCCGACCAGGCGCGCTGCGTGCTCGAGGACATCCCGGTCGCCGCATTCAAACTCGGCTTGCTCGGGAGCGTCGAGCAAATTGCCGCCATCGCCGAGGTCGTTTCCGACTATCCCGAGGTGCCGTTGATCCTCGATCCGGTGCTGGCTTCGGGGCGCGGCGACGAGCTCGTCAATGAGGAAATGGTCATCGCATTGAGAGAGCTGCTCGTACCCCAGACCACTATCCTGACGCCTAACACGCTGGAGGTTCGTCGGCTGGCCGACGATTTCGAGGAGGGCGAGGCACCGGATCTTGCCGAGTGCGCGCGGCAGCTCATCGCTTCCGGCTGCGAATATGTCCTCGTCACGGGCACGCACGAGAACACGCCCCAGGTCGTGAACACGCTCTACGGCCAGAACGGTGTCGTGCGCAGCGACGCCTGGCAGCGTCTGCCAGGGTCCTATCATGGCTCCGGATGCACGCTCGCCTCAGCGATCGCGGCTACGATCGCCAACGGGCTCGAAATCAGCGACGCGGTAAAGGACGCGCAGGAGTACACCTGGCAGGCGCTGAAGGCGGCGTTTCGCCCCGGCATGGGCCAGCACATCCCGGACCGGCTGTTCTGGGCACACGAAGACGAGCAGCGCGATGAAGGCAGCAGTTAGGGGACTCTACGCGGTCACGCCTGACATCGCCGACACCGCTGAGTTGGCGGCAAAAGTCGAGGCCGCCCTCGTCGGCGGCGCGGCGCTCGTCCAATACCGCAACAAGACGGCTGATCCCGAGCTGAGATTGGTTCAGGCGGGTACGCTGCGAGCATTGTGCCAGGCGCGCGGTGTCCCGCTCGTCATTAATGACGACGTCGACGTCGCGACTGCACTCGATGCGGACGGTCTGCACTTGGGAAAGGAAGACAGCATGCTTTCGGAGGCACGCGCACGCCTTGGGCCGGAAAAATTGCTTGGCGCCTCCTGTTACGACCGCCTCGAGGATGCGGTTGCGGCAGTTCGCGCAGGAGCGGATTACGTGGCTTTCGGCAGTTTCTTTGCCTCCGTGGTAAAACCCGGGGCCGTGCGCGCCCCCCTGACGCTACTGCGCGAAGCCAGGCAAGGGCTTGGGGTACCCACTGTGGCGATCGGGGGCATCACGCTCGATAATGCATCGCAACTCATCGCAGCTGGCGCCGATGCCGTGGCCGTCATTTCCGCCCTCTTCTCCGCCTCCGACATCCGCGTTGCCGCCGAGCGCTTCAACGAACTCTTCAAGACAACGCTACGAACATGAAACGCAGCCAGAAACTGTTTCAGCATGCCCAGCACTTCATCCCCGCAGGCGTCAATTCTCCAGTCCGGGCATTCCGGTCAGTGGGCGGAACACCCCCCTTCATCCAGCGCGGGAAGGGCGCGGTGATCTGGGATGCTGACGGCCGCGCCTATATTGATTACGTTGGGTCGTGGGGCCCCCTAGTCGTCGGCCACGCCCATCCGGAGGTGGTTCGAGCGGTGCAGCAGGTTGCCGAGCGGGGGCTGTCATTTGGCGCGCCCACGGAGCAGGAAGTCGAGATGGCCGAGCTTCTGTGCAAACTGGTGCCCTCGCTCGAACAGGTGCGGCTCGTCAGCAGTGGCACTGAGGCCACCATGAGCGCGATACGGCTCGCCCGGGGTTTCTCGGGTCGGGCGAAGATCATTAAATTCGAGGGCTGTTACCACGGTCATGCCGACGCGCTGCTCGTCAAGGCCGGTTCGGGCGCGCTCACTTTTGGCCACCCAAGCTCGGCCGGCGTGCCGGCCGAAACCGCGCAGCATACCTTGGTGCTCGACTACAACAATGAAATTTCCCTCGAGCAAATCTTTGCGCGCGAAGGGTCTGAAATTGCCGCGGTCATCGTTGAACCCGTCGCAGGAAACATGAATCTTGTTAGCGCGCGACCCGGCTTCCTTGAACTGTTGCGCAAGCTCTGCACAAAAAACGGTAGCCTATTGATTTTCGATGAAGTCATGACCGGGTTTCGTGTTGCGCTCGGTGGGGCTCAAAGCCTCTACGGTGTCCAACCGGATCTGACGACGCTCGGCAAGGTCATCGGCGGCGGCATGCCCGTCGGTGCGTTCGGAGGCAGACGCGATGTCATGCAATCGATTGCGCCGCTGGGGCCGGTCTACCAGGCGGGGACGCTCTCGGGCAACCCGGTGGCGGTTGCCGCGGGATTAGCCACGCTGGCGCTGATCCGCGCGCCGGGCTTCTACGACCGCTTGGCCGCGACGGCCCGTGATCTCTGCGAAGGCCTGTGCCGCGCCGCGCAGAGCGCCAGCATCGCCTTCTCCGCCCAGAGCGTAGGCGGAATGTTTGGGCTCTATTTCCGCGCGACGCCGCCGACGACCTACGCGGAAGTGATGCAGTGCGACAAGGATGCCTTCAACGCCTTCTTTCACGCCATGCTGGCCGAGGGCGTTTACCTAGCGCCTTCAGCGTACGAGGCGGGATTCGTTTCCAGCGCGCATGGTGCCACAGAGCTGCAAAAGACGATCAGCGCAGCAACAAGAGCGTTCTCGGCCACCCGCTAGGCACAGGGCAGCAAGGGTGAGCGGCGCGCGCGCCCATCGTGCTGCATCACCGCAGTCCGGAGATATATTCCGCAACCGCCGCAATTTCCTTGTCGGACAGCTTCCCGGCCACGGCGCGCATCATGCGGTTCCGGTCGTTCGCGCGCGTGCCCGCTCGGAACGCCCGAAGCTGCGCCGCCGTGTATTCGGCATATTGACCTGCCAGGCGCGGGAACTGCACCGGCATCCCGGCACCGTTTGGCCCGTGGCAGGCGCTGCACGCGGCTATTCCCGCCGATGCGACCCCTCCCCGATAAATCGCTTGCCCCAGCATTACAAGCTCGGCATCGCGCGCCGTACGGGGCTTGGGTTGTTGCATCTCGAAGTAGGCCGCCAGATCGCGCATGTCCTCGACAGAAAGATTCGCGACCATCGGGCCCATCACGTTATGAGGCCGTTCAGCGGGCTTGCCGCCCTGCGACTTGAAATTGGCGAGCTGCTTGGCTGTATATCCCGCGTGCTGTCCGGCGAGAACGGGATTCACCGGCTGCGCGCTATTTCCATCCAGGGCGTGACAAGTCACGCACACCTGGCTCACGATTGCCTGCCCTTTTGACGGGTCCGCCTTGGGAGGCGTCTGAGCCCATGCGCCAGGAGCGGCGAGCACGCACACGACGGGCATTGCTAGCCAGCGGAAGTTCATGCGGGATCCTCTTTCAACTTCGAAATTGCGCGGAGCGCGTATTGTATAGTAAGCACCGGTTCGCACGCCAGTTTCAGGCACGATAACAAGAACCTATGTCGCTATTTGCCCACGCCGAATTCTACCGGACGGTTTACCGCCCAACAGAGCTGCCGCCCGACCGTGGCGCGGAGGTGGCGTTTGCGGGACGATCCAATGCGGGCAAATCGAGCGTGCTGAACGTACTCGTCAATCGACAACGCCTTGCGCACGTCAGCAAAAGGCCGGGGCGGACGCAAGCCATCAATTTCTTCAGCCTCGCGGGCGCGCGTTACCTCGTTGATCTGCCCGGATATGGCTACGCTGCGGTCCCCCACGCCCGACGCGAGCATTGGGGCGAGCTGGTAAGCTTTTATCTCATGAACCGCGCCTGCCTGCGCGGTCTGATACTGATCTGCGACGCCCGTCGTTCCCTGGTCGCACTCGACCACCAGCTCCTTGAATGGTTTGCCGCGACCGGCAAGCCGATCCACGTGCTCCTCACCAAAGGGGACAAGCTTTCACGAGCGCAGGGCGCGGCGGCACTGGAACTCGCGACGCAATCATTAGACCGGAGTTACCTGGGCGTTTCCGTTCAGCTGTTTTCCAGCTTGACCCAGAACGGTGTGCCGGCTGCGCGTAAGGTAATCGCTGGCTGGATGCAATAAAAAACCCCCGGTTAAAGGGGAGTAAAACCGGGGGTAAAAAGCCCTAATTTGGAATTAAGGCACCCGCTCAGGGAGGAGAAGCGGGAGACGATTAAACATCGTCTCCATTTAAGACGACTATAATCGCCAATAGTTCCCCCACGTGCCTGGTTAAGATATGGCTTCTTATTCATAAGGTTAGATATCCATGTTTGCCCTAGGAGAGTACCCACGGCGGCGCATGCGGCGCATGCGCCGTAATGAATTTTCCCGCCGCCTCATGCGTGAGCATCAGCTCACAACAGACGACCTTATTTACCCGATTTTTGTCATCGAGGGCCGGAACCGTGTAGAGGCAGTTCCCTCGATGCCGGGCATCCAGCGCTACACGATCGACCGCCTGCTGCCGCATGCGGAGCAGTGCCTGAAAGCCGGTATCCCTGCCATTGCGGTCTTCCCGATGATCTCGAGGGATTTGAAGACACCGGATGGACGGGAGGCGATCAACCCGAAAGGCCTCGTGCCGCGCGCGGTGGCGGCGCTCAAGAAGCGGCTGCCAGAGCTCGGCGTGATCGCGGACGCGGCTCTCGATCCCTACACGACGCACGGGCAGGATGGCGTAGTCGATCGGGCAGGCCATGTGCTTAACGACGAAACTGTCGCCCTGCTCAAGAAGCAGGCGTTAACTGTTGCTGGCGCTGGCGTGGATATTGTCGCACCTTCCGACATGATGGATGGCAGGATTGGTGCCATCCGCGCCGCGCTGGACGCGCAGCGGTTCATTCACACCCGGATCCTCGCGTACTCTGCCAAGTACGCATCTGGTTTTTACGGTCCATTTCGCGATGCCGTCGGTTCGGCACGGGCGCTCGGACACGGCAACAAGTACTCCTACCAGATGGATTATGGCAACAGTGACGAGGCGCTATGGGAGATAGGGCTCGACCTGAAAGAAGGCGCCGACATGGTGATGATCAAGCCGGGCTTGCCGTATCTCGACATGGTGCGCCGCGTGAAGGATGAATTCCGCGCGCCGACCTTTGTGTATCAGGTCAGTGGCGAGTTCTCCATGTTGAAGGCCGCCGCGGCCCGGGGTTGGCTCGATGAGCAACCGTGCGTGATGGAGGTACTTACCGCCTTCAAGCGAGCGGGCGCCGATGGCATCCTCACCTATTTTGCCCTCGACGTGGCGCGTTGGTTGAAGGCGGTGCGCTAAGCGACGAAATCCCGAATGCCCTTCTGGCTCGTCGCCGCACGCCGCGGGCACCGCGTACGCGGAAGCGCCACGGTTTGCCATTAGGAAATGGTCGAGCGCCCGGTCGGTCTTTCGGACAAGGGGGCCCGGGGCGGAACTCTCCTTTACGCCTGCGCCAGCAAGTCTTCAACCATCCGCAGTTTGGCCCGCTCGATTGGCTTGCCTTCTGCGCTGGTTCTTAGTGGTAGCCGCAGGTCTCGCGGTGATAGCACGGTGATCTCAATTTCAACGCCATCGTCGCTAATGGTGAACACTGGCACCGTTTGTAACTCCTCACCAGAATACAGACGGCTTTGCGCCGCGCGGTACGGAATGCCGCGATCGATGAGAAAAAGCTCTACCGCCTTCGCGTTCTCGGTAAACAGCTGGACGTTGATGTCCGCGTACTTGCCGGCGTTGCCGTTCAGTACCGACCCGGTGAGATAGGGATTGAATTGGACCATCTTCTGCATCGCCCGCACCGCCGTTTTGCGCAGGGCACGCAATCGCTCGCGATGCGTGTCAGGCTGGTAGATCTGCCGATAAACCTTGAGCGCCGTGTCGATTTCCTCGTTGGTGGGCAGCTCACGCGCGTCAGGCGTCCCCGCTTGACGCGCGGCCTTGCGCTTGGCCAGCGCGTAATCCTCTATACCATCCTCCGCCATCAGTCGCGCCGCGAGGTGCGCGATGCGACCGCGCGTCTCATTTCGGCCGTAATCCCTGGCCACGGCGCCTAGAACAGCTGGTTGCGCGCGTCGTCGGGCGGACGGTTTCCCCCGACGACGCCGCCGACAAGCGTTTCGTGCTCGGGAGGGAGAAACTCCTGATAGAAGTAATCTAGGACACCCTGCCCTTCAGCCACACGCAAGCCGTTTACCCGGTCGACGTTCACCGCGACGATGCCTTCGGGTGGCACGAGCGGTTGCTCCGGCACATCCTTCAGTACCGCTCCCATGTAATCTATCCAAATGGGCAAAGCCGCCTGAGCTCCGGTCTCGTTACGCCCCAACGTTTTCGGCGTATCGAAACCGATCCACGCGACCGCGACCAGCCCAGGGTTGAACCCGCAGAACCACGCATCCAAGAACTCATTAGTGGTACCGGTCTTGCCAGCGAGGTCGGTGCGTTTTAGCTTCATTGCCCGCGCCGCTGTCCCCATTCGCACGACATCACGCATCATGCTGGTCATGACGAACGCGTTGCGCGCGTCTATCACGCGCTCGGCCCCTGTTCCGGCAGCCGCCGGTTGCGCCTCGAGCAATACCTTGCCTTGTGCATCTTCGATTCGCTCGATGAGATACGGTGCAACCCGGTAACCACCATTCGCAAATACCGCATAAGCGGTGACCATCTGCATCGGCATCGCGTTGCCAGCGCCCAACGCCATGGTCAGATAGGGGGGATGCAGCTTCGGATCAAAACCGAAACGCGCGGCATAATCCTGCACGTACTGGGGAGAGATTGCCTGCAGAATCCGTACCGACACCAGATTCTTGGATTTGACGAGCGCCATGCGCATGCGCAAAGGCCCCGAAAATTTTCCATCGAAATTATTCGGCTCCCAAGGCTCCGATCCGGTCTGAGCAGCAGTGAACATGAGCGGCGCATCGTTAATAATGGTGGCCGGCGTGAAACCTTTCTCGAGCGCCGCGGAATATACGAACGGCTTGAAGCTCGAGCCGGGCTGTCTGAGCGCCTGAGTGACGCGATTGTATTGGTTGCGACCAAAATCGAAACCTCCGACAAGGGCGCGAACGGCACCATCGCGGGGATCCATAGAAACGAAGGCTGCCTCGACCAGCGGTAACTGCGTAATGTGCCAGCGTCCCTTCGCGTTCTGCTGCACCCGGATGATGGCGCCACGTCGGATGCGTTGGCTGGGGCGCACCTTCGAGCCCAGCTGCCGAATCGCAAATCGAAGTCCGTTCTCACTGATGTTGATCCACTCGCCGCCCTTGCGATAGGCCCTGACGCGTTTTGTGCTGGCCTCAATCACGATGGCCGGTGATATGTCATCGCTCGCGTGCACATCATGCAAACCATCCTCCAGAACCTCGTCGGTGAGTTTTGCCGGCAGCCTCACGTAACCTTCCGGGCCGCGATAGCCATGGCGCCGATCGTAGTCCTGCACGCCGCGGCGCAACGCCCTATAGGCGGCTTCCTGGTGTGAAGTCAGAAGCGTCGTATAAACCCGAATTCCGCGCGCGTAAGCTTCCTCACGGTAGCGCTCGTAGAGCAGCTGGCGAACCATCTCGGCGAGATGCTCCGCGTGCACGGCGAATTCCGTGGATTCCGTCTTTAGCTTGACCGTCAGCTCCTCCCGATCGGCGGCCGAAAACTCGTCGTCCGAAATTAGCCTCAGCTCGCGCATGCGTCTAAGTACGTATTGCTGTCGCAGTTTCGCGCGTTTGGGATTGGCGATCGGGTTATAACGAGAGGGCGCTTTCGGTAGCCCGGCAAGCATTGCCATCTCCGCGAGATCGAGTTCGTTGAGGGTCTTGCCGAAGTAGGTCTGCGCTGCCGCGGCGAAGCCGTACGCTCGCCGCCCAAGATAGATCTGATTGACGTATAGCGCGAGGATCTGATCCTTCGCAAGGTCCGCTTCAATCTTGAAAGCGAGCAGCGCCTCATTGAATTTTCGGGTAAGCGTACGCTCCTTCGAAAGGAAGAAATTGCGCGCAACCTGCATCGTGATTGTCGATGCTCCCTGCCGCACGCCGCCCGATGCAAAGTTGGAAATCGCCGCGCGCGCAACGCCAATGTAATCGACGCCCCGATGCTGATAAAAACGTTCGTCCTCCGCGGCAAGAATCGCACCGATGAGTGGCGTGGGTACCCCACTGATCTTGACCACCGCTCGGCGCTCCTCGCCAAACTCGCCGATCAACTTGCCATCAGCGCTGTAGACCCGAAGAGGAATCTTCGGCTGATAATTCGTGAGCGCATCGAGTGACGGCAGCGTGGGATAAACGAGGGCTGCCGCGAACGCGACGATCATTACGCCGGCGAGAGCGCCCGCCAGAATCAAAAGAAAGGGGAGGGCAAGCCAACGAAACGACATAAACCTCAATTAGTTACAGAATAATGTTGTGTTTTTACCACAAGTAATTCAGGTAGATGGGCTACAACGTTAAGATTGTGAACCTCGACACAGCACCGAAACGCGTTGCGCGGTAAGCTATGGTCGCTCAGGGAGATTATAGGCACGGTTCCGGACAAAAGAAATGGCTCAAAAACACTTTACACCCAAGATAGTTGTTGGTACGCTTTAAAGTGAATTATTGGATTGTTTGTCCATTACCCTATGATCAAAGGAAAATCCGGTTTCAGCCTCGGCGCGCTTGAGGACCTCTTCAAGACCAAGACGCCGCCACTCATCGGTGTCGATATCAGCTCCTCGGCCGTGAAGATGGTGGAAATTTCCGAGTCGGGTCGTGGCATGTACCGCGTCGAGCGCTACGCCATCGAGCCACTGCCCAAGGACTCCGTAGTCGAGGGCAACATCAACAACCTGGACGCCGTGAGCGACGCCCTCAAGCGCTGCCACAAACGTTTGGGGAGTGGCATTAAAAACCTCGCTCTCGCCCTGCCCAGCGCGGCGGTAATCAGTAAGAAGATACTCGTGCCTGCTGGCCAGACCGAAGACGATCTCGGGCTGCAGGTGGAAACCGAGGCAAACCAATACATCCCTTTTTCTCTGGATGAAGTCAATCTCGATTGGCAGGTGCTCGGCCCCGCGCCGAACAGCCCAGAGGACGTCGAAGTGCTGATCGCGGCCTCGCGTAAGGAAAAGATCGAGGATCGGGTTGCGGCGGCCGAGGTGGCAGGGCTGAAAGCGGCGGTCATGGATGTGGATCTCTTCGCCTCGCAGGCCGCCTTCGAACTGATCGAGGATCAGTTCCCCGAGAAAGGCAAAGACCAGAACATCGCGGTCGTGGACGTGGGGGCCTCCGTGATGACGATCAACGTTCTGCGCAACGATCAGTCAGTCTACACGCGCGAGCAGGCCTTCGGCGGCAATCAGCTGACCCAGGAAATACAGAACCGATTCGGGTTGTCGCCAGAGGAGGCTGAAGCCGCCAAGCGCGCCGGCGGACTCCCGGAAAACTATGAGTCCGAAGTCCTGCACCCATTTCTTGACATGATGGGCCTCGAGATTGCACGCGCACTGCAGTTCTTCTTCACCTCGACCCAACACAACCAGGTCCACCACGTCGTACTCTCGGGCGGCAGCGCTGCGATACCGGGGGCGGATGAGGCCGTAGGCAGGCGTGTTCAGGTAAATACCATCATCGGGAACCCGTTCGCGAACATGGCCCTCTCGTCAAGGATCCGACCCCGCAATCTGACTCAGGACGCGCCGTCGTTAATGGTGGCGTGCGGGCTCGCCATGCGGAGGTTCGGCTCATGATCCGCGTCAACCTGTTGCCGCACCGCGAGGCCCGGCGCAAACAACAGCAGCAGCAGTTCTTCATTCTGCTTGCCTTCGTGGCCGCCGTCGGGCTGGCCTCATGGTTCTCCGTGCACACCTATTTGAGCGATCGTTTGCAGGAGCAGCAAAGTAGAAACAGTTACCTCGCTGAAGAAATCGTCAAGCTCGACAAGCAGATCGCCGAGATCAAGAAACTTCAGGAGCAAACCGCCGCGCTGCTTGCGCGCAAGAAGGTGGTTGAAACGTTGCAGGGCAATCGGGCGGAGGTGGTGCACCTGCTCGACCAGCTCGTCAGGCAGCTGCCCGACGGCATTTACCTCAAAGGCATCAAGCAAAAAGGCGGCGTCGTCACCATTACAGGCTATACGCAGTCGCAGGCACGGGTGTCGACGTTGATGCGCAATTTGGATTCCTCGCAATCCCTTGAGAATCCGGGTCTCGTCGAGATCAAGGCGGTACAGCTGCGCGGGCAGCGGATCAACGAGTTCACGATGAATATCCACATCACGCGCGCCAAGACCGAAGAAAAGACGCCCAAAAGACCCGGGGCACGCCCGGCCAAAGGGTAATGAGCGATAGCCATGACACTAGACGACCTCAGGCGGCTTGATCCGAAGAAGATCGGTAGCTGGCCGATCGGGCCCAAGTTCGGTGCGCTGCTGCTCCTGCTGCTCTTGCTGATATTCGCGAGCTACTGGTTCGACTGGCAGCACCAGATCGAGCAGATCACCGCCGAAAAGCTAAAGGAAGATCAGCTGCGCACGACGTTCCTGGAGAAGAAAAGGCGCGCCATCAACCTGCCTGCCTATCGCAAACAACTGGAAGACATTGAGAAGCAGTTCGGTGCGCTGCTCAAGCAATTGCCGGGCAAATCGGAAATGGACGCGCTCCTCACGGATATCAACCAAGCCGGCCTGGGACGAGGATTGCAGTTCGAGCTTTTCAAGCCGGCCGCCACCGAGAGTCAGCGCGATTTCTACGCCGAGCTACCGATAACTATAAAGCTTACCGGCAGCTATCACGACATCGGCGCCTTCGCGAGCGATATCGGGAAGCTACCTCGTATCGTGACGCTGAACGATATCGCGCTCGCCGCGGGGAAAGGCAGCGCGGGTAAGGACGCCAAGGGTGGCGACACCCTGGTGCTCAATGCCACAGCGAAAACATTCCGCTATCTTGATCAAGAAGAACTTTCGCAGCAGAGAAAAGCTGCGGCCAAGAAGGGCGGGGAGAGAAGATGAAGCTCAGAGCCATCACCATCGCGCTTTCGCTCCTCACGCTCGCGGCGTGTGGCGGCGAGCAGCATTCGGACCTGAGGCAGTTCGTAAAGGATTCCGAAAATCTGCCGCACGGCCGTATTCCACCGCTCCCGGAAGTGAGGCCCTACGAGGCCTTTTCTTACAATGCGTTTGATTCTCTGGATCCGTTCGTACCCCGGAAGATTGAGCCGCCCAAGGGGATCAAGGTCGCTGGCGGCGTAGCGCCTCCCGACCCGGACCGGCGCAAGGAACCGCTCGAGGCGTATCCACTCGAGAACCTGAAGATGGTCGGTACCCTGGAAAAGGAGAAACAGTTCCATGCTCTGGTCCAAACCCCGGACAACAACCTCTTCCGAGTCACGTCAGGCAACTTCTTGGGGCAGAACTTCGGTCGAATCATCGGCGTATCCGAATCCGCTATCAAATTGAAGGAGCTCGTTCAGGACAGCAGCGGTGAATGGAAAGAAGAAGAGCGCACCATGCTGCTGCAGGATTAATCGGAGGCAAGAACAATGAGCGTCGCTACCCGTTTTGTTCCCCCAATCTTGCGCGTCGTTCTGGCGGCCATAATGGTTGCCGGGAGCGTGGCTGCGTATGCCCAGTCCAACACCATCCAGGGCATCAGCGTTTCGCCCCAGGCCGGCGGCAAGTTGCTGGTTAAGGTCTCTCTCAAAGAGGCTCCGGTTAATCCTCCGGCGGGATTTACCATCAACAATCCGCCCCGCATCGCGTTCGATTTCCTCGACACCAACAGTGCCATGGGCCGTGCGACCCAGGAAATCGGTGAAGGCGATTTGCGCAGTATCAACGTCGTTCAGGCTGGCAACCGCACCCGGCTGGTACTGAACCTCAACCGCGTGCAGAGTTACGACACGCAGATCGAGGGCCAGGCCCTGCTCATCACATTGCAAGGGGCGGCTTCGGCCGCGGCTCCAACCGGCGTGACCACGCACTTCGCGGAAGCGAAACCTGTCGATTCAGGTCACACGCTGCGCGACATCGATTTCCGGCGCGGACGCTCCGGCGAGGGGCGTGTCGTCGTCGATCTGTCCGACAGCGCCGTCGGCATAAATCTCAAGCAGCAAGGACGCGCGATCGTCATTGATTTCATCAATACCGCGCTGCCGAATAATCTCAAGCGTCGCATGGACGTTACCGACTTCGGCACGCCGGTGAAGCGCGTGGACGCATTCTCCCAGGGCAACAACACGCGGGTCGTGATCGAGCCGAGCGGGAATTGGGAGCATACGGCCTACCAGACCGATACCCGCTTCATCGTCGAAGTGAAGCAGATCGTCGAGGACCCGAATCGCCTCGTGCGCCCGGGTTTCACTGGCGAAAAGCTTTCTCTCAACTTCCAGAACGTCGAGGTGCGTGCGGTTCTCCAGGTGATCGCGGATTTCACAGGCCTCAATATCATTACCAGCGATACTGTGACGGGCAACCTCACGCTGAGACTTAAGGACGTGCCTTGGGATCAGGCGCTCGACATCATTCTTCAGAGCAAGGGTCTCGACCTGCGCAAGACCGGTAACGTGGTCTGGATCGCGCCGCGTGACGAGCTGGCCACCCGCGAGAAACTCGCCTTGGAAGCCAAACAGCAGATCGCGGATCTCGAGCCAACCCGCACCGAAATCTTTCAGTTGAATTACCAGAAGGCGGAAGCGTTCCGTACGCTCCTCACCGACGACAAGCAGCGCATTCTCTCCAAGCGTGGCAGCGCGGTCATTGATACGAGGACCAATACCGTCTTCGTGCAGGACACGCCCACGCATCTCGAGGAGGTGCGCACGCTGATCCAGCGCGTGGATATCCCGGTGCGGCAGGTCATGATCGAATCGCGGATCGTTGAGGCCACGGACCAGTTTGCCCGCAACCTCGGCGTTCGGCTCGGCTACCATGATCAGACGGGGCGGGGCACTAAACTCGGGACTGGCGGCGCCAATAAGCGCATTTTGGGCGGCGGCAGTCTTGCCGACACCGGTTTCCATACTGGGCAGTCCGCAACCGTCCCCGTCTGGCCCACGGATTCCCTGTCTGTGAACTTGCCGGCGCAAGGCATAGCTGGCGCACTCCCCGGTGCCTTCTCGCTATTGCTGTTCAACCAGTCGGGGACAAAATTCCTCAATCTTGAGTTGACGGCCCTGCAGGCCGATGGCAAGGGCAAGATCATCTCCAGCCCGCGCGTGATCACGGCGGATCAGGTTGAGGCGATAATCGAACAAGGCACGGAGATCCCGTACCAGCAGGCCACGTCGAGCGGCGCAACGAGCGTCTCGTTCAAGAAAGCGACGCTCTCTCTGAAGGTGAAGCCGCAGATCACACCGGACGACAACGTGATCATGAACGTCGACGTCCACAAGGACAGCGTGGGACAACAGACACTCTCCGGGCCGTCGATCGATACCAAGCAAATCACCACGGAGGTGCTCGTGTCGAACGGCGGCACGGTGGTCATCGGGGGCATCTACACGCAGGAAGAACGCTCGACGACCAGCAAGGTGCCGGTGCTGGGTGATCTGCCCTACGTCGGTTTCCTTTTCAAACAAAACCAAAAACAGGATGACCGGACAGAACTCCTTATTTTCATTACGCCTAAAGTGATTAAGGACAACGTGAGTCTGCGCCGGTAGGTTCGGGAAATCTCAGCAAAAAGGCGGCCCGCAGGCCGCCTTTTTTGTTTTCCTCCATTTGGCACTAGGCCAGACCACATTCCGCTAGAATCCCGGCATGATGGGCACCAGCAGGCCACCCCACGCTAACGAACACGTCCCGGAGAATATTTTCCTGGTGGGCCTGATGGGCGCCGGCAAGACCTCGGTCGGCAAGCTCCTCGCGCAACGGCTCGGAAAGGATTTCTCCGACTGCAACCACGAGATCGAAGGCGCGACCGGGGTAAAGATTTCGATCATATTCGAAATCGAGGGTGAAAGCGGTTTCCGGGCGCGCGAATCGAAGATGCTCGCCGAGCTGGCAAACCGCAGGAACGTAATCGTCGCAACGGGCGGGGGTGCCGTTCTTTCCGTCCCCAACCGCAAGCTTCTGGCCGATAACGGTATCGTGGTCTATCTGCGCGCCGCGCCTGCCGATTTGTGGCGCCGCACGCGCCACGACAAGCATCGCCCGCTGCTCAACACGGAAGATCGGATGGCCCGGTTCGAGCAGTTGTTCGCGGAACGCGATCCGCTCTATCTTGAGATCGCTGATATCATCGTCGATACTGGCAGCCAGAGCCTGGGCGCTCTCGCGAGCAAGCTCGAGCGCAAGATTCTGGAGTTCAAGGCGCGGGCCGGCGGCTGCGAGGACAATCCTTTTCCCGCTGGCTGACACTCACTGATTACGCCTACCATGGAAACTCTCACCGTTGCCCTCGCGGAACGCAGCTATCCCATCCATATTGGAGCGGGCCTGCTCGCGCACCCGGAGTTGATCGCAACCCGATTGCCGCAGAACAAGGTGGCAATCGTGACCAACACGACCGTAGCCCCGCTTTACCTTGCCTCCCTGCGGAGAGCACTTGAAACGCAAGGCGTAGACGCCGTGCCTATCACTTTGCCGGACGGCGAATCCTTCAAGAACTGGGAGACGCTGAACCAGATATTCGACGCCCTGTTGCAGAACCGCAGCGAACGCGGCACGACCCTGCTAGCACTCGGGGGCGGGGTCATCGGTGATCTGGCCGGCTTCGCCGCTGCGGTCTATCAACGCGGGGTTCCATTCGTCCAGGTTCCGACCACGCTGCTCGCTCAGGTGGACTCGGCCGTTGGCGGCAAAACCGGGATCAATCACCCGCTCGGGAAAAACATGGTCGGGGCTTTCCACCAGCCGCTGGCGGTGATCAGCGATACGGATACCCTCTCCACTCTGCCCGCCCGCGAGCTCTCCGCCGGACTGGCTGAGGTCATCAAATACGGCCTGATCTGCGACCGCGCATTTTTCGAATGGCTGGAGAGCAACATTCACCGCCTCGTGCAGCGGGAACCCGAAGCGCTTGCCTATGCAATCGAACGCTCATGCGCCAACAAGGCGGAAATCGTGGCCCTCGACGAGCGCGACGAAGGGCAACGGGCGCTGCTGAATTTCGGCCACACGTTCGGGCATGCTATCGAAGCGGGGCTCGGGTTCGGCGTATGGCTGCACGGGGAAGCCGTAGCGGCGGGGATGGTGCTGGCAGCCCGGCTCGCGCAAAAGCTGGGCTTGATCGGCACGGAAGAAGTCTCGCGCACAAGCCAGCTCCTGTCGGCTGCCGGCCTTCCGATCGAAGCGCCTGAGCTCGGGCGCGATCGCTACCTCGAATTGATGGGCCATGACAAAAAGGTCAAGGGCGGACGCAACCGCTTCATATTGCTGGCGCGGATCGGGGAGGCGTTCGTTTCAGAAGAAGTCGGCCAGACTGCCCTCGCGGACGTGCTCGGAGGCCCGCAAGTGCATGCGTGACTCGGCACTCGCGCCCTGCGCCGCGCACCCCGAGCGGTCACGCGGGCGACGGTACCGGGAAGCGCCGCCCCGCGGCCGCAGTGAATATCAGCGCGATCGCGACCGGATCATTCATTCGACGGCTTTCCGGCGCCTCGAATACAAAACGCAGGTTTTCGTCAATCACGAAGGCGATCTGTTCCGGACGCGACTGACGCACAGTCTGGAGGTTGCCCAGATTGCGCGCTCCGTCGCTCGCAGCCTGCGGCTCGATGAAGACCTCACCGAGGCGATTGCCCTTGCCCACGATCTTGGCCATACCCCTTTCGGCCACGCGGGTCAGGATGCGCTCCATGCCTGCATGAGGCGCCATGGTGGCTTTGAGCACAATCTGCAGAGCCTGCGCGTCGTGGACCTGCTCGAGCAGCGTTACGCTGCGTTCGACGGCCTGAACCTCACGTTCGAGACCCGCGAGGGCATTCTGAAGCATTGCTCCCGGCAGAATGCGCGTGCGCTGGGTGACGTGGCGGAACGTTTCCTCAAGCGCCGGCGACCATCGCTCGAGGCCCAGATCGCCAATCTTGCCGATGAAATCGCCTACAACAACCATGACATCGACGATGGGCTGCGCTCCGGTCTGCTCAGCCTGGAGCAGATTTCAAGCGCCAAGATATTCGCGCGCCATCAATCCCTTGTGCTGCGCCAGTACCCGCGCCTAGCGGGTCGGCGCCTCATCCACGAAACCGTACGACGCATGATCGACACGCTCGTAACCGATCTTATCCGGACAAGCGCAGCGAATATCCGAAAACAGGCTCCGGCATCGACCGAGGAGGTGCGTCTGGCGCCCCCGTTGATTGCTTTCAGCCCGCGCATTCGAGAGGAAAGCCTTGAACTCAAGCGCTTTCTGCATCACAACCTCTACCGGCATTACCGCGTCACGCGCATGAGCGCCAAAGCACGCCGTGTTGTCGAGAACTTGTTCGAGGCCTTCATGGCAGACACCCGTCTTCTGCCGCCTGAGTTCCAGGGGCGCGCCGAGAATCACGTGGCACGGGTAATCGCCGACTACATCGCCGGCATGACCGACCGTTATGCGATGCTTGAGCATCGCCGATTGTTTGCGATTGACGAAACCTGACGGCGCACCGAGACGGTTTCCCGAGCTGATTTTCCGGTTGAAGCCAATAACTTAAGCCAGTAGAATTTCCAGTTGCCCGGAAATTACGGGGGGCTTACTGCAGAGCAACAAATACCGGCCTAACTCGTTGTACCGAGAGCGTTTTCTATGCGCGAAGCACGAAAATTGCCGTTGCCCGCAATGCAAGGTCTCTACCAGCCGGCCTACGAGCATGATGCTTGCGGGGTCGGATTCGTCGCGCATATCAAAGGCAAGAAAAGCCACGCCATCATCGAGCAAGGCCTCCAGATCCTGAAGAACCTCACCCATCGCGGAGCCGTTGGTGCCGATCCCAAGGCGAGTGACGGGGCCGGCATCCTGATCCAGGTTCCCGACCAGTTTTTCCGCGAGGAGATGGGCAAGCACGGAATAAAACTACCGCCTCGCGGGCAGTACGGCGTCGGAATGGTGTTCCTCCCGCGGGAGCCTGCCTCGCGCCTCGCGTGCGAGTATGAAATCGAGCGCGCCATCAAGGACGAGGGGCAGGCGTTGCTCTGTTGGCGCGACGTGCCGGTGGACGACGCTGACCTCGGTGAATCGGTCAAGGAAGTCGAGCCGGTCATCCGGCAGGTATTCATCGGCCGTGGCACTGGTGTTACCGTGACCGACGCGCTTGAACGCAAGCTCTACGTCATCCGGAAGAGTTCGGGACACGCAATTCAGTCGCTCAAACTAGCGCACGGCAAGGAATTCTACGTTGCGTCGATGTCGGCGCGCACCATTTGCTACAAGGGTATGCTCCTTCCGTATCAGGTCGGGATGTACTACAAAGACCTGCAGGATGCGCGCGTCACCTCCGCGCTTGCGCTCGTCCACCAGCGCTTCTCGACGAATACATTTCCTAGCTGGGACAAGGCGCATCCCTTCCGCGTGATCTGCCACAACGGCGAGATCAACACGCTGCGGGGCAACGTCAACTGGATTCGCGCGCGCCAGGGCGCTATTTCCAGCCCCGTTCTCGGGCGCGATCTCGACAAACTATGGCCGTTGATCTACGACGGCCAGTCGGACTCCGCTTCTTTCGACAACGCGCTGGAATTGCTCGTCATGGGGGGCTATTCCATTGCGCATGCGATGATGATGATGATCCCCGAGGCGTGGGAAAATCACACGCTAATGGATCCGGGCCGCCGCGCCTTCTATGAATACCACGCCGCGATGATGGAGCCCTGGGACGGCCCCGCCTCCATCGCCTTCACCGACGGGCGCCAGATTGGCGCGACCCTCGATCGAAACGGGCTGCGACCGTCCCGCTATATCGTCACCAGCGACGACCTCGTCATCATGGGCTCCGAGTGCGGCTGTCTGCCCGTGCCGGAGGAAAAGATCGTCAAGAAGTGGCGCTTACAGCCGGGCAAGATGTTCCTCGTCGATCTCGAAAAGGGGCGCATCGTCGATGACAAGGAGCTGAAGGAGTCGCTGGCGTCGGCAAAGCCTTACGCCGAGTGGATCGAGCGCATACGCGTGAAGCTCGACGAAGTCGAGAGCGACAAGCAACAGCCGGAGCGCTCAAGCGTGCCGTTGCTCGACCGCCAGCAGGCCTTCGGCTACACGCAGGAAGACGTCAAATTCATGATGGCGCCGATGGCGCTTAGCGGCGAGGAGCCGGTCGGCTCGATGGGCAATGACTTGCCCCTGGCCGTCCTGTCCGGCAAGAACAAGTCGTTGTATCACTACTTCCAGCAACTGTTTGCCCAGGTCACGAATCCGCCCATTGATCCGATTCGCGAGGAGCTCGTGACCTCGCTCGTGTCATTCATCGGGCCCAAGCCCAATCTGCTCGGGATCGACGAGATGAACCCGCCGCTGCGGCTCGAGATCAGCCAGCCCGTACTCGACTTCTTCGAGATGGAGAAGATCCGGCACATCGATCGCTACACGCAGGGCAAGTTCGCCTCGTTCGAGCTCGACATTACCTACCCCGTGGCGTGGGGCAAGGAAGCCATCGAGGCACGGCTCGCGTCGTTGTGCGCGCAAGCCGAAGACGCAGTGCGCGCCGGCTATTCCATTCTCATCATTTCGGACCGAAGGGTTGACCGCGACAATCTCGCGATACCCACGCTGGTCGCGCTTTCTGCGATCCACCAGCACCTGGTGAACCGGGGCCTGCGCACGTCGACCGGGCTGGTCGTAGAAACGGGTTCAGCGCGTGAAACGCATCATTTCGCGCTGCTCGGCGGCTATGGTGCCGAGGCGGTCCATCCCTACCTCGCACTCGAAACCTTGCTCGACCTGGCAGGCCGCGGCCACTTCGGCCCAGAGGTTGATGGCTACAAGGCGATCAGGAACTTCGTGAAAGCAACGGGCAAGGGCCTGAAGAAGGTAATGTCCAAGATGGGCATCTCGACCTACATGTCCTACACCGGCGCGCAGATCTTCGAGGCGATCGGGCTCGCGCGATCGCTCGTCGACAAGTATTTTGCCGGAACCGCCTCCTCCGTCGAAGGCATCGGCGTGTTCGAGGTGGCCGAAGAAACGCTGCGCATCCACCGGGCGGCATTCGACGAGAACGACCCGGTCCTCAGAACCACCCTGGACGCCGGCGGCGAGTATGCCTGGCGGGTGCGCGGCGAAGACCACATGTGGACGCCCGATGCGATTGCGAAACTGCAGCACTCGACGCAGCAAAACTCCTATCAAACGTACCAGGAATACGCGGCAATCATCAATGACCAGTCGCGGCGCCACATGACGCTACGCGGGCTGTTTGAGCTCAAATTCGACCAGTGCGCGCCGGTACCGATCGAGGAAGTCGAGCCCGTAGCGGAGATCGTGAAGCGCTTTTCGACCGGTGCCATGTCCTTCGGCTCGATCTCGACCGAAGCCCACGCGACGCTCGCGATCGCGATGAACCGGATCGGCGGCAAGTCCAACACCGGCGAGGGCGGCGAGGACCGCAAGCGCTACGCGAAGGTCGCTGCCGGCGAAACGCTGATGTCGCGTCTGGGCCGCGAGCGCGTGGAAGTCGACATCCCACTACGGGAAGGCGACTCGCTGAAATCCAAGATCAAGCAGGTTGCGTCCGGCCGCTTCGGCGTCACCGCCGAGTATCTGGCCGCGTCCGAGATGATGCAGATCAAGATCGCTCAAGGCGCAAAGCCCGGCGAGGGCGGACAGCTGCCCGGGCGCAAGGTTTCGGATTACATTGCGGAACTCCGCTACTCGACGCCCGGTGTCGAGCTGATTTCCCCGCCGCCGCACCACGATATCTATTCGATCGAGGACATCGCACAGCTCATCCACGACTTGAAGAACGCGAATCCCGAGGCGGCGGTCAGTGTCAAGCTGGTTTCCGAGGTCGGCGTCGGCACGGTCGCCGCGGGCGTGTCGAAAGCCAAGTCGGATCACGTGACGATTTCCGGGCACGATGGCGGCACCGGGGCCTCGCCCTGGTCGTCGATCATGCATGCCGGCACGCCCTGGGAGCTCGGGCTCGCGGAAACGCAACAGACACTTGTGCTGAACCGCCTGCGTGGCCGAATTGCCGTCCAGGTCGATGGCCAGATGAAAACCGGCCGCGACGTGGTGGTCGGCGCGCTGCTCGGGGCGGACGAGTTTGGTTTCTCGACCGCACCGCTCGTCGTCGAGGGCTGCATCATGATGAGAAAATGCCACCTCAATACCTGTCCGGTGGGGGTGGCCACCCAAGACCCGGTGCTGCGCCGGAAGTTCGAGGGTAAGCCCGAGCACGTCGTCAACTACTTCTTCTTCGTCGCCAAAGAGGTGCGCGAGCTGATGGCGCGGCTCGGCATCCGTAAATTCGACGATCTCATCGGACGCTCCGATCTGCTCGAAACAAAGCAGGGTATCGAGCATTGGAAGGCGAAAGGTCTCGACTTCTCGAAGATCTTCCACCGACCGGAAATGCCCGCAGATGTCGCGCGGTACCACTGCGAGAAGCAGGATCACGGGCTCGCCAAGGCGCTGGACCACCGGCTGATCGAGCTGGCACGGCCAGCGCTCGAGCGCGGCGAGAAGGTCATGATCGACATGCCGATACGTAACATCAATCGCACGGTTGGCACTATGCTCTCGCACGAGATCGCGAAGCGCTATGGGCATGACGGGCTGCCGGATGACATCATCCACGCCCGCTTCGCCGGCTCCGCGGGCCAGAGCTTCGGCGCGTTCCTCGCAAAGGGCGTGTGGCTCGATCTCATCGGAGACACCAACGACTATTGCGGCAAGGGGCTCTCGGGCGGGCGCATTTCGGTGCAGCCCTCGCCCAAGTTCAAGGGCGAACCAACGCAAAACATCATTTCCGGAAACGTCGTGCTCTACGGCGCCATTAACGGTGAAGCCTATTTCCGCGGTGTGGCGGGCGAGCGTTTCGCCGTGCGCAACTCCGGCGCGCAAGCCGTGGTGGAGGGCGTCGGGGATCACGGCTGCGAATATATGACCGGTGGCATCGTGGTGGTGCTAGGAACGACCGGCCGTAACTTCGCCGCCGGCATGTCGGGTGGAATCGCCTACGTGCTGGACGAGGACGGCACGTTCGAGTCGCGCTGCAACCTCGCGATGGTGACGCTCGAACCAGTCCTCGCCGAGGCGGAGCAGGAGGCGAAGCTTTCGCGCGACCTGTGGCACATGGGCCTTGCAGACGAGCTGATTCTGAAGCGGCTCATCGGGAACCATGTGCGCTACACGGCCAGTGCGCAGGCGCGACATATCCTGGAACGCTGGGCCGAGTACCGCGCCAAGTTTGTAAAGATCTTCCCGAACGAGTACCGGCGCGCGCTGGGCGAACTCGCCGCCAAGCAGCGCCGCCGCGCCGCATAGTCCCTTGACGAGACAACGCGGCCGCGCCGGCGGGAACCGGCTCGGCCCAGCATGCTGAACAATCAAATGGGAAAAATCACAGGATTTCTCGAGTTCGAGCGGGTCGAGGAAACTTACGAGGCGAAAGAGCAGCGCAAGAAGCACTTTCGCGAATTTATTCCGCGCCTGACGGACGAGCAGGCGAAGATCCAGGGCGCGCGCTGCATGGATTGCGGCGTTCCGTTCTGCATCAGCGGCTGCCCGATCAACAACATCATTCCCGACTGGAACGACCTCGTCTACCGCCAGGACTGGAACGCGGCGATCGAGACGCTACACTCCACCAACAACTTCCCGGAGTTCACGGGGCGCATTTGCCCGGCGCCGTGTGAGGAGGCGTGCGTGCTGCGCATCAACGAGGACGCGGTCGGCATCAAATCGATCGAGCACGCGATCATAGACAAAGCTTGGGAAGAGGGCTGGGTGAAAGCACAGCCGCCCGTGCACAAGACCGGCAAGAAGGTCGCCGTCGTCGGATCAGGGCCGGCGGGGCTTGCCTGTGCGCAGCAGCTCGCTCGCGTGGGGCACGCGGTTACGGTGTTAGAGAAAAATGACCGCATTGGCGGGTTGCTGCGATACGGCATCCCGGATTTCAAGATGGAGAAATGGCTGATCGACCGGCGCATGGAGCAGATGACCGCCGAGGGCGTTTCGTTCCGTTCCGGCGTCTATGTCGGCAGCGAGCGCCCCGGCAAGGGCGTGCCGGACTGGGCGACCGAGACGGTGGCGCCGGAGACGCTGCAGGCCGAGTTCGATGCGGTGGTGCTCGCCATCGGCGCCGAGCAGCCCCGCGACCTGCCGGTTCCCGGGCGCGAGCTGGAAGGCGTCCACTTCGCCATGGAGTTCCTTCCCCTGCAGAACAAGCGCGTGGCTGGCGACAACGGCGTCGATGAGCTGTGGGCCACCGACAAGCACGTTGTGATCATCGGCGGCGGCGATACCGGCTCGGACTGCGTCGGCACCTCCAATCGCCACGGTGCAAACTCCATAACCCAGTTCGAATTATTGCCGATGCCGCCCGACGTGGAGCGGAACTCGGTTTGGCCATACTGGCCGGTGCGGCTCAGGACCTCTTCGTCGCACGAGGAGGGCGTCAACCGCGATTGGTCAATCGCCACGAAGGAATTTGTCGGTGAGGGCGGCAAGGTAAAGGCGCTCAAGGCCGTGCGCCTGGAGTGGAAAGACGGCAAGATGAGTGAGGTCGGCGGCTCCGAGTTCACGCTCGTCGCCGATCTGGTGCTGCTCGCCATGGGATTCGTTTCTCCGGTTTCATCGGTGCTCGACGCCTTTGGTGTAGAAAAGGATGCGCGCGGTAACGCGCGCGCGGCCACGGAGGGCGCCGGTTGCTACGCGACGTCGGTCCCCAAGATATTTGCTGCCGGTGACATGCGCCGCGGTCAGTCGCTCGTGGTTTGGGCAGTACGCGAAGGCCGTCAATGCGCGCGGGCTGTTGACGAGTTCCTGATGGGATCGTCGGAGCTGCCACGCTGACGGCTTGGTCTACAGCGCGTCGCTGGACGATACCGGCACCGGTGAGCCGCGCATCAGCAATTAGCGCTCGCCCGTGATGCGGCTCAAGAACGACACGCTGATCCGGGCGCTGCTGCGGCAGCCCACCTCCTACACGCCCGTCTGGCTTATGCGACAGGCGGGGCGCTACCTCCCGGAGTACAACCAGACGCGGACGCGCGCGGGCAATTTTCTTGCGCTCTGCAAGAATCCGGATCTGGCCACTGAGGTCACGCTCCAGCCGCTCGCGCGCTATGCGCTGGACGCCGCGATCGTGTTCTCGGATATTCTGACGATCCCTGATGCCATGGGGCTGGGCCTGCATTTTGTGGAAGGCGAGGGACCTCGTTTCGAGCGGCCACTGCGCGAAGAGTGGGAGATCCGCAACCTACAGGTTCCTGACCCGGGGGAGCATCTGCGCTACGTGCTGGACACGGTGCGCCAGGTACGCGTCGCCCTCGACGGCGCCGTCCCGTTGATTGGCTTCTCCGGGAGCCCGTTCACGCTTGCCTGCTACATGGTCGAAGGAAAGGGTAGCGCCGATTTTCGCGCGCTGAAGACGTTGCTTTACCGACGCCCCGACCTGCTGCACCACATTCTGGACATTAATTGTCGTGCGGTGACCGCCTACCTGAACGCCCAGGTCGAGGCTGGCGCTCAGGTTGTGATGTTATTCGATACTTGGGGCGGCATCCTGGGAACAGACGAATTTCATGAGTTTTCGCTTAAGTATCTCCGGCGCACGATCGACGGACTAAAACGAGAGTGCCGGGGCGAGCGCGTTCCAACCATCCTCTTCACCAAGGGCGGCGGCGGTTGGCTCGAGGAGATCGCAGCGAGCGGGTGTGACGCGGTTGGGCTGGACTGGACCGTCGCGATCGGCATGGCACGCCAGCGGGTCGGTGAACAAGTTTCACTACAAGGCAACCTGGACCCTGCTGTACTGCTTGCCGGCCCCGATGCAGTCCGCACCGGCGTGCGAAGCATCTTGAGCGCGTACGGAAAGGGAACTGGCCATGTCTTCAACCTTGGACATGGCATTTCCCAATACACACCGCCCGAGAATGTTGCTGTACTCGTGGAAGCCGTGCGTGAGATGAGTCGCGCCTATCACTGAAGAATCGCGCCAGATCTAGCTTTTCGGGAAACCCGCAGCAGACTTATGCACAGTGGGCTGCCGCGGAGAGCTCAACCGGCCACGCAAGGCGTTTTCGGGGGGCGTCACAACAATAACCTATTGATTATAAATATATATTCATCTAAACGCGCCACGCCTTCGGAGCCGACTGGAAGCGACACCGCGTCAGGCAAACGATAGGCGCTGAACTCATCAACAGGGTTATCCACAGCACAACGCTGATGAGGGGAAAATGGTCTGATGCGTAAGGGTTTTCTAATTGCAAGGCCATGATCGCCGACGACTGGTCGCTCTCAGCAAGTAACAAAAAGACCGAGAGCCGGGCCCCATGAATATCATTAAGGTCGCGCTCGATGTGCCGGTGACAACGCTGTTCGATTACCGGCTTGTCGATGCGACGATCGAAGACGTCGGCTGCCGTGTCGTTGTTCCGTTTGGGAAAAAGCGTGCTATCGGCGTCATCGTGGAGGTTCTCAACACCAGCAGCGTTGCGCCAGGCAGACTGAAACCTGCGCTTCAAATACTACGAGACTCGCCGCGCCTCGAGAACGCGGACTTGGAGTTGCTGCAGTTCGCGAGCGATTACTATCATTATCCCTTGGGCGCGGCGATCATGGGGACGCTGCCCGCGCGTTTGCGACGCCCGCGACTGTCTGCCCGCACGCGTCAGGTCAATGGTCGCTTCATGCTGACAGAAGCCGGCACCGCAATTGATCCGTCTACCTTGCCTGCCCGCGCGCACCTCAAGCGGCGCCTTCTGGCGCTGCTGCATGAACGCGCGGTCGATGCCGCCGATGCGAGAGCCCTGTCCGCCCGTGCGCCGCCAGTCCTGAAAGAACTCATGCAGGAAGGCCTGGTGAGGCTGGACACGTCCACCTCACCGCTACTGACGGTGCCCCGCCCGCTCCAACCAGCTCCCCCGCTCACAGCCGAGCAAGAGCAAGCGCTCACTGCGGTGATCGCCGACTTGCAGCGATTCCGGGTACATCTGCTGCTCGGCGTCACCGGCAGCGGCAAGACAGAGGTTTATCTGCATGCCATGGCAGCCGTGCTCGCCGCGGGTTGTCAGGCGCTGCTCTTGGTGCCTGAGATCGCATTGACCCCGCAACTCGAGAGCTTGGTCAGGAGCCGTTTCCCGGACGTGCCCCTGGTAACCCTGCACAGCGGACTCAACGACAGCGAGCGTCTCGCGCACTGGCTTGAAGCGCAGTCTGGGCGGGCGGGCGTTGTGCTGGGAACGCGGCTCGCGGTGTTTGCGCCGATGCCGCAACTGGGGATCATCATTATCGATGAAGAGCATGACGGCTCTTTCAAGCAGACCGACGGATTTCGTTATTCGGCACGCGACATTGCCGTCGTTCGCGCGCGCCAGTACGGCGTCCCGATCATCCTGGGTTCGGCTACTCCCTCGCTCGAAAGCTACTTTAACGCGGCGAACGGCCGCTACCAGCTGAGCGTGCTGGGCCAGCGGATCGGAGCGCCGCTGCCCCACATCGAGTGCGTGGACACGCGCGGTGAGCGCCTCGAGGATGGACTTTCGGGTCGTCTGCTGCAGACGCTCGACGAGTATCTGGCACGAGGCGAACAGAGCCTTGTTTTCATTAACCGGCGTGGGTACGCGCCCGTGCTCATGTGCCACAGTTGTGGCTGGATCTCCGGGTGCCACCGTTGCTCCGCTCAGCTGGTGCTGCACCTCAAGCAGCGGCAGTTGCGCTGTCACCATTGCGGGCACATCGCAGCCATACCGCCCGCCTGTCCGGACTGCGGCAACCCCCAGCTCGCGCCGCTGGGGCAGGGCACACAACGCGTGGAAGACGCGCTGGCGCAGCGTTACGCCGAGTCGAGTGTGTTGCGCATCGATCGCGACAGCATGCGTCCGCGCCACGCGTGGCCGGCCATGCGCCGCCGTATTTACGCGGGCGACGTCAAGATCCTGGTCGGTACGCAGATCCTTGCGAAGGGCCACGATTTCCCGCACCTCAATCTTGTCGGGGTGCTCAACGCTGACAGCATGCTTTATAGCGCCGATTTCCGCGCTTCCGAGCGTCTGCTCGCGCTGCTTATGCAGGTCGCTGGTCGCGCCGGCCGCGGTACGACCCAGGGCCGGGTGCTAATTCAGACGGAATTTCCGAACCATCCGCTCTACCAGGCACTGAAGCTCCAGGATTACCGAGCCTTCGCCGACCGCTTGCTCGAGGAACGGCGCCAGGCGGGTTTTCCGCCATTTCTTTACCAGGCGCTGCTGCGCGCCGAGGCCCCGCGCCTGGCGGCGGCGCTCGATTTCCTGCGCGCGGCGGCGGTTAGCGCCCGCAGCGTTTCGGCCCCAGTCACCCTTTACGATCCCGTGCCGGCAGCTATGCCGCGTCGCGCTGGCCGCGAGCGAGCGCAGCTTCTGGTCCAATGCGAATCACGCGCTCGGCTGCAACAATTCGTGGGCGGGTGGCACAGGAAACTCTCCGAAAACCGGTCGGCATCGGCGCGTTGGGCCATCGATGTCGATCCGCTCGAGTTCTAGGCTCGCTTATAATAAGCCGTTTTTTCCTCGATCCCGATGCCTGCACCCCCGCTTTCCGACCTACGCGCCCATCTTGCGGCGTTGCTGTCCGAGGCGATCCGGGAAGCAGCGCCGCAGGTGTCCGACCCCGGGATCCTTATCGAAAAGCCCAAGCAGGCGCAGCATGGTGACTACGCCTGCAACGTCGCGCTCCAGTTGGCTAGGGCGCTAAAGCGCGCGCCGCGGGAAATCGCTGCTCGACTCGTCGCCGCCTTGCCAGCTTCGCCGTGCGTCGAGAGGGCCGAGGTCGCCGGTGCAGGTTTTATCAATATCTTCCTGAAGCGCAGTTTCAAGCAGGAAACGGTTAACCGCGTGCTGCGGGCGGGCACCGACTACGGCGTCGTGATGTTGGGTAGACCAAAACGCGTGCACGTCGAGTTCGTTTCGGCCAACCCGACCGGGCCCTTGCACGTCGGCCATGGCCGCGGCGCGGCATACGGGGCAAGCCTGTCCAATATCCTGAGAGCCGCGGGATTCGAGGTCACGCGGGAGTACTACGTCAATGACGCCGGCCGCCAGATGGACATCCTGGCGCTATCGACCTGGCTGCGCTACCTGGAGCGGTGCGGCGTAGCGGTCGATTTTCCTGGTAACGCCTATCAAGGTGACTACGTCCGCACGATGGCAAACGCCATCCACGAGCAGCATGGCGCGAAGTTCACGCGCGACGTGACGAGGGATGCGTTCAGGCAGGCGCTCACCGAGCCGGACGAGGAAACGCAGCTCGACCGCTTGATCCAACATGCCAAAGAACGTCTTGCAGGCGACTACACGTATTTTCACGATTTCGCCTTAAATGAGCAGCTTGAGGACTGTCGCAGCGATCTTGCCGAGTTCGGCATCACCTTCGATCACTGGTTCTCCGAACGCTCGCTCTACGATTCGGGGTTGGTCGAGCGTGCGCTGCGCACCCTCGACGAACGCGGCCACCTCTACGAGCAGGATGGAGCCAAGTGGTTTCGTTCCACAGCTTTCGGCGACGAGAAGGATCGCGTGGTGCAGCGTGAGAACGGGCAGTACACCTACTTTGCGTCGGACATTGCCTATCACCTGAACAAGTTCGAGCGGGGCTCCGATCTCGTCATTGACGTCTGGGGCGCGGACCATCACGGCTACGTCGCTCGTGTCAAAGGCGCGCTCGCGGCGCTCGGTCTTAATCCCGAGCAGCTCACGATCGCGATGGTGCAATTCGCCGTGCTCTACCGCAATGGCCAGAAAGTATCGATGTCGACCCGCGCCGGAGAGTTCGTTTCCTTGCGTCAGCTGCGGCAAGAGGTGGGTAACGACGCGGCGCGTTTCTTCTACGTCTTGCGCAGATCCGACCAGCACCTCGACTTCGACCTGGACCTCGCAAAGTCGAAAAGCAACGAAAACCCCGTCTATTACGTCCAGTACGCGCACGCCCGGGTCTGCAGCGTGCTCGAGCAATGGGGCGGAGAAACCGCGGAACTCACCGACACCGCAACCGCTACGCTGGTCTCAGAGCAGGAGTTGGCGCTGCTCGCGCGTTTGATGGACTATCCCCAGGCCGTCGAGGACGCGGCACGCGATCTGTCCCCGCACGTGATCGCATTCTTCCTGAGGGAGCTTGCGGCGGAATTTCACAGCTACTACAACGCAACGCGTATTCTGGTGGAGGACGAGGACACGAAGCGGGCACGCCTGGCACTCGCCGCCGCGGTTCGGCGGGTGCTGCGTAACGGATTGGCGTTGCTCGGTGTCTCCACGCCGGAGAGGATGTAACATATCGTTATGACCAGGGATTACAAGAAACCCGAGCGCAGGGCCAGCCCCCGCGGCGGTGGCAGCTCTTTTCTAATCGGCATGCTGATCGGGCTCGTGCTCGGGCTCGGGATCGCGCTCGGCGTGGCATGGTATGTCAACAGAATGCCAAGCCCGTTCCTGCTTCGCTCGACGCCTTCGGCGAAGGATGGGGCCGCACAGGGCAGTGCGGCTGCGGGCAAGGCCGGGGAGCGGACAGCGAAGGCGGTTGAGACCAAACCCCGCTTCGATTTCTACAAGATCCTCCCTGGCCAGGAAGAGCCGGCGACCGAGAAACAGTTCCGCGAAGCGAGCAAGTCGAAGCCGTCCGAGCGCGAGGCGTTTTACCTTCAGGCGGGTGCCTTTCAGAATGCCCCCGACGCCGACACTCTCAAGGCGCGGCTGGCGCTGCTTGGCGTCGAAGCCGCGATCCAGACCACGACGCTGCCCGAGAAGGGCGTATGGCACCGTGTACGCGCGGGACCCTACACCAGCATCGAGGAACTCAACCATGCCCGGGACACTCTGAAACAGAACGGCGTCGAGACCACGCTTATTCGCGTGCGCGACGCCGGGGCGAAGAACTGATCGGAGAAAAGAAAACCATGCATCCGCGCCGTCGCTTTCTGCTATTCACGACACTTCTTGCCGGTCTGGTCATTGCCTCCAGCGCCTCTGCACAATTCATCGCGGGCAAGGATTACCTGATCATCAACCCGCCGCAGCCCACCGACAGCGGGAACAAAGTGGAGGTGCTCGAGTTCTTCTGGTATGGCTGCCCCCACTGCAACGCGCTGCAGCCTTCGCTCGACGCGTGGGTCAAACGAAAGCCCGCCGACGTCGAGTTTCGGCGCGTGCCGGCCGTTCTCGGTCAGAGCTGGATGCCCCTCACGCAGGCGTTCTACACGTTTGAAGCGCTCGGGCTTACTGCAAAGCTTCACCACGACGTGTTCGCCGCCATCCACAAAGACAAAGTACGGCTTCAGGACCCCAAGACCTTGTTCGAGTGGGTCGCCAAACACGGCGTCGACCAGAAGAAATTCGAGGACACTTACAATTCGTTCGGGGTGCGCAGCCGGGTGCAGCGCGCGATCGACATGAGCCGCACCTACAACATTCCCGGCACGCCGGCGCTCGTCATCGATGGGCGTTACCTGACCGCGCCCCACTTGGGCCTCGGGCAAGGCCAGACGCTCAGCTACGAGCGCTACTTCAAACTAGTCGACCACGTCGTCGCGGTCGCCCGTAAAGCCCGCGCAGGAAAATAGGGGTGGCCGGCATAGCGCCCCGCGCCTGGTTTGCGCTGCTCCTAGCATGCGCAACCATTCCGGCGCCAGCGCAGGAGTTGGTACGGTCGCGCCAGAATATCGAGTACCGTCTCATCGCCGAGCAGCCTGTCGAAACCGGCGACCGCATCGAGGTGATCGATTTCTTTTGGTACGGCTGCCCGTACTGCAACGCGCTGCAGCCGGCGCTCGAGGCCTGGCACAAGCGCAATCCGGCCGACGTGGTTCTGCGCCGGATCCCGGCTATATTGAACGACTCGTGGAAACCACACGCGCGTATCTATTACACGCTCGAACGGCTGAACGAGGCGGCGCGCCTGCACCTGCAGATCTATCACGGCTATCACGTCGAGCTGCTGCACATGAGCAAGCCCGACGTCATGGTCGAATGGGCAGTCAGAAACGGCATCGACCGCCAGCGCTGGCTCGACGCCTACAATTCGCAGGACGTCGATGACAAAGTTGGGCGCGCCAAGGAGCTGACCAAGGCCTATACCGTCGCGGGCACACCCACCCTCGTGGTCGATGGCCGCTATCTTACGTCGGGCGAGCTCGCCCCGAGCCTGCAGGGCATGATTCCCGTGCTCGACGACCTCGTTCGGCTAGCACGCCGCGGGCGCGCCGCCAGATAGGCGGGGCGCGGCAGGCGGTCAATCCAGCGCCGCGCATCGTGCCGCCAACTCAACGCGTCATACCGAACTGGCTTTACGACCGGGTCTTCGCCCGCGCCCCGTGCAAGCAGCGTCGCAAGGGTTGACTATTCAACAGTGACGGACTTTGCCAGATTCCTCGGTTTATCGACGTCGTTGCCGCGCTCCAGGGCTGCGTGATAGGCAAGCAGCTGCAGTGGTATGGTGTGCAGAATCGGCGATAGCATTCCGGCGTGATCCGGCATGCGAATCACGTGCAGGCCGTCGCCATGCGTGATCTTGGTATCCTGGTCGGCCAGGACATGCAGCTCCCCGCCGCGTGCGCGCACCTCCTGCAGGTTGGACTTGAGCTTTTCCAGCAGGGCGTCGTTGGGTGCGATCGCCACCACCGGCATGTCGCTGTCCACCAGCGCGAGCGGCCCGTGCTTCAGTTCCCCCGCGGCATAGGCCTCGGCGTGGATGTAGGAAATCTCCTTGAGCTTCAGCGCGCCCTCCATCGCAATGGGCCAGTGAATACCGCGGCCGAGGAAAAGCGCGTGCTGGCACTGCGCAAACTTTTCGGACCACATCCTGATCTGAGGCTCGACCTGAAGCACCGTGGACAAAGCTGAGGGCAGATGCCGCATAGCTTGCAGAAGTGCCGCCTCCTGCTCTGGCGTGAGACGTCCGCGCAGTTTTGCCATCACCGTCGTGAGAAGTGCAAGCGCGGCGAGCTGTGTAGTGAACGCCTTGGTGGATGCGACGCCGATTTCCGGCCCGGCACGAGTAAGAAAGCGTAAGGCGGCTGCGCGCACCAGCGCCGATTCAGGAACGTTGCAGATCGCGAGGCAATGCGCGTGACCGAGCCGCTTTGCGTGCTCCAGGGCTGCAAGCGTGTCCGCGGTCTCGCCCGATTGGGAGATGGCGATCACGAGTGTCCTTGGGTCCGACACCGAGCTGCGATAACGGTATTCGCTCGCGATCTCGACGTTGCAGGCGATGCCAGCGATGCCTTCCAGCCAGTAGCGCGCAACCATGCCGGCATGGTAGCTCGTGCCACAGGCGAGCACGAGCACGCTACTTGCCGCGCGCAGAACACCCTCGGCATCGGTGCCGAAGAGCTGCGGCAGGACGGTTTGCGCGCTGGTCACGAGCTCCAGCGTGTTCGCCACCGCCATCGGCTGCTCGAAGATTTCTTTCTGCATGTAGTGCCGGTACTGCCCTAGCTCCACAGCTGCGGCGCTGAGCTGGCTCACCTGTACGGGTCGCTCGACGCTATCGCCCTTCGCGTCCGCGATACGGACGCGCTCGAGCGTGATATCGGCGCAATCGCCATCTTCAAGGTAGACCATCTTCTGGGTGACTTGCACCAGGGCGGAGGCATCGGAGGCGACAAAATTCTCGCCTTCGCCCAAACCGATCAGCAGCGGCGCGCCGTGGCGGGCGATGACGAGACGGGAGTGGTCGCTCTCGCAGACCACGGCTATCGCATACGCGCCAACGAGCTCGCCCATCGCGTGACGCACCGCTTCGAACAGGTTGCCGCGTGAGGCAAGGTGGGCGTGAACGAGATGCGCGATGACTTCCGTATCGGTATCCGAGAGGAACTCGTAGCCTTGCTTGCGCAGCTGCCGCCGCATCGCTTCGTGATTCTCGATGATGCCGTTGTGCACGACCGAAAGGCCACCAGAGATGTGCGGGTGGGCGTTGAGCTCCGAGGGCGCGCCGTGAGTAGCCCAGCGGGTATGGGCTATGCCCAGCGCGCCGCTCAGGCCCTGCGCCTCCACGAGGCGCTCGAGCTCCGCGACCCGTCCGGTGCTGCGCACGCGCTGGAGCGTGCCGTTCACCACCGCAACGCCCGCCGAATCATAGCCGCGATATTCGAGCCGCTTCAGCCCCTCGAGCAGAATCGGCACGATATTGCGCCTGGCGATGGCTCCCACGATGCCGCACATGTTAGTTCAGTGAGTAGTAATGGGTGATGGGTAGAAACAGCTCGCTGAAGCGGTGCCGCTCTCGCAGGAAAGTGCCTGGAGCGTATTATCCATTACTCATCACCCTTTACCGCCTTTTTGGGTCGTTTCCAGCCCGGCCGATACTCCTGGCTCTTCGGATTGATCACCAGCCCGCCCGGCGGCGTGTCTTTCCACACGGTGGTGCCGGCGCCGACGGTAGAACCCCTTGCGACGGTGACCGGAGCAACCAGTTGTACATCCGATCCGATATGCACTTCGTCCTCGATCACGGTGCGGTGCTTGTTCGCACCGTCGTAATTACAGATGATGGTCCCCGCGCCAATGTTGACGTCGCGGCCGACGGTTGTGTCGCCGATGTAGGCGAGATGGTTGGCCTTGGAGCGCGCCCGGATTTCGCTCGCCTTAACTTCCACGAAGTTGCCAATATGGACTTCTTCGCCGATTCGATTGCCGGGCCGCAGCCGTGCGTACGGACCGATACGGCAGCGTTCGCCGATCTTGGCATCATCCATCAGGGTGAACGGCTCAATGCGCGTGCCCGCGCCGATCTCGGAGTCCTTCAGCACACAATTGGCGCCGATCACGACGCCATCGCCCAAACTTACCCGTCCTTCGAAAACACAGTTGATGTCAATCCGCACCTCCTCGCCACACGTGAGCTCGCCGCGCACGTCCACGCGCATCGGGTCGGCCAGCGTCACACCCTGGTCCATAAGTCTTTGCACATGACGCCACTGCCAGGCCCGCTCGACTTGCGCGAGCTGCGTCTTGCTGTTGACTCCCAGCGCTTCCCGGGCTGCATGAGCCGAGACGGTCGCGACAGGAACCTTGTCCTTCAGCGCTAGAGCGACGATGTCCGTCAGGTAATATTCGCGCTGCGTATTGCGGTTGCCGATTCGCGACAGCCAGCCTTTCAGCCGGCGGGTGGGCAGCGCCATGATGCCGGTATTGATCTCGCGGATGCACCGTTGCGCCGCGCTTGCATCCTTGTCCTCGACGATGGCGCGGACCGCGCCGCGGCGGTCGCGGACGACACGGCCGTAGCCGGCCGGGTCCTCGGCCTCGGTCGTCAAGATCGTCACTCGTTGGCGCTTGGTGTCGAGCATGGCCTGGAGCGTTTCGAGCTCGATCAGAGGCACATCGCCGTAGAGCACCAGCGTCACGTCGGCCGTGCTCAGCTGGGGCAACGCCTGGGCAAGGGCATGACCGGTGCCCAGTTGCGGCTCCTGGCGCACGAAAGCGAGGTCCGGCGCGCGAACCGCCTGGGGTAGCGCCTCGCCACCGTGCCCGTAGACCACGCAAATGCGCTGCGGCTTGAGCGCGCGCGCGACGTCCAGGACGTGCGTGATAAGCGGTCGTCCGGCGAGCCGATGCAGGACTTTGGGAAGTGGCGAGCGCATGCGATTGCCTTGACCCGCGGCAAGAATCACGACGTTGACCGGTTGCATGATGAAATTATCGCACAAACATCAAGTTAAGCGTCGCTCGACGTGCTGGGCCACGGCCACGCGCTGACCCGCGTTCAAGTGGAGTCCCGCCTTCGTACGCCGCCACAACACATCCTCGGCGCTGCGCGCCCACTCGCGCTCGACAAAATAATCGACCTCGCGCGCGTAGAGATCAGCTCCATAGTGCTCACCAAGGTCGGCGAGGGATGCACACTGGCTCAGCACCTCATAGGCCAGCGCGCCATGACGTCGGGCCAGGGCGTGCCGCAAACCCGCCGGCAGCCACGGGAAATCGCCCTGAAATTGGGAATCTGCGAACTGCTCGAAGCTTGAACCGTGCAGGTCACCGCCGGGCAGCGTCGCGCCCCGGGTCCAGGGGCCCGGCATCGCCGGGAACCACGGCGCGAGCGCAGCAAGCGCCTGCTCGGCGAGGCGGCGGAACACCGTAATCTTGCCACCGACGACCGAGAGCACCGGCGGAGCGCTATCTTCCGCATCGACGCTTAAGACGTAATCACGCGTGATCGCTGAAGGATTCGGAGCGAGGTCGTCGAAAAGCGGGCGCACCCCACAATAGCTCCAGATGACATCGGTGGGTGTCACCGCACGGGTAAAGTAGCGATTGACTGCCTGGCACAGGTAGTCGATTTCCTCAGCGCTCGCATCGCATGCTGCCGGCGCGCCGCGAAGCTCAACGTCCGTTGTGCCGATCAGCGTGTAACAACCCTCGTACGGGCACGCAAACACCACCCGGCCATCCTCGTTTTGCAGAATGTACGCGTGATTCCCCTCGTACAACTGCGGCACGACGATGTGACTGCCTTTCACCAGCTTTACGCCGAATCCGGCTGGCCGCCCGATCACGTCGGCCAGGAACTGTCCGACCCACGGTCCCGTGGCGTTGGCGATTGCGCGCGCTTCCACCTGTGACGCACGCCCGTCCGCGCCACGTAACGTGGCCTGCCACATACCGTCGTGACGATCCGCCGCAACGCAGGCCGTACGGGGCAGGATCGCGGCGCCGAGATCGGACGCCGCGCGCGCGGTCGTCAGTACGAGACGCGCATCGTCCACCCAGCAATCGGAATAGACGAAGCCCTTGCTGAACGCCTGTCTGAGCCCCGCCCCGTATGAACTTCCCCGCAGCTCGACGGCGCGCGATGCCTCGAGGGCATGGCGGCGAGCGAGAAAATCGTAGACAAAAAGACCCGCGCGGATCATCCACGCCGGTCGAAGCGCGGGTACGTGCGGCATAACGAAGCGAAGAGGTCGGATCAGGTGCCGTGCCGCTCTCAGCAACACCTCCCGTTCAGCAAGCGCTTCCGCGACCAGGCGAAACTGGAATTGCTCCAGGTAGCGCAGGCCCCCGTGGATGAGCTTGCTGCTCGCCGAGCTGGTGGACCCGCCCAGATCTCCCCGCTCGACCAGCAGCACCTTGAGTCCGCGGCCGGCGGCGTCTCGCGCGATCCCCGCGCCGTTGATGCCACCACCGACTATCAGGAGATCGTAGCGTTCCATGAATGAAAAAGGGCAGCTTCGGCTGCCCCTATTTTGCTCGCTCCGCAACTTGAAGGGCGATCGCGCCCTCGCGAACCCGTGGATATAAACCAACGCCGTCAGGCGTCCGGATTCATTACCTCTTCTGGCGCAGCTTCCGAATCGCCGCCAGCTGCGCTGCGATCGAGGCCAGCTCGGCCTCGACCGTTGCGACTTCCTGCTTGTCGCGCGCCTTCTCACGCGCCTCCTCGGCGCGCTTCTGCGCCTCCAGCGCCTTCGCCTCGTCCAGGTCGTGGCCCCTGATCGCGGTGTCCGCCAGCACGGTCACGACCCGGGGCTGCACCTCGAGCACGCCACCCGCCACGAAGATCAGCTGCTCTTCGCCGCCGTCGGCGGGCTGGATGCGGACCGTGCCAGGCTTGATGCGGGTGATAAGCGGCGTATGCCGGGGATAGATGCCCAGCTCGCCGACCTCACCCGGCAGCACGACGAATTTAGCCTCGCCCGAATAGATGTTCTCTTCGGCACTGACAACGTCGACGTGTATGGTTTCAGCCATTGGGATCCCGGAGGATGGGAAACGGGAAGTCGGAAACAGGCGCTACGCAGCTGGTTTTTCGAGTTGCCATTCCCTATTTCCTATTACCTGTTCACTAGAATGATTTCGCTTTCTCGAACGCTTCCTCGATCGGCCCGACCATGTAGAAGGCCTGCTCGGGGAGCTGGTCGCACTCGCCATTGACGATCATGTTGAAGCCTTTGATCGAGTCCTTTAGCGCCACGTATTTGCCCTTCTGCCCGGTGAAGTTCTCTGCCACCGAGAACGGCTGGGAGAGGAAACGCTGGATCTTGCGCGCGCGCGAGACCGCCAGTTTGTCCTCGGGGGACAACTCATCCATCCCCAGAATGGCGATGATGTCACGCAGCTCCTTGTAGCGCTGGAGCGTCGCCTGCACCGCACGCGTCGTGCCGTAATGATCCTCGCCGATCGTGTTCGGATCGACCTGGCGGGAAGTCGAGTCGAGCGGATCCACGGCGGGGTAGATCCCAAGCGATGCGATATCGCGCGAGAGCACTACCGTCGCATCGAGGTGCGCGAAGGTGGTCGCAGGCGAGGGGTCGGTCAGGTCATCCGCCGGCACGTAAATCGCCTGCACTGAAGTGATCGAGCCGACCTTGGTCGAGACGATGCGCTCCTGCAGCCGCCCCATCTCCTCCGCTAGGGTCGGTTGGTAGCCCACCGCTGAAGGCATGCGCCCAAGCAGCGCCGACACCTCCACGCCCGCCAGCGTGTAGCGATAGATATTGTCGATGAAGAGCAGGATGTCACGGCCCTCATCGCGGAACGCCTCAGCCATGGTCAGTCCGGTCAGGCCCACGCGCAGGCGATTGCCGGGGGGCTCGTTCATCTGGCCGAACACCATCGCGACTTTGTCGAGCACGTTCGAGTCCTTCATCTCATGATAGAAGTCGTTGCCCTCGCGCGTGCGCTCGCCCACGCCGGCAAACACGGAAAGGCCGGAATGGGCCTTGGCGATGTTGTTGATGAGTTCCATCATGTTGACCGTTTTGCCCACACCGGCGCCGCCGAACAGTCCGATCTTTCCGCCCTTGGCGAACGGGCAGATAAGATCGATTACCTTAATGCCGGTTTCGAGCAGCTCGACCGAAGGTGAGAGCTCGTCGAACTTGGGCGCAGACCGGTGAATGGGCCGCCGCTCTTCCGACTTGATCGGGCCGGCCTCGTCGATCGGACGACCAAGCACGTCCATGATGCGGCCCAGAGTACCCTCCCCGACGGGAACCGAGATCGGCGCCCCGGTACTCACCACCTTCATGCCGCGGCGCAAGCCGTCGGAAGAACCCAGCGCGATGCAGCGCACGACACCGTCGCCGAGCTGCTGCTCGACCTCGAACGTGAGTCCTTTCTCGGCCAGCCCGGCATCGCCGGTATCCTCCAGCCTGAGCGCATGATAGATATTGGGCAGCGCCTCGCGCGGAAACTCGATGTCGGTCACCGCGCCGATGCACTGGACAATCGTGCCTTGTGCTTGTGCCATCGTTCTATCCTAACTGTTATCAACTATTTGACCGCAAAGACGCAAAGGGACGAACCGAATCAAAACAACTTTGCGCGCTCTTTGCGCCTTCGCGCCTTTGCGGTTCATAACCTCATACTGCGGCGGCGCCTCCGACGATCTCCGAGATCTCCTTGGTAATCGCAGCCTGGCGATTCTTGTTGTAGATCAAGGTAAGCTCGTCGATCAGCGTGGCGGCATTGTCGGAGGCGGCCTTCATTGCGACCATGCGTGCCGACTGCTCCGAAGCGCCGTTCTCGACCACCGCCTGGTAAATCACAGACTCAATGTAGCGTGTCAGCACGTGGTCGAGCACCGCCTTTGCGTCTGGCTCATAGATGTAGTCCCACACGCCCCCTTGCGTGCCGAGCGTCTCGCCGGCCAACGGCAGGAGCTGCAGCATGACGGGCTCCTGCTTCATGGTGTTGATGAAGCGCGTGCCGAAGATCATGAGCCGGTCGATGCGGTCCTGCATATAGCCGTCGAGCATGATCTTTAACGCCCCGATCAGCTTCTCGAGCGAGGGACGGTCGCCGATCTGAGTCACTTGCGACACGATGTTGGCGCCCAGCCGCTGCATGAATCCGAGCCCCTTCGTACCGATGCAGCACACGTCGACTTTCTCGCCCTGCGCCTGCCAATCCTTGTACTGCTGCAGCACCAGGCGAAGAAGGTTGGTGTTGAGCGCCCCGCACAGTCCCTTGTCCGTCGTAACGACAATGATCCCCACGCGCTTCACCGTGTCGCGCGCGGTAAGGAACGGATGGCGGTACTCAGGGTTCGCCTGGCTCATGTGCGCGGCAACGTTGAGGATCTTCTCGACGTAAGGACGGCTGGCACGCATGCGCTCCTGCGCGCGCCTCATTTTCGAGGCGGAGACCATCTCCATCGCTTTAGTGATTTTCCGGGTGTTCTGCACACTTCGGATTTTCACCCGTATTTCCTTGGTGCCCGGCATAGCCCTTTCCTTGACGCTCGGCGCGCGGCAGTTTCAGCGCGATGCGTGCCTAGAAACTGCCGTTTTTCTTCCAGTCGCTGATCGCGCCCGACAGCGCCTTCTCGTCATCCGCAGAGAGGTCCTTCTTTTCCTCCATGCGCACAATCAGATCCCCGTATTTCCCGCGGACGTAGTCACGCATACTGCGTTCCGCTGCCAGCGCTTTCTTCACATCGATATCGTCGAAGAAGCCGTTGTTGACGGCAAAGAGCGTCAACGCCATCTCCCAGACCTGGAGCGGATGGTACTGAGCCTGCTTCATGAGTTCAGTCACCATGCGTCCGCGCTCGAGCTGCTTGCGGGTGGCCTCGTCGAGATCCGAGGCGAACTGGGCGAAGGCGGCCAACTCGCGGTACTGCGCCAGCGCCAGCCGCACGCCGCCTCCGGTGTCGCGACGTTTCATGATCTTGGTCTGCGCCGCGCCGCCCACCCGCGAAACCGATATGCCGGCGTTGATCGCAGGCCGGATCCCGGCGTTGAAAAGATCCGTCTCGAGAAAGATCTGCCCGTCGGTGATCGAGATTACGTTGGTCGGCACGAACGCGGTCACGTCGCCGGCCTGGGTCTCGATGATGGGGAGCGCGGTCAGTGAGCCGGTCTTACCCTTGACCTCTCCTTTGGTAAGGCGCTCGACATATTCTTCATTTACCCGCGCGGCACGCTCGAGCAGGCGCGAGTGGAGGTAAAAGACATCGCCCGGATAGGCCTCGCGGCCAGGCGGGCGGCGCAGCAGCAGCGAGATCTGGCGGTAAGCCCAGGCCTGTTTGGTCAGATCGTCGTAAATAATGAGTGCGTCCTCGCCACGGTCGCGGAAGTATTCCCCCATGGTGCAACCGGAATAGGGCGCAATGTATTGCATCGCCGCCGATTCGGAGGCGGTCGCCGCGACCACGACGGTATAGGCCATTGCGCCGTGCTCCTCGAGCTTGCGCACCACGTTGACAACGGTCGAGGCCTTCTGACCGATTGCCACATAGACGCACATAAGGTCCTTGCCCTTCTGATTGATGATCGTGTCCACTGCCACCGCGGTCTTGCCGGTCTGGCGATCGCCGATAATGAGCTCGCGCTGGCCGCGACCGATCGGCACCATCGCGTCGATCGCCTTCAGACCGCTTTGCACCGGCTGGGACACCGAGCGGCGCCAAATGACGCCGGGAGCAACCTTCTCGATGACATCCGTCATCTTGGCGTTGATGGGTCCCTTGCCATCGATTGGCTGACCCAGCGAATTGACGACGCGACCGAGCAATTCCGGACCGATTGGCACCTCGAGAATGCGGCTCGTGCATTTGACCGTGTCGCCTTCAGTGATGTGCTCATACTCGCCCAGAATCACGGCGCCGACCGAGTCGCGCTCGAGGTTGAGCGCGAGGCCGAAGGTGTCTCCCGGAAACTCCAGCATCTCGCCCTGCATGACGTTGGACAGCCCGTGAATGCGGCAAATGCCGTCGGTCACCGATACCACCGTGCCCTGCGTACGCGTCTGCGCGCCCGCATCGAGATTCTGGATCCGGCTTTTGATGAGTTCCGATATTTCGGAGGGATTAAGTTGCATGGCTTTTCCTCAGGCTCGCTACGCTTTAAGTGCGCTCTCGAGCGCGGCGAGTTGCGCGCGCGCGGAAGCATCGATCACTTGATCACCGATAACAATCTTGACGCCGCCGATGAGCTCCTTGTCGAGCTGGACCCGCGCCTTCACCTTGCGGCCGGTCTTGTGTTCAAGCCCGGCTACAAGCTGGCCGACCTGTGAATCATCCAGGTCAAACGCGGTATAAATATCGGCATCGACCACGTTCTCGCGCTCGTTTCTGAGCGCCTCGTACTGGGTGCAGATTTCGGGCAGAACTTCGAGCCGCCCGTTCTCCGCCAGAACGCGCACGAAATTTTCCGCCTCGCCGCTCAGCCTGCCAGCCAAAATGGCGATAAACAGGCCCGCGACGCTCGCAGAAGACCGGTTAGGATCATTGATCGCCGCGCGCACCTCGTCGGCGGCGGCAACCCCGGCCAGGTTGCCGAGCATCGCCGACCAGTCGGCGAGCTTGCCAGCGGCATCGGCGAGCTTGAAGGCCGCCTCGGCATAGGGACGCGCTATGGTCGCGGTCTCGGCCATCGCTTCACTCGTAGGAAGTTTTCAATGACCGGCCCCAAATCCGCCATTTGCGCTGAGCTCGCATACTGAGCTAGAGCTGGCCTTTGATCGAACCCACCAGCTCGGCGTGCGCCTTGACGTCGACTTCGCGCCGCAGGATCTTCTCGGCGCCCGCCACCGCCAGCATCGCCACCTGGTCGCGCAACTGTTCTCGCGCCCGTGCGACGTCCTGGTCGATTTCGGCCTTTGCCGCCGCTTTCTCGCGGGCACTCTCTTCTTTGGCGGCCGCCTTCGCCTCCTCGATCAGCTCGGCAGCACGCTTCTCGGCCTGGCCGAGGATCTCGGCTGCGCGGTCGCGCGCCTGTTGGACCTTCTCCTCGGCCTGCTTGCTCGACTCCTCGAGCGATTTCTTGCTCTGCTCCGCGGCGGCAAGTCCGTCGGCAATGGTCTTCTGCCGCAACTCGATCACACGCAACAGCGGTGGCCATACAAACTTCACCGTAAACCAGATGAAGGCAGTAAACGTGATCGCTTGCGCGAACAACGTCAGGTTAATATTCATGTTCTGCCCTTTCGGGATCCGCCGGGTGCGTCGCCCGCGGCCTTATTGCAGCGCGTTCAGCAAGGGATTGGCGAACGCAAGGAACATCGCGATACCCAGCCCGATGATGAACGACGCGTCGATTAGGCCCAGCAACAGGAAGACCCGCGCCTGCAATTGGGGCATGAGCTCGGGCTGGCGCGCTGCGGCTTCCAGGAAGCGGCTCGACATGATGCCCACGCCGATGCACGCCCCGAGAGCGCCCAGCCCCACCATGATGCCGATGCCGATGCCGGTGTAGGCCTGGACCATCGCCACATACTGAAGTTTTTCCATTGCGGTTTCCTTTCCTGTGCGAAAAGACGGTTAATCAGGGAAATCAGTGGTGCTCGTGGGCCATCGAGATGTAGACGATGGTGAGCATCATGAAAATATAAGCCTGCAGCACGACAATTAGGATGTGGAAGATCATCCAGCCGAGCCCGAAGAAGAAACCGAAAAATGTCCCGAGGAGGCCGGTCGCGGCCCAGACCCATAGGAGAAAGAAAATGATCTCACCCGCGTAGATGTTGCCGAACAGGCGCAGCGAGTGCGATAGCGTCTTCGAAATGTACTCGACCAGGTTCAATAATAGGTTCGCCGGCCACAACAGCGGGTGAGCGCCAAACGGCGCGCAGCAGATTTCGTGGATCCAGCCGCCGAGCCCCTTGACGGCAACGCTAAAATAGAGCGACAGTAGCAGCACTGAGATCGATAGCGCAAAGGTCGTATTGAGGTCCGCGGTTGGAACGGGCCGCCAGTCACGAACGCCGACGACCCCAATGAGCCCCATGAAGAGGTCCACGGGCACGAAGTCCATGGCGTTCATCAGCAGCACCCAGACGAACACCGTGAGGGCCGCCGGCGCAATGAAGCGGTTGCGATCGCCATGGTGAAATATTCCCTTCACCTGGTTATCGACGAACTGGATCAGGAGTTCGACGAAAGCCTGTCGCCGGTTCGGCACGCCCGAGGTCGCGCCTTTGACTACCCACCAGATGAGACCGAGACCGATGCAGCCCAGCACGATGCTGGTCACCAGCGAGTCGACATTCAGCATCCAGAACGCACCGTCACCGACGGGCTTCGACAGGAAGGTCAGGTGGTGCTGGATGTAGTCGGAGGGAGTTAACGCTTTACCGGCTGCCATCGCTCGATTGTTCTAGTATTAACGGACAAAAAACGCCATGGCGGAAATGAGTAAGGTCGCCGCGAATGAGCCTATGAACGCGGCCACCACGACGCTCTGGTATGTCGCCAGCACGAGCCACAGCAGGATCACGACAAGGCCGATCTTGATCATTTCGGCCCTGAAAGCGGCTAACAACGTTACCCCTGCAGACTCCGCCTTGCCCAGTGTAGTCGCGACCGCAAATCCCAGGCCGCCGCAGATGCTTACGAGGCCGCCGAGCGCTGCGGAGAGCGCCCCATCGGCGCCCGCCAAACTCCCTGCAATGAGGGTCAATCCGGTGGTCGCCATCACCTGCCACCGGAGAACGGTTCGGATCGGCCTGCTCAGCTTGCGAAGCTTGGCGTTCATGGTCTCCGCAGCGAGCAAGGGCGTAGGAGTATAGCCTTTTCCCCGCTGCCCGGTCAATTTTCCGCAGTGCAGCAAAGCCCCCGGCGCTGAGGTTATCAGCCACCCCCGCCCAGCTTGCCGAGCAAGGTATCGAGATGGTCGTGACTCGAGTAATGCAGGACGAGCTTGCCGGCGCCCCCCTTGCCGGCTTTGATCTCGACTCGCGTCCCGAGTCGCTGGGAGACCTCTTCCTCGAGCCGCGCGATATCCCGATCAACCCGCTTGCTCGCGCGCGGCCCATGCCGAGTCAACAGTACGTTGACCCGGGACTCAACCTGCCGCACCGAGAGCTGCTTGGCCACGGCCTCGCGGGCAAGTTCGATCTGCCTGAGTGCCGGGAGCGCGAGCAGCGCGCGGGCATGGCCCATGTCGAGCTTGCCCGCGCGCAACAACTCCTGGACCGGCGCGGCAAGCTCGAGCAGACGCAACGTATTGGTAATGCCCGTTCGCGAGCGGCCCAGCGCCTCGGCCGCCTGCGCATGCGTCATTCCGAATTCATCGATCAGGCGCTTCATACCCGCCGCCTGTTCGAGCGGGTTGAGATCCTCGCGCTGGATGTTCTCGATCAGCCCCATCGCGAGCGCGTGACTATCGGGTACGTCGCGCACAAGGGCAGGGACGCTGTCGAGGCCAGCCATCCGCGCTGCGCGCCAACGCCGTTCCCCGGCGACGATTTCGTAACGGCCTTCTGCCAGCGGCCGCACGAGTATGGGTTGCATGACGCCTTGCGAGCGGATCGATTCGGCGAGCTCGGCAAGCGCGTCCTGATCCATGCGCGTGCGCGGCTGGAAGCGACCCGGCTGAAGCGTATCGACCGCGAGCATGGCCAAGGCGTCTCGCGCAGCCGCATCGCCCTCGGTCGCGAGCAGTGCGTCCAGTCCGCGGCCCAATCCTCTCACCTTCACCATGGTGTTCTCCTCATCCGGCGGCGCGATTCAGCATCTCGCCCGCAAGCGCCAGGTAGGCCTGGGCCCCTTTGGAACTCTCGTCGAACTTGATGGCTGGCAGCCCAAAGCTTGGGGCCTCGGCCAGGCGCACGTTGCGCGGAATGACGGTTCGATACACTTTCTCGCCAAAATGCGACAGCAATTGCTCCGAAACCTGCTGCGCCAGGGTATTGCGCGAGTCGTACATCGTGCGCAACAGGCCCTCGATCTCGAGCCCGGGATTGAGGTGCGAGCGAACCTTCTTAACGGTCTCGACCAGATCGCTCAGCCCCTCCAGCGCATAGTACTCGCACTGCATGGGAATCATCACGGCCTGCGCAGCAGTGAGCCCGTTAACCGTGAGCAAACTGAGCGCCGGCGGGCAGTCGATCAGGATGAAATCGTATTCGGATGCGATCTCCGCAAGCGCTTCCTTCAGGCGTGATTCCCGATGTTCGAGCTCGACCATCTCGACTTCGGCGCCCGCTAACTCTCGATTCGCCGGAACTAGATCATAGCCGCCGTTCTCCGCGCGCACGCGCACTTCCGCTATGCGACGCGAGCCGAGGAGCACTTGATAGACCGTCGCTGGCAGCATGCGTTTGTCCACCCCGCTGCCCATGGTGGCGTTGCCCTGGGGATCCAGGTCCACCAGTAACACGCGACGCTGGGAAGCCGCGAGGCTCGCGGCAAGATTGACGCCGGTGGTCGTCTTGCCAACGCCACCTTTCTGGTTGGTAATCGCGACGATGCGGGTCATGGGTTCAGGTCCGCTCGAGGAGCAGCAGGTGCCGGGCGGCGCGCAGTCCCGGAACAGACAGCGCCTGCGCCCGGCGCAGCCGGAAACCGAGATCGTGTGGCAGGTGCGCCAGCTCTTCGTGCGGGTAAACCCCTTTCATTGCCGCCAGCGTACCGCCCGCGGCCATGTGCTGGCCGGCAAGCGTTACCAACTCCGCCAGGTCGGAAAGCGCGCGCGAAATAACGAGCTCGAATGGCTGCGCGGCCCGCCAGGTCTCCACGCGCGCGCACTCGACCGTCGCGTTTCCGAGGCCAAGCTCGATTACTGCCTGCCGGAGGAAGGCCGTTTTCTTCTGGCTGGAATCGAGCAATGTTACTTGCGCATGCGGCAGCGCCAATGCCAGTGGAATTCCCGGCAGGCCCGCGCCGCTGCCGACGTCCAGAATTGTCACAGCCGAGACATGCGGCGCCACCGCGAGGCAATCGAGCAGGTGCTGGCTCACCATATCCGATGGATCGCGCACGGCCGTTAGGTTGTAGACCTGATTCCATTTGTCCAGCAGTGCCAGATAGTCGAACAGCTGTTGTTGGGTTTGTGGCGGCAGGCTCAAGCCAAGTTGCGCGACACCTTCGGCGAGCTGCGCGGCCAGATTCACACGCTCTCGCCCGCCGCGCGCCTGGACGCGCCTTGGGTCGGCTCCGTTCCTGCGCGCGCGGTAGCAAAGCCGCGCTTCAGATGCACCAGCAACACCGATATCCCAGCCGGGGTCATTCCGGAGATGCGCGCCGCCTGGCCCAAGGTCTCCGGGCGATGGCGATTGAGCTTTTGCTGCACTTCGACGGACAAGCCGCGCACCCGGGTGTAGTCGACGTCAACCGGCAACGGTGTCGTTTCGTAATGCTCGTGCCGTGCGATCTCTTCGCGCTGCCGCTCAATGTAGCCTTGGTATTTGGTCTGAATCTCGACCTGCTCTGCCACATCCGCGTCGCTGACGGACGGTCCTGCGCCGGGCAGCGTCATGAGCCGCGCATAGTCGATACCGGGGCGCCGTAGCAAATCGGCGAGCGTGCAGTCATGCCCCAGCGGTTGACCGAGAAGCGCCTCGGCAACGCCCGCCGGTAAGAGCCGGCGATTCACCCAGGTCCCGCTAATCCGTTCCTGCTCGCGCCCGATCGCATCGCGTTTGCGCGAGAACGCGTCCCAGCGCGCGTCGTCCACGACGCCGAGACGCCGCCCAGTCTCGGTCAAACGCAAATCGGCATTGTCCTCGCGCAAACTAAGCCGATACTCGGCGCGGCTCGTGAACATGCGATAGGGTTCGGAGACGCCGCGCGTGATGAGGTCGTCGACCAGCACGCCCAGATAAGCCTCGTTCCGCCGCGGGCACCAGGGTGTTTGTTCCTTCACCAGCAACCCCGCGTTGATTCCCGCGAGCAGGCCCTGCGCTGCCGCCTCTTCGTAACCCGTGGTCCCGTTGATCTGCCCCGCGAAGAACAGGCCGGCGAACGCTTTGGTCTCGAGCGAGCTCTTCAGACCGCGCGGGTCGAAATAATCGTACTCGATCGCGTAGCCGGGACGGGTGATATGCGCGTGCTCGAGCCCTTTGATCGAGTGCACCAGCTCGTACTGCACGTCGAACGGCAGACTGGTTGAAATCCCGTTCGGGTAGAACTCCGTAACCGTCAGCCCTTCCGGCTCGAGAAAAATCTGATGGGACGTCTTCTCGGCGAACCGCATCACCTTGTCCTCGATCGACGGACAATAACGCGGACCGATACCTTCGATCACACCAGTGTAGAGCGGCGAGCGCCCGAGACCGTTGCGAATGATGTCGTGCGTGCCCGCGTTGGTGTGCGTAATCCAGCACGACACCTGCGGCGGATGCTGCTCACGCCCGCCCCGAAACGAAAAAACCGGCGTCGGAACATCTCCGGGTTGTTCGGTGATGAGAGAAAAATCTATGGTGCGCCCGTCGATTCGGGGCGGCGTGCCGGTCTTAAGACGGCCCACCGGGAGTTCGAGCTCACGCAACCGTTGCGCCAGGATTAGTGAAGGCGGATCGCCGGCGCGGCCTGCTTGATGGTTCTGCAGACCGACGTGGACCCGCCCGCCGAGAAAAGTGCCCGCCGTAAGCACCACCGCGCGCGCGCCAAAGCGCGCGCCAAGTTGAGTCACGACGCCGACGACTCGATCGCCCTCTAGCAGCAAGTCGTCCACGGCCTGCTGAAATATACGCAGATGCGACTGACGCTCAAGACGGCCGCGAATGGCCTGCTTATAGAGAACACGGTCGGCCTGCGCGCGTGTTGCGCGAACTGCGGGGCCCTTGCGTGCGTTCAGGACGCGAAACTGGATGCCGGCGTCGTCCGCCGCCGCCGCCATCGCGCCGCCCAGCGCATCGATCTCCTTTACGAGGTGCCCTTTGCCAATTCCGCCAATCGAAGGATTGCACGACATTTGGCCCAGTGTTTCCACGCTATGCGTGAGCAGTAGCGTATTGCACCCCATTCGGGCAGAGGCAAGCGCGGCCTCGGTGCCTGCGTGGCCGCCGCCAACTACAATAACATCATAATATTCAGAAACTTGCATATTAAAATCGCGTTGCCGGCCGGACGCGATCATACCGCAAAAGCTTGTCCAGGAGAACTCTGATGGCGGCTATTTCGGTAGGTTTCACGTGGAACAGACGCAAAAAGCGCCATTTGATGGTGCGGCGCAGCACACAATGGTTTCACGTGGAACAGAGCGCTATTTTCCGATGCAGAACCGGGAAAATATCTCTCCGAGTAGGTCGTCCGGCGTAACTTCCCCGGTTATGGTCCCCAAGGCAGCCTGGGCCAACCTGAGTTCCTCCGCAAACAGCTCGCTCTGGCCCAACTGGGCCTGCGCGTGTTCCAAATGCCTACGGGTCACGGAAAGGGCGCCCAGATGGCGTTCACGAGCCATGAACAGGCCCTCCGCGCCACCCTTCCACCCCACCGCCTCCAGCAATGAGCTTCGCAATAGGTCCACGCCCTCCCCGGTCTTCGCCGAGAGCCACACGACGGCGGTGCCATCCTGCCCTTCCTTGGCGGCGTGATGTCCAGTTAAATCGATCTTGTTCATGACCTTTACCCGGGGAAGCGCGGATGGCAGGCGGTCCAGGATGAGCCTGTCAGCGGCCGTTTCGCCGGTTATGCAATCCATGATTAACAGCACGAGGTCGGCCTTCTCGATTGCGGCCCAAGTTCGGGCGATCCCCAAGCCCTCTACCGGGTCGGATGACTCGCGCAGCCCTGCCGTATCGATGATATGTGCCGGAACGCCATCCAAATCGATTTTTTGGCGAATTGCGTCGCGCGTGGTTCCCGGAATTTCCGTCACAATCGCGAGCTCCTCCCCGGCGAGGCGATTTAGCAGGCTCGATTTTCCGACATTGGGCTGTCCAGCCAGCACAATGTGCATGCCTTCGCGCAAAAGACTGCCCTGTTGCGACGCTTGCTCAATCCTGGAAAGCTCGACGCGCAGAGCGGCAAGCTGCTGTTCGGCACCCGCTCGCTCGAGAATTTCGACATCCTCCTCGGGAAAATCGAGCGTTGCTTCAACCAACAGCCGCAACTCGGTGAGGCCACGCACCAGCGTCTCGATCCGTTCCGAGAACGCACCTTGCAGAGAACGCAGCGCGCAGCGCGCTGCCCGCGCTGTGCTCGCATCGATGAGATCAGCGACGCTCTCGGCCTGGGCCAAGTCGAGTTTGTCGTTGAGGAATGCGCGGCGCGTGAATTCTCCAGGCTCGGCGAGCCGCGCGCCCAACTCGAGACATCGTCGCAGCACGAGCTGCAGGACCACCGGTCCGCCGTGACCCTGGAGCTCGAGCACATCTTCCCCGGTATAGGAATGGGGCGCCGGGAAATAGAGCGCAAGCCCGTAATCGATCACTTGCTGACGAGCGTCAAGGACGTCGGCAAGTATCGCGTGTCGCGATGGTAGCCGTCGCCCAACCAAGGCGACGGCGAATTCGCCCAGGCGCGGTCCCGACACTCGCACGATACCGATGCCAGCACGGCCAGGCGCGGTGGCGATGGCCGCTATGATGTCGCTACGGCTCATCGCGCTCGAGCAACCGCCGGCTCAGGCTCAGCGAGCCATGCTAGCGACGGCTCTTGCGCGCTCCCGCGCGGGCCTCGCGTTCGATCATCCGCGTGATATGCCATTGCTGCGTGATCGAAAGCACGTTGTTCACCAGCCAGTAGAGAACCAGCCCCGCGGGAAAGAAGAAGAAGAAAATGCTGAAGGCGATCGGCATGATCTTCATGATCTTCGCCTGCACCGGATCGGGGGGCGTTGGATTGAGCCAAGTCTGGATGATCATCGTTGCGCCCATCAGGATCGGCAAGATGTAGTATGGATCCGGCGCCGACAGATCGTCGATCCAGAGCATGAATGGCGCGTGGCGGAGCTCGACGCTACCCAGCAAAACCCAGTAAAGTGAAATAAAAACAGGGATTTGCACGACAATCGGCATGCACCCGCCCAAAGGATTGATCTTCTCGGTCTTGTAGAGCTCCATCATTGCCTGCTGCAACCGCTGACGGTCACTGCCGTACTGTTCCTTGAGCTTTTGCAGCTTCGGTGCGACCACCCGCATTTTCGCCATCGAGCGATAGCTTGTGGCGGATAACGGATAGAAGATCAGCTTGATGATGATCGTGAGCAGAATGATCGCCACGCCCCAGTTCTGCGCCCATTTGTGCAGCCAGTTGAGCACCCAGAACAACGGCACGGCGATCACGGTCAACCAGCCATAATCAACCGTGAGGTCGAGTCCCGGCGCGATCTTGGCGAGCTTATCCTGCTCCTGGGGCCCGGCGTACAACGGTACTGTCACAGTCCCGCTGGCCCCCGGGGCAACGTTGCCCGCCGGAACGATCGTGCCTGCGGCGAAAAGCCCGTCGTCCAGGCGTCGCGTGTAGAACTCCCTCGGAGCATCATTGCGGGGCAACAAAGCACCGACAAAATAGTGCTGCAACATTCCGATCCAACCGTCCAGCGAATTCTTTGGATACGACGTCTTGCCCTCTTGGATGTCCTCGAACGACACCTTCTGGAATTTGTCCTTGTCGGTATAGACCGCGATGCCCGTGAAAGTCGGCACCATCGTTGAAAAACCCGCTAGCGGCTTGTCGTCGCGCACCATCTGGAAATAGGCGTAAGGCTGAATTGCCGCCGTGCCCTGGTTGGCGATCTCGAAGCTCACGTCGATCAGGTAACTGTTTCGGTGGAAGCGGTACACCTTCGTCACCTGCACACCGTCGTTGGGCGGTGCGCTCAACCGGACGTCGACAGTTTTATCGCCCTCGGCCAGCTGGTAGCGTCGGGCCGCGATGCTGAACTGTGTCCGGTGGTTCGGGAGTTCGCGACCAATCAGCCCGGATTGCGCGACGTAAGTGTGCTCCGCGTTCCGATCCAGCAGCACAAAAGGTTTGTTGCGATCGAGCGTGTCGCGATGATTCTTGAGCTCCAGGCGTGTCAGGTCGCCACCGGACGCGCTGATCTGGGCACGCAGCACATCGGTCTCGACATGCACCAGGCCACCGGGCTCGCTCCGTGGCTGGGCCTGCTGGGGCACGCCGCTCTGGGCCGCGATGAGCTTTTCGCTGGGGATCGGAACCTGTGCCGCCTGCGGCGGGGCCTTTTCGGCTTTTCCCCCTGCTACCGGCGCGGACGTCGAGAGGGGTGCCGATTCGGTCTGCCGGTCACGCTGCCACGCGTCCAGCAAGAGGAACAGGGAAAAGGAGAAGACAAAAAACAATATCAGGCGTTGCGAGTCCATAGCCATGCTTCGCCGCTATCACGCGGCCTTTAACGCCCGTTAACCGTCGCCCGTGTAACGAGTTCTGCCAACAGGCGCGCAAGCTCGCTCCGGACTTGACTGCCGCTGCCACGAGTCGGGCAGCGCCGCAAACGGACGACGACATCGAGGCCGCTCAGGCGGTCACGCCAACCACGAAACACTTCCCGTACCATACGCTTAAACCGGTTACGGTCGACAGCTCGCGGTGCCACTTTCTTGGCGGTGACGATACCGATACGCGCCTGCTCCAAGGCGTTGGGCTTGGCAAACACGGTGAAATGACGGCGCGCGCCACTTGCGCCATGGGCCAGGACCGCTGCGAAGTGCTCCGGACGCCGCAGTCTTGCTGATCGCGGCAAACCCGCCGGAGCAGGCGCACTCGCGGCGTTCAGACGCTCAGCCGCGCGCGTCCCTTTGCCCGGCGCGCGCGCAACACGGCGCGCCCACTACGAGTACGCATCCGCACGAGAAATCCGTGCGTGCGCTTGCGCCGTATCACCGATGGCTGATAAGTCCGTTTCATGTGCTGGCCCTCACAGTCGAAAAGCGCGCTATTACAACCTTTAACACACTGTCGTGTCAACCTCGGCGCGGCCGCGACAATCATCAGCTCCGACTCTCAAAGCTGTGGATAACCCCCCCTAAAACGGATAAAATCTGAGCCTGCAATACACGCTCGCGCCCAGGTGCAAATTCAAACTCCGATGCGATGCCGATGAATAGCTTCTGGCGCTTCTGTTTGGCACGGTTCGAAAAGGAACTCCCGCCTCAGCAGTTCACCACCTGGATCAAACCCCTGCAGGTTCGGACCGAGGGCAACGCGCTCACCTTGGTGGCTCCGAATCGGTTCGTGCAACAGTGGATCCGGGACCGGTTTCTGGCCCGGATCGAGCAACTTGCGCTCGAACACTTTCAGCGCCCGCTCGAGGTGCGGTTGGTCCTGCTCGAGCGCGACCACCCTACGCCGAGCCCTGGCCCGGCAGCCCCCGCCATCACCCCCGGGCCGGCGAAACCCAGCAGCCGCGAAATTTCCCGCCTGAACCCGGCGTTCACGTTCGATACGTTTGTCACCGGCAAAGCCAACGAGCTCGCGCGCGCCGCAGCGATGCAGGTGGGCGAGCGGCCAGGTGCGGCTTACAACCCGCTGTTCGTCTATGGCGGCGTCGGCCTCGGCAAGACGCACCTCATCCAGGCGATCGGTAACCAGCTGCGGGCGGGCGCACCGGAATCGAAGATCCGCTACATCCACGCTGAGCAGTACGTCTCGGACGTGGTGCGCGCCTATCAGCACAAAGCCTTCGACGATTTCAAGCGCTACTATCACTCGCTCGATCTGCTGCTCATCGACGATATTCAGTTTTTCAGCGGGAAAAACCGCACCCAGGAAGAATTCTTCTACGCCTTCAATGCACTCATCGAGGCGCACCGCCAGGTCGTCATCACCTGCGATACGTATCCCCGGGAGATTTCGGGCATAGAGAATCGCCTGATCTCGCGTTTCGGCTGGGGCCTTACGGTATCGGTCGAGCCGCCCGAATTGGAGATGCGCGTTGCCATTCTCCTCAAGAAGGCGGAGGCCGATGGGGTCAGGCTCGACGAGAATGTGGCTTTTTTTCTCGCGCGGCACATTCAGTCGAATGTCCGCGAGCTCGAAGGCGGCTTGAAACGCGTACTCGCCTACGCGCGTTTCACTGGCCATCCGCTATCCGTCGAAGTCTGCCGGGACGCCCTGCGTGATCTACTCGCGATCCAGCATCGCCAGATCTCCATTGAGAACATCCAAAAGACCGTCGCTGATTACTACAAGATCAAGATCTCCGAGATGTATTCCAAGCGGCGCTCTCGCAATGTCGCCCGACCGCGTCAGGTTGCAATGGCTCTGGCGAAAGAGCTTACCCAACTCAGCCTGCCCGATATTGGTGATGCGTTTGGTGGTCGGGACCACACGACCGTCTTGCATGCCTGCCGCAAGGTCGCGCTGCTGAAATCAACCAACAGCGATCTGACCCGTGATTTCAACTCCCTGCTTAAGGTTCTCAGGAGTTGAACATCACGTTATTAATTGTGGATAAAAAGCGCGACGCGAGGATGCAGAGATTTTGTCCACAAATCTCCCACACGTCATCTACCCACCTTTGCACATGGTCGAGCGCGTGCTACTCCTTGCCGGAACAGAGATTTCGGGGTTACTCACACCTTTACAGCGGTCTTACTACCTCCTACTAAGAAGTACTTATAACCTATGAAGCTTGTTCAACTCGAACGCGACACGTTACTCCGGCCACTGCAAGCGGTGACCGGTATCGTGGAAAAACGCCACACCCTGCCAATTCTGTCCAACGTTCTGATCGAACGTAAACAGGGGCGGGTGCATTTTGTTGCAACCGATCTGGAGATCCAGGTGGCGACTAGCGCCGACATCGCTGCGGCCGCGGGAGAGGACGTCAGCCTGACCGTGTCGGCGCGCAAGCTTCAAGACATCCTGCGAGCTTTGCCGGAGGCATCCGAGACGACACTGGACGCGCAGAACAACCGGCTGCAGATCCGTGCGGGCAGGAGCCGTTTTAACCTGCAGACCCTGCCAGCGGCAGACTTTCCTCTGCTTGCCGACCCAGGACAGGCTCAGGGCAAGATCATCTTGCCGCAGAAAGCGCTGCGCGAACTGCTGCTGCTGGTTCAATACTCGATGGCACAGCAGGATATTCGCTACTATCTCAACGGTTTGCTCCTGGTGCTCGACGGCGGTGAAATCAAGGTCGTGGCAACGGACGGTCATCGCCTGAGCTATGCCGCACGCCCGCTCGGCCAGCAGCACGAGAAGCGCGAAGTGATCCTCCCGCGCAAGGCTGTCATCGAGCTGGCCAAGCTGCTCGACGAGAGCGACGAGCCTGTGGAGGTTGAGATTTTCGCGAGCCAGGTGCGCTTCGCATTCGGCAGCGTGGTTCTTATCAGTAAGGTGATCGACGGCAAGTTTCCCGACTACACCCGCGTTATCCCCAGCGGGTACCAACATCGTTTTACCATCGACCGAGTCCAGCTATTGCAGTCGTTGCAGCGGGCGGCCATTCTCTCTAACGAGAAATTCCGGGGCGTGCGCTGGATGATGACCGCCAATAGCCTGCGTATCTCCTGCACCAACAACGAGCAGGAAGAGGCCCAGGAAGAGCTGGAAATCGCCTATAGCGGCGAGGCACTCGACATTGGTTTCAATATCACTTATCTGCTGGATGTCCTCAACAATGTTCACACGGAAGAGGTGGAGTGCGCGCTCGGCGATGCCAATAGCAGCATGCTTATCATGGTGCCGGAGAACAGCGAGTTCCGGTACGTGGTGATGCCCATGAGAATCTGAAGGGATATTCGGTGGCCGCGCAGCAGCCCATAGCGAAAGAACACACCTCGGCAGACGATTACGATGCGAGCAGCATCAAGGTCCTCAAGGGCCTTGAGGCAGTGCGCAAACGGCCGGGCATGTACATCGGCGACACGGCTGACGGTACCGGGCTGCATCATATGATCTTCGAGGTCGTTGATAATGCCGTCGATGAAGCGCTCGCCGGCTACTGCGACGAGATCACGATCACCATCCATCCAGACAACTCCGTCAGCGTCATAGACAACGGGCGCGGCATACCGACGGAGGTGTATCCGGACGACGAGCAGCGGCGCTCGACCGCGGAAGTCGTCATGACGGAGCTCCATGCCGGCGGCAAGTTCGACAACAACTCCTACAAGGTCGCCGGCGGGCTGCATGGCGTCGGGGTATCGGTGGTCAATGCCTTGTCCGAGTGGCTGCGGCTGTCGATCCGGCGTGACGGCTCCGTCTGCGAAATGGAGTTCAGAATGGGCGAGGCTGTGGCCCCGCTCAAGGCGGTTGGCAAGTCCGAGCGGCGCGGCACGGAGGTTCATTTCCTGCCGAGCCACGAGATATTCGGGAACGTCGAATTTCACTATGAAATACTCGCGAAACGGCTGCGCGAGCTCGCATTCCTCAACAGCGGGGTCAAGATCGTTCTCATCGACCAGCGCAGCGCCAAGGAGGAGACCTTTGCGTTCACCGGGGGGGTCAAGGGCTTTGTCGAATACATCAACCGCACCAAGCGCGTCCTGCACCCGAACATTTTTTACGCCGTCGGCCAGAAAGAGGGTGTCGTGGTCGAGATCGCGATGCAGTGGAACGACTCCTACCAGGAATATGTTCAGTGCTTTACCAACAACATTCCCCAACGCGACGGTGGGACACATCTCACGGGCCTGCGCGCGGCGATGACGCGGACGCTCAATCAGTACATTGAAGCGAACAAGCTTGCGGAAAGAGCCAAGGTCGAAACCACCGGCGATGATATGAAAGAGGGGCTCACGGCGGTGCTATCGGTGAAGGTGCCGGAGCCGAAGTTCTCGTCGCAAACCAAGGACAAGCTGGTGTCCTCGGAGATACGCCCGGTGGTTGAGGAGATCGTGGCGCAAAAGCTAAATGAGTTTCTCTTGGAGAAACCCTCCGACGCACGGGTGATATGCGGGAAGATTGTGGAAGCGGCAAGGGCACGCGAGGCTGCGCGCAAAGCGCGTGAACTCACGCGGCGCAAAGGCGTGCTGGACTCCTTCGGGCTGTCCGGGAAACTGGCAGATTGCCAGGAGCGCGACCCGGCGCAGTCTGAGCTCTACATCGTGGAGGGCGACTCGGCCGGCGGCTCGGCCAAGCAGGGCCGCGATCGCAAGTTCCAAGCGATCCTGCCGCTCAAAGGCAAGATCCTAAACGTGGAGAAGGCCCGGCTCGACAAGCTGCTCTCTTCGCAGGAGATCATCACGCTCATCAGCGTGCTGGGAACGGGCATCGGGAAGGAGGAATACGCACCGGAGAAGTTGCGCTATCACCGCATCATCATCATGACGGATGCCGATGTCGACGGCTCGCACATCCGGACGCTCTTGTTGACGTTCTTCTACCGGCAGATGCCCGAACTGATCGAGCGCGGCCACATTTATATCGCGCAGCCACCGCTCTACAGGGTGAAGCATGGCAAGACCGAGCGCTATCTCAAGGACGAGCACGAGCTCAAGCAAATGTTGCTGGGCCTTGCGCTCGTGGACGCCGAGCTTTACACGAGCGCCGGGGCGCCGCCGTTGAAGGACGAGGCGCTCGAACAGCTGGCCAAGCAGTATCTCCTCGCGGAGGCCGTGATCGAGCGCGTGAGCCGACTTATCGACGAGGATGTACTCCACACGCTGCTGCATCAGCCGGTAGCCCTGGATCTGAGCGATGAGAAGACGGCGCAGGAGAGCGCAGCTGTCCTCAATACCCTGCTCAAGGGGCAGGCGGTCCGCGTCGATCCAAGGGTCGATGAAAAGAACGAGCGCTACATGCTTGCCGTCACCCGCACCCAACACGGTATTGTGCGTCATTGCTACATCGACAGCGACTTTGTGCAGAGCGGGGATTACGAGCAGATACGGCGCACTGCGGAGGTGCTGCACGGCCTGCTGGGTGAGGGTGCTTACGTCAAGCGCGGTGAGCATCAACAGCCGGTCAAGAATTTCCGCGAGGCGATCGACTGGCTCCTCAGCGAGGTTCAGCGCGGGGCGTCAATCCAGCGCTACAAGGGCCTCGGGGAAATGAATCCGGCGCAGCTGTGGGACACGACCATGGATCCGAACACGCGGCGTCTGCTCAGGACGCAGATAGAAGATGCCATCATCGCGGAGGAAATCTTCTCCACCTTGATGGGCGACCAGGTGGAGCCGCGGCGCAATTTCATCGAGGCCAACGCGCTCGGCGCGCGTAACCTCGATATCTAGGAGTTTGTCGGACTTAGTCCCGACAGGCTGTTAGGCTACTTTTCGTTTCGGCTTCGGTTCGGCCTTGGCGATCTTCGTGCGGGCCATTTTCTTCGCGGACCGCGCTCGTTGCCGCGCCGCAGGCGGTGGCGCGGCGGGCGCTTGCGCGGGTTGTTGTTGCCGAGGAGCCGCAGCGGCTCGTGGAGCGCGGGGCTCGAATTCGAAACCGATCCTTCGCTCCGGTGTTTTGACGAGATAGGCCTTGAAGCGGCGGCCCTTCTTGGAGACGAAGCGCGTGAACAGTTCCGTGCGACCGGTTGCCAGAAGTTTTTGCATGTGCTCGCGTTCGATCGGTTGCTGGAGGATCATCTTGCCGGAGCGGAAATCGCAACTCCGGTCCGCCCCCACCGCTTTCTCGCAGACATAGACCGCGCCGTGCTCGAACACGCGGGCGTCGCACTTGGGGCATGGCCCGAGACTTTCTTGCCCGGTGAAGTCCGGGGCGTTTTGTTCCTCGTCGGCGCGAGCCTGACCGAAATCGAATTCGATTCGAAGCTCGTCCGTCAGCCGCACGCCGGCGGCAAACGGCCGGCCGATGCGGCTGCGAAATCCGGTGAGCGGCCCGACGAAACGGCGGCTGATCAGATCCGCCACCTCTTCCGGCGCCCATTCCCGGCCTGCGATGACCTTCCACAGGGAGAACTCACACGATTGGCACTGGAACTTGCGGTAGTTTTCCTGCACCACCCCGCCGCATTTGGGGCACGGGGCCTCGACGGTGGCGTATGCCTCGTCGGGAATGTCGCCCATCTTGATACGGTCGACCAGGTCGCGAGTGACCTGCTCGATGTGATCCATGAACTCGCCGCGGCGCAACCGGCCGCCTTCCATCAACTTGAGCTTTTGCTCCCAGTCTCCGGTGAGCTCCGGTGAGGTGATTTCGGTAGCGCCGAAATGCGTGAGCGCGAAGAGCAGGGAGGACGCTTTAGGCGTTGGCACCAGTTCCTTGGCGTTACGGTGCACGTAGTCCTGCTGGATCAACCCCTCGATGATCGCGGCGCGTGTTGCGGGGGTGCCAAGTCCCTTGGCCTCCATCGCGGCGCGCAACTCATCGTCCTCGACCAGCTTGCCGGCGCCCTCCATGGCCGAGAGCAGGGTCGCTTCCGTGTAACGCGCAGGCGCCTTGGTCTGGTTCGCGAGCGTTTTCAACTCGACGGTCTCCACCGACTCTTTGGCACCAACCGGCGGAAGGTTCGCATTTTCTTCCTGCGCTGACCTGCCATAGATCGCCAGCCAGCCCGGGCTCTGCAGGATGCGGCCGTCGGTGCGATATTGATGGCCGTCGAGGTGCGTAATCCGGGTCGTCTGAAGGTGCTCCGCGGCCGGAAAGAAAACCGCCAGGAAACGCCGGACGACGAGATCGTAGATCTTCTGTTCCGGTTCGTTCAGATGCTTGGGCAGCTGAAGCGTAGGAATGATCGCAAAGTGATCGCTTATTTTGGTGTTGTTGAACACGCGCTTGTTCGGGCGAATCCAGCCGTTCTTTAATATGTTCTTGGCGTGGGGCGCATACTCATTGGCGCCCTTCAGCAGCTCGACCGCCTGTTTGACCGTTCCGAGATAATCCTCTGGAAGCGCGCGCGAATCGGTGCGGGGATAGGTGAGCACCTTGTGCCGCTCGTAAAGGGCCTGTGCGAGCCCCAACGTTCCCTTTGCCGAAAAGCCGAAGCGGCTGTTGGCTTCGCGCTGCAGGCTGGTCAGGTCAAACAGCAGGGGCGAGAGCTGTGTTGAAGGCTTGGTCTCTTCGGATACGCGTCCGCGTTTTCCTTCGCAGGCGGCAACGATCGCTTCCGCATCTGTCGCCGCCCAGATCCGCTCCGGCCTGCGCTCGGTGTCCTCGTCCTTCTTGAACCTTGGATCGAACCAGCGCCCCGCGTACTCGCCAGCCTGCGCAGCGAAGCGCGCATGGACCTCCCAGTAATCCCGGGGCCGAAAGGCGCGAATACGTTCCTCGCGCTCTACCAGGATCGCAAGCGTCGGGGTCTGGACCCGGCCGACGGTGGTCTTGTAGAAGCCGCCCTCGCTCAGGCGATTGTTAAATGCCGTCATGGCGCGGGTGCCATTGATGCCGACCAGCCAATCGGCTTCCGAGCGCGAACGCGCCGCGTCTGCCAGTGACAGCAGTTCCTTGTCCGTGCGCAGACCCGCAAAGCAAGCCTTGATCGCGGCCGGCGTCATCGATTGCAGCCAAAGCCGTTCGATGGGCTTCGAGGTCTTCGAGTACTGGATGATGTAGCGGAAGATGAGCTCACCCTCGCGCCCGGCGTCGCACGCGTTGATGATCCCGGTGACATCCTTGCGCTTGATAAGACGCAGCAGAAGATTGAGCCGCGTGCCGGCCCTCTCGTCGATGGGCGCAAGTTCGAATTTTGGGGGGATCACCGGCAGGTGCTTGAACGTCCAGCGTCCCGAGCGCGGATCGTGCTCCTCCGGCGCACGCAATTCGAGAAGATGCCCGACGGCGGAAGACAGCACGTAGTGCTCGCTCTCGAAGTGATCGCCATGCCGCGTGAATCCACCGAGCGCGCGCGCGATGTCAGCAGCGACTGAGGGTTTCTCGGCAATGATCAGGCGTTTTCCCATGCGCTTGGCGTTCCCGCTCGCGGAGGCAAAAAGAGCGCCAGATGATAAGAACAAACATTTGCTGGCGCAAGCGCGCCATTTAAGCGCCTGCCGAAGGGTGACCTAAATCGAGGCGCAAACTGAAACGTGTCAACGATGTATGCGCTGGATTGATCCACCCGGCAGCGTTGCCACTGTGCCATCGAGCTCGAGTTGCGTCAGGAGAACCGAGATCTCGGCGGCGCTGAGTCCGCTGCGAGCAGCGAGGGTGTCGCGTTCGCACGGATCTTCGCCGAGCGCGTCTAACAGGCGGCGTGTGTGCGCATCAATTGGCGAATTCCGCGGGGCGGGCTCCGATCGTGCGTGGGCTGGCCAGCGCAGTTCCTCGAGAACGTCGTGAGCGCTTTCCACAAGTTTCGCGCCTTGCTTGATCAGCGCGTGGCAGCCTTTCGCGAGAGGAGAGTGGATTGAGCCGGGAATGGCGAAGACTTCCCGCCCTTGCTCGTTAGCAAGCCGGGCCGTGATGAGCGAGCCGCTTTCAGCCGCTGCTTCGACGACCAGACAGCCGAGAGCGAGCCCGCTGATCAGGCGGTTGCGGCGCGGGAAATTCGCTGCAATAGGCCGCGTGCCCAGCGCAAATTCCGAAACGAGGACGCCGCGTTCGGCGAGATCATGAGCAAGTGCCCGATTGCGAGCGGGGTAGATGATATCGGCGCCGGTGCCCAATACCGCAATGCTGCTTCCGGAGCCGGCGAGCGCGCCGCGATGCGCTGCGGCGTCGACGCCGAGCGCGAGCCCGCTGACGATGGTCAGACCGGAGTCGCTCAAAATCCGCGCGAAAGCCTCGGCGTTCGCCTCGCCCTGCGCGGTTGCGTTGCGGCTGCCTACGATCGCGAGCGCGGGTCGGCGCAAAAGATCCAGGCTGCCCTTGACGTAGAGCAGCGGCGGAGGATCGGGCACTTGCAGGAGCTGTTGGGGATAATTCGGGTCAGCGAGCGTGACGACCTGATTCGCGGGGTCCTGGAGCCAGCCAGCGACAGCGTTGATAGCCTCGTCGTCAATACCGCGTTTGATCGCCGCAGCGACCGCGTCAGGCACATGCCGGGACAGAGCGGTGGCGCTGGCCGAAAACACCGCCTGCGGTCTACCGAACGCGCTTAGCAGGCGACGCAGGCGGTCGCCGTATAGACCCGGAATCAGCGTGAGCCTGAGCCACGCGGTGAGCTCTTCATCGAGCGGCATGGCAGTCGGCGACCCGCGTCGCACACCGCGGACGCGGCTGAAGCTCCGTCAAATTCTCAGGGATTCATCACGGCGTCGTACAGGGCGACCGGCCGCGAGGCCTCCATGACGAGACCGAAAGACGCGCGCTCGAAGGTCCTGAAGACCATCACCAGCCCGTAGCGCTCATCGGGCAGTTTCCGTATCAGCGCCTCGTCTATGACTTCCACGCTCCCGTAGAGCGGACCGTCTCTCGGCGACAACTCGGGACTATAGTAGGTGCGCGGCGAGTCACTGCCGCTGAGGCCCTCGCGGCCGTAGAGGGCTGAGGTACGAAGGCCGTAGCGGCCAAGACGCTTGGCGATGGCCGTACTGGTATGAATCGCCAGCACATGCCCGACCTCAAGGCCGTCGCGGCTGCCTTTTGACAGCGCTACGATCCCGAGCGGGCCGGTCTCCCCGAGGTTGCCGTAGGCCGATACGATGTACGCTTTAACCGGCTTTTCTGGCGCTCGCGGCACGTAGGCAAAGACAGGTTTTTCCTGCGAGGCCGGCAGCAGGCGGTCGCCGCGGTTGATTTCGCGAGTGGAGGACGTGATCTCGAGCGTGGTCAGTTCGCCATACTTTATGACGCGTGCTTCACCGAGATAGAACGTCTCATAGCCCAGTACTTCGTTACTCTCGGGGTCAACCAGCGGATCACCACGCCGGTACACCTGCCAAAAAAGGCCTGCCTCCTTCTTGATGCCCTCCGCGTAGGCCTTGCCACCGGCGCCAATCGAGATGCGGTCCTCTTCGGTCGCGACGATGGACGGAAAACCGTCGAGCTCGTCCCGGCCCACGAGGAGAGGCTTGGACAGGAAACCTGCGATATCGGATGGTTTGATTGTGGGGATCGCTTGCGCGTCCAGCGCCTCGAGCCGGACTCGCGGCGAAACGGACACCGTTGCCAGCTGTGGAGCCCCTGCTGTACCCCCTGCACGCGCCGTGGCAGTCGCGCCGCCGTCGCGTCCTTCGATAGAGAGACGGCCTGTGGCCCGATCCAGCACGATCACATTACCCGGGAAAATCAAGTGAGGGTTGCGAATCTCGTCCCGGTTGAGTCGCCATACCTCCGGCCAGCGCCAAGCATCCCTCAGAAAGCGCCCGGAAATTCCCCAGAGGGTATCCCCTCGCACCACCGTGTAGCGATCCGGCGCATCGGCCCTGATCGCGTCGGCCTCGGCGGCGACTGCCACTCCCAGCGGAGTTAGCAGTAAAATCAGGGATATAATTACTTTCTTCATGGAACGCCCCCAATTTAGAAGACTAACAGGCGCAGCCTCAATACCAAGGCTGCGCCCGAGAGATTGGTTTAAATTCTGCATCTAGCTGCCTAAATTCGCAAGCTTTTTCATGGCACTTTTGCACATTTTGCGCTATCCGGATGAGCGGCTCCACAAGGTGGCTGCGCGCGTAGAGCGGGCCAACGATGAGATTCGTCAGCTAATCAAGGACATGGCTGAGACTATGTATGCCGCGCCCGGTGTTGGTTTGGCTGCCACACAGGTTGATGTTCACAAGCGTGTGATCATCATTGATGTGTCAGCGACGCACGACCAACTCAAGGTGTTCATCAACCCCGAGCTCGTGGCGACGAGCGGCGAATCCGATTTTGAGGAAGGCTGCCTTTCGGTGCCCGGAATATTCGAGAAAGTTTCCCGCGCCGAGCGCATTACGGTGCGTGCGCTCGATGCGGAGGGCAAGCGCTTTACGCTGGAAGCAGATGGATTGCTCGCGGTGTGCATCCAGCATGAGATGGATCATCTCGACGGCAAGGTGTTCGTGGAGTACCTCTCCCGGCTGAAGCAACAGCGCATCTCGAGAAAGCTGAAGAAGCAGGACCAGCGCGCATCGGAGCCGGAGACGCCGCGCCGGGCGGTGCTCTGAGGCGCGTCTCGAGCCACTCCGTAGTGGTCGCCGCTGGACTCCCTGTCAGGGCGGCGTCTCGGCCCAGCCCTATGCGCCTGGTCGCGCCAGTTTCATGAAGATCGTTTTTGCCGGGACACCCGTGTTTGCAGCCGTTGCGCTGAAGGCGCTCCTCGACAGCGGTCATGAAGTGACGCTGGTCCTCACCCAGCCCGATCGTCCGGCTGGGCGAGGGCTCAAGCCGCAAGCGCCCGCAGTCAAGCGGCTCGCCGAACAGCGCGGGCTGAAAGTCGTGCAGCCGTCGAGCCTTAACAGTGCGGACGTTGTTCGCGCGGTCGCGTCTGCCTCGCCCGATGTGATCGTCGTCGCTGCCTACGGGCTGATCCTGCCCGAAACCTTGCTCAACCTGCCGCCGCTCGGTTGTCTTAACATTCACGCCTCGCTTCTTCCGCGCTGGCGCGGCGCAGCCCCGATCCAGCGGGCGTTACTTGCGGGAGATGCGGTGACCGGGATCACCATCATGCAGATGGATGCGGGACTCGATACGGGGCCGATCGTGCTGCAGGAGAGCGTTCCAATCGCTGGCGATGCGACGGCGGGTGTTTTGCACGACGAACTGGCCGCGCTCGGTGCATGTTTGATCGTGCGTGCCCTGACGGAACGCCCTGCCCCGCGCCCGCAGGATACCGCGCGCGCCACCTATGCCGCGCGCATCGGCAAGGGCGAGTCGGAAATCGATTGGCGGCGCCCCGCCGGCGAACTCGAGCGGCAGGTGCGCGCCTTCAATCCCTCCCCGGGCGCTTATACGCAACTCGGCCCTGCAGCACTCAAAATCTGGGGTGCGCGCGTTGAACCACAAATCTCCGGCGCGCCTGGCACTGTCTGTGCTGTGGCGGCCGATAGCGTCGTGGTGGCGTGCGGCAACGGCGCGCTGCGTATCACCGAACTGCAGCGTGCCGGCGGCAAGCGCCTCTCGGCCGAGGCTTTCCTTGCGGGCTTCAACCTCGAACCGGGCATGTGCTTGGGAGGCAGCGATGGTTGAAGTCCAGCGGCTCGCGGCCGGCTTAGTCGGCGGCGTCCTGGCCGGGCGCAGCCTGAACGCCGAGCTGGCGGCCCTGTGGCGCCGACGGGCGCAAAGCGCTGCGCGCGACCGCAGTGCCATCCAGGATTTGGCCTATGGGACGCTGCGCTTTCTCGGCTGGCTGGAAGCTGTGCTCGAGGCATTGCTGCAGAAACCGCTCCGCGATACGCGCCTGCGCGCCCTGTTGCTGGTCGCCCTCTATCAGCTCGAACACACACGCGCCGCACCTCATGCGGTGGTTGACCACGCTGTGCGCACGTGTGAGGTGTTGGGGCTGGCGTCTGCCAAGGGGCTTACCAATGCCGTGCTGCGGAACTTCCTGCGCGACCGCACCGCGCTTGGGGCGCGCGTGCAACGATTGGAAACCGCGCGTTTTTGCCATCCGCAGTGGTGGATCGAAAAGCTCCGCGCGCAGTACCCGTCGCATTATGCAGCGGCACTTGAGGCGGACAACCTACACCCGCCGCTCGCTTTGCGGGTGAACCAGCGTCGAGTCGCCACCGAGACGTACCTTGCGCTGCTCGCGCAGCAAGGAATCCGCGCAGAGGCGATCGGTGAAACAGGTGTCGTCCTGGCATCGCCGCTCCCCGCCGATCGGATACCGGGGCTGGCCGACGGGCTGGTGTCCGTGCAGGACACCGCGGCTCAACTTGCCGCGCCGCTTCTCGATTTGCGCGATGGGATGCGGGTGCTGGATGCATGTGCCGCGCCGGGCGGCAAGACGACGCACGCGCTGGAGTTGGCCGACGTCGATCTCGTCGCGCTGGACAGTGACGAGCGGCGCCTGGAGCGGGTGCACGCCAACCTTGCGCGGCTGGGTCTGAACGCACGGGTGGTTTGCGGTGATGCGGCTGAGTCGGGGACATGGTGGGACGGAAAACCATTCGAGCGCGTTCTTGCCGACGTACCGTGCAGCGCATCGGGTGTCGCTCGGCGGCATCCCGATATCAAGTGGCTGCGTCGTGCGGCCGACGTTGCACAGTTCGCGCAAGTGCAAAGGCACATGCTGGATGCGTTGTGGCAGCTGCTTGGCAGAGGTGGTAAATTGCTGTACGCGACCTGCTCCGTCTTCCTGGAAGAGAACGGTGAGCAGGTTGCGCACTTTGTGGAGCGCCACCCCGACGCGACGCGTCTGACCTTGCCCGCACTCGATGACGATCCACGCCTACCCGCGGGGCAACTCCTCCAAACCCCGCGGCATGACGGCTTTTTCTATGCGCTACTGCAGAAGGCATAGCTGGCTTTTTGTGCTGGCAGTGCTGTGGCTGCTTATCGCCGCCCCCGTTGCGGTACTTGCCGGGGGGGTCGAGGTTCGGAAGGGAGCGCTGGTGGCCTCGGAGAAGGGCTATTTTCTCGAGGCCGAGTTCGAGATTGCACTTACGCGCACGCTGGAAGAGGCGCTGAGCAAAGGCGTTCCGCTCTATTTTCTGCTCGAATTCGAGCTCATTCGGCCTCGCTGGTACTGGATAGACGAGCAGATCGCCGACAGCCGGCAGCAATTCCGTCTGTCGTTCAATTCACTGACCCGGCAGTACCGCGTCGCCGTCGGCGCGCTCTATCAGAATTTCGCCACGCGGCGCGAAGCAATGGGGTTCCTGAGTAAGGTCCGTGTCGGTGAGATTGCGGGGACCGAAAGTCTGAGCAAGGGCACGAGCTATATCGCCGGCGTGCGATTACGCCTGGACGACGCGCAATTGCCGCGGCCATTTCAAGTGAGCGCCGTGGGTTCGCGCCAGTGGAGTGTCAGCTCCGACTGGTTCCGCTGGACAGTGACACCGTGATGGCTGCGGCGCCGAGAATTCGCCCGCCGCTCGCGAGCGCCGCGGTCCGCTATCTGCTGATCCTCAGCGTGGGGCTCGGCGCCATTGCGCTGTTCCTGCTCGCCACAGCAAGTAGCGACCCCGCCCTGTTCGCCGAGTTTTACCCGCTGCTGCTGGTTCTGAACGGCGGCGTCGCCGTCATGTTGACGGGGCTGGTGATCTACCAGCTCGTCAGGCTCCGGGGCAAGCTCAAGGCGCGGGTTTTTGGGGCCCGGCTGACGCTGCGGCTGGTGCTGCTGTTCGCGTTAATGGCGGTGCTCCCCGGCGCCCTGATCTACGGGATGTCAGTGCAGTTTCTGGGGCGCTCGATTGAAGCGTGGTTTCAGGTTCCCGTGGACAAGGCACTGGAGGGGGGTATCAATCTCGGCCGCGGGATGCTCGACGCCATGCTGAGAGACCTCGATGCTAAGGCCGACACGATGGCGCTCACTCTCTCCACGCGCCCGCCCGCGGAACATCTTGCGGTGCTCAACAGTCTTCGCGAGCAGGCTGCGGTTCAGGAGGTCACGCTGTTCAACATGCGCGGCAAGGTACTCGCTGTCGCGGGCAACGAACAGGTTGGCCTCATGCCGCAGCTGCCCGGGGCCGCGGCGTTGCGAGAACTGCGTTCGCGTCGCAGCTATAGCGCGGTCGAATCGATCCCGGGCAAGGGACTCTACCTGCGCGTGCTGGTGCCGATATCCATGCTGCGCCTCGCGGATGAGGTGCGGGTACTCCAGCTGCTGCAGCCCGTGCCCATGCGGCTTGCGCAGGATGCGGAAGCGGTGCAGTCGGGATACCGCGAGTACCAGGAGCTCGCGCTATCGCGGAGGGGGCTGAAACGGCTCTACGGGCTGACGCTAACGCTCACGTTGTTGCTCGCGTTGCTTTCTGCTGCAGCGCTCGGGTTTCTACTCTCCGATCGTCTTTCGGCACCGCTCAGCGCGCTGGTCGAGGGCACGCGGGCCGTGGCCCAAGGCGACTACAGCCAACGCGCGGCGGTGGCATCGAGCGACGAGCTTGGTGTGCTGACGCAATCGTTTAACAGCATGACGCTGCAACTGGCAGAAGCGCGGGCCACAGCGGAGCGGCATCAGGCCGAGCTCGCGCAAGCGATGGCGTACCTGGAGGGTATCGTGGCCCATTTATCGGCCGGTGTGCTCGCTTTCGACGAGGCGCTGGAGTTGCGCGCGGCCAACCGCAGCGCGGGTACGATCCTCGGCGTCGATTTTACGCCTCTCATGGGCGCTACCCCACAGCGCTGGCCCGCGATCGCTCCAGGCCTTTCCGAGCTGGCCCGCAAGATTTCCTCTGCTTTCGAGGAAGCGGGCGGCCAGGAATGGGAGCAGCAGGTGGAGCGCCGCTCGCGCCGCTCGAATCAGCTGTTGCTCCTGCGCGGCACGCAGCTGCCGCAGGGCACGGAGCGGGGCTACGTGGTGGTGTTCGACGATATTACCCATCTTGCCGAGGCGCAGCGCGCGGCGGCCTGGGGCGAAGTCGCGCGGCGGCTCGCGCACGAGATCCGCAACCCGCTTACGCCGATACAGCTCTCGGCCGAGCGGTTGCAGCTGAAGCTCGAGGGCAAGCTCGGGGGCAGAGACGCCGATATCCTCTCGCGCTCGACCCGGACGATCGTCAACCAGGTCGCGGCGCTGAAGAACATGGTCGACGCCTTCAGCCAGTACGCGCGTAGCCCCGAGGCCGCGATGCGCGAGCTCGACATCAACGCGCTCGCGCAGGAGGTGCTCGTGCTGTACGAATCTTCGCTGGGCCAGGCGGTTCGGCTGGAGCTCATGCCGGGCCTGCCGCCGGTGCTGGGCGATGCTGGTCAGCTGCGCCAGGTCATCCACAACCTGCTGCAGAACGCGCAGGACGCGTTGGTGGACACCCCGCAACCGCAGGTGGTCGTAGCGAGCAGCTTCGTGGACCGCGCCATGCAGCTCACCTTCACCGACAATGGCTGCGGATTTCCCGAGGAATTGATTCAGAGGGCATTCGAGCCCTATGTCACCACCAAGCCCAAGGGCACGGGCCTGGGATTGGTGATCGTCAAGAAGATTGTGGAAGAGCATGGGGGCACGGTCGCGATCGCGAACGTGGCGCCCCGCGGGGCGCAGGTCACCGTCCGGCTGCCCACCGCAATCACGCAAGATTCGGCGCGCCGCTCGGGCGCCCGAGCCAAGGTGTAAACTAAGCGCTCGCACTCTATGCAGCACATACTTGTCGTAGACGACGAAGTCGGTATTCGCGAGCTGCTCTCCGAGATCCTCGGCGACGAGGGTTATCAGGTGCGGCTGGCGGAGAACGCGAGTGAGGCACGCACGCAGCGAACGCGCGCGCGCCCGGACTTGGTGTTGCTCGATATCTGGATGCCGGATACTGATGGCATCACCCTGCTCAGGGAGTGGTCGAGCGCCGGCCTCCTCACGATGCCGGTCGTCATGATGTCGGGGCATGGCACGATCGACACGGCGGTCGAGGCCACGCGCATTGGCGCCTACGATTTCCTCGAGAAGCCAATCGCCCTGCAAAAGCTGCTCGCGACGGTCGGCCGCGCCCTGAAGCACGGTGGCGAGCAGTCACGGCCCGCCCTGTCGCTTGCGAGTCTCGGGCGGGGCGCCCTGATTACCGAGCTCAAACAGCGCCTGGAGCGGGTCGCGAATCTGCGCACGCCCCTTCTCCTCACTGGCGAGCCCGGCTGCGGCATCGAGCTGGCCGCGCGCTTTCTTCACCAACGCAATACGCCGTGGGTTGCGCCGGAGAATCACGGCGTGCTGGCCGAGGCGCCGCTCGAGCTGCTCGGGCAGGCGCGCGAGGGCAACGTGTTCCTGCACGAGATTGCGGACCTTTCGCGCGTCGAGCAGAAGGGCCTCTTGCTGGCCGTCTCAAAGCTCGAGCGCTACAACGTGCGGCTCATCTGCGGCGCCTCCCGTGACCTGGCCGAGTTGGTGGCGAGTGGTGTCTTTGACAGCCGCCTCTTCGGCGCGCTCGCTGCGACCATGATCCGGGTGCCGAGCCTGCGCGAGCACCGGGAGGACGTGCCTGACCTCGCAAACCTGATGCTAACTCGGATGGTAGAGGCGAAGGAAATCCCGCCGCGGCAGTTTTCGACCGGCGCGCTAAATTCGTTGCGCAATTTCGACTGGCCGGGAAACCTCACTCAGCTCGAAAGTGTGGTGCGCACGCTGGCGACGACGGCCTCCGCAGAGCAGATCTCTCTCGAGGACGTGAGCCAAGGTCTCCCGCAACCCCCCCCGGCCGCGAATGTTGCCCACGACCTGCCATTCGACCTGCCGCTGCGGGATGCGCGCGACGCCTTTGAGCGCGTCTACTTCGAGTATCACATCGCGCGGGAAGGCGGCAACATCAGCCGTGTCGCCGACAGTGTCGGCCTGGAGCGCACCCACCTCTATCGCAAGCTGAAGCAGCTTGGCATCCGGCTCGCAAGAAAGAACGGCGAAGCGGCCTAGGCGGTAAAGGGAGCGAGCCAGGTCGCGCTCACCGGGTTCTTGCCCCGGGTTTTTTCAATTCAGCGAGGCAGCCCTACGACCCCGGTTTATAATTGGTGCACTTCCGCTTTGCCCCCCGCAAGGACTAGACAGGATGAGTTCCCGCGCTGAACTGGCCAACGCGATCCGCGCGCTGGCGATGGACGCCGTGCAACAGGCCAAATCCGGGCACCCGGGCATGCCGATGGGCATGGCGGAGATCGCGGAGGTCCTCTGGAACGATCACCTGCGTCACAACCCGGGCAATCCGTCCTGGCCGAACCGCGACCGCTTCGTCCTTTCGAACGGGCACGGCTCGATGTTGTTGTACTCGGTGCTTCATCTCACGGGCTACGACCTGCCCATGGCGGAGCTCAAGCGCTTTCGGCAAATGCACTCGAAGACGCCGGGTCATCCCGAGTACGGCTGTGCGCCAGGGATCGAGACGACGACCGGCCCGCTCGGACAAGGCCTCGGCAATGCCGTGGGCCTGGCGCTCGCCGAACGCCTGCTCGCAGCCGAGTTCAATCGACCGGGGTTCGACATCGTCGACCACCATACCTACGCTTTTCTCGGCGACGGCTGCATGATGGAAGGCATCTCGCACGAGGTTTGCGCGCTCGCCGGAACTCTGGGACTGGGCAAGCTCGTCGCCATCTACGACGACAACAGCATCTCCATCGATTCGGGAAAAGGCCAGATCCGGCAATGGTACACGGACGACGTCAAGCGGCGATTCGAGGCGTATGGCTGGCAGGTGATCCCGAACGTCGATGGTCATGACGTCGACGCGGTGAACCGGGCGATCAGGAAGGCGCGTCGCGAGAAATCCAGGCCGACGTTGATCTGTGCAAAGACGATCATTGCGAAAGGGGCACCGTCCAAGGCCAACACCGGCGCCGCGCACGGTGAACCGCTCGGCGAAAAGGAGATTACCGCGACCCGCGAGGCACTGGGCTGGGGGCACCCGCCTTTCGAGCTGCCGGCAGCCGTGTACGAAGGCTGGGACGCGCGCAAGCGCGGCGCCTCCGCCGAAAGGCGCTGGAAACGCCTGATTTCCGCCTACGAGAAGCAATATCCCGCCGAGGCCGGGGAATTCTGGCGGCGCAGCGCGGGCGAGCTGCCGAGCGATTTCGCGGCGCGGGTCGAGGCGTTGGTCAAGGAAACGGACTCGAAAGCGGAAACGCTTGCCACGCGCAAGGCATCGCAAAATGCGCTCGAAGTCCTGGTGGCAATGCTGCCGGAACTCGTGGGCGGCTCGGCCGACCTGACAGTTTCAAACCTGACCATGGTGAATGCATCGAAAGTGGTTGGGCACGAGGGCGGCGGCAATTATCTTTTCTACGGCGTGCGTGAATTCGGCATGTGCGCGATCATGAGTGGGCTGACACTGCATGGAGGCCTGATTCCGTACGGCGGCACGTTCCTCGTTTTCTCGGACTACGCGCGGAATGCGTTGCGCATGGCGGCGCTGATGGGGGTGCGCGTAATTTATGTATTTACGCACGACTCGATCGGCTTGGGCGAGGATGGGCCCACGCATCAGCCGATCGAGCATGCCGCAACGCTCAGGCTCATGCCCAACATGCACGTGTGGCGGCCGTGCGACACGGTGGAGTCGGTCGTGGCATGGTCTGCCGCGCTAGAGCGCAAAGATGGCCCGACGAGCCTGTTGCTCACGCGCCAGGCCGCGCCGTTCATGAAGCGCGCACCGGAACAGCTCGACCTCATCCGGCGCGGCGGGTATGTGCTAGCGGACGCGGCCGGAGTGCCCCCAAGTTGCATCATCATTGCGACCGGCTCCGAGGTTGCGCTGGCGCTCGAAGCACACCGGCAGCTCGCGGCCGAAGGCATCGGGACACGGGTGGTATCCATGCCCTCAACCAACGTGTTCGATGGGCAGGACGAGGCCTATCGCGCGAGCGTTTTGCCGCGCGGCGTGCCGCGCGTGGCGGTCGAAGTCGGCGTGCCCGATTATTGGCGTAAGTACGTCGGTCTCGACGGCGCGGTAATCGGCATAGACCGCTTCGGCGAGTCAGCGCCGGCGGGGGAACTTTTCAAGTACTTCGGCTTCACACCAGAAAACGTTGCCGCCGTGGTGAAGGCGGCGCTTTAAGCTTGGCAATCAACGGGAATAAGCGGAGAGCAATATGGTAATCAAGGTGGGCATTAATGGATTTGGTCGCATTGGGCGTATGGTGTTCCGGGCCGCGGTGCAGCATTTTCCGGACATTGAGATAGTGGGCATCAACGACCTGCTCGAGCCGGAGTATCTCGCGTACATGTTGCGTCACGATTCGGTCCACGGCCCGTTCAGGGGCGAGGTCGGCGTGGATGGCAATACGCTGCTCGTCAACGGCAGCCGGATCCGCCTGACGCAGGTCAAGGACCCGGCCGAGCTCAAGTGGAACGAAGTGGGCGCGGACGTCGTCGTGGAATCCACCGGCCTCTTCCTCGACAAGGCGTCGTGCCAGAAACACGTCGCCGCGGGCGCGAGGAAGGTCATCATGTCGGCGCCGTCGAAGGACGATACGCCGATGTTCGTCTACGGCGTGAACGACAAGAGCTACACCGGGCAGGCAATCATTTCCAACGCGTCCTGCACGACCAACTGCCTCGCACCGGTGGCGAAAGTGTTAAACGACAAGTGGGGTATCAAGCGCGGGTTGATGACGACCGTCCACGCAGCGACCGCGACGCAAAAGACAGTCGATGGCCCTTCGAACAAGGACTGGCGCGGCGGGCGCGGGATTCTCGAGAACATCATTCCGTCGTCCACGGGCGCGGCGAAGGCGGTGGGCGTGGTGATCCCCGAGCTCAACAAGAAGCTGACGGGCATGGCGTTCCGCGTGCCGACTTCGGACGTCTCCGTGGTGGACCTGACGGTCGAACTCGGCAAGCCCGCGGCCTACCCCGAAATCTGTGCCGAGATGAAGGCGCAGTCGGCTGGCGCGCTAAAGGGCATACTCGGCTACACCGAGGAGAAGGTTGTCTCCACCGATTTCCGCGGCGAGGTCTGCACGTCGGTGTTCGACGCGGGGGCGGGCATCGCGCTCGACCCGACGTTCGTCAAGGTCGTCGCATGGTACGACAACGAATGGGGTTATTCCTGCAAGGTGCTGGAAATGCTCCGCGTTGTCGCGAAAAAATGACGTTTCGCCGCCTGACCGACTTGCCGCTCGCCGGTAAGCGGGTCTTCATCCGAGCGGACCTCAACGTGCCGCAGGACGACGCGGGGAGGATCACCGAGGACACGCGCATCCGCGCGTCGCTGCCGGGGATTCAGCACGCGATCGCGGCGGGCGCCGCGATCATGGTGACGTCCCACCTCGGCCGCCCGACCGAGGGCAAACTCGCGCCGAAGGATACCCTCGCGCCGATCGCCGCCCGTATGGGCGAGCTGCTGGGCCAGCCGGTGCGGCTGATCGCGAACTGGGTCGACGGTGGCTTCGAGGTGAAGCCGGGCGAAGTCGTGCTGCTCGAGAATTGCCGCGTCAACAAGGGAGAGAAAAAGGACGACGAGGCGCTCGCGCGCAAGATGGCCGCGCTGTGCGACGTCTACGTGAACGACGCGTTCGGCACGGCTCACCGCGCGGAAGCGACGACCTACGGCATCGCGAAGTACGCGAAGGTCGCCTGCGCAGGTCCGCTGATGGCCGCTGAGCTCGACGCGCTTGGCAAGGCGCTCGGCCATCCGGCGCGCCCGCTGGTCGCGATCGTCGCCGGCTCCAAGGTCTCGACCAAGCTCACGATTCTCAAGTCGCTCGCCGCCAAGGTCGACCAGTTGGTCGTGGGCGGCGGCATCGCGAACACGTTTCTCGCCGCGGCAGGCGCAAACATCGGCAAGTCGCTGTCCGAGCCCGCGCTGCTCGCAGAGGCGAAGGCCATCATGGACATGATGCAGGCGCGCGGCGCGCAGGTCCCGCTGCCGGTGGACGTGGTGGTCGCGAGCGATCTCTCGGCCCAGGCGCGCGCGAACCGCGTTGCCGTGGACCAGGTTAAGGCCGACGACATGATCCTCGACATCGGGCCGAAATCGGCGGCGACGCTTGCCGGTATCATCGCCCGCGCCGGCACGGTCGTCTGGAACGGGCCGGTCGGGGTTTTCGAGTTTGACCAGTTCGGTGCGGGCACACGCACCATTGCCGAGGCCATCGCCGAGTCAAAGGCTTTTTCGATTGCCGGGGGCGGCGACACGCTCGCGGCGATCGCGAAGTACGGCATAACCGACAAGATCTCCTACATTTCCACTGGCGGCGGCGCGTTTCTCGAGTTCCTCGAGGGCAAGACGCTTCCGGCGATCGAGGTCCTCGAGCGGCGGGCCGCCGGCTAGCGGCGCCGTTCAATGTTCCGGATTCCGAGTTCAAGGTTCTGGGCTTGACGTTCCACGCGACCCGCCAAGCCATTAGACTACAAACCCGGAACTTGGAACGTTGAACCCGGAACTCGGAACAGGCTGATGCCCCGCCGCACCAAGATCGTCGCCACGCTCGGCCCCGCTTCGAGCGACAAGAAGACGCTTGCGCGCATGATCGATGCCGGGCTTGATGTCGTGCGCATCAACTTCTCGCACGGCGCCCCCGACGAACATCGCAAGCGCGTCGAGCTGGTGCGCGCGCTGGCGCGCAGGGCGGGCCGCGCGGTCGGCGTTCTGGTCGATTTGCAGGGCCCGAAGATCCGCATCGGCCGTTTCCGCGACGGCAAGGTGAACCTGAAGATGGGCGGGACATTCATGCTCGATGCGGAGTGTGAGCTTGGGGATGGGCACCGCGTCGGTCTCGACTACCGCAACCTTCCTAAAGACGTGGACGCCGGCGATACGCTGCTGCTCGACGATGGGCGCATCGTGCTAGGCGTGGCGTCCGTTCGCGGTTCGCGCATTCACTGTGTGGTGGAGCAGGGCGGTGTCTTGTCCAACAACAAGGGCATCAACCGTAAGGGTGGCGGCCTGACCGCGCCGGCGCTGACGGAAAAGGATATGCGCGACATCAAGCTGGCGGCTGAGTTGAAAGCCGACTTCCTCGGCGTGTCCTTCCCGCGCTCGGGGTCGGATATCCGCTGGGCGCGGGATCTTATGCACAAAGCCGGCGGCCGCGCACTGACCGTGGCGAAGATAGAGCGCGCGGAGGCCATTACGGCGCTGGAGGACATTCTTGACGCCGCAGATTGCATCATGGTGGCGCGCGGGGATCTAGCCGTCGAAGTGGGAGACGCCATAGTGCCTGCGCTGCAGAAGCGCATGATCCGCTTGGCACGCGAAAAGAACCGGATCACGATCACCGCAACGCAGATGATGGAGTCGATGATCAGCAATCCGATTCCGACGCGCGCCGAGGTGTCCGACGTGGCCAATGCCGTCCTGGACGGCACCGACGCGGTGATGCTGTCGGCGGAGACGGCGACCGGCGGCTACCCGGTCGAGACGGTGGCCGCAATGGCGCGTGTTTGCGCGGAAGCGGACAAGGAGGACGAGCCGGCCACCGACCGGCGGCGTAACCGGCCACCGGCGAATGTCGAGGAGTCAATCGCACGGGCGACGGTTTTCACCTGCAATAACCTGAATATCAAGGCGGTATCGGCCATGACCCAGAGCGGGAACACGGTACTGCTGATGTCGCGAATGTCCACCAACGTGCCGATCTACGCGATGAGCGCGGGGGTCGAGACGCGACGCCGTGTCACGCTGTTCCGGGGCGTCTACCCGGTTAAGTTCAAAGGCGCTCGCGATCCCGAAAAGGCGCTTCACATGGCGGAGGATGAGCTCCTCAAGCGTGGCGCCGTGCAGATCGGGGACTACATGGTGCTGACGATCGGCGAGCCTTTCGGCAAGGTCGGCGGCACCAACACGATGAAGATCGTCCAGGTCGGCGAGCATCGGCGGGCCTAATGGCTGTAAATGGTGAAGCGTGAATGGTGAATGATGAGTCGAAAGGGGTAAAATAAAGGGCTCAGGGTTTGTAGCGTTCTTCACCAGTCACAAGCTACCCGTCACGCAATTCCGAGGAGTTCATATGTCCATTCATCCATTGGAAGCCGTCGCCCGCGCCATGGTCGCGGGCAGCAAGGGAATACTCGCCGCCGACGAGTCCACCGGCACGATCGAGAAACGCTTCACCGGTATCAAGGTTGAGAACACAGAAGAGAACAGGCGCGCCTACCGTGACCTTTTGTTCTCGGCCAAAGGCCTCGGGCAATACATCAGTGGCGTGATCCTCTATGACGAGACGATCCGCCAGAAATCCGCCGACGGCACGCGGTTTGTCGAGCTGCTTGGCGGGGCCGGGATCATTCCCGGTATTAAGGTGGATACCGGCGCCAAGGACCTCGCGCAATGCCCGGGAGAGAAAGTCACCGAGGGACTCGACAATCTCGCAAAGCGCTGCGCCGAGTACGTGAAGCTGGGTGCCAAATTTGCCAAGTGGCGCGCGGTCATCGAGATCGGCACCGACATGCCGAGTTCGACGTGCATCGCGGCGAACGCTCACGCGCTGGGCCGCTACGCCGCAATCTGCCAGGAAGCTGGTTTGGTGCCGATCGTGGAGCCCGAAGTGCTCATGGATGGCAACCACATCATCCACCGCTGCGAAGAGGTTACGGAGTGGACCTTGAACGCCGTATACGAGGCGCTCTACGTGCATCGCGTCATTCTGGAACGTTCAGTGCTCAAGCCCTCCATGGTGATTTCCGGCAAGGACTGCCCAGAACAGGCGGAGGTCGCGGAGGTGGCCGAGCGCACGGTACGCGTTCTCAAGCGGTGCGTGCCGGCCGCGGTCACGGGCATCGTGTTCCTGTCGGGTGGCCAGAGCGATGAGCGGGCGACCCAGCACCTTAACGCTATGAACAAGATGTACAAGGGTCAGCTGCCATGGCCTTTGTCCTTCTCGTATGGGCGGGCGCTTCAGCAGCCCGCGCTGAAGGGTTGGAAGGGTTCGAGCGCCAACGTTGCGGCGGCGCAGGCGGCGTTGCTTCACCGTGCGCGGATGAACAGCCTGGCGTGCAGCGGGAGCTATACCGCGGACCTCGAACGTCAGGCGCGTGCCGCCTAGGCTGGCGGTTTTGTTGCAGGCTCCCCGCCGCGCGACGATGTGCCGATGCGCCGGCAGGACCACTCGGCTCGCATGAAGCGCGGCAAGTCACCCGAGCGCCCGCCGGTATCCGTGATTACCGGCTATCTGGGCAGCGGCAAGACGACGCTGCTCAATCGGCTGCTGCGCCATCCGGCACTCGCGAACACCGCGGTCATCATCAACGAGTTTGGCGAGATCGCGCTCGACCATCTACTGGTCGCGGCGCCGAGCGAGAACATGGTGCTGCTCGCGAACGGTTGCATCTGCTGCGCCGTGCGGGGCGACCTCGTCGGCACGCTGGGCGACCTTGCCGACAAGCGCGCACGCGGCGAAACACCCCCCTTTGATCGTGTCTTGATCGAAACCACCGGCTTGGCCGACCCGGTCCCGGTTCTGCAGACCCTCATAACCGATCCGGAAGTCGGCCCGCGCTACCGCCTCGACGGGGTCCTGACGCTCGTGGATGGTGTGCATGGCGCCGCGCAGCTCGACGCCCACCGCGAAGCCGTCAAGCAGGCCGCGCTGGCCGACCGGCTGCTGATCACCAAATGCGACGTTGCGCCAGATGAATCGATCGCGGCGCTCGAGCGCAGGCTGGGCGCGCTCAATCCGGCCGCGCAGCGTTACCGCATAACACGCGGGGAAATATCCCCGGAGGAACTGTTCGGCGTCGCGCTCGAAGATCGTGGCGCCAAAGGACTTGCGCGTTGGCTGCGGCAGGAGGCCTATGTTGCGACTGGTGCGCGTCGCGGTGGCTACATCGGGGCTGACCGGCACGACAACGGCATCGATGCTTTCAGCGTGCATCTCGACCAGCCGGTCACGCGCGCGGGGCTTGTCACGTGGCTTCATCTGCTCGCCTCGCTCCGAGGTGCCAACTTGCTGCGCATGAAAGGCCTCCTCAATGTCGAGGGCCGCCCCGTGACGGTGCACGCGGTGCAGACGCTGATCGACGAGCCGGTTCCGCTGGAGCGGTGGCCGGATGAGGACCGCCGGTCGCGGCTGGTCTTCATCACGCGCGACATGGCGCGCGCTGACATCGAGCGGACCCTGGACGCGCTGGGTTTTGATGCGGGCGCCGCGCAGCAATCGGGGGCTTTCGATCCGCGCGCCTACGAGCGCTTCGTCGCAGTGGCGGGAAATTTCCGGTGAACCAGGGCAGTAAGTGATGAGGGAGGTATACGGGAAATGGAGATGAAGTTTCCGGAGGAGAAGGGCCCGCAGCAGTTCGTCAAGGGCGGAACGTTGATCGACGGCTCGGGCAAGAAGCCGATCAAGGATCCCGTCATCGAGTTGAACGGACGTCGCATCAAGCGCGTCGGCACCAAGGCGAGCATCAGGATCCCGCCGCGCGCCACCGTGATCGATTGCGGCAACAACACGCTCATGCCGGGGATGATGGATCTGCACATCCACACGGCCATGTACAACTGCATGACTTTCCACAACCACCGGGTCGCGCAGTTCGAGATCATGCCGCACTTGCAGCAGATGTACTCGTTGTTCCACGCGCAGAACTGCTTCGACATGGGTTTCACGACCCTGCGCGATCTCGGCATGAACGGACCCTACGGCCTGCTCGTCAACGAGCTGTGCGCGGTGCGCGACGCCATCAATGCCGGCATCGTGGAAGGCCCGCGCATGCTGGTCGCCGGCTTCACGACCATGACCGGATCGCACCTGGATCTCATCCAGCCGCGGGCGATGCATCGCTGGGGCTTCAACACGGCTGATGGGCCTTGGGAGCTCAGAAAGCTCGCGCGGAAGAACATGCTCGCCGGCTGTGACGTCATCAAGACGTGCGCGTCCGGAGGCGGAGGCACGGACAAGGAAGAGCCCGACATCCGCAATCTCACGCAGGAAGAGCTCGATGCGCTCGTCGACGAAGCGCACGCCCTGCACAAGCACGCGGCGGTGCACTGCTTCACCACCCAGGCGCAACGCATGGCGATAAAGGCCGGCACCGACACGATCGAGCACATGGTTTTTCACGACGACAAGACCATCGACCTGATTGCCGAGGTGGGCGTGCCCGTTACGCCCACCCTGTCGCATCGCACGGATCACGCGATCCAACTGCGGCGCGAGCAGGGCACTGCGGAGTTCGTGCTGCGCAAGATGAAGTATCTGCAGCCCTTCTGCTTCCAGACCTTCCAGAAGATGTACAAGGCTGGCGTCAAGATCGCCATGGGAACCGACATGGGCTTCGAGCCCCACATGGGGACGAACGGCGCGGAGCTGGAAATCTATGTCAAGCTCGGGATGAAGCCGATGGACGCGATTCTGACCGCGACTCGCAACGCGGCGCAGGCGCTGAAGATGGACAAGGATCTCGGCACGATTGTGGCCGGGAAGCTCGCCGACATCATCGCCATCAACGGCGATCCGCTAAAGAACATCCGTTGCATTCAGGACAAGAAAAACATCCAGCTGGTGATGAAGGAAGGCAAGATCTACGCCGATCGCCGCCCGGGAAAGAACAAGAATGTCGTCAACGTAAAGCCGGGGGAGTGGAAGATCGTTGATTATCTGTAATTCGCTCTGCGAATTACAGATTAATGAGGGAACGGAACGAACAGTAACTTTTAACTCAGGGTGAGGCACATGGCGATGCGCAAGAGTTCAGCCGGGAAATCCTCCAATGTCGGCGCGCGCAAGCGCGCCGGTGGTCAGTTTTCGTCGCGTGGCGCGACGAAAACTAAGGGCGCGACGAAGGGCGGTAACGGGCGTTACCAGTTCAAGCTGGCGGGCCTGAAGAAGGTTCCAGCCGGAACTGGCTACTCGACGTCGCATGGCGGCGTTGTGGAAGGCAAACGGATGCTCGTAGGCTACATCCACAAGCCGCGCGGCACCGGCTCGCGCATGCACACGCACAAGAACGAGCAGTTCAACTTCGTGGTCCAGGGCACACTGAAGGGCTCGGTCAATGGCAAGCGCGTGCTGGCACCCGCTGGCACGCTGATCTATATTCCGGCAAACGTGCCGCACACGCTCGTCGCCACGCCGGAAAAGAACGTGATCTTCATCGCCATCAAGGATCTCTCGCAGGGCATTATCGGAAAGGCGGTCGACGGCACGATGGCGGGGCCGCTCTACGAGCGCGGCTACGGCCCGCGCGATTAGGTCCAGCCGGCGTGTCCCACGAAGACCTCCTGAGGCAGCTCGAGGAGAACACCACCGCCGCGCTTGCGATGGGCGGGCCCGAGAAACTCGCCGAGCGCAAGGCCCAGCGGCTGCTCAATGCGCGCGAGCGCATCGATTATCTCGTCGACCCGGGGTCCTTCGTCGAATCGGGCCGCTTTGCCCGCGCGATCCGCCCCGAGGTGAGGCACAAGACGCCGGCTGACGGCAAGGTCGTGGGTTTCGCGCGGATCGGCGGGCGGGAAGTTGCGCTCGTCTCGAACGACTTCACCGTGCTCGGCGCCTCGTCGAGCGTGGTCAACATGAAGAAGATCAAGCATGTCAAGCAGACCGCGTCCAAGCGCGGTTTGCCGCTGGTCCTGCTTGGCGAGTCCTCGGGCGCACGCATGCCGGACCGCATGGGCGCGGCCGGGCGCGCGATCATCGCGCAGGATTCCACTGAGTACCAGCGGCTGCGCGAGACCCCCTGGGTTTCTGCGTTGCTCGGCCAGTGCTACGGCTCTTCAACGTGGTACTCGGCTATGTCCGATTTCGTCGTGATGCGCAAAGGTGCCATCATGGCGATCGCCAGCCCTAGCGTTACCTCCATCGCGATTGGCAAGCCGATCGACCCGGAGGACCTGGGCGGCTGGAAGCTCCTGACCGGTATCTCCGGGCTGGCCGATCTGGCGGTCGACACTGACGAGCAGGCGCTCGACGCCATCAGGCGATTCCTGTCCTACCTGCCGAGCCACAGCATGGAGCCGCCGCCGGAGTACCCCGTGCCGGCCGGCTCGGATGAGCCGTGCCGCAAGGTTCTCGATGTCCTGCCCGAGTCGCGCAACAAGGTCTATGACGGGCGCAAGATCATCGCCGCGATCGCGGATCTCGAGTCGCCCTTCGAACTGAAAGAGCGCTACGGCCGTTCCGTGTCGACTGTGTTCGCGCGCCTCGACGGCAAGAGCGTGGGCTTCGTCGCCAACAACCCCCTGTTCAAAGGCGGGGCGCTTGATGCAGACGCGTGCCAGAAGGTCACGAGCTTCATGGTGCTGTGCGATTCCTTCAACATCCCTCTCGTGTTCCTGGTGGATGTGCCCGGATTCCTGATCGGGCTTGAGGGCGAGATGCGCGGCATGCCCGGCAAGGTGATCAACTGGATGAATGCACTGACGCAGGTTACCGTGCCCAGGATCACGGTCATCATGCGCAAGAACTATGGCCAGGCGTTCATCAACATGGGCGGCGGCAAGAACACCGACGAGGTGGCGTGCTGGCCGATGGCGGATCTGGGATTCATGGATCCGGCGGTCTCCGTCAACGTGCTCTACGGATTGAAGCGCGAAGACGATCCGGAGCGCTTCAAGGAACTCGTGGCCGAGGTCGAGCGCGACACGGCGCCTTGGGGTCTCGCCGAACTCTACGAAGCACAGAACGTGATCGATCCGCGCGATACGCGTCAATTCCTGATTCGCACGTTGCAGGTCCACCGCATGCGCATGAAAAGAGGCGTGGGCGAGCACCTGTTGCGCAACTGGCCGACGAGCTATTAGCAGCGGCTGCCAGAATCACGCAGGATTTAGCCGCAGATAAGCGCCGATTAGATCAATAAGTGGTTAGAGGGTGAGCTGGCAGGCTTGCGCGAAATCGTTTCCAGTCCAGGGAGGGTGTGAAATGCAGTGCGGGTGTCTGACAAGTACGAGGTCCGGTGATGCTGGCGCCGATACCGGCGACGCACCGGCGCGCCCAGGCCCAGCGCTGGGGCTGGCATTGATCGTGGCGCTCGTGGCGGGCTGCGTCTACGTTGACGATGTGCGGGAATCCGTTCTCCCGGCCCGCATCGATTACTCATGCGCGGGAAACAAGGTCCTGCCGGTGTCGCGCGCGCCCGGTCAGAAGCACGCCGCAGTCCTCCTCGATGGAAAGTGGGTGAAGCTGGCGCGCGCCGATAGCGCGGCGCAGGAAAAGTACAGCAATGGAACCTACGCCCTGTACCTGCATGATGAACGCGCGATGTTGGAGGACCAAGGGCGGGTCCTGTACGGGCCGTGCACCTCGCCGGTTGATCTCCCGACGGCTCGCCGTTATCGCTGAGAGTTCCGCGTGGCGGCGCACAGCGGCGCGTAGTGACGCCTGAGGTTGTCGCGATGAAGCCGCGCTTGTTCTACGTTATCGCTTGGCTGCCGCTCGCCCTCCTGCTTGGAGTCCAACTCTACGCGCGCCAGTTCGATGGTTGGGGTCGGTGGGCGGCCGCACCCTTGTTTCTGCTGCCGGTCATCTTGAGCGCGGTGTTGGTCGTGTTCGGCGTCGCGATCTGCCGTCGTGAGGCCGCAGCGGGTCGCGCGCTGGCCGCTATGGCTACCGCAACGCTGGCCGCCGCCATTCCCGCGCTCTGGTTTGTGGTGCGCGTGCTCGCGAGCTGAGCAGCACGCGGCGTTTCGTAGCGGCGTTATTGCCCGGCGCCACGCCAATCAGGGAGCGACGGGCGTCGGCGGCGGCAAAACCGCGCCCTTCTCACCGGCGACGCGGCGTAGAACGTCGGGACGGTCGCTGATGATGCCGTCGACTCCCCAGTCGATGAGGCGCCGCATGTCGGCGGGCTCGTTCACCGTCCATACCACGACTTTTAAACCGAACGCGTGTGCTTCCTTGACCGCTTCGCGCGTGAGATCGCCGCTATACGGCGACCACACGGCCCCTCCCGCCGCCTTGACCATCCGGGGAATGGCCCCCTCGAACTGACTTACATGTAAGCCAGCCGTCCAAGGTGAGGATGGACGGCTGGCTTGAATGTTGTCCATGAAGTCGCTGACCGTCGTGAGATAAACGGTCGCGATTTCCGGCGCGTCCGCCTGCACGACGGCGAGCGTGCGCCAGTCGAACGACTGGATAGCCGTGCGATCGGCCATTCCGGCCGCCCGCACGGCTGAAATGAGTACACGGGCAAAGACCTCTGGGGCGACCGTCTCATCCGGCGCCAACGGGGATGTCTTCGTCTCGATGTTGAAGCGCACCGTGTCGTTGGCGGCCTTGCGCACGAGATTAAACACGTCTGATAGTCGCGGGATGCGTGCACCGTCGACCGCCTGCTGCTCCGGCCAGCGCTTCGCGTAGGCGCTCGCCGGGTTGATGCGGCCTACGTCGTAGCGCTGCAGTTCTTCGTAAGTGAGGTCACGAATACGGGGACCGGGGTTCGTCAGCCAGTTCCCGTCTGGCCCGCGAGTCAGGTCCGGGTTCAGGACGGAGTCGTGACCGATTACGGCCACGCCGTCCTTTGTGACCGCGCAATCCATCTCGAGCGTGGTGACGCCGATCGAGAGCGCGCGGGCGAAGGCCGCCAGCGTGTTCTCGGGTGCGAGCCCGCGCGCGCCACGGTGGCCCTGCAAATCAAGCGCGTATGTGCCAGTGGCGGCCATGGTGAATGCTGCACAAATTATCGCGAAGCGCATGCCCGATGGGTCGAGGGAGCCCGTGAAGTTGGGAGATCGGGAGATGGAAAACCGGGAGATCGTGAGATCGGAAAATCGTGAGATCGGGAAATCGGGAGATGGAAAAAACGCAGTCTCCCTCTCACGCTCTGACGCGCTCCCGTTCTCACGGATCTTATCCGCCGCCGGGCGCAAGCCCTGTCATCCGCCATCCACCTTCGGTCTTGACGAAGCAGGCGGCGTGCTCGATCGGGCTGCGGATCTGTTCTTCCGGAACATAACCCTCGCCGTTCCTTACCTTGACTTTGACCCAGCGCTGCTTCACGTCCGCGGCCTTATCGGTGACCTCCCAGTCGGAGATCGTGACGATGTCGTAGGAGAGCACCTGCACCGTCGCCGACCTCGACGACGGCCCCGCTTTTACCAGGACCTCGCGCGCGACCGCCGCGCCGTGCTGGAACGGATCCACGTCCTGCGGCCACTTCGCGAGCAGGTACGGTGCGCAGAGCTCGCGGCGGCCATTTTCACGCTCGAGGTACGCGGAACCGAGAAAGAGCGCGGAGCGCAGCGCGTGCCACAGGGGACCCTTCTCGGCATCGACTTCCCATCGCTTTCTGAATTCCGCGGCGCCGCGGGGCGCTTCGAGGCCGGTGCGCACGTCCTGCGCGAGGATCCCCATCACGTGTTTACGGTCGCGCACCTCCGCGGCGTTGAGCAGCCGGTTACGGAAGCTGACCCAGGACGGGTCGCGCGCGGCCTCGTCCACGGGCTCGAGCCGGCCCTCCTGACCGAGCGCGGGCGCCGGGGGCGGGCCAACCAGCATGGCCACCAGAACGAAGGGCAGCGCGATTTTTGCGGTCATTTGCCCTTGAAGTCACCGGCGCGCTTTTCGAAGAACGCGCCGAGCGCTTCGAGGTGGTCCCCCGTTTTCTGCAATATCGCCTGAAACGACGCGCAGGTCTCGAGATGGTCCTCGAGACTCTGTTCCTGAGCCAGCTTGAGCGTGCGCTTGGCGTAGCGCACGGCTAGCGGCGGCTTTGCCGCGATCTGCGCGGCGATTTCCTGCGCGCGCGGCATGAGCGCCTCGGGCTCGGTCACCTCGAGCAGGATGCCGATGGCGCGCGCTTCCTCGGCTTTAATGACACGGCCGGTCAAGGTCAGCTCGGCGGCGCGTTGTGTCCCGACGAGGCGCTGGAGAAACCAGGCGCCACCGTCGCCGGCAATCAGGCTCAGGTTGATGAACGATTCGCCGAACTGCGCACGAGTCGAGCCGATACGGATATCGCACATATTCGCGAGATCGAAGCCTGCGCCCATTGCCGGGCCGTTTACCGCGGCAATAATGGCGATTTCGGAGCGGCGCATTGCCACTGGAATGCGTTGAATGCCGCGGCGGTAGTATTGCTCGAGCTCAAAAGACGCTGCGGTACCGGAACGCTCGCGCATTACCTTAATGTTGCCTCCGGCGGAGAACGCGCTGCCGGCGCCGGTCAGAATCAGCACCGAGAGGCCCTCGCATGCATTCGCCCATTCCAGCGCCGCACAAATGTCGTCAACGAGGCCGGTCCCAGTGAGCGTGTTGCGTACGTCGTCGCGTCGCAACGTGAGTACCGCCACGCGCCCGTCGCGAGCGAGCGTGGCATCCTTGAGGGTTGGCAGGCTTGTGGTGCTCATTTGATAGCGAGAAGAAAGGCTGTTGTTGCAAGCGCGCTATGTTACGCAGCGCACGCGGCAGGCACAACCCGCCGTGCTATACTCGCCGCGGCATTTTTTGCAGGACATCGTAAGATTTCACATACGTACGCATGGCACGTATCGATATCAAGTCCGAAATCACCGGGACGGTCTGGAAGGTCACGACGGGGCCTGGAGACAAGGTCGACTCCGGCGACGCGCTGCTCATCATAGAGTCGATGAAGATGGAAATTCCGGTGATTACGGAAGATGCAGGAACGGTCGTGGAAATCCTCGTCCAAGAGAAGGAAGCTGTGGCCGAAGGCCAGGTGGTCGCCGTCCTTGATGGCTAGAACGTGTGTCGAAAACCGAAAGACATTCCTAGCCGCGTTTATCTGCGGCTAAATCGGGTTTTTGACCTGCTTGGCGGCGATCGGCGGTTGCACTGAGTAGGCGGGTTAGCGGTTTCAGTCCACTCACGACTCACGATGGACGCTTTTTCCAGTAGCTTGATTGCGGCGTCGCGCGAATCGCGGACGCGTCGCTCCGCGGCCTGTTGGGCCGCTTCCCCGTCTCCCTCACGGATGGCTCGCACCAGCTGCTGCCAGCTCTTGAGAGATTGACGTCGCCGTTCCGGAGTGGAAAGGCCGAGCCGCGAGTAACGCAGGGTTTGCAGGGCGAGCGAGCCGAGGATGCTGCTTAGTCGCTTGTTGGGTGTCGCCTCGTTGAGCAGCCGGTTCACTTCGGATACCGTTTCGACGTAACGCGCGCCGTCCCCTGCCTCGCGCACGAGACGGGTGAGCTTGCCGACCTCGGCCTCGATCACCGGCAGCAAGTTCAGCCGCGCCGGGTGATCGGCGAGCTGGCGGTCACGCAATCCGTTGAGCACCGCCCGAATGTCAAAGATCTCTCGCACCTCATCGACCGAGAGATTGGTGACCTGCGCGCCGCGGCGCGGCAGGATGGTGACCAGGCCTTCTTTCTCCAGCAGGCGCAGCGCTTCGCGCACCGGCCCGCGGCTCACTGCAAACTCCGCGGCGACTGCCTGCTCGAGTACGCGCTGCCCCGGTCCGTAAGCACCGCTCGCGATGCGTCGCGAAAGCTCCGCGGCGATCTGCTCGGACAAGGATTGGGTGAGTGAGGTCGCGCCGGCCGGCTCGCTCCTGCCGCGCGCCTCAAGGGGGTGCGCCATGCAGGGGACGATACTGGCCGCTTGTAATATTGTCAACAATATTATTGACAACAATAAGGGCTATGCCTACCATGACCTTCCCCGCGCCGCCTTGCGCAGCCTCGCGTTTCCAATCCCATGAGCTCGATGCCCGAGATCAAGGAAATTCATCGACGCGTTACAGCCGCGGTTGAGAATGCAGCTGGGGCCGAAGTACAAGGCGGGCGTCCGGCCTTAGGTTCAAGAGCGTGATGGGTGACGAGTGACTGGTGAGGCGTGAGCAAGTAAAGGGAGGGCGTAGATGCCAAAGCGGGAAATCGAAGGCGATTGGGTTCTCGGCTGGCCGGACCGGAAACGACCGGCGATCATACCGGGCAAGGATGCCGAAGGCCGCGTGATCAATGGCCGTGCGCCGGTGACTGAGCTCGCCGGCTTGATCACCCCGAATGAGGCGTACTACATCGTCAATCAACTCGAGGCGCCGGATGCGGTGCATCCGGACGACTGGAAGCTCTCGATCAAGGGTGAGGTCGAGCGCCCGTTCGAGCTCGATTTCGAAAGCCTCATGAAACTGCCTGGCCGCAGCGTGCGTGGGGTGACCGAATGTGCTGGCAACGACGCCGGCTTCTTCGACTATCTGCGCAAAGGCGCGAAGAAGCCCTCGCGCGTCAACCAGCAAGACATGCAGAAGCGCGCCGAGCAACGCGTGAAGGGCGAGCTCCCGTCCAGCGAGGAAATCAGCTCCGAGTCGACGACAACGTGCGCGGTGAGCGCGGGCGAGTTCACGGGCGTGCCCCTCGTGGAGGTGCTCAAGCGTGCCGGCATGAAGCCGGGTGCCGTCTGCGTGCGCGCGCAGGGATTCGATACCGGTCATCCGGACACGGCGGTGATCTATCGCTCGGTGGGGACTCGAGATTTCGAGATTCCGGATCCCGGCGTGATCCACTACGAGAAGGCGCTGCCGCTCGAGAAAGCGCTCGATCCGGACACGATCCTTGCCTGGGCGCAGAACGGCGAATACTTGTGGCATGTACACGGATCGCCCGTGCGTCTCATCGTGCCGGGATGGTCGGGCAACTGGTGGGTGAAGTGGGTCGAGGAGCTCGAAGTGATGAGCACCATGCCCACGCCCTTCTACCAGAGGGAGTACTTCGTTTACGGGGAATCGGCGCAGGATCCGGAAAAGCCACCGCTGATGGCCATGGGGGTGCGCAATATCATCACTGAGCCGCTCGACGAGGACTCACCGCTTCCGCGCGGCTCCCACATGATTCGCGGGCGTGCCTGGAGCGGAAAGGGTGCGATCACGCGCGTGGAGGTGAGCTTCGACGAGGGCAAGACCTGGACCGACGCTCATCTGGAGGAGCCGCGCGAGCGGTGGTTGTGGCGGCGCTGGTCATTTCTGTGGGAGGTAGACAAGCCCGGCCAGTACAAGATCATGGCCCGGGCCACTGACGAGACCGGCCGCGTCCAGCCGCAGACCCCGTGGAATTTCCAGCGCAAGCACTTCGATTGGATCGTGCCCACTGAGATCACTATCGTTTAGTGATGAGTGATGAGTGATGAGTGACGAGTGACGAGTGACGAGTGACGAGTGACGAGTGACCAGCGACCAGTTACCAGTGACGAGTGAGTGGTGCGCAGAAGTCATCTCATTAATCCCCTCTCCCCGCTGCCGCGGGACGAGGAGTATTGTTGAGACAAGCCCTGGCGACCCGTCAGCGGTGGCCTGTGAATCGAAGCGCCCCGCGCGGTTTGCGAGCCACCCGTCACCCATCACGCCGTTAGGTCTTGAGATGCACATTATTGTTTGCGTAAAACAGGTACCGAACCCCGAGGCGGCCTTCAGCATGTTCAAGGTCGACGAGCAGGGGAAGAAGGTAATCCCGGCCTCTGGTCTGCAGATGGTCATGAGTCCGTTCGACGAACAGGCGCTCGAAGCGGCACTGCGCATCCGGGATGCAGGAAGCGACACGCGGATCACCGTCATGACCCTTGGGGCGGAATCCGTGCGCTCGGTCCTCAAGCATGGCCTTGCCATGGGTGCCGATGACGGCGTGCTGCTCGGGGACGCCGCTTTCCAGGATGGCGATGCCTGCAGCACCGCCCGTGTTCTGTCCGCGGCAATCGGCAAGCTCGGTGATTGCGATTTGGTGTTGACCGGCCGGCAGGCGGCCGATTGGGACGCCGGCATCGTAGGCTGTGGAATCGCGGAGCTCTTGCACTTGCCGGTCATCACCTTCGCTCGCGACCTCAAAGTGAGCGACGGCGTCGCGCGCGTCGAGCGTGTTGTGGAAAACGGTTTTGACGTGGTCGAGGCGCCGCTCCCGGCGGTGGTGACGGTTTCAAACGAGCTTGGTGCGGCCCGTGCTCCGAGCCTGCGCGAAACCATGCGGGCTGCCCGCAAACCCATCGCGATCTGGTCTGCCGCGGACCTGGGTCTTGAGCTGAACGAAGTCGGCGCGGCTGGTGCGCGGCGCGTGCTGGACCGGTTGTTCATCCCGCCGAAGAAAGGCGCGTGCGAGCTGGTGGACGGGGCAACGCCGGAGGAACAAGGTTCGAACCTCGCGCAGCGGCTGCTTCAGGCGAAACTGCTATGAGCGCGAACGGCGTCACGGTCGTTGCCGAGCTCGCCGCCGGAAACCTGACGGGGCTCTCCTGTGAGCTTCTCGGGCTGGCGCGGCGGCTTGCAGAGCAGATCGGCGGGCCGGTCTGCGCGGTCTGTCCCGGCGCAGACGAGCGGGCGGCGGTGGAACTGATTGCGCATGGGGCGGACCGGGTCTATGCGGCAGGCGAGCCGGCATTGGCGGATTACGACAGCGACGGCTGGACGGCCTGCGTGGCCGCGGCAGCGCGCGAGGCTCGTCCGGCTGCCGTATTGATCGGCCAAACCACGAGCGGTGCCGATCTGGCACCACGGCTCGCGTTTCGACTCGAGGCCGCGGTTGCGACGGGTTGTGTTGCCGTTGCGGTTGAAGGCGGTGCGCTGCGCTTCACCCGACCGTGTTACGGAGGAAATGTGCGCGAGACGGTGTCCTTCAAAACTTCTTTTGCAGTTGCCACGGTTCGCGCCGGCTGCTACGACGCGCTCCAGCGCGATCCACAGCGCGCCGGTGAGACCACGACAATCGAGCTCGACAAGACGGCCCAGCGCGCGCGAGTGCTCGAGCGCCAGCGCGATAGCGGCAGTGATGTGCGGCTGGAGGAGGCGCGGGTCGTCATAGCGGGCGGGCGCGGGATGAACGGCCCGGAGGGCTTCGAAGTCCTCGCGGAGCTCGCCCGCGAATTGCACGGAGCTGTCGGCGCCAGCCGTGTTCCGTGCGATCTGGGCTGGTGCCCGCACTCGATGCAGATCGGGCTCACGGGAAAGACGGTGACACCGGAGCTCTATATTGCCGTTGGAATCTCCGGCGCCGGTCAACACATGGCAGGCTGCGGCAACGCGCGCAATATCATCGCGATCAACACCGACGCTGCGGCCGCAATCTACAAGGACGCGCGCTGGGGCGTAGTCGGCGACTATCGCAAGGTGATTCCGTCGCTTGTCGAGGCAATCCGCGCGATTCGTTCAGCCGCGGAGAAGAGCGAGTGAAGCCGCAGATACACGCAGATAGAAACAGATATTCTGGCTCCAGACGCACAATCGGGAGTTGGTTTCATGGGCGTTTATCTGCGGCCATTTTCTTGGGGGTTTAGCATGGCATTTGAATCGTTATTGGCAGAGTACGAAGCGCGGCGCGCAAAGGCGCTCGCGGGCGGCGGCGCTGAGAAGTACGCCAAACGCAAGGCGGCTGGCGTCTGGAACGCGCGTGAGCGGATCGACTATCTCGTCGACCAAGGAACATTCATCGAGTCGGGCTTGTTCGGCTCCTCGGGCGTTTATCCGGAGCAGGAAAACGAAACCCAGACCGATGGCAAGCTCGCGGGCTACGCGAAGATCAGCGGGCGCGACGCGTGCGTGGTGGTGAACGACTTCACGGTGAAGGGCGCTTCCACCAGCTCGACCAACAGCAAGAAGATCGCACAGATGAAGCGCACTGCGACCGAGCGCGGCATGCCGTTGGTTGTCATCGGAGAGTCCACCGGTGCGCGGCTGCCCGACGCCATGGGCTCGCGCGGCATGGGTCAGCTGCTTGGAAATGACATCACGCAATTCCGGCGCCTGCGCGAGACGCCGATGGCAGCCGCGGCGTTCGGGCCCTCGTTTGGCTCGTCGACCTGGCTCATGTGTCAGGCCGATTTCGCGGTGATGAAAAAAGGCGCGACGATGGCCGTGTCGAGCCCGGGGCTCGTGTCGATGGCCCTTAACGAAAAAGTGGACGCGGAGGAGCTCGGCGGTTGGCGGCTGCATGCCGAGACCACCGGCCTCATTGACCAGGCGGCGGATACCGAGGAAGAAGTTTTCGACGCGATAAAGAAGTTTCTCTCGTACCTGCCCAGCCATCACATGGAAGCGCCACCCGATGCGGCGGTGCTGGCCGGTTCGGGTGCCGATATGGAGAAGGTCTTCTCTGTGCTGCCGGAGAGTCGCACGCAGGTGTACGACATGAAGCGCATCATCCGGGCGATCGCCGACAAGGATACCGTCTTCGAGTTGAAACCGCGCTTTGGCAAGAGTGCGGTGACGGCGCTCGCGCGCCTCGGCGGGAAAAGCGTGGGTATCGTCGCCAACAACCCGTTACATCGGGGCGGGGCGCTCGACGGCGATGCCTGCCGCAAGATCGTGGATTTCCTCGTGCTGTGCGACTCGTACAACGTGCCCCTCATGATCCTGGCCGACACGCCGGGCTTCCAGATCGGAACCGAAGCCGAGAAGGCGGGGGCGCCGGGTAAGATCATGAACTTCATGAACGCGATGACACTGGTCACGGTGCCGCGCGTATCCGTCATCATTCGCAAAAGCTATGGCCGCGCCTACGTCTGCATGGGAGGTGGCCGGCACTCCGATGAGATCGCAGCGTGGCCCACGGCCGAAGTGAGCTTCATGAGCCCCGAGTTCGCGACCAAGATCGTCCACGGCGTGGGAGCGGGCGAGCCGGGGTTCGAAGAGGCGCTGGCCAAGATCCGGAAGGGCGCCGATGTCTGGGGGCTTGCCGCCGTTTACGCTGCGCAGGCGGTGATCCGGCCCGAACAGACGCGCGATTACCTGATTCGCATGCTCGATGTGCACCGGTTGCGGATCACGAAAGGCGTCGGGCAGCACTTGATGCGCGCCTGGCCCACTTCTTACTAATCGAGAAGTGATGATAGAGGGTGATGAGAAATGGTGATGAAAAATGGTGATGAGAAAGCCGCACCGCCGACTTAACGGTTGGCCATCACCAGTACTCGTCACTCTTGGCGGTCGGCGGGCGCGAGCCGCAATCCTCAACACGTATATGCGTATCCATGTTCAATAAGGTTTTGGTGGCGAATCGGGGGGCGGTGGCGGCAAGGGTGCTGCGCGCGCTCTACGAGCTCGGCGTGAAGAGCGCGGCGGTGTACTCCGAGGCGGACTATGGCGCGCCCTATCTCGAACTCGCGAGCGAGACGTACGCGATTGGGGCGGCGCCAGCACGCGAAAGCTACCTTAACCAGGACGCACTGCTTGAGGTGATCGGGCGTTCAGGGGCGGAGGGCGTGCATCCGGGCTACGGTTTCTTGTCGGAGAACGCCGAGTTTGCGCAGCGTGTGCTCGATGCCGGGGCGCGCTTCATCGGTCCTTCTCCCAAGTGGATCTCGGCGATGGGTCACAAGACCAGGGCGCGCGAGCTCGCGGCGCACTACGGCATGCCGGTCGCGCGGGGCTCAGAGGTGCTGCCTGCGGAGAGCGACGCGGTGCTGGCGGCGGCGCGCGCAATCGGGTTTCCGGTGCTGGTCAAGCCCGCCGGTGGGGGCGGCGGCATCGGAATGCTGCCCGCCAAGGACGAAAGCCAGCTCCTCGAGGCCGTCGAGCGCTCGCGGTCGATGGCGTCGCGCGGCTTCGGCAATGCCGAGGTTTACCTCGAGCGCCTGATCGAGCGGCCGCGCCATATCGAGTTCCAGGTTTTGGGCGACACGCACGGCGGCGCGGTGCATCTTTTTGAGCGGGACTGCTCGACACAGCGGCGCAACCAGAAAGTGATCGAAGAAGCGCCGGCACCGGCAATCCTTCGCAGCGACGTGGAATCGATGGCTGCGCGCGTGGCATCCATCGTCCGCGAGATAGGATACGACAACATCGGTACGGTGGAGATGCTCTACGGCCCTGACGGCTCGTTCAGCTTTCTGGAAATGAACACCCGCCTCCAGGTCGAGCACGGCGTGACCGAGGAGGTGACTGGGGTGGATCTCGTCAAGGCGCAGGTACGTTGCGCCGCGGGCGAGTCGTTGGCAGAGATCCTTCCGCCGGCCATCGAGTTAAAAGGCCATGCGATCCAGGCGCGGGTTTACGCCGAGGACCCGACAAGCTTCTTTCCGTCGCCCGGAAAGCTGAAAGTGTTCCGGCCGCCGCAGGATCCGGAAATTCGGGTCGAGACTGGCTATGCCGAGGGCCGTGACGTGACGCCCCATTACGACCCGATGATCGCCAAAGTGATCGTGCATGCCGCAACGCGGGCGCAGGCGATCGAGCGGCTGATCGAGGCGCTGGAGGTGTTCGAGATTCAGGGCCCCAAGAACAACATTCCAGCGGTGCTGGCCGTCCTGCGATCGGACGCATTCCGCTCCGGCGAGGTGCATACGGGACTGATCCCGCAAGTGCTCGGCAAGAAGCCGTGAATCGTAAAACGTGAATCGTGAATCGTGAATCGTGAATCGAAAGAAATCTTAGCCACGGAAACACACGGAAGCACACGGAATGAAAATCAAAGCGATGAAGGTTACTTTCGGATTGAGCGGTGGTTGCTATTGCTCGTTCTTCCGTGTATTTCCGTGTGATTCCGTGGCCAATGTCTTTGATCTGATGAATCTATTTTTATTCCGTGGCTACCCTATTCCGAGAGGATTCTGAATGGACTCGCGGGACCTGATCGTTGAAGCACGCAAGCGGGGGCGGGCGACGCTCGATGAGCAAGCCGGGAAGTGGCTGCTCGCCGCCTACGGCGTCGCCGTTCCTGCGTCGGTGATCGTGCCGGGCGCTGCGGGGGCCGCTGCAGCGTTCGAGTGCCTCAAGCCGCCGGTGGTGGTCAAGGTCATGTCTCCCGACATCCTGCACAAGAGCGAAGCGCGCGCGGTACGGCTCAACGTGGCATCCGCTGTGGAACTGGCGGCGGCATGCGAGGAGATTCTTGCGAACGCGCGCGCTTACAAAAACAATGCCCGAATCGACGGGTTCCTGGTGGAGGAGATGGCGCCGGCTGGCCAGGAGATGGTGATCGGCGGCCTGCGCGATCCGCAGTTCGGCCCCCTCGTCATGGTGGGGCTGGGCGGAATTTTCGTCGAGGTGCTGGCGGATGTCGCTTTCCGCATCTGCCCGATTGAGCGGCGCGACGCCGAGGAAATGCTGGACGAGTTGAAGGGCGCGGCAATTCTCAAAGGCGCGCGCGGCAGAAAGCCGGTCTCGCGCGAGGCGATCGTCGAGACGTTGCTCCGGATCGGTGGCGAGCGGGGGCTTCTCATGGATCACGCGGCCGACATCAAGGAGGCGGACATCAACCCCCTCATCGTTTCCGAACGCGGGGCGGTCGCGGTGGACGCCCGCTTCGTGCTTTCGAAAGAGTGATGAGTACTGGTGATGAGAGATGGTGATGGGAGATGGTGATGAGAAGCTTTCTCCAACCTGCACCGATGCGAGCGGTTTTCCATCACCAGTTTCCATCACCATTAATCATCACCATTAATCATCACCATCTCGGATTTCAATGAGCGAGAGCATCCTCCAGGAATTCGGACCGTTATTCGCACCGAAGACGGTGGCAGTCGTCGGCGCCTCAACGAAGGGAACGGCGCTGCCCAATGTGTTCATTCGCCGTATACGGGAATTCGGTTATACCGGTGAGATCTATCCGATTCACCCCTCGGCCGCCGAGATCGACGGATTTAAGGCCTACAAGAGCCTCGGCGAGACGCCGCGGCCGATAGACTACGCCTACATCGCCATCGGGGCGGCGCAGGTCGCGCCGTTGCTCGCGGTTGGCAAGGGGCGGGTGCGCTTCGCACAGGTGATCTCGAGTGGTTTCGGGGAAGTCGACGAGGGCAAGACGCTGGAGGAAGAACTGGCGGCGGCGGCTCGCGCCGGCGGCATGCGGCTCATCGGCCCCAACTGTCTTGGCATCTACACGCCTCGCGGCCACGTAACTTTTACCGAGATCGGTCCCAAGGAATTGGGGTCCATTGGCATCATCTCGCAGAGTGGCGGCCTCGGCACCGACATCATTCGCCGCGGCTATGCGCGCGGCTTGAAGTACTCCGGGTTGATTACCGTTGGCAACTGCGCCGACGTCGAGCCGCACGAATTGCTTCAGTTTTATCTGGCCGATGCCGAGACCCGGGTCGTCGGCATGTACATCGAAACCGCAAAGGACGGCCGGCGGCTGTTCGAGATTCTTCGCGAGGCGCGAGCGAAGAAGCCTGTCGTGATCCTCAAAGGCGGCCGCACGCAACAAGGCTTGCTTGCCGCCGCCTCGCACACCGGATCGCTTGCCGGCGACGATCGGGTGTGGGTGGCGTTGTCGCGGCAGACGGGCTGCGTGCTGGTGAACACCCTCGACGAATTCATCGACGCGCTGCTCATCTTCCAGGCCCTTGCGCCGCACGCGCAGCGCCCGATGCGTCGCGTCGTGCTGTTCGGCAATGGCGGCGGCACTAGCGTTCTGGCGACGGACTACTATGCACGCCTCGGTCTCGACGTGCTGCCATTCGACCGTGCCGCGATCGCCGCGTTGGCCGACCTGAAATTGCCTCCGGGAACGAGCATCACGAATCCCGTGGATTGCCCGGTGGGCACGCTGCAGCAGGAGGACGGCCGGGTCGCGGAGAAGATTCTCGATATCATCTACGAAAAGGGCGACCCGGACGTGCTCGTGATGCATCTCAATCTCTCAGCTTTCGTCGGTCGAACCAAGGACGAGGTGCTCGACAACCTCATGCAGGTGGTGCTCCGGGTGCAGTCGCGGCACCCGGGCCGGGCGCATTTCGTGCTGGTGCTGCGTTCCGACGGCGACCCGCCGCTCGAAGAGCGCAAGCGCGCATTCCGCAGCACGGCCACTGCGCTGGGTATTCCGGTCTACGACGAGATGGCAAATGCCGGCGTGGCGCTCGCGGCATTGGCGGCGCACGAGCGCTTTATTCATGCTCGAAATGCGTGACCCGTGACCAGCGTTTTCTAAAAACCGGTGAAACCAGAAGACCATTAACCACGGAATCAAACGGAAATACACGGACAATGACCTGAACCGGGAGGCGCGCCGTAGGCGATCCACAATTTCAGTGTGCTTCCGTGGCTGTGTTGTTCTCGACATAGGTTTTAGTGATGCAGTACGCACACGATTTTCGCGCAGTCGGGTATCCCTTCCGGCTCTATAGCGGCAAGAATGCGCTCGACAAGCTGCCCGACGAGATTGCGCGTCATCGCGCCAGCCGCGCGTTTATCGTCTGCGGCCGCACCGTTTCGCGCCAGACGCCGCTGATCCGCCAGATGAGCGCCCTGCTCGGCGACAAGCTTGCCGGCTCGTACGATGAAATCGACAAGGACACGACGCTGTCATCGGTGCTCCGCGCTACCGACGCCGCACGCGCCGCGCAGGCGGATCTCATCATCGGCGTGGGGGCGGGCAGCGTGATCCAGGGTGCCCGGGTGGTCACCATACTGCTTGCCGAAAAGCGTCCGCTCGAGGAGCTGATAACGAAGTACCCGGAGCACGGCCCGGCAATCAGCGCGCGGCTCATGGCGCCGAAACTGCCGATCATCAACGTGCTCACGGCCCCGACTACAGCGCAGAATCGGGCCGGCTCGCGGATCAAGGACGACGCCACGGGGCGCGGCATGGAATTTTTCGATCCGAAGACCCGCCCAGGCGCGATCTTCTGGGATGCGGATGCGCTCTCGACGGCGCCGGCGAGCCTCATCCGCACGGGCGCAGCGACCACTTACTGCCGCTGCGTAATGAACCTCGGCGGCCTGGCGGTCAATCCTCTGGTGGAAGGAAATCGGCTGCAGGCGTTTCGCCTCGCTGCCGGCGCACTGCCGCGCATTGGCGACAAGGCTGATCCGGGGCCGCGGCTCGAGCTCTGCGCGGCGACACTGCTCCAGAACCGCGAGGCCGATGACGGCGGCACGCAATTCGAGCGCCACTGGGCGGGGCGCGTGATCTATGCGTTCTCGACCGCGCTGTTCAGCGTGTTTCCTCACGTCGGGCAAGGAGAGGGAACGAGCGCTGTCACCGGGACCGTCCTGCGCCAGCTCGGCACGCGGGATCCGGAAGCCATGGTGCGAATGGGCAAGGCCCTCGACGTGTGGCGCGACGGCATGCCGGTCGAGGAGGCGCCGCTGCGCGTTGCCGATGCGCTCGAGGAAGTGCTCTGCTCCCTTGGGATGCCCACCCGGCTCTCGGCACTCGGCATCGAGCGCGAGGGGCTGCTCCGCGTCATCGAGCACTCGCTGCGGAACTTCAACGCCGATCCCAAGCGGGAGTTCGCGCGGGAGCGCGAGCTTCTCACGCGCGTGCTGGAGGCGGCCTGGTAACAGCCGCGAGCGCGCCGTTTTTCACGGCACGCTTCAGATGGCCGCTTCGGCGTTACACGTTCTTACACTTCCTTACGCCTTAATCATTCCTTTTCGGCGGCGCCTCGCTACGATCGAGTCGGCAATGTTGCCAACCGACCGATGGACGAGGAGACACCCATGATGGACCCGACGAACTTGTTGATCGTGCTCATGTTGGGCGCGCTTCCGGCGACGGGGCCCGCTCATTCCGAAACTTTTTCCACTCCACGCATCGAGCACCGGCAGGAATGGCAGCAGCAGCGCATCAGCCACGGCGTTGCCTCGGGCGCGCTCACCAGAAGAGAAGCGGCGCGCCTGCAGCAAAAGCAGGCGCGCATCGAGCGAGCCGAGCACCGGGCACTGGGCGATGGCAAGTTGACCAGAAAGGAACGCGCCCGAATCGAGCACCGGCAGGACCAGGCGAGCAAGCACATTTATCGCTAAAAGCACGACTGAGCAACGGCGGGAAAGTGATTGTCTCGCCGTTTGTTATCGGCCGCGCCAAAGCGCAGCCGGATCCTCATCGCTATGGCGCTGAGTATTCACCGTTGGTTCTTACCAGGCTCTGATTGGCGAGCTCTGCCTCATGTACAATGACCGGCGGTCAATACAGCCAGGCGCGTGAGGAGAGCGTGGACACGCTGCAAGTCGGGATGAGGCACACCGTGGAGTGGGAAGTCACGGAAAAACTTTGTACGAGCCGAGGCGAATACAAAGTTTTCTCCACGCCGTCGATGACGCAGTTCGTCGAGATGGCGTCCCAGAGCCTCGCCGCGCCGCATCTCAAGCCCGGCCAGGGGCAGGTCGGCATCTCGGTCAACATCCGGCATCTCGCGCCCACTCCGATCGGCAAGAACGTGCGGGCCGACGTGGAGCTGATCGGCATCGACCGGCGCAGGCTCGCCTTCAAGGTCAAGGTGTTCGACGACGTCGAACAGGTGGGCGAAGCCGAGCACTAGCAGCCTGTCGGACTCGACGGTCCACAGGCTGCTTAGGGCAAAACCGCCTGAGGATTTGGCATGAATCTGAACCAAATGACCTCCTCTTGCCCCGCTCCGTTGGAGTCGGATCGAATTCATGTTCCTCTAAGTCTTTCTTGTCGTTGTAATGCCGGCGGTTTTGCCTCAGGAGTTTGTCAGACCAAAGTCCGACAAACTCCTCGCGGTTCGTGATCGATATGGACAAGTACCTCGAGCGGTTAAGGAAGAAACTCGAACCGAAGAGATAGAGAGAGAAACAAGAAGTCTAATTGAACCGCCAAGACGCGAAGCACGCCAGGAATTCAAGAATTAAATGGCTTAACGCCCCCGATGAGGGGCTGCGGGGACCGCGCAGCGCGTCACGCAGTTCCTCTCGATCGGCATGTTAGGCGGCGCTAAGGCCGTTATTCCAGCGGCCTCAAGACGTAGCGGTCGAGCGAACCGAAGCCTTACTGGTACGCCAACTCCAGATGGCTGACGCAATTAAAGCCAGAAGTCCAAGGGTCTCGACGATCTTGTTGAAGAAGATGTACATGCTCCCGACGATAACAACCGCGCCGAGAACCGACAGAATCATTGGCCCAAGAACGTGATGTTTTCTATATCCCAGAAAAACGAAACCCAGCGTGAGCACCGCAAACAGGCTGACCACCGCTGCTTGAATGTGCGGGTTAATGGCGATGGTGATGCCAAAAACTGAAAGAACAGCGACGACTATAAACAGGCCATTACATGCAATGAACGCCAGAATAGCCGCGGCACCCGGCAGCCAACCCAGTTTTCCCGAGCCCTTTTGCGTGTCAGCGGCCATAGCTCACCTCTTTCACATTGCGAACTGTTTTGTCAAAAGCCTAACGTCATGTTGAGCGGCGCGCGCTTGTCGCGCGGCCGCTCGAACTAAAGTCAGCCGTGCTGTCAGCGAATTTGAGCGTCGCCCCACGCGCGAGAAGTCTCTGGGCCTGTGTCACCATGGCGTCTAGGATGCTCGCCGCACTCGGGCGGTCGTGGATGAGGCCGACGCATTCGCCGGCCCCCACCGCGACCATATCGAAATCTTGTCGCGACCTCGCTTCCGCGTAAGCTGCGGCGACTGATCCGAACGCCGCGGTTGCGTCCGCTTCACGGTGCGCCCACTGCTCCGTCAGCTTGTTCTTGAGAACCCGGTACGAGAACTCTGCGGGCCACGAAACGCCCCGCAGAGCGTCAATCGCCTTCGTACGCACCGTGTCGTCGCCAGTGGCGCGTGCCGCCCTGTCCGATGCGGCCACCGGGATAAGAGCTTCCTCGGAAGACAGGAATCTTGTGCCGACAACGACACCGTCAGCGCCCAGCATCAACGCCGCGGCAAGCCCTCGACCGTCCGCAATTCCCCCCGCTGCGAGGAGCAGTGTGGTTGGCGCTCTCCTGGCCAGATAGTCGGCCACCTCCGGCACGAACGGCAGGGTCGAGCGAAGGGCACCATGACCTCCGGCCTCTGCCCCCTGGGCAACGATCGCGGCGGCGCCAGCCTCAATCGCTTGGTCCACATGTCGCAGCGATTGCACCTGGCAGATCAGCTTGGCGCTGCTCCGCAGGATCCGTTCAGCGAACGGCCTCGGGTCACCGAAAGAGAGAAATACGCAATAGGGGGAATGGCTAAGCACCTCATCGAGCACGTGGGGAGCGCGTGCCAGCGCCCAGGTGATAAAGCCGACACCGAACTTCTGCCCCTGGACATGTGAGAGTTCCTGCGTGAGATCAGGTTCGCCGCCAAGGATACCGGCGTAACCTCCACCGACGATTCCGAGCCCACCAGCACCAGACACAGCCGCCGCCAATCGGCCCCCGGTAATGAGTGCCATGGGGGCGCAAATGATTGGGTGCTGGATTCCGAAAGCATCAGTCAATCGCGTTCGCATGTCGATTTCCTACATTAACTTCCGTGAATCGTGAGTCGTAAATCGACGATATCTTGGCGCGCTTGGCGTCTTGGCGGTTCAGTTCTGGTTCTTATCGGCGTGTATCGGCGTCCATCGGCGGCGAAAAAAACCGTAAATCGTGAATCGAATCTTTGTTCCTCCTCTGTGTTCTCTGTGCTCTCTGTGGCCAATTGCTTTTGACTTTATCCGCGTTCATCTGCGGCTCATTTCCGCTTTGCCATGGTGGACGGATTAAGCGACCGGGGATCGCGCGGCCGCCAACGCCCCGAGTCCACGAGGGACAGGAATTCATCCGTGATGCCGTGGAAGAGATCCGGCTCCTCGACGTTGACCGCGTGGCCAGTCGCGGGCACGACCGTCAGGCGTGCCGCGGGGCAGACGCGCTTGATGAAGATCGCGGGATCCAGGCAGTTGTTGTCCTCGTCACCCGTGATGATGTGGGTCGGCACCTTCATCCGCCGCAGTGACCGCTCCAGGCTGTAGAGCGTCGGGCGGCGCGCCTGGACACCGCGCAGGGTGTTCGCCGAGCCGAGCGCCGAGTGCGTGGCGAACATCATGCAGAATTCGCGGAAACTCCGCGGGTCCTTGTTCTGCAGCTGCACCCGGGCCGGCCCGATCTGGTAGACCTTGATGGCTTGTGGCGTGCCAAGCTCGTCGAAGCGACGCGCCATCACCTCGGTGTCGCGCTGGAATTGGTGGCGTTTGTCCGGGTCTGATCCATAGCCGACGCCAATCGACGTGACTGAGCGCGCCATGTGGGGGTAGCGCAGCCCGAAGTGGAGCGCCGCAAAACCCCCCATCGAGCAGCCGATGACGTGCGCCTTGCGGATCTTCAGATGCCGCAGCACGTTGGCGATATCGTCGGTCGCGATCGCCTGTGAGTATTGGGAACCCGCCTTCGGCACTTCCGAGGGCGGATAGCCGCGCGCGTTGAACACGATGCAGCGATAACGGCGGCTAAAGTAGCGGATCTGCGGCTCCCAGCCGCGCATATCGTGGGCGAACTCGTGCACAAAGATGAGGGGTGTGCCGCGGCCCGCTTCTTCGTAGTAAAGCCTCACCCCGTTGGAATCAGCAAAAGGCATCACTTACTCCGTTATAGATGTGTGAGTCGTGAATCGTAAAAGGTGAATCGTGTTTCTCTCTTTTTGGCGCGCATGGCGCGCATGGCGCCGTGGCGGTTCAGTCCGGAAACTTATCGGCGTTCATCGGCGGCGAATCAGATCTGTTCGGGGTTCGAAGTTCTGGGTTCTCTATTTCTTTGTATGTATTGATCCGCGTTTATCTGCGGCTCAATTCCGCTTTGCCATGGTGGACGGATTAAGCGAACGCGGATCGCGCGGCCGCCAGCGCCCCGAGTCCACGAGCGCGAGGAACTCGTCGGTGATGCGGTTGAAGAAATCCGGCTCCTCGGCATTCACCACGTGACCGCTGGCAGAGACCACGGTGAGGCGCGCAGCAGGACACATGCGCTTGACAAAGAGGCCGGGGGCGAGCGCGCCTTCGTCTTCGTCGCCGACCACGATGTGAGTCGGTACGTTCATGCGGCGCAGCCCGGCCTCGAGCTGATAGATGCTGGGCCGCCGTGCCTGCAGCCCGCGCAGCGTATTGGCGTGGCCGGCAGCCGAGCCCTGCGCAAACTTCGTCCAGAAATCACGGTAGCCGCGCGGGTCCTTGTTCTGCATCTGCACCCGGTTGGGCGCGAGCTGGTAGACCTTCTTCGCCGCCAGAATGCCGCGCTCTTCGAACAACCGCGCCATCGCTTCGTTGTTGCGCAGAAACTCCTTGCGCTTCGCGGGGTCGGAACCCGACCCGGCGCCGACCGCGGTGAGCGAGAGCGCCATTTTCGGATAGCGTATGCCGAAATGCAGCGTTGCCGCCGCGCCCATGGAGCAGCCGATGATGTGGGCCTTGCGCACGCCCAGGTGTCGCATCACGTTGGCGATGTCGCCGGTTGCGATGTTCTGGGAATAGCCGGCGGGCGTCCGCGGCACGTTTGAGGGCGGGTAGCCGCGCGCGTTGTAGGCGATGCAGCGGTAGCGCCGGCTGAAGTGCCGCAGTTGCGGCTCCCAGCTGCGCATGTCGCCGGAAAATTCGTGCACGAACACGATCGGCGTGCCGCGTCCCGCTTCTTCGTAGTAAAGCTTTACGCCATTGGAATCAGCATAGGGCATCGTTCTCTTCCTTCAAAAGCGTGAATCGTGAATGGTGAATCGTCTTTCCTTCATCTTGGCGTGCTTGGCGTTATGGCGGTTCAGTTTAATCCAGGTTCTCTCGGCGTCTCGGCGGTTCCCCCGTTGAATAATCTGTGTGTATCTGTGGCTAAATCGTATCAGACCTTTCCGGCGCGCTTGGCGCCAGCTCGGCGCGGTGGGTGATGAAAATACCGACGAGAACCACGATGCCCCCGATGATCCCGGTTGCGCCCAGCGTCTCGCCCAGCAGAATCCAGGCGAACACCGCGGCCATGACCGGCTGAAAAAGCAGGCCGACGGAAGAAAACGTCGCCGGCAGGTGCGCCATCGCGTACGCGATCAAGCTCTGGCCCGCTACCTGCGCGATGATAGCCAGCGCGAGCAGCTTGACCCATCCCATCGCAGTAAACGGCAGGATCTGCTCGCCCGAGGCGAGCGCAACCGGCAGCAGCAGCACCGCCATCACCGTGCAGCTCCAGGCCATGATACTCGAGGTCGGGACGCGAGCGCGCAGGCGCGTGACCGCGAGCTGGTAGGCCGCGTAGAACATGGCGGTCACCACGCCGAGCAGATCGCCAAGCACCGCCAAGCCGCCGACGCGGAAATCCGTCCCGAGCAACGTCGCAGTACCTGTCAGCGCGGTAACGAGGCCCAGCGCGAATAGTCCGGATGGGCGCCTCGCAAACAGGAGCCACGTCGCAAGCGTTACGAAGATCGGAGCGAGATTTGCGAGGAGTGTTGCGTTCGCGACCGAGGTGAGCACGATCGACCAGTGCCAGAACGCAAGGTCTCCGGCAAAAAAGAAGCCCGCAGCGATGATGAGCCCGCGATGAGCGACGAAAGCGGACCACAGCGCTCCGCGTTGCTCGATGATCGCCCAAGCCCAGAGGAACGGGAGCGCGAGCGAAACGCGCCAGAAGGCAGTGGCGACAGGCCCGGCCTCGCTGACCTTGACGAACAGCGCTGACGTGGCAATAGCGAGCGCACCGGCGAGCAGCGCGGCGACCGCCACGCCACGCCGGCGATCGTGACGTCGCGACAACACCGCGCCGTCAGCCATCTAAAAGCACGCCGGTTAGAGCGCAAACCACTGGCACAGCTTGATATCCGGGCAACTGACGACCGGGATGGGTCGATGCCTTAATCTTCCCATTAAATTTTCCGGATGGCGTCAGCGTCCGGAAAATTTGGGCTTGCGCTTCTCGATGAAGGCGCGCATGCCTTCCTTTTGGTCATGCGAGGAGAAGAGCATCTGCGCCGACTTTGCTTCGAGCGCGAGCGCGATCGTGAGGGGGGCTTCCATCCCGGCGAGCACCGCTTCTTTGGCGAGCTGCACCGCCAGCGGCGGCATCTCAGCAATCTGCCGGGCAAGCGCCACCGACCGCTGCTCGACATCGGCGTCCGGCACTACTTCACACACCAGCCCCATCTCGACCGCCTCCCTGGCGCCGAAGGGCTCACCGCTCAGGATGTATTTCATCGCTTGGTACTTGCCGACGGCGCGTGTAAGACGTTGGGTCGCGCCGCCGCCGGGGATGATTCCGATCTTTACTTCGGGCTGGCCGAATTTCGCCGATTCGCCCGCGATGATGATGTCGCAGGTCATGGCAAGCTCGCATCCGCCGCCGAGCGCGAAGCCGTTCACCGCGGCGACCACCGGCTTGGGGCAGGCGGCGATCGTGCGCCAAAGCTTGTGCACGCCGCGCTGAAGCATATCGATCGTGCCGGCATCCGCCATTTCCTTGATGTCGGCGCCGGCGGCGAAGCTCTTCTCGTTGCCCGTGAGCACGATCGCCCGCGTGGCGGCGTCCTCGCCGAGCTCCGTCAAATGCCGCGCGAGCTGCTTGCGCACCTCGAGATTGAGCGCGTTACGCGCCTCGGGCCGGTTGATGCGCAGGAGCGCCACACCCTCCGCCGGGCGCTCGAGCAGGACCACTTCTGCCATGAGTCTGTCTCTTCGTTGAAGGTGACGGATACGACGCGACCTTTACCGACTTCCTCTCTTGCTTTCACTGTGCCGTGATGGTGGGCCAAAATTGCTCCGCACCGCCTCTCTGAATGGCTCCGCCAAGCGCCGCTGTCCACTCGGCCTCGTTGCCATACTCCTCCCGCCACGCCCACAGCCTCAGCGTGGAATGGTGCAGGGCGTACTCGTCCGTCACGCCGATCGCGCCATGGATCTGGTGCGCGATGAGCGCGCCTTCGCGCGCCGCCTCTGCAGTGCGGATTTTGGCCGAAGCGACCGCCAGAGTCACGTCCCCGCCACGTTCCATGGTGCCTGCGGCGGATAGCGCCGCCGCGACCGCCGCGGCGGTCTCTCCACCCAGACGGGCGATCTCGTGCTGGATCGCCTGGAACTGCCCGATCTTGCGCCCGAACTGAACCCGCTGCTGCGCGTACTCCACCGAGAGCTCGAGCGTGCGTTCAAGCGCGCCCGCCATGAGCAGCGAGCGGGCAAGCGCGCCGCGCAGCCTGAGCGCATCGCGGGTGACGCCGGCGCCAGCACGGGCGGCCTGTTCCGCGGGAACGTCCTCGAGCACGACGGCATCGCGCGGCTCGCCGGCGAGATTGCGGCCGGCTACGATCCGGCACCGCGCCGGATCGACGCTCGCGACGATCGCTTCCGTGGCCGTCTGCGCCAGCAGTACCAGGCGCGAGGCTATCCGCGCCCACGGCACACGCGAGAGCTTTCCGCTGACGATCCAACGCGAGCCTTCGCGCCGCGCCGTCACCGTTTCCTCATGCACTGGACCCGCGGCGAGCGCGCCGCGCGGGATCGAGAGACCCGACGCGGCGAGCATCCAGCCGGCGAGCATGGCCGTCTCGGCGAGCGGCACCGGGGCCGCGAAACGCCCGGCAATACGCAGGACAGCAGCGAGATCCGAGAGCGTGCCGCCCGCGCCGCCCACCTCCTCTGGCAGCGAGACACGCGGAAACTCCGCCTGATCCAGATTCTGCCACAGTTCCTGCGACCATCCGTCTTGTTTCGCGGCATCCAGCAATTTTTGGTCGACGTAATCCTGCAGGAGCCGCGTCACCGACTCCACCAGCATCGAGCGGACGTCGTTCGGTGCGTTCAAAACTCATCCTTGTGCAAATGGTCGCTCGACCCTTTGCACCACACACCTTCCCTCTCCTTCCGGGAGAGGGGCGGGGGTGAGGGTAACGCGGCGTAATTCACTGCAATGCGCTCACATGCGACCCAATAGCCGCCGCGCGATCAGCGTGCGCAATACCTCGGTCGTGCCGCCGCGGATGGTGGAAACGGGTGAGCACACGATGGTCTCGGCAAGATAGCGCTCGAACGTGTCGGTGGCATCCGGGGTAGGCTCGACTGCCACGAGCAGCCGCGCCGCATCGATGATTTCGCGCTCGTAGAACGTGCCCATGTCCTTGACCAGTGCCGCCTCGGTCCCGAGGTCGGGGCCGGCGCGCGCAACGTCCTGCTGCGCGCCCGGCCCGGGATCGAGCGTGAGCGCGATCGCGAGCGACATGCGTCGCAAAGACCAGAGCCGTGCCGTCAACCTTCCCACCATCTCGCGTGCGCGGGCCTCCGGCGCGGCGCCCAGCCGGCGGATGAGCTCGACCAGCAGCGGGAACGTCGTCATGTAGCGCTCCGGACCGCTACGCTCGAGCGCGAGCTCGGAGGTCACCTGCCGCCACCCCTGGCCTATCTCGCCGACCACCCTCTCGTCGGGAACGAAGACGTTGTCGAGAAAGACCTCGTTGAAGTGATGGTGGCCATTCATGAAACGGATTGGGCGCACGGTGACGCCGGGCGCCGCAAGCTCCACGATGAGCTGCGACAGGTCCTCGTGGCGATTGCCGGTATCGGGCGCGGTGCGGCACAGGACGAAGAAGGCGTCCGCCCGGTGCGCCCAGCTCGTCCACACTTTCTGCCCGGTGACGCGCCAGCCGCCTGCGGCGCGCTCGGCACGGGTGCGCACCGAAGCGAGATCCGAGCCCGAGCCGGGCTCGCTCATGCCGAGGGCGAAAAAACATTCACCGCGCGCGATTGCCGGGAGGAAGTGTTGCTTGAGTTCTTCGCTGCCGTAGCGCAGCAGACTGGGGCCGGTCTGGCGGTCGCCGAACCAGTGCGCGGCGCAGGGCGCGGCCGCGGCCAGCAGCTCCTCGGTGACGACGAAGCGCTCGAGGTACGAGCGTTCCTCGCCTCCGTAGCGCCTGGGCCAGGTCATTCCGATCCAGCCGCGGGCCGCTACTTTGCGTGTGAACGCGGCGTCGAACTCGGTGTGCCCCAGGTGGGGCGTGAACGCGCCGGCGGCGAGCTCTGCCTGGAGGAATGCGCGCACCTGCTCGCGCAGGTCGCGCGCGGCGGGCGGCAACTCGAGCGCGGAAAAGTCAACACGCTCGAAGAGCACCGAACCTCCGAGTTGACAGAGTGTGCCGGCGCGCCGGCATCACAGCTGTTTCACCTTTGCCATTTTCACGACCTTGGCGTACTTCTCGATCTCCTCCTGGATAAACCTTGCGAAGTGCTCTGGCGAGCCCCCGCGCGGTTCCAGGCCGGAGTTGAGAAACCGGTTCTTCAGGTCCGGGCTCGCCAGGATCTTGTCGACCTCGCTGTTGAGCCGGGCGACGATGGCGCGCGGGGTCTTGATCGGGGCCATCAGGCCAAACCAATTGGTAGATTGGTAACCGGGCAGGCCGGCCTCGTCAAATGTCGGCACCTCCGGAATCGCGGCGAAGCGCTTGAGGCTTCCGATTGCGATCGCCCGGAGCCTGCCCGACCTGATGTGGGGCAACAGCGCGGGCACGCCCGAGATGATCATCTCAACGTGGCCCCCGACGGCATCGGCGAGCGCCGGCGTGTTGCCCTTGTACGGGATGTGCACGATGTTGATCCCGGCCATTACCTTGAAGAGCTCACCGCCCATGTGGTTGGAGCCGCCGATGCCGGAGGAAGCGAAGTTCAGCTCGCCCGGACGGGCCTTCGCGAGCGCGATGAGCTGTTTCAACGTGGTCACCGGGACCGAGGGGTGGACCGAAAGCACGTTCGCGCCCTGAACGCACCACACCACGGGGGCGAGATCGCGCTGCGTGTTATAGGGCGGTTTCGCGAAGAGACTCATATTGACGGCATTGGCAGCGCCGCCCATGAGCAGCGTGTAGCCATCGGCCGGGGCCCGTACGACCAGCACCGTGCCGATGTTGGTGCCGGCGCCAGGGCGGTTCTCGACCACAATTTGCTTGCCCAGGACCTGGCTCAACTTCGTGCCGACTGCACGCGCCGTGATGTCGGTGTTGCCGCCGGCCGCGTACGGCACGATCACGCGGATGGGCTTGGTGGGGTAGCTCTGGCCGGCTGCCGGCATGGCCAGCAGCGAGGCAGTCAGAACGGTGAGCAGCAGGTTGCATGGCTTCATGGTTTTCTCCTCCATGGCGCTTCACGCGCCCGTTACTTCGTTGATGAGCAGCGCGCCGCGGTGCCAGCGTGCCAGGTTTTCGAGGAAGATTTCGAGCGTGCGCCCCTCATTGCCGCGCGCCGCGCCCGAGTTGTGCGGCGAGATGACCACGTTGGGCAGGTCCCACAACGGCGATTCCGGCGGCAGCGGCTCCTGCTCGAAAACGTCGAGATACGCGACCGCGAGATGCCCGTTCTGCAGCGCTTCGATCAGGGCCGGCTCCCGCACGATCTCGTCGCGCGCGATGCTGATCAGATGCGCGCCCCTGGGCAGCCGGGCGATCAGTTCCGCATTTAACAGACCGTGCGTCTCGGGCGTGAGAGGGCAGGCGATGACGAGCCAGTCGCAACGCGGCAGGAGCGCCCTCAGCGCCTGCGGTGGGTGCAGCTCGTCGACGGGCTCGCCGCCGGCAGCCGCGGCGATGCGGCTGCCGTGGTCGGCGCTGAACCGGTGCGAAACGAGCAGGGCGGTCACGTGAGTTTTCGGGTGGAGGGCGAGGCCTTTACGATCCGGCATGTTTTCTGGTTATTCTACCCGCTCTGCTAAGATCCCAGTCACGAGTCACTGTTCACTAGTCACGCATCTTAGCTCTATGCCAAACGACGCCGTTGAACTCACCCGGCAGCTCATCGCGTGCCGCTCGGTAACGCCCGACGACGCCGGCTGCCTCGACATCCTCGCGGCCCGGCTCGCCCCGCTCGGGTTCCGCTGCGAGCGCATGGGCGCGAACGGGGTCGACAACCTTTGGGCGCGCCGCGGCACGTCGGCTCCGGTGCTCGTTTTTGCCGGGCACACTGACGTTGTGCCGGCCGGCCCGCTCGAACACTGGCAGAGCGACCCCTTTACGCCCGCCGTCCGGGACGGCGTACTCTACGGACGGGGCGCTTCGGACATGAAGAGCTCGCTCGCCGCGTTCGTGACGGCCATCGAGCGCTTCGTGGCAGCGCACCCGGACCATGCCGGATCGATCGCGGTGCTGTTTACCTCGGACGAAGAGGGGCCCGCCGTGGACGGCACGGTGCGGGTCGTCGAAGCGCTCAAGGCGCACGGCGAAAAGCTCGATTACTGCATCGTCGGCGAGCCCACCTCGGTTGCCCGCCTGGGCGACGTGATCAAGAACGGGCGGCGCGGCTCGCTCTCCGGGCACCTGGTCGTGAAGGGCGTGCAGGGGCATGTGGCGTATCCGCATCTCGCGAAGAATCCCGTGCATGAAATCGCGGCGGCCCTTGCCGAGCTCGCTGCCATCGAGTGGGACCGGGGCAACGAATATTTCCCGCCGACGACCTGGCAGGTGTCGAACTTCAACGCCGGCACCGGGGCGAACAATGTGATTCCAGGCGAGGCACAAGTCAAATTCAACTTTCGGTTTTCGACCGCGAGCACACTCGAGTCGCTGCAGACCCGCGTGCATGGCATCCTCGACCGGCATGGGCTGACCTACGAGCTCGACTGGCGCTACGATGGCAGGCCCTTCCTGACCCGGCCCGGCGACTTGGTGGAGGCGGTCGGGCGCGCGATCAAGAGCGTGACCGGCATCGAGACCAAGCTCTCCACCACTGGCGGCACCTCGGACGGCCGCTTCATCGCCGACATCTGCCCGCAGGTGGTGGAGCTCGGCCCGACCAACGCCACCATCCACAAGGTCAACGAATGCATAAATCTTCGGGAACTCGAGGAGCTCCCGAAGATTTACGAGCAGGTGCTCGTTAATCTGCTTGTCAAGTGACCATTGACGAAGTGATGAGTAATGGTTATGAAATACTGGTGATGAAATACTGGTGATGACAACTGGTGATGTACACGAATTTCCTTGTTACTTTTCTTTATCACCACCTCTCATCACCATTTCTCGTCACCCTCTTTCATCACTTCGTCACCCGTCACCCGTCACGCGTCATTTCATCCCCTCATCACGCGGTGAGCAGTTGCGATCATCAGCGCACCGCGCGCAAGCGCTCGGGGACGTCATAGCGTTCCTCGAGCTTCTGGATCTCCGGCAATCCCGCGATGTCCGTGAAGTCCTTGAAGCTCGCGACCTTGTCGCGCAGGTGGGCAACGGTGCCGGAGCGCTTGAGCTCACGCAGGAGGTTTTCCATGGCAGGAATCGCCGCAAGGATTACCCAGTTCGGGAAGATCACGAGGCGGAATCCGAGCCGGCCCAGCTCTTCCACGGGCAGGTCAAGCGTCTTGCAGTTTGCCGCCGTGTTGTAGAGAAGCGGGACACCTTTGAAGCGGCGCGCGATGCGCTCGACGTCGGTGCGTCCGACCGGCGCCTCGATGAAGAGCATATCCGCACCCGCTTCGCGGTAGCGCATGCCGCGCTCGAGCGCCGCGTCGAGCCCCTCCACGGCGATCGCGTCGGTGCGCGTGATGATGAGGAAATCCGGGTCGTGGCGCGCGTCGCATGCGGCCTTGATCTTCGCCACCATGTCGGCCGTCGCGATGACGCGCTTGCCTGAAAAATGGCCGCAGCGCTTGGGCCAGTCCTGGTCCTCGATGTGCACGCCGGCAACGCCCGCTTTCTCGTAGTCACGGATGGTGCGCCAGGTGTTGACCGGGTTGCCGTAGCCGGTATCGGCGTCGGCGATGACGGGAAGCCCCGACGAGTCGACGATGCGCCCCGCGTTGTCCACCATCTCGGAAGCCGTGAGGAGCCCGACGTCAGGCATGCCAAGGCGCGTGAGGCTCGTGCCGAACCCGCTCATGTACACGGCTTCGAATCCTTCGCGGGCGACAAGCCTTGCAGCGAGGGCGTCGGCAACGCCGGGCGCAATAGTGCAGACGGGACGCACGATCAACTCGCGCATACGGGAGGTCGGTCTCATGGCGGAGTGCCTCCGTGGGGTGGGAAGGGTGGGGTGGGAAGGAATATTATAGGCGCCTTGCCGCCCGCCTTCACTACGGGTGAAGAAGCGATAACTGACGAGAGCTTGATACGGCGTAACTCGTGGCGGGTGACTCGTGACTCGTCGCGCGATGCGCGGTCTTCCCGGTTCACGACAGACGTTTCACGAATTTTGTCTGTTTGTATATGGGTTTATCTGCGGCCAACCTCGGGTCCTGAACTGGTTTCGAGTCAGGACTCGGGGGCTGTCAGCCCGCGGCGAGAGCGGGCTGGCGCGCCGCCTGCCCAGCTCAGTGCTCGCTCTCGGTCCCCGCTGGGCCGCCATCTTGCGGGATCGGCTCCCTCGTGACCTGTTCATCCCGCCCCGTGGTAAACACGACGTATGCGACGACTGCTGCGGCGATTCCCAGCACGACGAAGGCGAAGGTATTGAACTGCGTCACGTGCAGGTGCAGCGAGTTCATCCATATGAACAATCCGGCGATGATGGGCCACGGCAGCCAGTGAATCGGCTTGCCGAGAAAGACGCTGCGCAGCTTCATGGCGTTCAACCTCCGGCTGGCACAAGGGTACCGCGCGCCCGGTAGCGGGCGAAGTAGAGTAGCGCAACGCAGGCGCCGCCCACGATCGTGACCAGGTAACCCGAAAGGCCGAGCAGGGTAAGCTGCGGCGGGTACAGCAGCAGGATCGCGCAGCCCATCAACACGCCGCGCAACGCGACGTTGAGGCGGCCGCACAACCAGCCTTCGATCGCCGCGGAAAGCGCCCATACGCCCGCGAGCGCGGTGAGAAAGGAAAACGCGGTCAACCACAGCGGGCCCTCAAACAGGAGCGTCGGGTTGTACACGAAGATGAACGGCACGAGATACTTCGCGATCCCCACCTTTGCGGATTCGAGCGCCGTGCTCATCGGCGGGCTACCGGCGATCGCGGCGGCGGCAAACGACGCGAGCGCCACCGGGGGCGTGATGGTCGATACCACGCCGTAGTAGAACGCGAACAGGTGCGCCGCAATCGGCGTCACCCCCATCTGCTCGAGCGACGGGATAATCAGCGCCGCGAGCGTGATGTAAACCGCGGTCGTCGTCAGTCCCATGCCGAGCAGGATCGAGGCAAACGCGGTCAGCGCGAGCAGCACCAACAGGTAGCCGCCCGACAGGTCGATCACCGACTGGGTGAACTTCAGGCCGAGCCCGGAGACGAACACCGAGCCGATGATGATGCCGGCGCAGGCGCAGGCGATGGTCACCGGTATGGTGCTGCGCACGCCGCCTTCCAGGGCTGCGAACAGGTCCACCGAACTCATCCGGGTGTTACTGTTGATGAAGCTCAGCGTCACGATGGTGACGATCCCCCAGAACGCGGACATCATCGCGCTGTAGCCGATCGCCAGCAGCGTAATCAGCACCACCAGCGAAAACAGCAAATGCCAACCCCGTTTCAGGACTGCGCCGAAGCTCGGAAGTTTCTCCTTCGGAATGCGGACCAGGCCATGCTTTTCGGCTTCCATGTGAACCATGAAGTACACGGTCGCGTAGTACAGGATGGCTGGAATGGTCGCTGCGACGATGACGACCAGCAGGTTGACGCGCAGGAATTCGGCGATGATGAAGGCCGCGGCACCCATGATCGGCGGGGTGATCTGCCCGCCCGATGACGCGCAGGCCTCGACCGCGGCCGCGAAGCGCGCCCGGTAACCGAGCCGCTTCATCAACGGAATCGTGAACGCACCCGTCGTGACGACGTTCGCCACGGCGGAGCCCGAAACGGTCCCCATCATCGCGCTCGCCACCACCGCGGCTTTCGCCGGCCCGCCGGTACGGTGCCCGGTCAGGGCGATGGCGAGATCGATGAAAAAGCGTCCTGCGCCCGAGCGGATTAGCAGGGCACCGAAGATGATGAACAACAGGATGTAGGTCGCGACCACCATCAGCGGGATGCCGAAGATCCCGTCGGCTCGCATAAAAATCACGTCGATGTATTTGCGAAACGAGGTCGGCGGACCGTACAGAAAGCCGAAGAAGTAATTCGAATACAGGCTGTGCACCACGAAGAAGCCGGTGACGAAGACCATCGCCCATCCGACCACGCGCCGGGTCGTCTCGAGCACCAGCAGAATGAAACCCGCCCCGACCCACAGATCCAGGGGTGTGATGTCGCCACCGCGCATGTTGAACCCGTCGATGTCCCACAACGTATAGCCCTGCACGAACAGGCCGAAGCCGACCAGCACGAGATCGATCAGGAAGCCGAAAACGCGCCATGCATTGCCGCGGCCGCCCGGCAAGATGAGGGGATCGCGGTACGAGCGGCGAAACAGCGGGTTAAGCAGCACGGCCAGCACCAGCATGACGGTCAGGTGCGTGCCGCGAAAGGAGCGCGTCTCCGGCGTGCCGTAGACGGCGGTATACAAATGGAACAGCGCCAGCGCGATTGCGAACACCGCGCAGACGGTGGCAATCACGACCGGCAGGCGCACACCGCGATCCCGCATCACCGTCTCGATCAACGAGGCTTCCTTGACCTCGTGATACTCGAGACGCTCTTCTACGATCTGGGCCGTGGCGTCAACCATCGGGTCTACCAAAAAGGGGTCCGTGATTATGCAGCGGGGACGGGCACCGCCCGCTCGGCGCAACGATTGCGCCATGGCGCGCGCAGGTCACAGAACACGCGAGCGTACGCGCATCGGCCCGTGCAAGTCGCCCGGACCGATGCGCGTTCGCGTCCGTGGCTACATCTTCTTGACGCCCAGCTCCGCGTAGCAGCGCGCCGCGCCCGGATGAACCGGTATGGCGGCTGCCGCCAGCGCGTCTTCCATCTTGACCTTATTCCACACCTTCTTCACCGCCGCGAAGGTGCCGTGCTCCTTCCAGAAGACCTTGCACATGTTGTAGACGAGGTCCGCCGGCAGGTCCTTGTTCACCACCATGACCGTCGCCGTGGCGAGCGTCGGCACGTCGGCGGTCATCCCTTCGTAGGCGCTCATCGGGATCTTGGTGGCGATCACGCCGGGATTGCTCTTGATGATGCCCTCCATCTTTTGGGGGTCGATGCCGATGAAACGGATGCCCGGCTTGAAGTTCAGGTCGATGAACGAGGCCTGCGGCAACGACGTCACCGCGAGGAACACGTCGATGTGGCCGTCCTTCATGAGCGCCACCGAATCGGAGTAGTCGACATAGTGGACGGTTCCGCCGTTTTGTTTGATCTTGGCGAAACTCAGGTCATAGGCAGCGAGCACCGTTTCTGCGAACGCCGTACCGGTCCATCCCGCCTTCCCGGGGCTGAGATTCTTGCCGTTGAAATCGCTGATCGACTTGATGCTCGAATTCTTGGGGACGGCAATCTGTACGATACCCGGATACAACGTCGCAAAGAACGTGACGTTCTTGTAGGGACGGTCGAATTTTCCGCGCCCGATGTAGCCGTTGTAGGCCGTGTGGCCGTAGCTCCAGCCGATCTCCGCGTTGCCCTCGCTGACGTCCTTGATGTTGCCCACGCCGCCACCGGGACCGTTCGAGGCGGCGACTCCCTTGATCTCCTTCTGCATGATCTGCATGATTTTCGCGCCCAGCGGATACCAGCTCCCGCCGGAAGGGCCGGATACCATGCGCACGAACGTCTCCGCATTGGCAAACGGGGCAGCTAGCGCAAGGCAGCCGGCGAGCGACATGATTTTCAACGTTGGTTTCATACGATCTCTCCTCCTTTGGGGTTTACGAATCAAGCTGTTCCTCGTTTGGCGCGACGGCGCACGCACCGCCGGACGCGCACTGAGCGGTCGAAATCCGGCGCGTACCGAATCCGACCCCGGGCGTCTCCTCGCAACCACCCGGCAGTTCGAGTCGGATCAAGTCTAGTCCGATTCGGCAGGTGCGGAAAGCGACCCGTGTTCCGCGCATGCGAACCGGTGACCGATGGCGCCAGCCCAGCGCGCAGGGCGACCAATCCGTCGGCCGTCCAAGGGCTGCGGTCGATTCGACGATCTTCCCGATACACGACGGACTTTTTGCGGATTTTGTCTGTTTGTATAGAGGGTTATCTGCCGCCAGCTTCAGGTCCTGAACCGGTTTCGAGTCACGACTCGGGGGCTGTCAGCCCGCAGCGAGAGTAGGCTGGCGGGCCGCCCGCTCGAACTCCACATTCGGCAGGCGCTCGAGCCGCCACAACTCGTCGAGCAACGCGCGCGCGGCGGGCTCGCCCAGCACCGGTACAGCCAGCTCGAGATACTTGCCATTCAACTCCGCGTCCGAGAGCGGCAACTCGGGGTCGCCCTTGCGCGTGGGCTGGAAGTGCGCGAGCTTGCGGCCGTCGGCGGTCTCGATTTCCACGCGCGCGGCGCGTTGGTTGGGATAGCCCTTCGAGAGCTCGGGATCGGCGATGCATTCGATCCGCTGCATGAGCGAGCGCACCTCGGCGTCGCCCAGCCGCTCGGGCAGAAACGCGTTCAGGCGCACGCTGCCGTGCACCACGGCGTGCGCGACGGTGTATTGCACGCTGAACTTGGCCTGATAGTCGCCTTCCGGCTTGGCGTTGTCGACGATGTCGAGGCCGGCCTTGTAGGTCGCGATCCGGATTTTCCGGATGTCCTTCGGGGCAAGCTGGTGCTCGTGCACCAGGTGGAGCACGGCGTCGATCGGCGCGAAGGTATGGCCGCAGCAGCCGTGATTTTTAAAAGTGACCTGAACAATGTGGTAATCCGTGCCCAGACCGCGGGTTGCCTTGCTCCAGTCCGGGTTGACGCTCATCGCCGCGCCAAAACCGACCGCTCCCTCGAGGATGTCATGCACACCGGTGACACCCTTGGCGGCCGCCATTGCGGCGAGCGCGCCGGCTTCCGCGGCATGCGCGCTGTGCAGCGGTTTCGCCATCGCCTGCGAGCGGAATGCCTGCTGCAGCCCGGCGGCGAAGGTGCCCGCGTTGCCCAACGCGTTCATGAACTGCTCGCGCGTGCAGCCGAGGACCGTGGCGACAGCAGCGGCGGCACCGAGACAGCCGACCGTGCCCGTGATGTGCCAGAACTTGTAGTGCGAGGGCATCACGGCCTCACCGATGCGCGTCGAGGTCTCGTAGCCCACGATGACGCCGCGCAGGAATGCCTCGCCGCCTGCACCTTGTACCTGTGCCGCGGCGAGCGCGGCGGAAATGATCGGGCTGCCCGGGTGGTAGCCCGCGTCCCGGTAGATGTCGTCGAACTCGACCGAGTGCGAAGCGGCGCCGTTGATCAACGCCGCGGCTCGCAGCGTGGCGCGCCGGCCGCTGGCAAGCCGCGCGCGGCCGCGGTCCAGTTCCTCGGCGAGCGCCTGCTCGAGCAGCACGGCCGGCGCGACCCCGCTGCCTGGCAGCAGACAGGCGTACCAGTCGATGACGGCGCGTTTGGCGTGGTGGATAACTTCCGGGCGCAGCTTGGCAGTTTGCTCGGCGACAGCGTATTCAGCGATGGTCTTTAGCAACATGGCACAACTCCTCAAAGGTCGGGATTGCTCAAGACGTGATGACGACTGGTGATGATTACTGGTGATGGAAAATGGTGATGAAAAGCTCGAAAAGCGCCGATGACCTTTTGCCCATCACCACTTCTCATCACCAGTTCCCATCACCATTTTCCATCACTTCTTCTCAGCCCCGGGAGGCCGCTGGGAAAAGGACCGCTCGAAAACGGATTCGGCAATGCGGTTCTTGAGGATCTCGATCGAGCCGCCCGCGATCATCCAGCCACGGCATTTGCGGAAGCACCACTCGACCAGCGTCTCCTCGGTATAGCCCATCCCGCCCATTACCTGCATCGCCTCGGAGGCGATCTCGAAGCCGGCCTGGTTGCAGAACGCCTTGGCGATGGAGGTTTCCTCGGCCGAGGGAAAGCCACGATCCGCGTTCGAGGCGGCGCGATAGATCAGGAGCTGGCCCGCGTCGAGCTTGATCTTCATGTCCGCGAATTTCCACTGCAGCCCCTGGAACTCTGCCAGAAGGCGTCCGAACTGCTTGCGTTGCAGGGCCCACTGCCGCGCCGTTTCGTAGCAGTAGCGTCCCAGCGCAAGCGAGCGCGCCGTATTGCCGATGCGCTCCACATTGAAGCCCGCGATCTGCTTCTTGAACCCGCCCTGCCTGAGCACGACGTTCTCCGGCGGGACGTAGACGTTGTCGAACCAGGTCGTTACCCACTCTTCGCCGTTCATGAAGCGCGAAGGCTTGCTTTGCTTCACGCCGGGCGCGCTGCGCTCGATCAATACCGAGCCGATCCCATCCACGCCGGGGCCGTAGCGCACGTAGGCCAGTATCACGTCCGCGTACTGCGCGTGGGTCGTGAAGATTTTCTCCCCGGTGACGCGGTAGCCCTCGCCCTCGGGCGTCGCGGTAGTCGTGAGGTCGGTTACAGCCGAGCCCGCATCCGACTCGGTCATGGCGACGCAGATGACGGCCTCGCCCGAGAGCAAGCGCGAGAGATAGCGTTTCTTCTGGTCCTCCGTCCCGTACTCGGCGAGCACGCGGATTGCCCCGAAATTGCCCGCCTGGATCACATCAGCGCTGCGTGGGCACACCTGCGCGATGGTCTCGATCGCGATCACCGCGTCCATCAGCGTTCCGCCCTGGCCGCCATCCTTCTCGGCGATCGTGATCCCGAGGAGCCCCTGCTGCGCCATGAGCTTTGCCACGTCCCATGGATGATGCTGGTTGTGCGCGCGAGCGAGGGCGCCGGCGCGCAGATGGCGCTCGGCGAAGCCCCTCACTGCCTCTTGGAACTGTTTCTGCTCCTCCGTCAGCTCAAAGTTCATCGCTTACTCGTGCTCTTGAAGAAGTGATGGGAGATGGTGATGAGAACTGGTGATGAAAAATGGTGATGAAAAACCAAACCACAGTTTGCAACGGTTTGCTCATCACCAGTATTCATCACCATTTACCCGCCCCTTGCGAGTCAGGCGCGGAGCAAGGGCCGTAACTTGCGCACGTCTCGGTACTTCTCGAGGTTCCAAACGGCATCGCACAGGGCGCGCGCCTTGTTCTTGCCCAGGACTGGCGCGAGCAGATGGTAGGACTTCTCATCCACTTCGGCGCGCGTCATCGGGTTCTGCGCCGTGCCCCGCACCGCCTTGACGTGGTGCCGGAGCTCGCGCCCGCCGGTGAGGCGGATCTCCACGATGCCCTGGCGCGAGGGCATGGCGCGCGTCATCTCGTCGTCGCCGTAGAGCTCGATCTTGCTGCGCAGCGCCAGCACCTTCGGGTTGTGCATGCGCTTCTCGTCGTGCGCCGATTTGAAGGTGACGATGCCATCGAGCAGCATCACCGCGCACAGGTGCTGCATGCAGATGTCCGGCATGTTGCGATTGTTAGTGGTATTGGCGCCCTGGTGCGCCACGCGGACCACGACTTTCTCGACATCCGCCGCCTTGATCGACTGCGTGCGGATGAGATCGAGCAGCGCATCGAGGGGCGCCTGGATCGGGGAGCCCACGGACCAGCGCTTGATGTTGGTGTTCATAATTTCGTAGGTAGAACCCAGCTCGCGCACGAGCCGCTCGGGCTCCGGCGCCTTGCCGATGCGCCGCGTCTCGTCGTAGGCGACGAAGAAGTTACGCTCGCCGGAGAAGACGTCCTCGACACCGGTGAAACCGGCCGCGACCATCGCCGCCGCGGCAACGCCATTGCGCGCGGGCATTCCGCCGAAATCGAAGGCCTTCTCAATATGCTCCTCGTCGCGCATCCAGCACGAGACGCCCGAACACTGCTGGGCGGTGTACGAGAGCAGCCAGCGCGCCCGGTCTGCGTTCACGTTCACGAGCGCGCCCGCCGCCGCCGCGGCGCCAAACATGGGGCCGAAGGAATGCGTGGAGTGGCCCGCTTCCCGGAAGTCGTACGCGTGCAGCGCCATATTGACGCGCGTGCCGATGTCGTAGCCGAGTGCTACCGCGCGCAGGAGCTGCGTGCCGTTGCGGCCCTCGCGCTCGCCCATGGCCAGCGCCGCGGGAACGACGGCGCAGCCGGGGTGGCACAGCGAAGGCGCGTGCGAATCGTCGGTCTCGTCGGCGTGGGCAAGCATGCCGTTCGCGAGCGCGGCGAACTCGGCGATGGTGACGATGCGTGAACCGGCGACGCACGATTCCTTTCCACCACTGCGTGTTTTCGCGAAGGCGATGGCCTTGCGCCCCGGCAGCAGGGGCGCGCCCGAGACCATTGCGGCGAAGGTATCGAGCACGTGATGCTTGGTTTTCTCGACGACGTTCGCGGGCAGAGGCCGCTTCAACGCGCCCGCGATATAGGCGGCGAGTTCTTGCATCAACGAGGAAATTTCAGATTTCGCCTTCGGCTTCATCTGAAATTTCCTAAAGAATAATACTTATTCATCTTCTGCTCCGGGTTGTTATTGAGTTGTCCCTCATAAGGAATTTGCGGGACGAAAGTCGCGCAAATTCCTAGGGCATAAAGCCGCCCCCGTTCAACTGGATCGACTGCCCCGTGACGTAGCGCCCGTCGGGGCCACACAGCAGGCGCACCATGGCCGCGATCTCTCCGGGCTCGCCCCGGCGCCCGAGCGGGGGTAGTGAGCGCCGATATTCGGGCCGCTCGGGTGCGCTTTCCGAGCCGCGCACCGTTGCGTGACCGCATCCGGCCCCCGACGCAGCCCTGCTGTTCGGCGCGGTACCGACGCGGCCGAGGGACCGTCATGATACCAAAGTGAGAACGGGCAGTGCCGCGGCATCCGGGGCGCGACAGGCTGCGATAGAATAACGCGCTCAGGACCCAGGAGGCATATCGTGAGCACACCACTGGTCGGGATCGTCATGGGCAGCAGCAACGACTGGGACGTCATGCAGCATTCCGCGCGCGCCCTGAAGGATTTCGGGGTCGCCTACGAGGCACGCGCGCTGTCGGCCCACCGCACGCCCGATCTCCTTATCGAGTGGATCGACGGCCTCACTGCCCAAGGCGCCCGATGCTTCATCGCCGGTGCTGGCGGCGCGGCGCACCTTGCGGGCGTGGTCGCCGCCAGGACCACACTGCCGGTGCTGGCGGTGCCGATTCCATCGCGGCACTTGCAGGGTCTCGACTCACTGCTGTCCATGGTGCAAATGCCCAAGGGCATTCCGGTTGCCACCTTCGCGATCGGCGACGCCGGCGCGGCGAACGCGGGGCTCTTCGCCGTCTCGATGCTTGCGCTTGGGGACGCAACGCTCGCGACGAAACTCGTGGATTTTCGCAAGAAGCAGGCCGAAGCCGTCAAGGCCGCGAAACTTCCCGGCCTTGACGGCTGAGTGACTGGGTGCGAGCAGTCAACCACTACGTGGTTACTCTGAAACTTGGGCACTTAGTCACCTAGTCATTTAGTCACCTAGTCACGCAAGAAAATGACGACAAATTCTTCCACTCTATTTGAGTCGAGCCTAAAGAGCCTGAAGTTCCTGCACCGCGGCAAGGTTCGCGATCTGTATGCCGTGGGCGAGGACAAGCTGATGGTGATCCAGACGGACCGCCTCTCGGCGTTCGACGTGATCCTGCCCGACCCGATCCCGGAAAAGGGGCGTGTGCTGACAGAGATGTCGTTCTTCTGGTTTCGGAAACTCGCGCACATCGTGCCCAATCACCTGACCGATGTGAATCCGGAGACGGTGGTCGCCGCCGCGGAACGCGAGCAGGTGGAAGGGCGCTCGATGGTAGTGAAGAAACTCCAGCCGCTCAAGATCGAAGCCGTGGTGCGCGGCTACATCATCGGCTCGGGGTGGAGCGACTATCAGCGCACGGGCGCCGTCTGCGGCATCCCGCTGCCCAAGGGACTGAAGCAGGCGCAGAAGCTGCCGCAGCCGATCTTTACGCCGGCAACCAAGGCGCCGATCGGCAGCCACGATGAGAACATTTCCTTTGAGCAGGCGGTCGACATCGTCGGTGACCGGGCGCTCGCGGAACGGGTGCGCGACGTCTCGATCCGGATCTACGCCGAGGCCGCCGAATACGCAGCGACGCGCGGCATCATCATCGCCGATACCAAGTTTGAATTTGGGGTTGATGATAAGGGCGGGCTGGTGCTCATAGATGAAGTGCTGACGCCGGATTCGTCACGATTCTGGCCGGTCGCGGAGTACCGTACGGGAACCAGCCCGCCCTCATTCGACAAGCAGTTCGTGCGCGACTGGCTTGAGACGCAACCCTGGAACAAGAAGGCGCCGGCGCCCAGGCTGCCCGCGGATGTCCTTAAGAAGACCACTGAGAAATACAAGGAGGCCCTACGCCTTCTTACGCAGTAGACGGGTGATGAGAAATAGTGATGAATAATGGTGATGAGAAATGGTGATAGGTTGTCGCTGCTTTAGTTATCACCAGTAATCATCACTTCCTCAGTCAGTGGTTTCCGATAAGGATATCGAACAGGCAGCGCTGATCCTCAAGGCGGGAGGATTGGTCGCTTTTCCGACCGAGACCGTCTACGGGCTGGGGGCCGACGCGTCCAATGCGGATGCGGTCGCGAGAATCTTTGCAGTCAAAGGCCGCCCGGCCGGTCATCCCCTTATCGTTCACGTCGCTGACGCCGTGCAGGTCGCCAACTGGGCGCGTGAATTTCCGGAAGGAGCGCGTAAGCTCGCGCGCAAGTTCTGGCCGGGGCCGCTTACGCTGATTCTCAGGCGCGCGCAGCGTGTCTCCGACGCGGTGACCGGCGGTCAGGAAACGGTGGCGCTGCGTGTGCCTTCGCACCCGGTGGCGCTGCAGCTGCTCGCCCGCTTCGGCGGCGGCATCGCGGCTCCCTCGGCGAACCGGCACGGACGCGTATCGGCGACAACGGCGGAGCACGTGCGCCACGAGTTCGGGGAGTCGATCGACTGCGTACTTGATGGCGGCGAGGCTGCCGTAGGCATTGAGTCCACGATCGTGGATTTCTCGGGCGCGGCGCCAACGCTGCTGCGACCGGGATGGATCGGGCCGACGGAATTGGAGCAGGCGCTCGGCACGCCGCTCGCAGCGCCGGGGGCCGATGCACCGCGCGCGCCCGGGAACCTGGCAAAACACTATGCGCCGCAAACGCCGCTCATCGTCATGGAGTTCGACCTTTTGATGGAACTCGCTGCCACCCTCACGCGCGTCGGCAAGCGGGTCGCGGCGCTCGCGTTGACCGAGCGGCGCCCGGTGCACGAAAGGCTCACGTGGATCGCCGCGCCGACCGATCCAGCCGCCTACGCGCACAAGCTCTACGCCAGCCTGCGTGAACTCGATGAGGCCGGCTGCGAAACCATCCTGGTGGAACAGCCCCCGCAGACCGCGGAGTGGATGGCCATCAACGACCGCCTGTCGCGCGCCGCAGCGGGCGGCGGCGAGGACGCCACTACCTGACAAAGGCAGAACGCAGAAGGCTGAAGGCGGAAGGGCCTTAGATCCCGTGATGGGTAATCGGCCTAACACCGGTGAACGGTGAGCGGTGAACCGTAAGGGGAGACTCGTCCCTCTTGGCGTCTTGGCGGTTCAATGTTGGAGCCTATCGGCGTGTATCTGCGTTTATCTGCGGCTTTTGATGTTTTCTGATTCTTAAGACAGGCTCTAATTAAGAGTCACCGGTCACGCTGCTTAGCCATAGAAGAGGTTGACGAGAAAAAGCGGGACCGCGGGCACGTAAGTCACCAGGATCAGCACAGCGACCAGCACCGCGATGAACGGCACGTTGGCTTTGCTGACGTCCCAGACGTTCTCCTTGGCGATCGAGCAGGCGGTCATGAGCACGCTCGCGACCGGCGGGGTCTGCTGGCCGATTGCGAGGTTGAGCGTGACGACCAGTCCGAAGTGGACCGGGTCGATCCCGACTTGATTCACGACGGGCATCACGATCGGCACGACCAGTATGATGGCCGCGGCCGAGTGCAGGAAAAGGCCTACGGCCAGGAAAAAGATGTTCAGCAGCAGCAGCACCAGCCACGGACTGTTCGTGAAATCGATGATGGCCTGGGCGAGGCGCTGCGGCACCTGTGCTTCCGTCAGGTAGACGCCGAGCAGCGCGCTCGAAGCGACGAGCAGCATCACCACCGCGGTCTGCACGCCGCCATCGATTACGGCAGTCCAGAGCTGCTTCCAGTTGATCTCGCGGTACCATGCCGCAATCCCGATTGCCGCGACAACCGCAAGCCCGGCGCCCTCGGACGCGGTGACGATGCCGCCAAAGATGCCGCCGAGGATGATGATGGGCAGCAGAAAGGCGAGCGACGCCTCCTTGAACGTCCGCCATACTCGCCGCAGCTGGAATACCTCCTCGACCGGGTAGTCGTAGCGCACCGCGTACCAGTAGCACAGCGCCATAAGCAAGAGCCCGCCGATGACGCCCGGGATGATTCCGGCGACGAAAAGCTGCACGACGGAAGCATCCGCCATCACCGCGTAGAGGATCATCGGGATCGACGGCGGAATGATGATCGCAAGCGATGCCGACGACGAGGTGATCGCGGCGGTGAACGGTCCGGGGTAGCCTTTCTGCTTCATCGCGGGCATGAGAATTGAGCCCAATGCCGCGACATCGGCGACGGCGGAGCCGGAAATCTCGGCAAAGAACATCGAGGTCGCGACATTCACCATCGCGAGACCCCCGCGGATGAATCCCAGGAGCGCGGAGGCGAACGCGATCAGCCGGCGCGAGATCCCACCCGTGTTCATGATGGCGCCGGCCAGGATGAAAAGCGGAATGGCGATCAACGGGAACTTGGTCGCGCCGGTGAACATCACGATCGCGAGGTTGGGCAGCGAGTCCAGGCCCCCCGCGGTAAGCATCGCGATGATGGCGGCGATGCCAAGCGCGACGGCGATGGGCACGTTGATCAGCACCAGCGCCAGCATGCCGAGAAAGAGCAGCAGCATCGCCATCTAGGGCCCTCCGGGTGAGGCAGGTGAGGCCGCGGCGCGCAGCGCTTCGGGCAGGCGCAGCAGCTCCGCGATGACGTACAGGCACGCCCCGATCACGATGACCGACTGCGTGTAACGGGTCGAAACCTCCGGCAGACTCACGAGGTAATCAGTGCTGAGCACCTCGAGCACCGCCCACCCCGCCCAGCCGAGCAGCACGAAGAACGCGATCACGAAGCTTTCGGCTACGAGGACGGTGGCGACCCGCAGGCGCCGCGGCAGAGTGTCGACGAGGGCTGACATGCCGATATGGGCGCCCCGGAGCGCCGCGAGCGCGGAGCCGTAATAGGTGATCCACGCGAGCACGATCTCGGCAACTTCGTCGTACCAGACGAGCGACTCGCCGGCTTTGCGGTAAATCACCGCCACGGTAACGATCACGGCGAGCGCGATCATCAGCGCGAACACGATGACCTCGAGCAGGCGCTCAAACGCTCGACGCAGCCTGTCGGTGGATGACAGCGTCACGGATCGATGTACGTAAGGAAGCCGGAGCGGCCGCTGGCCGCTCCGTGTTGCGGGTTACTTGCCAAGCGCGATCGCGCGGTCGATGAGCGGTTTCGCGGCTTTAACGTCCTTTGAAAATTCCTCGTAAATCGGCTTCGAGGCGGCGATAAAGGCATCCTTGTCGGCGTTGTTTACCTGAACGCCGGCGGCCTTGATCTTGCCCAGCAGATCCTCTTCATCCTTGACCGCGGTCGCGTAGACGAATGCCTGGGTTTCCTTGGCGACCGACTCGAGGGTCTTGCGCACATCGGTGGGCAGCGATGCCCATTTCTTGGCGCCGACCGTGACGTAGGCGGGCGTGTAGACATGGCCGGTGATCGAGAGGTATTTCTGCACCTCCTGGAACTTGCCGCTGTAGATCTGCGCGTAAGGATTTTCCTGACCGTCCATGACGCCGGTCTTCAGCGCGGTGAACACTTCGGAGAATGCCATCGGGCTCGGATTGGCGCCGTAGGCCTTGAACATCTTGACGCGCCACTTGCCCTTGGGCGTGCGCAGCTTGATGCCGTCCAGATCGCTGGGTACGTTGATCGGGCGCTTGTTGTTGGTGATATGCCGGTAGCCGTTTTCCCAGACCGCGATGATTTTCAGACCTTTCTTCTTGACGGCCGGCTCGAGCTTGGACCAGAACAACTCCTTCTCGATGCGTTTCATGTGGTCGCGGTCCTTCACCAGGTACGGCATCTCGAACACCCCGAAGACGTCCGACTCCGAGGACATCACGGTCGAGGGCAACGAGAAATCCACCGTCCCGAGCTTGAGCTTCTGGATCAACTCGCGGTCGTTGCCGAGCTGGCTCGAGCCGAAGACCACCACCTTGGCCTTGCCGCCGAGCTTGGCGTTCGCACGCGTGGCGAACTCATTGGCGGATTTCTCGAACAGCGAGCCTGGGTTGCCGACGTGGCCGAATTTCAGCTCCATCTGGGCGAGCGCGGAGCCAGCCGAAAAAAGCGCGATCAGCAGCGCAAATCGCAAAACGTGAAGATGCTTCATGACACTCCTCCTGTTAAGGGACCCCGACTTGACCGATTTAGTCGGTATCGGCGTGGGCGGGGCGGGGGGCTAACTTAGCCCGTACCGCCGGTTTCCACAAGTGGCGACGCTATTCCGGATCGCGGAAACGGGCCGAGCGAGGATAAGGGATGATGCTAGTGACTAAGTGACTAGGTGACTAAGAAGATGCGCTGCAGCCCGAACCCTCAGTCATGCTCTATCAAGAAGCCGTCACCCGTCACCCGTCACTCATCACCGCCCCGCGCCGCTGGTCGAGCGCGGCAGCGCTCAAGCTGCCGCGCGTTTGTTGGCGCTGGCAGCGGCCGGCTGCGACGCGAGGTAGTCCATGGCTGCGTCCACGCCGCCCTTCTGGTGCGGCACGCCGGCGAGCGCGAGCCCCATCTCAACGCCGGCAAGCGTGCCGAGCAGCATGAGATCGTTGAAGTCGCCGAGATGCCCGATGCGAAACACCTTGTCGCGCAGCTTGGTCAGCCCCGAGCCGAGCGAAAGGTTGAAATGATCCAGCACGACCTGGCGGAAGGCGATCTCGCTGTGGCCTTCCGGCATGAGCACCGCAGTGAGCGAGCTCGAATATTCCGCGGGATTCGCGCACAGGATCTCGAGGCCCCAGGCCCGCACCGCGCGTCGCGTCGCTTCGGCGTGCCGGTCGTGGCGCTTGAAGACGTTCTCGAGCCCTTCCTCTTCGATCAGCATCTTGAGCGCGACGCGCAGGCCGTAGAGCAGGTTGGTCGCGGGCGTGTAAGGAAACCAGCCGTCCTTGTTCGCGCCGATCATCTCTTCCCAGTTCCAGTAGGAACGCGGGAGCTTGGCGGACTTCGCGGCCGCGAGGGCTTTGTCGGAGACAGCGTTGAACGACAGGCCCGGCGGGAGCATGAGGCCTTTCTGCGAGCCGGCCACAGTCACATCCACGCCCCACTCGTCGTGACGATAGTCGATCGAGGCAAGCGAGGAGATCGTGTCGACCATGAATAGCGCCGGATGCTTTGCGCGGTCGATCGCTTTGCGCACTTCGCCTATCCGCGTGACGACGCCGGTGGACGTTTCGTTGTGCACCACGCACACGGCCTTGATCTCGTGTTTCCTGTCCTGCGCGAGCCGTGCCTTTAGCGCCTCGGCATCGACCCCATGTCGCCAATCCCCTTTAATAAACTCGGGCGTCAGCCCGAGTTTATTGGCCATGTTGCACCACAGTGTCGCGAAGTGCCCGGTCTCATACATGAGCACTTTGTCGCCGGGCGAGAGCGTGTTGACGAGCGCCGCCTCCCACGCGCCGGTGCCCGACGCCGGGAAAATCACCACGGGCGCCTTCGTCTTGAACACTTGCTTCAACCCGGCCAGCACTTCCTTCGACATCTGCTGGAACTCGGGGCCGCGGTGGTCGATCGTCGCGCTGTCGATCGCGCGCAGCACCCGCTCGGGCACGTTGGTGGGGCCGGGAATCTGCAGGAAATGGCGGCCGCTCTGGTGTGTCATGGTTCTTCTCCGGGTTGGCTGCGTTATTATAGGCTCGATATCTGGAGGACAAGAAGTGATGAATGATGGTGATGAACCGCCCGGAATGACCCAACGATTTACCCATCACCAGTAATCATCACCAGTATCCATCACCAATAATCATCACCTCTTTATGTGATGCCCGAGATGGCGATGCGCTCCATTCATCCTGGTGACTCGGCGCTTGCCACAAGGCTGCGGCGCGAGGTGCGAGGCGAGGTGCTGTTCGACCCGGCATCGCGCGGGCGCTACTCCACGGACGCCTCGATCTACCAGATCGAACCGGTCGGCGTGGTAGTGCCGCGCACCGAGGACGATGCGCTCACCGCGTTTCGCATCGCGCTAGAGGAAGGCGTGCCAGTCCTGCCGCGCGGCGGCGGTACGTCGCAGTGCGGCCAGACGGTCGGCGCCGCGCTCGTCATCGACAGTTCGCGCTGTCTCAACCAGATCGTCGACTTCGACGCGGCGGCGCGCTCGGCCGAGGTCCAGCCCGGCGTCGTGCTCGATCAGCTGAACGCGTATCTGCGGCCGCACGGGTTGTGGTACCCCGTGGACGTTTCGACCAGCGCGCAGGCCACGCTCGGCGGCATGGCCGGCAACAACTCCTGCGGCTCGCGCTCGCTTTACTACGGCAACATGGTGCACAACGTGGGCGCGATCGACGCGGCGCTGGCCGACGGCTCCGAGTACCGGTTCGGTGCCGTGCCCGGCGATCTGCACGAGCTCGACGCGCCCGGGGGTTATGTCGAGCTCGTCAGGAAAATCCGCGGGATCGCGACGCGCGAGGCTGAGGAGATCGAGCACCGCGTGCCCACCACGCTCCTGCGCCGCGTCGCCGGCTACAACCTCGACATGATGGTGGGCGAGCCGTTCAACATGGCACACCTGCTCGTGGGCTCGGAAGGCACGCTCGCGTACTCTCGCCGCCTCCACCTCAACCTCTCGCCGCTGCCCCCGCACAAGACGCTGGGCGTGTGCCACTTCCCGACGTTCTACGCTGCGATGGAGGTGCCGCGGCACATCGTGCAGTTAAAACCCGTTGCGGTGGAGCTGGTGGACCGCACGATGATCGAACTCGCGCGCGGCAACCCGGCGTTCCGTCCGACCGTCGAGCGGTTCATCAGAGGCGAGCCGGAGGCGATCCTGCTGGTCGAATTCGCGGGCGAGGCTCGTGACGAGCAACTGCGCAAGCTGCGGCAGCTTGGCGAGCTGATGGGCGAGCTCGGTTTTCCAGGCGGTGTGGTCGAGATCACCGACGCGCGGCTGCAGCGCGCCGTGTGGGAGGTGCGCAAAGCAGGGCTCAATATCATGATGTCCATGAAGGGTGACGGCAAGCCCGTCTCCTTCATCGAGGACTGCGCGGTACCGCTCGAGCATCTCGCCGAGTACACCGACCGCCTGACGCGCGTGTTCGAGAAGCACGGCACGAAGGGCACGTGGTACGCGCACGCCTCGGTGGGCTGCCTGCACGTGCGCCCGGTGCTCAACATGCGCGAGGACGGCGCGCAGAAGATGCGCGCCATTGCGGAGGAAGCCGCCGAGCTGGTGAAGCACTACAAGGGCTCCTACTCCGGCGAGCATGGCGACGGTCTCGTGCGCTCGGAGTGGATCGAGCCCTTCTACGGGCCCAGGCTGACGCGCGCCTTCGAGGAGATCAAGGATCTGTTCGATCCGAAGGGATTGCTCAATCCCGGCAAGATCGTGCGCCCATCGAAGCAGGACGACCGCACGCTTTACCGTTACCCGCCGGGCTACCGGACGATCCCGATCCGCACCGCGCTCGACTGGTCGGAACACGAAGACGGCACAACACCCCGTGGTGAAGGCTTCGCCAAGGCGGTGGAGATGTGCAATAACAACGGCCACTGCCGCAAATTCGACGCCGGGGTGATGTGCCCGTCCTACCGGGCCACGCGCGAGGAGCAGCATCTCACGCGCGGGCGCGCCAACACGCTGCGGCTCGCGCTCTCGGGGCAGTTGGGTCCCGATGCGCTTGCTTCGGACGCGCTCTATGCCGCATTCGACCTCTGCGTCTCGTGCAAGGGCTGCAGGCGCGAGTGTCCGACGGGCGTCGACATGGCAAAGATGAAAATCGAGTTCCTCTACCACTACCGCAAGCGCCACGGCCTCACGCTCAAGGACCGATTGGTCGCGTACTTGCCGCACTACGCTCCGTGGGCCTCCCGCTTCGCGCCCATGATGAACGCGATGCAGGCCGGCACGAAAAGTCTGCTCGGTCTCGCGCGGCGGCGCTCGCTGCCGGCCTGGCACACCGATCCCTTCCGTGAGATGACGGCACCCGACGCGGCCCCAGCCGCGAGCGGCCGCGAAGTGGTGCTGTTCGTGGATACGTTCAACCGCTATTTCGAACCTGATAACGCCCGCGCGGCGCTGGCGGTGCTCAAAGCGGCCGGCTACGTGGTTAATTTGCCCCGCCCCGCGGACGGCGGGCGTCCCTTGTGCTGCGGGCGCACGTTCCTCGCGAGTGGACTGGTGGATGAAGCCCGCGCCGAAGCGCGCCGCATGATCCGGACGCTCGCGCCCTTCGTCGAGCGCGGCGTGCCAATCATCGGGCTCGAGCCTTCCTGCGCGCTTGGCCTGCGCGACGAGTTTCTGTCGCTGAATCCGGATACCACCGTTGCGGCACTCGCGGCCAAGACCTTTCTGTTCGAGGAATTCATTGCGCGCGAAGCGGAAGCGGGCCGCTTCAATGTGGCGCTGAAGCCTTTGCCGCAGAAGAAAGCGTTGCTGCATGGGCACTGCCATCAGAAGGCCTTCGACGTCATGCCCGATGTGGAGCGGGTGCTGCAGCTCGTGCCCGGGCTCGAAGTCGAGACCATCGAGTCGAGCTGCTGCGGCATGGCGGGGAGTTTTGGCTACGAGGCGGAGCACTACGACGTCTCGATGAAAATGGCGGAGGCTTCGCTACTGCCGCGCGTACGAAAGGCGGGCTTGGAGGAATTCATCGTCGCCGACGGTACGAGCTGCCGCCACCAGATCTACGATGGCAGCGGCCGGCTGGCGACGCACGCCGCTTGCGTTCTGCAGCAGGCGCTCGGCGAGCGCGCCGAGCGCAGTGATGGATGATGGTGATGTTTGATGGTGATGAAAAATAGTGATGAGAAATGGTGATGGGACGTTACGCCGTGCAACTTATCACCAGTTTTCATCACCAGCACTCATCACCAATATTCATCGCCTCTTGCTCATCCATGGGCGACCGCTTATCGGTCGCTTATGGATGAGCGCGCAGGGATGACGCGCCCTCAGTTCGCGCCGGAAGCCATGCCGCAGCTTGCGGTGGCGACCATCGTGATCGCGCAGTTTTTGGGCACCTCGTTGTGGTTCAGCGCGAATGCCGCCGCCGACGACCTCCGGCAAGCATGGGGACTGGCCGCGGCGGATATGGGCACGCTCACCAACGCCGTTCAGCTCGGCTTTATTTCTGGCACGCTGCTGTTCGCGATCTCCGGGCTCGCGGACCGTTTTCCAGCGAGCCGAATATTTGCTGTCTGCGCCGTTGGCGGGGCGGCGGCCAATGCCGGATTCGCATTGCTGGCAACAGGGCTCACCGACGCATGGGCCTGGCGATTTGTGACCGGCGTGGCTCTGGCGGGGATCTATCCGTTGGGGATGAAGCTTGTGGTGAGCTGGGCGCCCGAGCGCGCGGGGGAAGTACTCGGCTGGCTCGTCGGGATGCTGACGTTCGGAACCGCGCTGCCGCACGCGGTGCGCGCCGCGGGCAGGGCCTGGCCGTGGAGCTACGTGGTGCTCGCCTCATCGGTACTGGCGCTCGCCGCCGCGGTCATGTTGCTGCGGCTCGGTGACGGCCCCCATCTCGTAACCGGACCCAGGCCGCGGCAGTGGGGCGGCCTGCGCCGGGCGTTCGAGGTGCCAGCCTTTCGCGCCGCCGCTTTTGGCTACTTCGGCCATATGTGGGAGCTCTATGCGTTCTGGACGCTGGTGCCGTTCCTGATTGCCGGGGTGCTGGCGCGTGAGGCGGCCGCGGGGCCCAGGTTGTGGCAGGTATCGGCCTGGTCGTTCGCCGTGATCGGCGCCGGCGGCCTTGGTTGCATACTGGGCGGGCGGCTGAGCCGTGGTTTCGGCAGCGCCCGCGTCGCCGCCATCGCCCTCGCCAGTTCAGGCGCAATGTGCCTGCTCTTTCCGCTGGTGCAAGCAGCTCCGGTGGCGCTGCTCCTTGCAGCACTGCTATTCTGGGGCGTCATGGTTGTGGCCGACTCGCCCCAGTTTTCTGCGCTGTCGGCGCGCGCCTGCCCGCCGGACTTGGTCGGCAGCGCGTTGGCGATCCAGAACAGCATCGGCTTCTTCATCACCGTGGTCGCGATCACCGTCGCCTCATCGGCGTGGGACACGCTCGGTGCAAAGATCGGGTGGTTGCTGTTGCCCGGACCGGTGCTTGGGCTCATCGGCATCGCCCCGCTGGTGAGCAAGCGATGAGCCCCGCCAGCCGCCCATTGCAGCCGGACGGGGTGTCGCTCATCCTGAAGGCACTCGAGTTCGCTGCGCAAAAGCATCGCGATCAGCGCCGCAAGGACAAGGAGGCGTCGCCCTACATCAACCATCCCATCCAGCTTGCGAACGTGCTCTGGCACGAGGGCGGCGTCG
>Ga0224512_10000031_pt1 | contig 167400 bp, 153 predicted proteins | sample SF_May12_sed_USG_4_FD_169103 | JGI IMG/M metagenome (GOLD analysis project Ga0224512, IMG submission 169103) | Sediment microbial communities from San Francisco Bay, California, United States - SF_May12_sed_USGS_13 | ecosystem: Environmental > Aquatic > Marine > Sediment | place: USA...
GGTCCGTGGGATAGAGCGCGCTGCCGTGTTTCTTGGCCAGATAGAGATTGATCGCCAGCGACTCGTAGAGGACGAACCCGTCGTCATCGATCACCGGCAAGCGGCCGTTGGGATTGAGCGCGAAGAATTCCGGCGTCCGGGTTTCCGGCGAGCGCGGCCGCCAGTCTTTGTGCTCGTAGCGAATTCCCAGTTCACCCCCCATCCACAATACGCGCAGAGCACGGGATGTGGCGGCGCCGTAAATGCAAAGCATGTTTTGTCCTTTCGGGTTGGGTCGCGGCGGTAGTCTACGTGAAGTCGAGCGCGCCGGCGAAGCCTCACCGCGGAGGACGCAAAGGACACTAAGGGCACAAAGGGTTACAAACATTGATTGGAAGGCATGGCGAACATCGTGGCCGGACCGCCGACATCCCTGTCTGCCACCTTTGGCGTCAAATTCGCGCCCTTGGAGTTTGTACCAATTATTGTGCCCTGGTTTCCTCCGCGACCTTGGCGGTGAAGCTTTTATCCTTTTTGGCGTCCTCTGCGTCCTTAGGGCTAAAGCTTTTACGGCTTTAGCGCCCTGTATAGAAACGGCAGGCTCACGTCCATCCGGTAATCGACATCCGAGTGGTTGTCGTCGAATTCCTCGTAGGTGTGACGGATGCCGACCGCCGCGAGGCGCTTCGAGAGGATGCGCGCGCCGTAATGAATGTGGTACTGGTCGCGCCAGCCGCAGTCGATATAGATGCCCGAGAGCGACTTGAGGTTTTTGCGGTATTTCGCAACGAGATTGATCGGGTCGTGCTCGCGCCACTTACGCCAGCGGCGCTCGATCACTTCGCCCGATTCGAGGTTGAACGGCACGTGAAAGCCGAGCGGCGCTTGTGGGTCCGGATCGTAGGTCGCCGCCATGCAGAGGTTCATGATGCAGTGGCCTTCCGCGGTTGTAAGTTTCTCCTTCTTCCACACGTGCGCGAGGAAGCGCTTGATGCGCCCGTCGTCCAGCCCCTCCGCGAGGCCCTGTCGGCTTGACTCGCGGCGCACGTTGAATGCGCCGGCCTTTCGCCCCGGCACGCGATGCTTGGCAAGCTCGTTGAGCGTATTCGGCCAGTCGGCCCAATAGACAAAGTCGAAATAGGCGTCGCCGGAATGGCTCGCGACCGCGCCCCAGTGTTTCGCGTACTTCATGCCGTGCAGGATCGCGCCGTAGCCGCCGGATGATTTTCCGAAGCAGCCGCGGTGCTCGCGGTCCGCGAGCGTCCGGAACTCGCGATCGACAAGGGGAATGATCTCGCGCGTGAGATAGTCGGCGTAGTTGCCGATCGCCGGCGAGTTTACGTACTGGTTGCCGCCAAGCGCCGTGAAGCAGTCCGGAAAGACGAAGAGCGCCGGCCCCATCTTCTGCTCGTGGATAAGCCGCGCCGCGCGCTCTGGAACGTTGTCGCCGAATGGCTTCCAGTTCGTGTGCGCAATACCGGAGCCGGTGAAGCCGACGAGGTCGTAGAGCACCGGAAAGCGGCGCCTGCCCGCGTAGACATATTGGGGCGGCAGCCATACCCCAAGCTTGCGCACGTGCGGATCGCCGAGCGGGTTGTCCTTGAGAATCTTCGAGGTGTGCTCCAGCACCACGAGCGTGCCGGCAGGGCCTTGGGGGCGTTTGAGGGCCATATGACGAGCGATGGGTGATGGCTGATAGGTGATGGGTGGTGAGTCTACCGCGAGGGAAGGTTAGGCGGATCTTATCTGCCAAAAAGCTTCACCGCGGAGGGCGCAAAAGCCGCGAACGAACACAACCGGTCTTTGGGTGGGCGTTCGGATTCGGGGCATAACAATGGAGTCGTATGCTGCGTTGTTTGCCGTCGCTCTGATATGCTCGCGCCAGCGTAGTGCTAACGGTTTAGAAGCGTTGAAATGAAAAAACTTATACTTTTATTGCTTTTGATCGTCTTCAGCGTATTTATGTTTACCCGTGAGCATGCCTTGGGTGACTTGAATCCCGGTGTGGGCAAAAGCATTGTTGATGTGCATGTTCATGTTGCCGGCCTTGGCTACGGGGACAGTGGTTGTTTTATCAACGAGCAGATGCGCAACAACGTTCGGTTCCCGTTCTTCTTGTGGGCGATGGGCGTAACTGAGGAGGAACTGGCTCAGCACGGTGATCGTGTTCTGCTTCAAAAACTAAGCCATAACATCGCTCAATCCGAGACGGTGAAAAAATCAGTAGTGCTCGCAATGGATGGCTACGTTGACAACACTGGTGAGTTGAACCCTGACAAGACACAGATCTATGTACCAAATGATTTTGTCGCCAGGGAAACCGCAAAGTATGAAAACTTGCTCTTTGGTGCCAGCGTAAACCCCAATCGAAAAGATGCTATACAGCGTCTGCAGAGCGCAAAGGGGAAAGGCGCGGTGCTGGTAAAGTGGATCCCGTCAATCATGAATATCGATCCTGCCCGACAGGATTACATTCCGTTCTACAAAATGATGGCCAAACTGGACATCCCGCTGTTAACCCATACCGGGATGGAAAAATCGTTTGCCAATGCCCGTGATGAACTCGCTGACCCCATGCGCTTGAAGTTGCCCCTGGAACAGGGAGTGACCGTCATCGCCGCACATATTTCCACCACCGGAGAAAGCGAGGGCGAGGACAATTTTGCTCGTATCTTGCCGATGATCAGACAGTATCCGAATCTCTATGTCGATATTTCCAGCCTGACGCAGATTAACAAGCTGAATTACCTGGCCCGGGCTCTACAGGAAGACGGAGTAAGTAAAAAAATGATCTATGGGAGTGACTGGCCATTGGCGTTTTTTCCCCTGATCTCACCCTGGTACCATATCAATCACATAAGCTTTAAGGACGCTTATCACGTTGGTGGAATCGAAAACCAATGGGATCGGGACGTAGCGCTGAAAACTGCTCTTGGTGTACCGAAGGAAGTGTTTCTGGGGACGGGAGTGTTGTTGGGAATTAATTAGCGAAAAAGGGTCAGGCTCGACTTATGGTGAATGGAAAAATCCGCGCAACGCGCGCGCCTTCAGTTCCTATTTCCCTTTTCCTATTTCCAGAATCATCGGCGTTTATCTGCGGCTAATATTTTTTCGATTTTTGAGATACATTCTAGTCACGGGTCTCCAGGCTACAACACGACCTTCTGTCGCTGCCCCGTCTCGGACGCGCGCACGATGGCGTCCAGCATCCTGTGGCGGCGCACCGCCGAATCGAAGTCGGGCTCGACGTGCACGCCGGTGCGGATGGCCTCGGCGAACTTGACCCACATCTGGCCGACGTCGTAGGCGCGGCCCACGTTCCGGACCGCCTCCGGCACCCATTTGAGCCGCTCCGGCACCGGCAGTTCCTGCAGCGCCTGGTCGTCCTCGTGGCCGCCCATGATCCTGCGGTTCGCCTCCTGACCGGCTTCCCCGCCCCCGATCATCGCCAGCGTACCATCCTTGCCGTAGACCTCCAGCCGGTGGCCGCTGCCGTGGTAGGGATGGACGCCCACGTAAGCGCTGACGATCGCGCCGCCTTCGAGCCTGCCCTGAATCATGATGTTGTCGGGAGAGGTCACGTCCACGGTTTTCTTCGTGTCGGTCTCAAACCACTGCGGCACCTGTGTGCTAACCAGCGCCGACACTTCGGTAAGCTCCCCGACGACCATGCACAATGCATCGATAACGTGTCCGAACGTGATGGTCAGCGTGTTCGCACCCAGAGTAACGTCGCGCTGCCAAGTGCGATCCGAGGTGCGGGTCAACACGCCGCTGTTCATCAGTATCATGTTCACCGACAGCACCTGCCCGACGTAGCCGTTCTTGACCAGCTCGCGCAAGTAAAGATACGCGGGCGAAGCGCGCCGCTGCAGGCCGACCATCGTGTGCAATTTCATCTTGCGGGCAAGCGTTGCGAGCTCCTCGGCCTCCTTCGTGTTCGCGCCCAGGGGCCACTCGCAATAGACGTGCTTCCCCGCCTCGAGAGCGCTCTTTGCAAGCGCGTAGTGCGCCGGCACGCGCACGGCGACGAGGGCCGCCTCCACCTGCGGGTCCGCGCCCAGCGCGTTGACGTCGCTGTACGCGCGCTTCACGCCGTACTTCTCGGCCGCCGCCTGCGCCGTGTCCGCGTGAGCCGTGCAGACGGCGTTGAGCTGCGCCTCCGGCAGCGCCTGGAGGGCCGGGACGTGCGCCCCCGGTCCCCAGCGGCCGCCGGCGCCGATCAGGCCCACGCGCAAAGGATTAGTAGTGGCCATCATTCTTTTCCTTCTTTAATTGGTGATGAGAACTGGTGATGGAGATAATGGTGATGTGTACTGGTGGTGGGAAACCCTAAGAATATCATCGAGAGGGTGTAAGAGCGTCAGGGCGGGAGATGGAAACCCCCGCCGATCTCACGATCTTACGAAACCCTTCCGCCTTCTAACTTCTGCCTCCTGCCTCCTGCCTCCTGCCTTCTTACATCACGAATTTTCATCACCATTAATCATCATCACCACCGGAGGTGGCATTGGACGGCTTTTGGCGCGATACTTCGACGGAAAGCATGATCTGTCCCCGACTCGCCCCTCCGGAGATGCCGAAGCTAGCAGCCACTATGCACAGAGCAGGCAACAACCTGGACGCCGCCGAAAGGCGCATGTGGTCTGCGAGCGTCCTGGGCAAATACTGGGCGCTGCAGTTGCCGGAGGCCGCTCTGGTCGTCGTGATCCTGCTATTGTTGCAGGCGTGGCTAGGTTTCCCAACGTGGCTCACCTGGAGCCTGGTGGGATTGTGGGTGACAAAGGACGCGGCGTTTTACCCGTTCGTGTGGCGTTCCTACGATCCCGGCTACCCGGCAACACTGCACTCCCTTGATGGCGAACACGGCGTGGCGACCGAGCGGCTCGACCGCTCGGGTTACGTACGGGTGCGCGGCGAGCTATGGCGCGCCGAGCTCGATCGCGGCGCCCGGCCGGTCGACAAGGACGAACCGGTGCAGGTCCAGGCGACGCGCGGCCTTACGGTGATCGTCGCAGCGGTGGCTGACGTGCGAGAGTCCTGAAGCTGAACCGCCAAGACGCCGAGACGAGCGGAATCGAACTTGAACCGCCAAGACGCCAAGGCCGCCAAGAAAGAGAAAAGCTTTACCGCCGAGGACGCAGAGGGCGCGAAGGAAAATAAAAGCCTTACCGCTAAGGGCGCCAAGGACACGAAGCAATGATAATCAACAAGCCAAACCCCAAGGCGCGGAGGTAACGCGAAGAGTGGCATCCAGGAAACGCCTTCCGTCCGCCTTCTTCCTTCCGCCTTGCCGGTTACGGGTCACGGGTCGCCGGTCGCCGGTCACAGCTTCTAGGGCTTCATTTCGATGAATTCGAGCTGCACGCCGTCCGGCCCCTCGAAGAAGCACACTCGCCGGCCGCCTGAAACAACGGTTTCCTCGAGGATGTTGATGCCCTGCGCCTTCAGCTTTTCCACGAGGGCGTCGAGCTCATCGGTATCAATGGCGAGATGCTCCATGCCATACCTCTGTTCGCGCGTCTGGCTCTCAAGAAATTTCGTGACATTGAGCGACAGCCCGTGCAGATCCAGGCGATAGCCCCCGTTCGGAGACTGGCTCACGATCTTCGCGCCGAGCGTGTCGACGTAGAATTTTGCCGTCTTCTCGGGATCCGGAGTCTTCAGATGCAGGTGATTGAGCTTCAACGTCATGAAACACCTCCTCCCGGGTGGGAAAAGTGACGAGACAAGGCTGACGAGTTTACCGCAAACCGAGCCGACTAAAGCCTCGCCGCCAGAGAACAAAATGGTGATGAATGATGGTGATGATTAATGGTGATGAAAAAGAGTGATGTACCAGACGCTTTTCGTTACCAGTACCTATAACCAGTTCCCATCACTGGGGTCGTGACCGGTCACCGGTCACCGAGTTTTCCTCGGTGATTTTTCCACAAGCTGATGCCAAGCCAGATGAGCCCTGCACCAAACAGCACCGATCCGATCCGGACGACGATCATTGGAAGCAAGCCACTAAGACCCATGCCAAACACAATGGTGCCAACAATAGTCAGCAGCGACGCGCCTTTTGCCACTGTGTTCGTACGATAGAGCTGCCATCCAAACAGGACAAATCCCGCAAGGAACAGGATGCGTCAAGTAGGCGGCAGCGAGCGCGACACCGCCAATAATGCCCAAGATGCCGGCCCATCGCATCAGGCCTTCGATCGTCACTGTTGTCTGCGGCGGTAATCCGCTACTCATCTTTTCCTCCTTTTGAGTCGGTTAGGCTCTCTGAGACGGTGCTCAGACGAAAGACCCCACCGAGCCGGAAGTCTACCGGCTTTCCCGTGAGACTCGCCCATGCGCGAAGTCCAAGACAGGAAGCAATCAGGAGCCCAAGGATGATGAGCGGCGTGATCAATGGCTGGTCATCTTCTGTAACGTAGTGATTCTATCAATAGGTTCCAGTCGTTTTTCCAGTACACTCGCTGTTCTGCACTCACTCACCGGCAAGGATCCATCATGGCCCTCTCCATGTACCAGGCAAGCGCGCCGCGCTTCGTTCATATTCTCACGAATCTTTCCGCGATGCTGGACAAGGCGCAGGCCCATGCGGAAGCAAAGAATATAGACCCTGCCGCGCTGACTACTTTCCGGCTCTTTCCGGACATGTTCCCGCTGTCCCGCCAGGTCCAGGTTGTGTGCGATGTGTCGAAAGGCGCGGTCGCGCGCCTGGCCGGGATCGAGGCCCCGAAACACGAAGATACCGAGCAAACGTTCCCCGAGCTGAAGGCGCGCATCGCCAAAACGATCGATTTCATCAATACCATTAAGCCTGGGCAGATTGACGGCTCCGAGGACAAGGACCTGACAGTGAAGCTCGGCAAGCAGGAATACAAGTTCAAGGGGATGCAGTACCTGCTCAACTACGCGTACCCGAACTTCTACTTCCACTCCGCCACCGTCTACAACATGCTGCGGCACAACGGTGTTGAGGTTGGCAAGAAGGACTTCGTCGGCGACTTTTGATCCGGTCGCGCGTTGAGCGGCTCGCGAAAAAGCTTCACCGCAAAGGGCGCCAGGAGAAGCAAGGACAATAATTGAACCGCCATGACGCCAAGACCGCCAAGCATCTTTAACAAGAACCAAAAAGCGCCGTAGCTCTGGTCACGGGTCACAGGTCACTGGGTTTCAGGTCCGGTCACTGCTCACTGGGTTATTGCCTTCTGGCTTCATCCTTCAGGCGAAGCCGCCCCATCACCCCTTACCCATTACCCATCGCCGGCCGATCCTAAAGCAGCGGCAGCGGCGGTTTCTGCCCGTCGGGCAGCGGGGTGCGGTCCACGTTCAGCGTCATCGACACCAGGACGTAGTACCCGTTCACCGCGATGAGATCCATGACGCCGCGCTCGCCAAACCTGTCCAGCGCGGCCTTGTAGGTAGCATCGCTCACGCCCTGCGTGTTGTGGAGCTCGCGGGAGAAGTCGTAGACGATCGCCTCGTCCTCCGACATCTTCGCCGGCCGGCGGCCCTGCGCGATGTCCTCACCGATCGCCGGATCGAGCCCGGCCTCCAGGGCAAGACGGTGATGAGCGAACCACTCGTACTGACACGTCCAGCGGCGTGCCGTCACGATGATCGCAAGTTCGTTTAACTTGGGTGGCAGGGAGCTGCGAAAGCGGATCTCCGCGCCCAGGCTCTGGATGATGTTGCCGACGCCCGGACTGCGCAGGAAGACGTTGAACGGCCCGCCGAGCGGGCCCGGCTTGGCGGCGGAGGAATTTTTCACGGCGCTGCGCGGGCCCGAACGGATCGCGTCGGCGAGCGTGCGCTGCTCCGGGGTCAGGTTCTCAGGAGGGATCTGCTTGAACCGTTGGGGGGCTGCATTGCTCATGAATTCTTCCTTGTTCGTTGGGGTGCATCGGCGGAAACTGGAACGTAACCGGATCCGCCCGCGTTCGCAAGGGTGATGAACGCCGTAAAGCTTCACCGCCAAGACGCCGAGCACGCCAAGTAAGGAAAGCTCCACCACCGAGGACGCAGGGGGCGCGAAGGACCCCATTTATTCGCTCCTCGGTTGCTTGAGCGGAAAGGCTGGTCGGCAGCGATTGGGGGTCGCTAGCCCTGCACGCCTAAGTTGATCAGTCATGCGGCAATCTGGAGGTGCTCGTAAAGTCCTGTTTATTTGCAGTTTCGCTCGCGTAGCCTCGGGAAGTTTGTCGGTGTTGTCCCGATAGCCGGAGATCTCAGTGCTTTGCGGTACACTTCTGAACAATCACGGAATGCAGGCATTAGACTGCATGCGTTTGACATTGGTTGGCGTCAACCGCTGTATACGTGGCTACGAATGGCCATCCAAGAAGAAGCCGATCTTTTGAATTGCTGGGAGCGCGGAGTATGCCCTTATTGCGCAAAGGCGTTTCCAGCAGACAAGCGGGTCGGATCGGGTGAGAAGAGAAAGGGTGGATTTTGCAGTCTAGAGTGCTATGCAAGACACTACGCGCTTGAAATTCGGGAGCGTCTCAGAAGATTTCTTGGGAATGGTGGACCATACTAAAGTGGGTGTGCCCCGGCAGGCTGTAATCGAAGAGTTGGCGGGTGACCCCGAGGGTACGGGACACACGACGGGGATATTGCCTTCTCAGGAACTCGAACGTGCCGTCAAAGTGACGAAGGAAATCGTCGGTTTCGATACGGAAAGTTCTACCGTAGAGGAGATCTGCGATGATCAGTTTCAACCAGCAAGTCTTGACCTGCGGCTTGGCTCAGTGGCATACCGGGTGCGCGCCAGTTTCTTGCCGGGCAAGAACGTTAAGGTGGAACAAAAACTGGCTGACCTGACGATGCACAAAATGGACATCAGCAAGGGTGGGGTTTTGGAACGCGGTGGGGTGTATATTGTTCCGCTTCTCGAGCAACTGAATCTTCGTCACCGAACTTCAGCGATGGGTAATCCCAAGAGTTCGACAGGACGCATTGATATATTCACTAGGCTGATTACCGATAACGGTACAGAGTTCGACCGTATTCGAGAAGGATATAAGGGGCCACTCTATGCGGAGGTCTCTCCTCGAACCTTTACTGTGTTAGTGCGCAAAGGGTCAAGACTTAGCCAGATACGAATACGGCGCGGTAATCCACCAAGCACCGACGAAGCAATGCGGCGGTTACAACACGAACATAACGTCGTGGATTCCGCAATCAGCGACGATGACATCCGTAATGGCGTACCGATAACGGTTGACGTTCGTGGTGACCGGTCCGGAGGAGTAATTGGTTACAAGGCGAAAAATCATGCGGGGTTGATTGACGTCGACAAGGTCCGCCAATACGACATCTCAGACTATTGGGAGCCGGTCTACACACCTCGCAAAGGCGGTCTGATACTCGATCCCGCGGATTTCTACATCTTGGCGTCGCGAGAGCCCGTGAAGATCCCTCCAACATATGCCGCGGAGATGATTGCCTACGACACACTTGTTGGTGAATTTCGCGTGCATTACGCGGGCTTTTTTGATCCAGGATTTGGCCACCCTGACGCCGGAAGCGAAGGCGCGCACGCTGTACTTGAGGTGCGATCTTACGAGGTTCCTTTCATCATCGAGGATGGCCAGATTGTTGGCCGCTTAACCTACGAACGACTGACTGCGAAACCAACACGGCTTTACGGGCGCAACGTAAATTCCTCGTATCAAAGCCAAGGAATAGCTCTTAGCAAGCATTTCAAACAGCCGCAGTCGTAATCCGTAAGGATTGGTTTCTGAGCAGTGCTTCAACTCCTGGATACCATACGCCTAGAGCAATTCGTGAAAGGGGCCAGGCTCGAATTACGAAAACTTGAGCCTGGCCCCTTTAATTCCAGCCATGGCCCTGAAAGCAACGATCTGCAAAGCCAGTCTGCAAATCGCGGACATCGACCGCAACTACTACGCCGAACACGCGTTGACAGTGGCGCGCCATCCCTCCGAGACCGACGAGCGCATGATGGTGCGGCTGCTCGCATTCGCGCTAAACGCGCACGAGCATCTTGCGTTCGGCAAAGGTCTGTCCGACACGGACGAGCCCGACCTCTGGCAAAAGGACCTGACCGGCGCGATCGAGCACTGGATCGAGGTCGGACAGCCGGACGACAAGCGCTTGCTGCGCGCCGCTGGCCGCGCAACCCGGGTTACGGTTTATGCCTACGGCCACCGGGCGGAACTGTGGTGGAGGCCGCTCGCCGACAAGCTCGAGCGGGCGAAAAACCTGGTGGTGTGGCGCATCCCGGCATCAGTCGTTCAGGCCCTGGAGCAGCTCGCAGGGCGCAGCATGCAGCTGCAATGCACGGTTCAGGAAGGGCAGATGTATTTCAGCAATACGGCGGAAACGGTGCAGATCGAGCTGAGCGCTTTGAAGCGATCGACTCATTGATAAAGGAAATTGGTGATGAATGATGGTGATGATTAATGGTGATGGAAAAGGGTGATGTACCACACGCTTCTCATCACTAGTACCCATCACCAGTACTCATCACCAGTTCCCATCACCGGGGCGGTCACGGGTCACTTCCATTCGCCATTCGCCATTCGCCATGCCCGTCTGCCTTCCGCCTTCCGCCTTCCGCCTTGAGGCGTCGCCTTCCCGTCACCGAAATCGGGCGGCGACAATCCACGGCTCGAGCCTCTTCCCGAACGCCACCAGCACATCGATCGCAAACTCTCGGTTTGCCACCCCCGCCCCTGGGCTCGCGCTGGGCGCAGATGCGATCACCTTCTGAAATTCGAGCGGCACGTTGACCCGAGTATTCCCGACCTGGACATACCCCATCCAGCCCGTTTCTTTGCCGCGGTTGTTGTAGTAAGCGCGCACTTTCCCGCGCACGATGGCATAGCGGGTCCGGTCCGGGTACTTCGCGCGCAGCGCCTCCGCACTCGGGCCCGCGTCGACCACGAAGAGTCGGCTGTTCTTCTCTTGCTCCTGTTTGAGGAATTCGGCCGCGCGGCGCGCCGGGGTTCCTCTTCCAGTCTTGCCGCTTTGCACTGCCTTTGCCGCTTCTTTCTCCGCCCGATCGCGCGCGCGCTCCAGCGCCTTGCGGAAGGCCGGGCCGTCCAGTTCCAGCACCAGCAGCGCGTCCTTCGGAAGCTGCCGCTCATAGCGCCGGCCCGCGCGCCGCGCCGCGGGGGGCGCCGACACATCGAATCCCAACGACGCGAGCTTTGCCGTGTCCATCCATTCCGGTGCGCCGCGGTCGTACGCGTAGGACACCGCGAGGGGGTCGGCCGCCAGCACGCGCCAGCGCAGGCGCAGCCCCATCCCGCCGTCATCCCGGTCGAACCGGTAATGGTTTGGCTGCTGCAGCTCGCGTTGAGTCATCGTCAGTCTGCTCTCCGGCTCGCCGCTGCGGTTCCAGGCGACCCCGCCCAGCGCGATGGCGTTGGTGAGCGCGATCAGCGTGAGGCCGGCGGTGAGCGTGCGCCCGCGAGACCAGGTGACCGTCATCGCAACACCCCTCCGAACAGGCCCTTCGCCCGCAGCCGGCGCATGATCACCAGAAGCAGCACGGCGGTAAGGCCGAGCACCAGGAAGAACTGATATTTGGGCATGACCTCCCACCACCAATCGAAGAACTTCGTGTAGAGGAAGATCACGAAGAAGCTCGCCCCTGTGTTGACGACCTCGCTCCAGTGCCGGCGCGCGCCGAGCCAGATCGCACCCGCGCTCAGAACGAAGCCCAGCACCTGGTAGATGCCCTCGACCAGGTCTTCATCGAGATCGAGGTAGCTGATCCGGCCCCAATTGGCGAGCACCAACATCGGCAGGAAAATCGTGAGCAGCGCGAAAATGCGATAGATCGGGCCGAAGCCGGTGAAGCGGCCGTGCGGGATGACGTGCGGGACCAGGAACAGTACAACCGCCGCGGGAAAGAAGTTCTCGGGGCGCTCGCCAAAGTGGAGCCAGTACATGCCGCTGAAGGTGCCGGTCCGCGCTGAGATCCAGGCGATGATGCAGAGGATGCCGGCCGCCAGCAGGAGCCTCAAGTCGCAGGTGTAGGCAAGCAGGAGCGCGAGCGCGGCCCACGGGATCAGCGCCTTGTCCGACGGCGTGATGTTGAAGATCTGGCCGAGCAACGCGATGTTGATCACGAAGCAGGCGAACGCGACCATCGCCGCCAGCTTGGTGAAATAGCCCGAGGCGTCGCGGCCCTGGATCCACATCGTCGCGCCGAAGCCGCCCAAGGCCGCCCCAATCAGCACCACGACCTGGACCTCGGTCGGGAATCGGCCCCAGAACTGGCGGAACAGGAAGAACACGCTCGCGGCAAGGGCCAGCGCGCCGAGGAAGGATGCCATGCGCATGCCGAGCGAGAGCTGCTTCGCGCGCGAGTCGCGGTCTATGTCGTAGTCCTGCGCGAACTGCCCGAGCAGCCCCCGGTGGTGGGTGACGATTGCCTCGCGCTGCGCCGGCGCGAGGGCGAGTACGCCCTCCTTCTCCAGGCGCGCGAGCTCTTCCGCGAAGACGTGGATCTCATCGGCGCGCTGCTGGGCGGAAGAGCGGGACGGTTCTGACATGCCTTGATTGTGCGCGAATCTGGCCTTAGGGAACAGACCACTAACGGCTGCGTCCCGCTGGCCAAAGCCTCACCGCCCCGGAAGAAAGTGGTGATGATTGACGGTGATGAGAGATGGTGATGAAAGAGGGTGATAAGAAAGGCGCGTTACTCTCCTCATCACCAGGTCATCAACTGCTACCGATTGAGGGCGGGCCCATTACAAAGCCTTACACTTTGTAACGTGCGGCAGGGCCTCTGGCGCGTTCTAATAGCCAGGAGGACACTGCCATGAAAACTTTATTCACGTCGATGTTCACCGCGTTGCTTGCCCTGGCTCTGACGGGCCCGGCGGCGTTCGCCCAGGATCGTCCTGCATTCACGCAGTGGGAGCTCGACCAGATGCTGGCGCCCATCGCGCTCTATCCCGATGCCCTGCTGTCGCAGATCCTGATGGCCGCGACGTACCCGGTGGAGGTGGTGCAGGCCGCGCGCTGGTCGCGTTCGAACGCCCACGTGAAAGGAGAGGACGCCGTGCGGGCCGTCGAGCCGATGGACTGGGACCCCAGCGTCAAGTCGCTGGTGGCGTTCCCGCAGATCCTGCAGCGGATGGACGAACAGCTCGACTGGACACAACGGCTGGGCGAGGCATTGATCGTGCAGGAGCCGCAGGTGATGGAAACCATACAGGGCCTGCGGCGGCGGGCGGCGGCCGCCGGCAATCTCGGCCCGAGCGAAGAGATGCGAATCGTACGGGAAGGCGCGCACATCCTGATCGAGCCTGCCAGCCCGCAGGTGGTCTACGTTCCATATTACGACCCGGCCGTCGTCTACGGCCCGTGGTGGTGGCCAGCATACCAGCCGGTCTATTGGGCGCCGTGGGCAGGGTACTACGTGAGGACGGCGTACGCGCCGGCATTTATATGGGGTAGCGGAGTCGTTATCCGGACGGGATTCTTCTTCGGTCATTTCAACTGGCCGCACCGGCAGGTGATTGTCGTCCACCCGCAACCGGCCAGAGTGGTCGTGAAGCGCCAGGTGACGGTTATTCATCGGGCACCCGTGGCGCGGGACCGCAAACCCGTGCGCTGGCAACACGATCCCCGCCGTCGCCAGGGCGCTCCCTACCGGCACGCTGAAAAGCGCGATTCGAGGCTCGCACAACCCAAAACAACGGGCAATGCTCGGCGTCCGGACGGGATCGGTAACACGCTGCGCCTCCGGTCACGAAGCACACCGCGGGCTCCGACGCTCCGCACGGACGCTCGCCGTGCGGCTGCCGCTCGCAACAGACATGGCCGGCAAGCCCAAGGCGCCAGACCGGCACCTACTCCAGCTACGCGCAGTGCCGGTGATCGCCGAGATGGCGGACGGCCGGCCGCGACGGTGCGCAAAATTGCTCCTGTTGCGCGGCCGTCGGCGTCGCGCGGCAGCTCCGCGCTCCGCGTGGCGGATGGCCGACATCGCGCCAAGGTGCTGCAAGGGGACGTCGCAGCGCGTCGTTCCGCTAGCGCTGAGAAGAAACCTGTGACCGGTCGCCAGGGCGGGCTTAGGGGACAGACCACTAACCACACCAAGAGAACCAACAATAAATTGAACCGCCGAGACGCCGAGAGAAGCAGAATCGAACTTGAACCGCCAAGACGCCAAGGGCGCCAAGAAAAAAAGCTCCACCGCCGAGGGCGCAGAGGGCGCGAAGGAAAATAAAAGCCTTACCGCTAAGGGCGCCAAGGCCGCCAAGGAAAACAAGAGTGTTAAAGCACAGACACGAAGGACACAAAGGAAACATACTCAAGAATCCATGGGCGCGGAGGCAACGCGAAGAGTGGCATACAGGAAACGCCTTCCTTCGACCTTCCTCCTTCCGCGTAGGCGCTGCTCCTTCGGTGTATCGTAGAGGCGTCGAAGGGCCCGTCATACACTGGAGGACTCATGCCCCGCATCGCGCCGTTGCCGCTCACGTCGGAACCTGAAGTTCTGGAGGCGCTGGACAATTTCAAGAGGTCGCTCGGGTTCGTCCCGAATGCCGCGCTCATCATGCAGCACAAGCCCAAGCTTGCGCGCGGGTTTGCCCTGCTGTCCTGGTCCCTCTGGGGCCCGGACAGCGAGGTTGACGTCGGCTTCAAGCGGCTGTTGAGCCACGTCTCGAGCACCGTCCACGGGTGCCGCTACTGAATGGCGCACAGCGCCGGGGCGTCGCTCCGGCTCGGCATCCCGGAGGAGAAGTTCGAGGCGGTGTGGGAATACCGTACGAGCCCGCTGTTCACCGAGGCGGAGCGCGTCGCGATCGAGTTCACCGTCGCGGCCTCCTCCCAGCCCAACGACGTGACCGACGCGCTGTTCGCTCGCATGAAGCACTACTGGTCGGAGGGCCAGATCGTCGAGATCACCGGCGTCATCGCGCTGTTCGGCTTTCTCAACCGCTGGAACGACACGATGGCAACACCGCTCGAAGAAGAACCGGCCCGCATTGGTGAGAAGCACCTCGCGAAGCGGGGATGGAGCGTCGGGAAACACAAGGGCGAAAGATGATTTCAGAATTCAGGACACTCGGAGTGCGAACCCCTTCACAGCGAGCTACGGTGTTGGTGCCAATGCGTGCAACGATGCTGCTGAGTATCCGCGCATGCCTTGCGACGGCGTTGCTTGTGATGATGGCCGTCTTGGGTCAGTCGGTTCACGCCGCAGGCGGAGGTCAGACGAGGTTTCAGTACATTTCGGCGCAGTACATCGCGGCATTGGGTAACCCCGGTGCGAACTCCGGGAGCGGCGCGCAAACGTGGGGTTTGTGGCCTCTGGACCCGGGCCCTCGGGGAGTTACGCTAAGCGACTTTGAGCAGTTGAAGAAAGCAGGCGGCGTCGCCCCAGAACGCTGGAAATTCGACGGCAAGGACTGGTGGCTGGAGGAACACGGCTTGATCATGGAGCAGCCTGAGTTTCCGCTGCCTCCTGGCAAATACCTGGTCACGGGTGCCCGCGAGGTGACGACTGTGCTGACCATTCATCCCGCTGACAAGAAAGGAGACAGGCGCTGGGAGCTCGACGACCACGCGACCCTCCACGACGTGACGCACTTGGCCTGCCGCTCCGCGCGCTATACACCGGCGACTGGTAATGGTTCGTGTTCTCCGGCAAACGTGCAAAAGACTGCGTTTCCGGTCGATCCAGGGGGGGCGATGCCTCCAGTCGAGGGCTGCAAGAAGCAAGACTATACGGTTCTCATCGTGATCGGTGTGGCCGTGGAAGACGAACGCCGGTGACGGTTAATGGGGCAACGTTAATGGGGATTAATGGGGACTGGGGATTAATGGGGACAGACCCATTAAATTGAAACATTCCGAGATGATACGACTCACGCAGGGCGACGCGCCTTTGCTTAGAGCCCCGGTTTTATCCTCAAAAACGTCGCGCTAAGCGCCTGGAGCGGCCTTCCGGTACGCAGATACGTTCTCCGATCAACGTCTTGCGTAGGTGCGACCCCACTATGCAACACTTCCGACTTTCGACTATCGACTTTCATCTCCAATCTGCCCGCGTCCGTGGACGAGCATCGCAGCCTCATCGCGCTTTTAATCGCGTCCGCTTTCATCGTGGCGGGCGGCATTCACTATCAGACCCCGATGCTGGCGGCGATCGCCGCGGAATTCGAGGCGGATGCCGCGGCAACGGGCTGGATACCCACGCTCTCTTTCGGCGGCATGCTGGTGGGCATCATGTTTTTCGTGCCGCTGGGGGATCGAATCGACAAGCGCCGGCTGGTGCTGTGCAAGATCGTCGTGCTTCTGCTCGCGCAGGCGATGATGGCGATAGCGCCGTCGATCGCGGTGCTCGCGGCCGGCAGCCTGGTGACGGGCATTTGCACGTCGCTCCTGCAGAGCTTCATCGCGATTACCGCGGAGACCGCGCACCCGGAGCATCGCGGGCGCGCGCTGGGCACGCAGCTGACGGCGATGTTCAGCGGCATCCTGTTCGCGCGCATTGTCGGCGGATTGATCGCCACGCACATCGGCTGGCGCTACAGCTACGCGCTGTCGGCGGGCATGCTGCTCATGCTCATCCCCGTATTGTGGGCGCGGCTGCCCAGCACGCGCCCCACCTCGCAGGCGTCGTATCGCGATTTGTTATGGTCGATCTACCGGCTCCTGCGCACGCATGGCGGCATACGGCGCGCCGCGGCGATACAGTTCATGTTCGGAATCTGCTACGGCGGATTCTGGGCGGTAGCCGCGCCCATGCTCGCGATGCTCCATCGAGCGGGGCCGACAGCGGCGGGCTTGATCGGCATCCCCGGCTCGGCGGGCATACTCGTCACCCGTCCGGCGGGGCGCTGGATGGACCGTGCCGGCCTCATGCCGGTGGTGCTGGCGGGCATTCTATCGATGCTGTCCGCCTGGATCGCCATGGGTTTCGGCGTGTGGTCCATTGCCGGGGTGGTCGTCGGAGCGATACTGCTCGACTGCGGCTTGCGCACGGCGATGGTGGCCAACCAGACGCTGGTCAATTCGGCGGTGCCGGATTCGCGCGCGCGCGCCAACACCCTGTTCGGATTGCACGTGTGGGGCGGCAACGCCGTGGGCGCGTTTTTGATGAGCTGGACGTTCGCGCATTACGGCTGGCTCGCCGTGTGCGGCGTTGCGATGACCGCGATTGTCATTGCGCTGCTGATACATCTCGGTGTTTTGCCGATTGGAAAGACGGCGGAATAATCCAGTGATGAAGTGACGAGTGACGAAAAAGCTTCACCGCCAAGACGCAGAGAACGCAGAGAACAACCAATACGATTTTGCCGCAGATAAACGCAGATACACGCAGATGTACTAATACAAGAACCCGGAACCCCGTTCATTTAGCCGCCGATGGACGCCGATGAACGCCGATCAAACGTAAAGCTTCACCGCCAAGAACGCCAAGAGAAGCAAGGACAATAAATGAACCGCCGAGACGCGGAGAGAACCAGACCTTAGATTGAGCCGCCGAGGCGCCGAGCCCGCCGAGGAAAACAAGAGCGTTAAAGCACAGACACTAAGGACACAAAGGACGCCAGTAGTGTCCGGTTAACTTTCGAACAAATTCAATTGACTGGATGAATTTAGCGAAATTGAGTTCAGTGGTTGAAGCCTAAGCAGTTGATCCAGTGGGGTTGTCTCGAACATGGTCAGACTCAGGATCTGTAGAGTTTCATAGAGAGAGGCATCCAGGCCCAAGCGTTTCTTCACGATGGCGGCAAGCACGTAGACACTCACGGCGATCCACACTTGGGTCTTGACTGCGTTCTCGGAAGTACCGAAGAAGGATTTGATTCGCAAATGTTGCTTGATCCACTTGAAGAACAGTTCCACCTGCCAGCGGCAGCGATAAAGCTCGGTGATCGCGTCCAGTCCGGGTCGGACCAAGCCAACTTCCTGACTCAATACGGCAAAGGGCTTTTTTGGGCGCACTTTTGAGGTTTAGACGGCCAGTTCTGGCGGCAAAACCGCCGCTCTAACGCCGCGACGGACGCGGCTGAGGGATGAGGGACGAAATCCTACGAGCTGTAGTTCGAGGGGGTCTAACCCCATGTATTGCTGTCGGCCAAAACGCAGTCGTTTGAATGACGGCGGGCGTTGCCTACATCCCCCTTGGCGTTGTCGTCGCGTCCTTGGGTTTAAGGTTTTCGAGTAGATTTCCTCTGCGGCCTTCGCGGTAAAGCCTTTATTTTCCTTGGCGTCCTCCGCGTCTTGGCGGTAAAGCTTTACGTTTCATCGGCGTGCATCGGCGTTCATCGGCGGCAATAAATATAAAATTCCATCTGCGCTAATAAGCCAGCCGTACATGTAGTCCATCGTAGGCGGAGCGCGCCATGGCATCCGTGAGCTGCGCGCTGCGCAGGCCATCGATTCCCGACGGCATGAATTCGCGTCCCTCAAGTAACGCATCGCTGCATGCTGCAATGCACGCGGCGTGGGCATTGATGGCGGGAAATTCCGCGGTGCGCGACTCGCCGCTCCCATTCACGACTTCCAGCACGCCGCCTGCGCGGCTACGGGTCAGTCCTCGCCCGGTAATGCGTCCCTTGCTGCCGTAGATTACGAAATCGTTGTGTGGAAAGGGCGACTTCTCGTGGACGCTCAACTGTGCGAGAACGCCGCTGCTAAAGCGTAGCAGCGCTACATTGGTCTCCTCCATGACGCCGCGCGGCGTATCAAAGAACGCCGACACCATCTCGACTTCCGCCGCGATGAGGTAGCGCAGGATGTCGTAGACATGCACGCCGATGCTGTAAGTGGTGCCCAGCCCGGCGATTGCGGAATCGATGCGCCAAGTTCCTAGCCTTCCACCAGGCCGCGCTCCGGGACTGGCCTCCATCTGGACGAGACGAACCTCGCCAATCTCGCCGCTTTCTGTAATCCGTCTCGTCTCGATGAAGCCGGGCATGAAGCGGTTGTGGAAATTGATCCCTAGCCTGACGCCTGCCTTCTCGCACTCACGCAACGCGCGTTCGGCGTCTGCTGTGCTCGTCGTCATCGGCTTGTCGCAGAACACGTGCTTGCCGGCCCGCGCGGCGGCAATGATCTGCTCCGCATGCTGAGAATTGGGCGTATGGATCGCTACGACGGTCACGTCAGGATTGCGCAGCATGTCCTCGTAGCTCGTGTAGGCGTACCGGGCGCCGAATTTTTCCGCAAAGGCATTCGCGCGCATTCTGTCCCGGCTCACGACCGCGACCAGATCGTTGCCAGGGTGACACTTGATCCCGGGGAGAATCCGCTCGTCGGCGATTCTTCCCGTGCCTATAAGTCCCCACCCATTCTTTCCCATAATCCGCTATTTCTGCGCCAATGCCGTTTCCAATGAGGTCAGACCCCGTTAATAGGATAATCGATTCGGTCGGTTATCGTCGATTTTCTGTCGACCAGAACGCGGCCGACCGAATGACCGCTAGCGTTGCCTGGATCCCCCTTGGCGTTATCTTTTCGTCCTCCCTACACCCGTGACCTGTGACCCGTGACCGGTGACCCGACAGGAAACTGGTGATGGGAAAGAGTGATGGAGGTACGGGTGATGTGTACTGGTGATGAACAACGTTTGTACATCACCATTTATTCATCACCATTTTTCGTCACTCTCTTCCATCACCATCATCTTCCTTGGCGGCCTCTGCGGCCTTTGCGGTAAAGCCTTTCTTTTCCTTGGCGTCAATCCTCACCCCCGCCCCTCTCCCAAGCTGAGAGGAAGGCTCGAGCTTTCCCTTCTCCATTCGGGAGAAGGGGAAGGGATGAGGGGATGGCGTCTTGGCGGTGAAGCTTTTCGATGCATCGGCGTTCAATCCCTCATCCCCGACCCTTCTCCCAGCGGGAGAAGGGAGGCTATTGCTTCCCTCTCTCCCTTTGGGAGAGAGGGAAGGAGTGCGGGCTGGGCGTGCATCGGCGGCGATATCAACAGTGACCAGTTACCAGTGACCGGGGAACGGTGAATGGTAAATGGAGTTGACACAGTGATCCTTGTACCTTGTACCTTGTACCTTGTACCTTGTACCTTGTACCTTGAACCTTGAACCTTGAACCTGATTCATCGCGAAGGAGTGTCCTGTCATGAAGCTCCACGGAAGCTGCAGCTGCGGATTCATCACCTTCGAGGCCGACGCCGATCCCGAGAAGGTCTCGATCTGCCATTGCACCGATTGTCAGTCGAGCACCGGATCGGCGTTTCGGATCAACATTCGGGTGCCAGGCGAGAATTTCAAGATGCTCTCCGGCACCCCTTCGATCTACATCAAGACCACGGCCGACAGCGGGAATCCGCGGGCGCAAGCGTTCTGTCCCAGATGCGGCTCGCCGATCTACTCGACAACCCCCGGTGACGCCCCGCCAGCTTCTTATATGGTACGGGTCGGGATATTGCGCGAGCGCGACCGGCTCGTTCCGAAGATGCAGAACTGGACGCGGTCGGCGCTGCCCTGGGTTGGCGAAATCGGCGCGCTGCGCAGAAATGAAAAGGGCGCAACCTGACTGACAGCGACCTGAGGGGACCCATCACTGATCGCGGGGGTTTAACTCCATTCGCCATTCGCCATCTGTAGTTCGATGGGTTCCGACCCCATGTAATGCGGCGAGTCCCTTCCCCGAGGGGCTGGACTAGCGGACCTTCTGAGTCAGGAAAGGGCCCGTTGCAGCGTGTGCCGCTCGCGCGACTCGAGCAGCGGCACCGCCTCGGCGACGTACTTCTTGAAGTGCGGCGTCTGCTGGTGGGCTTCGAACGCCTTGTCGTCGTCGTAGATCTCGAACAGCATCACCTTCGTGCGGTCGGCGGGGTCCACCAGCACCTCGAACTGCCGGCAGCCGGGTTCCTTGCGCGCCTCGCGCGCGTTGGCGAGCGCCTGCGCCATAAAGCGCTCCACGTTCTCCGGCTTGATGCGGATCATCACTGCCAGTACGAAGCTCATGTCATCGTCTCCTTTGCTGTACTTTACGGCCGCGCGCTCGAGAGCAGGGGTAACGTCCAGCATCATCGCACAGGGGCGCTCGGATTGTCGGGTTCGTGTAAACAAATAGGGTCAGTGTAAGTTTTTCGCCAAGTGATAGGCCTACGCCAGGAAACGTTACACTGACCCCATTTCGCTGGTTTTCAGGGATCGACATGAAACTGTACGGCACGCCGGGAAGCCCGTTCGCGCGCAAGGTGAGGATTTTCCTCGAAGAGAAGCGCATCCGCTACGAGTACATCGTCCAGCGCGGGCGCGACCCGGGATCGCGCGTGCCCGAGTTCAACCCGCTCGCCAAGGTTCCCACGCTGGTGACCGACGCGGGCAAGGGGCTCTACGATTCCCCGGTGATCGTCGAGTATCTCGACGCGCAGGGTGAAGGGCCCAGGCTGATACCCGAAAAGTTCGCCGACCGCATCGAGATCAAGCGCTGGGAAGCGCTGGGCGACGGCGTCACCGAGGCGGCGGTGGCGATCAACCACGAGCTGCGCGAGCCGAAGGACAAGCAGCGCTCAAAGGAATGGTACGACCGCCAGCAGCTCAAGATCGACCGCGGCCTCGGGGTCATGGAAAAAGACCTCGGCGCGAGCGAGTTCTGCTTCGGCGAGCGCTTCACGCTCGCCGACATCGCAACCGGCTACGCGCTCGGCTACCTCGACTTCGGATTGCCGGAGCAGGACTGGCGCAAGACGCACCCCAATCTCGCGCGACTCGCAGAGCGGCTCTTCGCGCGCAAATCCTTCAGCGAGACGACGCACCCGCAATAACAAGGGCCCACGCGATAAAAGGGGCTGGGTTCGGATTTCCCTTGTAAGGATGACCGAAGGCGCTCCTTGTATCCCACTCTTGGCGTTACTTCCACGGCCTTGGGTTGCGGCCTTTTGAATACGTTTCCTCCGCGTCCTTTGCGGCCTCCGCGGTAAAGCTTTTCTTTTCCTTGGCGTCCTTCGCGTCCTTAGCGGTGAGGCTTTCAATTTCCTTGGCGGTCTTGGCGGTGAAGCTTCTGAACTTGCTCTTCCCGGGTCACTGGTCATGGGTCACCGGGTTAATGCCATCCGCCATGGACATGCGCCGTCGGGCCGGTTTGCGGCGCGGCGTGACGTCGCCCGCAAATCGAGGGATACTGGACCCCCAGCGCGCCTCGATGCCGCTCACCAACGATATAGGAGGAAGACGATGGAAAGGATTGTCCTCAGCTCCATTCGGTTCGCCTTATTGACCACCGCCCTGCTGGCGGCAACCGCCGTTCCCACACTTGCTGCAGAGCGCTACCCGGCGAAGCCGATACGCCTGGTCTGTCCGTTCTCGGCAGGTGGCAGCACCGACTTCAACGCCCGCGCGATCCAGGACAAGCTCACACAGCTTCTCGGGGAGCAGATCGTGGTCGACAACCGCCCCGGCGCTTCGGGCCAGATCGGCACGAGAATCGTCAAGGAGAGCGCGCCCAATGGCTATACGCTGCTCCTCCACACCGTCGCGTTCCTCACCAGCCCGATGGTCTACAAGAATGCCGGCTACGACCCCCTCAAGGATTTCAAGCTGGTCGCGATGATTTCCAAGATTCCGACGGCAATCTCGGTGAATCCGTCGGTACCGGCCCGCTCAGTGAAGGAGCTCCTGGCGCTCGTGAAGTCGCGCCCTGACCAGATCAACTACGCCTCCTCTGGCATCGGTACCAACTCGCACCTCACCGGCGAGCTCTTCAACCTGATGGGCCATGTCAACATCCGGGCAATTCAATACAAGGGCGGCGGCCCCGCGCTCGCCGCGGTGGTAAGCGGCGAAATGCAGGTCGGCTTCTCCAACATCACGAACACAGCGCGCTTCCACGAGGCGGGCCGGCTGCGCGCGCTCGCCGTCAGCAGCCTCAAGCGTTCTTCCGCGATGCCGAGCCTGCCGACCGTGGCCGAGTCCGGAATGCCCGGATTCGAGATGGTCGCGTGGCACATCATCGCGGCGCCCGCGGGCACGCCGGACAGGATCATTAACACGCTGAACCAGAAGATCCGGGCGACTCTCGCGGATCCCAAAGTCATGCAGCGCTTCGAAAAAGGCGGCGCGGAGATTATTCCCATGTCGCCGCAACAGATCACCAACTATCTGAAGACCGAGCAGGGCAAATGGCGGCGGGTGGTCAAGGAGCGGAACATCAAGGCCGGATGATCGACCCCACTCCGGTGACCAGTGACCGGTGACCCGACGGGAAACTGGTGATGGGAACGGGTGATGGAGATACGGGTGATGTGTACTGGTGATGAACAACGGTCTGTACATCACCATTTTTCGTCACTATCTTTCATCACCATCATCTTCCTCGGCGGCCTTTGCGCACTTCGCGGTAAAGCTTTTCTTTTCCTTGGCGTCCTCTGCGTCTTGGCGGTTCAATTGTGATTCTGTTTCTCTTGGCGTCTTGGCGGTTCAGTTGTTGTTCTTCCTTTGTGTCCGTCGTGTCCTTTGTGTCTTGGCTTTAGCGGTCATGCTGGGACATCATCGGATGTCCAGTAGCGCCGTGAGATTCTTCCAGAGGATCTTCTCCTTCTCCTCCGCCGTCAGCGACTTGAGATTCTGCACCCACGCGACCGGCGACGGATGCCACGGCACGAACGGCCAGTCGCTGCCCAGCACGACGCGGTCGGCGCCGACCCGGTCGAGGAGAAAACGCAGCGCTTCCTCGCTGCCCACCACGGTGTCGTAATAGAGTTTTTTCTGGTACGCGCTCGGGGGCTGCGAAGTGCTGCGCACCTGCGGCCGCCCGTGCCAGTTGCGGTCGAGCCTCCCCATCGCATAGCAGGCGGGCCCGCCGCCGTGCGCGATGCAGACCTTGAGATCCGGGCACTTCTCCAGTACGCCGCTGCAAATTAGCACGGCGGTCACGATCGCGTCATCCAGGATCACGCCGAGGCTGTTGAAGAGCCCGTGGCGCTTGATCCTCTGCATGAGGAAGTTGTTCTGCGGCTGCGGATGGTAGAAGAGCACCGCGCCCATGCTCTCGGCGGCCTTGAAGAACGGAAGAAATTTGGGCTCGTCCCACTGCTCGCCGTTGACCTGCGTGTCGAGCGACGCCCCCTTCAGGCCGAGCTTCGTCACCGCGCGCTCGAGCTCGCGGATCGCGGACTTCACGTCCTGCACCGGCAGCGTGGCCAGCCCGGCGAGGCGCCCCGCGTTCTCGCGTACCGTCGCCCCGATCTCGTCGTTGACCTCGCGCGCCAGGGCGAGTCCCTGCGCCGCTTCGAGGTGATAGCCGACGAACGGCATGTGAATCGAGAGTACCTGCACGTCCACCTTCTGCTCGTTCATGTCCTTGAGGCGTTCCTCGACCGTGTAGCGCACCTTCGGCGTATTGAAGCCCGTGCGCATGCCGCCGCCCACCATCGTGCCCAGGCCCTCGCCCGGCTCGTGACGAAAGCCATGCCATTCGTTTTTCGCGTCGATGGCCTTCCACAGGGATTCCGGGACGATGTGAGCATGGATGTCGATGGTTTTCATGAGCGGCCCTCCGAGGTGCGGTGAACGAAAGCGGCTGAGGGTAGCACAGCATGCAAGTCGAAAGGCGAAAGTCGAAAGGAAGACCGCGGGCTCTCCCCGTTTCCCTCTTGGCGTTGCCTCCGCGCCCTCCTAACACCAGTGACCCGACAGGAAACTGGTGATGGGAACGGGTGATGGAGATAGGGGTGATGTGTACTGGTGATGAACAACGGTTTGTACATCACCATTTATTCATCACCATTTTTCATCACTCTCTTCCATCACCACCATCATCTTCCTCCGCGGCCTTTGCGCCCTCCGCGGTAAAGCTCTTCTTTTCCTTGGCGTGCTTGGCGTCTTGGCGGTGAGGCTTTTCCTTCCGCCTTCCGCCATTCTCAAGCGGTGGGCGTGTGTTTCGCCAGAAATTCTTTCACCCGCTTTTTCGCCGCTTCCAGCGCCGCGCCCTCCTTCCACTGCGGGATGAACTCCGCGTTGGGCAGCAGCCTCGCGGTCTCCTCGGAAATCGGGTACGGATGCGCCTCATCGTTGCCCGCCAGCACCAGGCAGGGCGTCCTGCAGCTCGAGACGAACGCGCGGTCCACGCTGTAGAGGAAGCCGGGCGCGTAGAGGTTCTGGTAGAACGCATCGAGCACGGCTTCGGTCGCCTCCGGATGGTCCGTGAGGCCCCTGGCCCACTCGTCGAAGCGGGCGGCGCGGCCGGGCTTCAAAGGACCGACCCGCCCGATGGGCTGCGCGAGGACGGCGCTCGCGAAGCGCTGCGGCTGCGCCTTCAGCAGGCTCATGATGAAGGAGCCGCCGATGCATTGACCGTAGAGATGGCAGCGCTCGATCTTCAGGCGGTCGAGCACCGCAATGTGGTCGGCCGTGAACGAGTGCCAGCCGTCCTTCGCCGTGATTGGCGCGCGGGATTTGCCGCCGGCATTGCGCTGGTCCATCACGATCACCCGGTAGCTCGCGGCGAAATCGGTAATGGGTTTGATCGGCGCGGACGGCGTGCTCCAGACGGCGATGGTGGACTTCACGCCCGCCGGCGCGAACGTGAGAATCGGGAATCCCTTGCCGAACTCCTCGTAGTAAATGGTCGCGCCGTTGTGTTCGAGTGATGGCATATTGCTCTCCGTTAGAAACCAGGACCTTGGGGGCAGAATACCAAGGATGCCATGGCGAGTGGTGAATGGCGAATGGCGAATGACGGATGGCGGAACGGGAAAGGAAGACCGAGGGCTCTTCCGATTTTTCCCTTGGCGTTGCCTCCGCGTCCTCCTAACACCAGTGACCGGTGACCCGACAGGAATCTGATGATGGGAACAGGTGATGGAGATACGGGTGATGTGTACTGCTGATGAACAACGGTTTGTACATCACCATTTCGACTCGATGTGAAGCTCGCTGTCGGGCGGCATCATCGCTGCCGCCGCGCGCAACAGCGCCGAGTTGTACGAGCTGGCCGCAAGCTGCCCGATACACCCATCAAGGTGACCCTGACTGTTCTCGGCTCCTGGTTAATGGGTGTTGTTCAGCGAAAGGACTGCGACGAACGCACGGCGTTGACGCAGGCGCCCCGCCCGAGCCGTGACCGGGGAACCGCAAGTCGAAAAGCGAAAGAAGGAAGAGAAACAGCGCTAAGTTCTATTCCTTCGTCTTTCGCCTTCGGGCCGACCTATCACCACGTCACGGTTCACCCAGAGCTCGTCATCTATAATCGTCACTTGCCGCAACGAAACCGCAAAGACGTCTCTCCAAAAACGTAATAGAATCCCATCTTCCACATCGGTTCAGAAAGGCAAAGGCATGGTTACGATCGAATCCACTCCGGAAATGGCCGCCAAGATCTACGAGACCATGAAACGCAATCTCGAGATCGTCCGCCGCCGGTTGGGGCGGCCGCTGACGCTCGCGGACAAAGTGCTGCTGGGCCACCTCGACGATCCCGAACATCAGGAAATGGTGCCGGGCAAGAGCTACCTCTTCCTGCGCCCCGACCGGGTGGTGTTTCAGGACGTACTCGGCCAGACCGGGATGCTGCAGTTCATGCAGACGAAGCGCGACCACGTGGCCGTGCCCGCCTCGATCCATTGCGATCACCTGATCCAGGCGCGTCGCGAGGGCGTGCAGGACCTGCGCGAGTCGCTGGCGGAAAACACCGAGGTGTACGACTTTCTGCGCACGGCGGCTGCCAAATACGGGGCGGGCTTCTGGGGGCCGGGGGCGGGAATCATCCACCAGGTCGTGCTGGAAAACTACGCCTTTCCCGGCGCACTGATCATCGGCACGGACTCGCACACGCCCAACGCAGGCGGTCTTGGCGCGTGCGCGGTCGGCGTCGGCGGGGCGGACGCGGTCGAGACGATAGCCGGGTTGCCGTGGGAAGTGCTGTACCCGAGGCACATCGCGGTTTACCTGACCGGCCAGATGAGCGGCTGGACTGCGCCGAAGGACGTGATTCTCTACGTGGCGGGCGCGCTGACCGTGTCCGGCGGCACCAACGCGATCGTCGAGTATATCGGACCCGGGGCGCGCACCATCAGCGCCACCGGCAAAGCAACGATCACCAACATGGGCGCCGAGCTGGGGGCGACGACCTCGATATTCCCCGCCGACGACCGCATGGCCACCTATCTCAAGGCGACCGGCCGCGGCGATCTGGTGCCGCACGTCAAGAAGAACCAGCTCCTGCTGGAGCCGGATCCGGAAGTCGAAGCCGAGCCCGAGAAGCACTACGATCGCGTGGTCCGGCTGGATCTGTCGAAACTCGAGCCACACATCGTCGGCCCGCACTCCCCGGACCGCGCGCGGCCGCTGTCCAAGCTGGCAGCCGAGGTGGCCGATTCGAACAACGGCTTCCTCGACAAGATCTCGGCCGCGCTGATCGGCAGCTGCACCAACTCTTCCTACGAGGACATGAGCCGCGCGGCGGACGTGGCCGAGCAGGCGAAGGCGCACGGCCTCAAGGCGGCCGTTCCCTACATGGTCACGCCGGGCTCGGAACAGGTGCGCGCTACCATCGAGCGCGACGGCCAGATGAAATCGTTGAAGGACATCAACGGCAGCGTGCTGGCAAACGCCTGTGGCCCCTGTATCGGCCAGTGGCGCCGGTCGAAGGAGGCGTCGGCCGTGCCGAATACCATCGTCACTTCGTACAACCGCAACTTCCCGGCGCGCAACGACGGCCAGCCGACCACGATGAACTTCATCGCCAGCCCGGAAGTCGTCACCGCGCTTGCGCTTGCGGGAAAGTTGTCGTTCAACCCGCTTGCGGACCCGCTCGTCGGCGCAGACGGCAAGCCGTTCAAGCTGACTCCGCCCAAGCCGGCACCGGAAGTTCCGGCGCGCAACTTCGACCGCGGACAGGCGAACTACATCGCGCCGCCCAGGGACGGCAGCAAGGTCGAGCTCAAGGTCAATCCCGACAGCGAGAGAATACAGTTGATGCAGCCCTGGCCGGCGTGGGACGGCAACGACTTCTCGGACATGCCCGTGCTGATGAAGACGAAAGGCAAGACGACAACCGACCACATCTCACCGGCCGGCCCGTGGCTGCGCTTCCGCGGACACCTGGGAAAATTCAGCGACAACACGTTTATGGGGGCGGTCAATGCCTACACCGGCGAGGCGGGAAAGGGCAAGAATGTCCTGACCGGACAGGCGGGCCAGTCCATCGCGGACATCGCGCGCCACTACCAGGGGAAGGGCCTCAGGTGGGTGGTGGTTGGCGATGCCAACTACGGTGAGGGCAGCAGCCGGGAGCATGCCGCGCTCTGCCCGCGTCTGCTCGGCGGTGCGGCAGTGATCGTGCGCAGCTATGCGCGCATACACGAATCGAATCTCAAGAAGCAGGGCCTGTTGGCGCTGACGTTCCCGAATCCGGCGGACTACGACCGGATTCGCGAGGATGACCGCATCAGTCTGGTCGGGCTTAAAGACCTGGCGCCGGGCAAACCGGTGGAGTGCCGCATCAAGCACGCGGACGGCGCGACCGAAACGCTGATGCTCAATCACTCGTTCAGCGAGCCTCAGCTCGAATGGTTCCGCAAGGGCTCGGCGCTGAACCTGTTCCATAGCGGGTCGAGCGGAGCATGACCGTTTGACCAAGGCGTAAATCAGGTCCCGACCCAATCCGGGTCGGACCTCCGCAACCCGTTGAGGCGGGACGACGATCAAACTACTGAAGCGCCCGTTTGACGCTTAAGAGCTCACTTTCGACGGCAAAAGTAGCCGACTAAACCGGTGGCCGGTGACCCGTCGCGACTCCAGTGACGGGAACTGGTGACGACAAGCCCGTCGTACATCACCATTTTTCATCACCATCATTCATCACCATTTTCTTCCTTGGCAGGCTCGGCGTCTCGGCGGTTCAATTTTAGTTCTGCTTCTCTCCGCGTCTCCGCGGTTCAAATATTGTCATTAACTCTCTTGGCGTGTCTGGCGTCTTGGCGGTTCAGCGTTTGAGTAATCTGCGTTTATCTGCGGCTGAATTCATCCTTCATCCTTCCGCCATTCGCCTTGGCTCAGGCAACGGGACGCTTCCACCCGAGCCAGTCGACGATGGCCCCGCCCATCACCCGCTCCAGGTCGCGGCCCTTCAGCCACGGCATCTCCTCGGTGAACATCGTCACGCATTGCCGGTAAGAGCACGGCATGCGGGTGATGTCGGTGCCCCAGAAGCAGCGGTCGGGCCCGAACGCCTCGACGATTTGGCGCAGATAGCCGTGGATGTTCTTGTATGGGTAGGGCTGGCTCGAGGTGCTCGGCGCGCCCGACAGCTTCACCCCGACATTGGGGAGCCGGGCGAGCGCGAGCATGTCTGCCAGGTCAGCATAGGCCGCGTCGTCCTTTTTCCCGCTTCGGCCGCCCCCGCGCCCGATGTGATCGATGTGCAGCTTGAGACCGGGATGACGCTCCGCGATCTTTCCCAGCACCTTGATATTTTCGCCGGTGGCGAGGAGACCGATGGTCAGTCCTGCCTTCTCGCAAGCGGGCCAGAACCAGTCGAGCGAGCCATCGGTCCACCACGCTTTCTGATTCGGCAGGTTGAAGGTAAACCGGAACCCGAGCATGCCCGGCCGTTCGTGCCAATGGGCGACGATGTTCTCGCGATCCGGGCTTTCGAGATCGAAATGCCCGAGTATGCAGAATTTTTCCGGATGTTGGCGCACCGCCTCGACGGCGAGCGCGTTGGTCGGCTCGCCGAGCGCGCTGGGCGGGTGGATCACGGCGCAATCGACGCCGGCCGCGGCCATCTCGGCCAGCGCATCGTCGGCCGAAAAGGTCGGGATCTGGCGATGGTGCGGGCTCATCTTGCCGTTTTTCCAGATGTGGATTTGCGAGTCGACGATCAGCATGGCTTCCTCCGTTGATGGGCGTAGCATAGCTCAAAGCGCAACAGGGACAGCCTACGCTTTTCGCGAAGCGGAAAACGTCGCGTCATTCGGACGGCGCAGGCAGCGCCCGCACCGTCCTGCAGCAAGCCGTCAGATGGACGGCCGAATGTTCTGATTGAGGCGGAACCGGTTCGTCGGGTCGTAGCGGTTCTTGATCTCCACCAGCCGCGCATGATTCGCGCCGTACGCCGCGCCGACTCGCGCACCCTCCTCTGCCGTGAGGAAATTGACGTAGACGCTGCCGGTGGCATGACGGCCGACTGCCTCGAAGGCCTCGCGCGCCCAGCCGATGCAGCGCTTGTCATCGCTCATGGTTTGCCAGCGCGCATGAATGTTCATGACCATTTCGGCGTCGCGCGCACCGTATGCCATCGCATCGACGGGAACCCGGCTGGCCGCGCCCCCGAGCAGGCCGATGAAGATCTCGCATTCGCCGGTCGGTAGCGTACCCGCGCAACGCAAAGCGGCATCGATCGTCTCGTCCTTGATCACCGCCAGGTTATGCGACTTCCAGTAATTGCGCGCGCCGGGACCGAGCAGGGGATCGAAGGCCTGCTGCCAGGCCGCATAGGGCGCTGGCCCGATATGCTCGCCGTAAGCCTTGCCAAAGCCGCGCAGCGGCTCGACCGCGCGACGCCCGACGTCAGCATCGCCCAGGTAGACGATCGCCAGGACGATTACACCTTTCCCGTGGACGGACTCCGGGAGGAAAGGCAAGGGCGGCGCATTGCGCAGCACGACCCAAACATTGAGGTCCTCCGGCATCGTCTTGATGAACTCGCGATACTGCTCGAGCACAGATTTCGCTTGTTCCATGGGAAATACGATCAACCCACTGAGGATCTCAGGCCCCACGCGATGGAGCTGGAATTCGAACATAGTGACTACGCCGAAGTTCCCGCCGCCGCCGCGCACAGCCCAGAAGAGCTCAGGGTTCTTCTTGTCACTGGCGACCACGCGCTGGCCGTCAGCGGTAATCACTTCCACCGAAACCAGGTTGTCCACGGTCATGCCGTGCTTGCGGCTCAGCCAGCCGAAGCCGCCGCCCAGCGTGAGGCCTGCGATGCCGGTCGTCGAGTTGATGCCAAGCGGCGTGGCAAGGCCGTAAGCCTGGCACTCCTGGTCCACGTCGCCGAGCAGCGCGCCTGGCTCGACTCGCGCGAGACGGGCGTCGGGGTCCACCCGCACCGATCTCATCAGGGACAAGTCAACCACCAGGCCGTCATCGCACACCGCGTTACCGGCGATGTTGTGCCCGCCGCCACGCACTGCGAGAGGTAGTTCTTGTTCGCGCGCCAGAGAGATCGCCGCCACGACGTCTGCGTTTCCGAGACAGCGGGCGATGATCGCCGGTTTCCGATCGATGGTGCTGTTCCAGATCTTCCTGGCCTGCTCGTACTCCGCATCGCCGGGCACGATGACCTGTCCGCGGATAGCGCTGCGGAATTGTTCAATCGTTTTGCTCGTCAAGGTAGACATATCGGCACCTCCAGTTGTGTGGTCTTCAGTTTGGCTTCCTCGATTGTCTGAAGTAGCAACGTCGGAAGCTTCGGAAACCATCCTAGAGGCCTGAGCCCGATCGCAATACTTCGAATACCGTAGCAACACGCTACGATATCAGTAGTAAACTACTAGCGAATCTGTAGCTTGGGAAAAACTATCGTGCAAACAAAGTGATGGAATACGGCCAATACTACCCGGTGGCAAAAGCCCTGGAGGTGCTCGGCGAGCGATGGGCCATGCTCGTCGTTCGTGAGTTGCTGTGCGGGAGCACACGCTTCAGCGAGCTTCAGCGCGGGCTGCCCAATATTTCGCCGTCGATGCTAAGCAAGCGCCTCAGCGAGCTTGAGGCTGCCGGGCTGATCATGCGGAAACGTATTCCGGGCCAGCGCGGGTGGGAGTACTTTCTCTCCGAGGCAGGCGGGGAACTTGGGGAAGTCGTGCAAAAGCTCGGGGTCTGGGGAATGCGCTGGGTCCGCGGCACCATGTCCGAGGCTGACCTCAACGTCCAGTTCCTGATGTGGGATATCCAGCGCAACATCGACGCTGCCAAGCTGCCGGGCCGCGAGACGGTGCTCAAGTTTCATTTCTCCGAAGAGAAAACAACCCGCGACTGGTGGATTGTTGTCACGAGCGGTAAACCCGACCTGTGCGTGGACGATCCGGGCAAGGAGGTCGACGTCTACTTCACCACCGACTGCCGCACCCTTACGGAAATCTTCATGGGTGACACGTCGTTCAAGGCGGCTCGGGCAGATGGTCGACTGAAGCTCGTCGGTCCGCCGGCGCTGCTCAATACCCTTTCATCCTGGTTTCACCTGAGCGCCTTTGCGGGTTTCGATGCGGCGCGGCCGACGTAGTCAAAAAAACACGGTCAGCGTAAGATTTCCGGAATCCGGAAAAGTGACACTGACCCTGTTTATTCGTTTCGACCGATCGGCGTTCATCGGCGGCTAAATAACGGGGTTCTTGTGGAAGTACATCTTTGTTTATCTGCGGCTAAATACTGCTAGCCGTTCAACACCTCCGCGCCAGCGGCCGCTTCCAACTCGCAGGCGTTCGCCGTCATCGCCAACATGCTGTAGTAGCCGATCGTCCCCGTCAGCTCGATGAACTGCTCGTCGCCGAACCGTTGCTGCAGAGCATTCGCGCTCGCGGCGCCGACCCGGTGCTTGCGGATAAGCTCGCGCGTGAAATCCACGATCTGCGCGTCGTCCGCCGGGATGCCGCGCGAGTGCTTTTCGTGGATCGCGGTGATGGTTGCCTCCGCCACGCCTTGCTTTCGCGCCTGGCCGGTCTGGGCTCCCCACACGTAAATCGCGTCGAACTCCCGCGCGACGGTCATCGCGGCAAGCACGCGCACGCGCTTGTCGAGCTTGCCTTCGAAGCGCACATAGGCGCCCAGGCCCATTACGCGCTCGGCCAGCGGCGGACAATGCAGTAACATCGTGAACGGTCCCTGCACCGCGCCGCGGCTCTCGATAATCGCGTCCACGATCGCGTGATGCTCCGTGGGCACGTCGTTCTTGCCGGTGATACGTTTTAGTCTGGCCATGGCTCCCCTTTCGTTTTGATCAGGATACACCCTCCATCTGCTCGAACCGCACCGGGCTGACCTGGCCAAGAGACTGATGCCGCCGTTCGTGTCAAAATTGCGGCATGTCCGAAGATCAGGCTTGGGCGTTCCCCGAGTCCATTCAGCCGAAGTCCAGCGAGACCCGGTTCGACCTCGAGCGTGCGTTCGATGCGGTAGTCCTGGTTCGCGCCGAAGTTCCGAAGGATGCCTACTCCGCGGCCACGCTCGGTACCGAGCGGGCCGGTTATGGCGCGGTCATCCGTGAGGACGGCCTCGTGCTGACCATCGGCTACCTCATCAACGAGGCATCGCAAATCTGGCTCACCACCAATCGCGGCGCCCTCGTACCGGGCTACCCCCTGGCCTACGACCAGGCGACCGGGTTCGGCCTGATCCAGCCCCTGGGCAAGCTAGCTGTCCCCTACTTTCAGCGCGGTCTCGCAGCCGATGTCAACGTCGGCGATGCGGCATTCGTGATTGGCCACGGCGGCTGCGCCCACTCGCTCAAGACCATGCTGATCGCGAAGCACGAGTTTGCCGGCTACTGGGAATACGTGCTCGATGAGGCGCTCTTCACCGCGCCGGCGCATCCGCAGTGGGGTGGCGCGGGCCTGCTCGATGCGCAGGGCAACCTGGTCGGCATTGGCTCGCTGCTGGTACAGCAGGAGATAAACGGCCAACCACTCCACGTTAACATGTTCGTGCCGATCGACCTGCTCACCCCGATCTTCAATGCAATGCTGAAAACCGGCCGCAGCCCGCACCCACCCCGTCCGTGGTTGGGAATGTCCACGCAGGACCCGGGAGGCGAGCTGGTGGTCGCCAGGCTTTCTGCGGGCGGTCCGGCGAGCCGTGCCGGCGTTCAGGTCGGCGACCTGGTGCTTGGCGTTGGCGCGTCACGCGTGCACGGCCTTGCGGGGTTCTTCCGGACCGTGTGGGGGCTGGGCGCCGCGGGGGTTGATGTGCCTCTCACTCTCTCCCGCGCCGGAGATGTGGTTCACATCACGGTCAAGTCGGCGGACCGCAACGACTTCCTCAGAAAGCCGAAGCTGCATTGAGTGCCGCAAGAGACGGGGTCGACAATGGAGAACAACGCTGCCCTGCGCACGATACTGCCAATCGCCGGCTGGGCCGAGGAGCGCGCCCGCGATGTCGAGATCAGCAGTAAATGGGGTCGGGTCCACTTTTTTGAATTCGAACCGACCTTATTTACTAGGCGCCGAAAGTCGCTTTTGCCGCGTCGTTCTGTTGACAACGCCTTGTACGCCACGCCATGGTGACTCGCAGAGCGCGCCGAAGTCCACAGCAGTGATTCAGATCACCATCCGGCAGTTGCGCTATTTCGTCGCCACCTACGAGGAGGCGAGCTTCACCCGGGCGGCCGAGCGGGAACACTGCTCGCAGCCGGCGCTCAGCGCGCAGATCGCCAACCTCGAGAAGATCCTCGAACGCGAACTTTTCGAGCGCTCGGTGAACGGCGTTCGCCCGACGGCCGCCGGGCAGCGCTTCTACCGCCACGCGGTCTCGATCCTGAGCTCGGTCAACCAGGCGCAGATCGATATGGCGGAGGTGAGCGGACTGGTGGAAGGACAGGTACGCGTCGGCCTCATTCCCTCGATCGTACGGGGACTGCTGCCGTCGTTTCTGCCGGAGTTTGTCGACACCTATCCGATGATCGACCTCCGTGTCATCCAGGGCTTCAGTGATGCGCTCTCGGACGCGGTCCTCGCACAGACGGTCGAGTTCGCCGTAGTGCTCGAACCGCCGCGGCACGAAGGAATCGAGATCGAGCATTTCGCCGCGGAAAGCATGGTGCTGATCAGCAACCCAGCGCTCGGACTGCCGCGCGGCGAGGCGTTGCGACTATCGAATTTGGCGCCGCTCAACCTCGTCGTCCCTTCGCCCAATCACACTCTGCGCCGCAATATCGAGCGTCACATTTGGACCAAGGAGATCCGGGTTGCGAGACTTCTAGAAATGGACACGGTGCACGGCATGATCGACTTCGTGGCCGGATCGAAGTGGGCGACGATTCTGCCGATTGTCGCGGTCGCCTGCGACCTTGGCAGCGATCGGTTCTGCATCAACCCTATCGGCGAGCCACGCCTGGAGGCCGATCTCCACCTTATCCGGCTCACGCAACAGCCGCTGACCGCGACCGCGCGGCTCTTCGCTGAGGCGCTGCGTCAGCGGGCCGCCGCGCTCGGCTCGTCGGTCACGAACTGAAGGACCGGCAGCGGCGCTACGCGCGTTTCGGCCGGTCGCCGCAGGGGCAAGCGTGCGAGCTGAGGTCGATCACTCGCCCGCGTGGGCCCTTGCGGGCGTGCACCGCGACACGCACGACCGGGCACCGCGCGACCGCGCTGGAACCGCATGTCGGGCAGGGCGGGGTCTGGGCTTCGTAGCCGACCAGCGCCTCGAAGGTCGCGCCGCACGCGGCGCAGTCGAAGTCGAATATGCGCATGAGGGACTCCTTGCTGCTTTAGGTACTCACAACCGCCGACGAAAAGGGATGCGGGATGCCGCTTTCCTCTTTGCCGTCGCCCTCAGCACTCGATCACCGTCAGTTCCTTGACCGGCCACTTCGACAGGATTTCCACGCCCGTCTTGGTCACGCGGATGACCTCCTCGATCCGAACGCCCTGGCCCTCGCCGTCGCCTTCCTGCGTCTCGATGGCGAAGCACATGTCCTCTTCGATCACCATGGGGTGATCGATCGAGCAGCCGCGCCAGACCAACGGCGGCTCGTAGAGGGTCAGGCCGATGCCGTGCGCCCAGTTGTTGCCGGCGGTCTGGTCCTCGTGGACGACACCGATGTCGCCCCACACGTCCGGCCCGGCCGGCCATCGTTCGGCGATTTCCTTGCTCGTGACCCCCGGTCGGATCACCCCTATGGCATCGTAGAGCCAGTCATAGGCCCGCTTGTAAGCAGCTTTCGTGGCCTTTGAGGGCTCGCCGACGCTGAAGGAGCGGTAATAGCAGGTCTTGTAGCCGTTCCACGACGTGTTGTAGACATCCATGTAGATGATGTCGCCATGCGCGAGCCGGCGGCCGGTGGAATGGCGCAGGTTCGGCCAGGAATAGGGCCCGGAGGTGCAGAACACTCCGGAATGGACCTCGCCACCGTTGACGTAGCAGGCTTTGAAAGCTTCGCCGAGAATCTCGTGCTCGCTCACGCCCGGGCGCACCGTACGAACTAGGGCGTCGAACATGGCGTCGCCGATGGTGCACGTGTTGCGCAGGCATTCCACTTCCTCCTGCAGCTTGTTCTTGCGTGCCTCCAGCATGGCCGTAAAGCCGTCGCCGCTGGTCTTGACGCCCTTGGCCTCGAAGGCGGCGGTGATGTAGGGATCGGCAAAGTCCATCGCCAGTACTTCCTTGTGCACACCGGCCCGCTTGAGTTCGGGGTAGGTCTGGTCGATGAAGCGCGCGACTGCAGCCTTGTGTGCGGAATCGCCCATGCAGCGCGCGATCCAGCCCATGCCGGTGATCGCGTAGCGGACATTCCCCGGCGGAAGCCAGGGAGAGTTGCGCTGCGTGTGATAGCCGATGTCGCCCTGCTCGTAAATGATGGGGTGCTCGTCGCCCTTCACCAGCAACGAGTAGCGCAGGCCCGAACTCGGCGTCGTCCATGGGGGCGTGTAGGTGCTGGTGATGTAGCGCGTATTCCACTCGTTGAGCGACAGCAATCCGCCGAAGTTGCGTTTCTTGAAGAGCGCCTCCTTGGCCCGATTCAGGCGACCGGTGCGCAGCTTGTCCATGTTGACGCCCTCGATCCAGTCCATGGGCTGGAACGGATACGACTTGCCGTATTTGTCAGTCATGATCGCCTCCGCGTTATCCGGTTCAGGAAGCCAAGATAGCAAAGTGTGATACGCGGAAAAAATATCTTCTTCCTATGAGTGTCATCGGAAAAGATTGGGACGGGACGGCGGACGCCGAGCAGGCGTCGTCTCCCTTATGCCCCGCGAGAGCGCGGCAAGCGCTTTCCCGCACCCCGGCTGTTTCGAGAGGGTCTTTTCCGTACGGCGGGTCAGGCGATGTCGGGAACGGGGTAATAGGTCAGCGGAAGACCAGCGTACGGGGGCCAGCTCGCGAAATCGAGCGGCGCGCTTCCCACGGTCAGTGGTGCCCGTTTCAATTTCCTTCGTGGCCTTTGCACCCTCCACGGTAAAACTTTTCTTTTCCTTGGCGTGCTTGGCGATGCGGCTTTTATCCTTTTTTCGCGTCCTCCGCGCTCTTGGCGGTGAAGATTTTCCCTCACCCACCCTTCGTCCGAGTTTATTGAATCAGTCCTTCCGCCTTCATCGCCTTCTGCACCTTGGGACGCGCTGCGACGCGGTCGACATAGGCCTTCAGATTCGGCCATTTGCCAAGGTCGATTTCGACGCGCGACGTCCATCTCAGGATGGTGAATCATACATCTAGCCATCCGTCGTTGTGGCCGTGTCGAACCGGCTGCGTCCGGGTTGCGTATACCGGTGATCGTGACCGGTCACGATCCCAGTGATGGGAACTGGTGACGTTTACTGGTGATGGGTACTGGTGATGAGCCGCGGTTTGTACATCACCATTTTTCATCACTATTTTTCATCACCCTCACTCATCACCATTTTCTTCCTCGGCGCCCTCGGCGTCTCGGCGGAAAAGCGTTAGCAGACCCTGCGCTGCTGTAAGCTAACGCCATGCTGAAGCAGATCGAAGCCGGCGCGCTCCGCGTCGCCTACGAAGAGCGCGGCTCCCCCGCCGGCACCCCGGTCGTGCTGCTGCACGGTTTTCCCTACGACGTGCGCGCCTACGACGAGGTGACGCCGCTGCTGGTCGGGCAAGGCTTCCGCGTGATCACGCCGTACCTGCGAGGCTACGGCCCGACGCGCTTCCTCTCCGCGGATACGCCGCGCTCCGGCCAGCAAGCCGTGCTTGCCCACGATCTTCTCGCCCTCATGGACGCGCTCGCAATCCGCGCTGCGGTCCTCGGCGGCTACGACTGGGGCGGCCGCGCCGCCTGTGTCGCCGCCGCGCTCTGGCCCGCGCGCGCCCGCGCGCTGGTGACGGTCAACGGCTACAACGTTCACGACATTCCCGGCTCGGCCCGCCCGCAGGCGCCGGAAGACGAGCACCGCATGTGGTACCAATACTATTTCCACGGCGAACGGGGACGCGCGGGGCTCGAGCAGAACCGCCGCGAGCTGTGCAAGCTGCTGTGGCGGCTCTGGTCACCCAACTGGGGCTTTGACGACGCGACGTACGAGCAGACTGCCGCCTCCTTCGACAACCCGGATTTCGTTTCGGTGGTGATTCACTCCTACCGGCACCGCTTCGGCCTCGCGCAGGGGGATCCCGCGTTCGAGGACACCGAGCGCCGCCTGACCGGGCTGCCTCCGATCACCGTGCCGGCCATTGCGCTCGATGGCGACGGTGACGGCGTCGTGCGCGCGGGCGGCGCGCGGAATCACGCAAGGCACTTCAAAGCCGCCTACGAGCGCCGCGTGATTCCTTTCGTTGGCCACAACCTGCCGCAGGAAGCCCCGCGAGAGTTCGCCCAGGCGGTCTTTGATGTTTCCCGCCGCTGACGCGGCAGGAAACATCGTTGACTTGAGTCCGGGTCGGATCTCCGCAACCCGTTGAGATGGGACGACAATCAAACTACTGAAGCGCCTGTTTGTCGCTTGGAAGCCCTTTTTCGACGGCAAAAGCGGCCTTCTAAGGATTAGTGGTCACGATCTAGCGTTCCCGATCGCGTCCCCTGCATGCCACCCTTGGCGAGAGAACGCTTCCGCTCGCTCTCGAAGATGCTGCCGGTGTTTTTCACATTTCTCCTCATCATCGTGCAGCAGGGGCTGGATCCGGTTTGGTTCGGGATATACGTCATCATAATGAGCGAACTCGCGGCGATAACGCCGCCCATCGGGGTCAACGTTTACGTAATGGCCAAAGTTGCGCCAGAAGTCCCCTTGATGGAAATTTTCCGCGGCATCCTGCCGTTTTTTGTCGTGGCCTGCTGGTGGTTGCGCTGATTTCGGTATTCCCGGAAATCGTGACATGGTTGCCCGAACTGTCGCTCAAAATGCGTTGAGGTAAAGGGAGGTCAGGTCCGGGGGGCACGCCTCTACTCTATAGCTCCGGCGGGACGGAATAACTATACGGAAAAGACCTGACCCTCGATCCATGTTCTAGAGAAGAAGATCGCTGAGAACGCGGAGAGCGCCAAGGAAGAGAAAAGCCTCACCGCGGAGAACGCTAAGGACGCAGGAAAACAAAAGCCTTAACGCCAAGGCCACAGAGGACGCCAAGGAAAATTAATCAAACAACCAAACCCTATCCTCCGGACATAGGTTGGGGTGGTGAGATTCTAGCAGCACGTTGGGTGGATGCCGTCCGGCATCCTAAAGGCGAAAGGCGGAAGGAAGAAAAAACATTAGATGCTGTTCCTTTCGCCTTTCGCCTTTCGCCTTTCGCCTTCCCGCTCACCGGTCACGGGTCACCGGTCACTGTTTCCGGCAGCCGCCTGCCACGCGAAGTACCGCTTCATCGCGTTGACTCTTGCGAGGTAGGTCCTGACGTCATGGTCTCCGCAGCGCGCGGCGGCGGTCAGCTGAAGGCTTCGCCGCGCGTAGGCGTCGCCCGTTCCGGCCCCGCACAGGTGAACGACCGCAGCCAGGTCCTGTTTCTGCTGGAGCGCGGCGGCGGTAAGCCGCTGGCGCGCCAGCGTTCTCGCGACGCTACGATCCAGGAACGCGGCGGTCAGCTCGACGGCGTGGCTCGGGATGACGCGAGTGTAGAGGCTGTTGAACCAGCACGATCCCCAGTCGTTCCAGGGGCCGTCCTCGACTACCGCGTGGTTATGGATGCAGTAGCGCCTCGCGTCCTGGAACGCCGCGTTCGTGATCTGGTACATGCCGACCGCGCTCGACGCAGGCTGGTACATCTCGAAGGGATTCCAGGTCAGTCGCCACCGCCAGTACGTCCGGGCCACCGGATTGCCTGAGCCTTCGACCTGGGCCAGCGCAGCCAGCAGCTCGGGCGTCATGACGGCCGTGGAATGCTCGCGGAAGAGCGGCCCGTACTGCCGCCAGGTCTCGGACGGCGTCTTGTGGAGCGCGCCGCTCAACGGGAAAAACATCTCGGCGGGTTTGCGGATCACTTGGTACAACCCGTTCAGCGCAAATATGAGCGCCAGGATGACGGCCGTCCCCGCGACGACCCGGACCGGCAGCCGCGCGGCCCATAATTCCCGGAGCGCCCGTCGGCCCAAACTGGAGAGCAGCCGGACAAACGCGATCCGGACAGGACGCGCACGCGCCCTTCGGGAACCGGCTCTGGCAGCAGGCGAACGTGACATTACGTGCCCTTAACGCGAGAGAGGAAAACCTTACTCCGACCCCATTTCCGCGGTTGTGCTCTCACCTCTGCCGTTCGGCGGTTTCGAGCGCCGCGCGGGCGCCCGCGGCGTCGCCGCGCGCTTCGCGCGCCTGTGCGATGAGGCGCCAGTTCTCCGCGCGCAGCCGGTTGTCGCCGCCGGCCCAGGAGTTGGAGCGCGCGGCGACGCTCTCCGCCTGCGCGTACTCGCCCTGTTTCAGGCGCACACGCGCCAGCTCTTGCCACAGCCGCGGATTGCGCGGCTCGATGCGAAGCGCCCGCTCGAGCGATGCCGCGGCGTTCGCGAGCCGGCCGGCCACGACATCGGCGCGCGCGCGGTCCAGCAGGCTGGCGACGGCCGCGCTCCCGATGGAGGGCACAGGAACGGGTGCCGATACAGGCGCCGGTTGCTGCACGATCGCGCAGCCGCCGAGGATCGCCACCAGGGCAAGAACGTATCTCATCAGGCCATTATCTTCCGAACAGCCGCTCGAGCCAGCTCTTCGCGTCCTGCTTCACCTCTTCGACGGCGATGCCCAGCGCCGATGCGCACGGCGCGCGCTCCACCGGCGCCGAGCCCTGGGCGAACGGCAGCTCCAGCGCGTAGGGGCAGGCCCAATCCGCGCGCAACCCGCTCTGCGCATCGATCAGCACGATCTCGATGCCTTCCGGCTTGGGCAGCGCCAGCGGCTCCGGTTTGAGCGAAGCCATCAGCTCGCCCCAGACCGGCAGCGCGGCGGCGGCGCCCGAGAGATGCGCCGCGCGGTTGTCGTCGTAGCCGATCCACACGATCGCGAGCCTGTCGCCTGTGAATCCCGCGAACCAGGCGTCGCGCTGCTCGTCCGTCGTGCCGGTCTTGCCGGCGACAGCGCTCTCCGGCGGCAGCCAGTTCTTCAGGCCTTGGGCCGTGCCTTCGCGCACGACGCCCTGCATGGCAGCGGTGAGGAGGTACATCGGCTCAGCCGGGAACGCCTGCTCCACCACAAGGGGATAGCGCCTGAGCGGCTGGCCGGCCTGCGTCGTCACTTCGCGGATCGCGCGCAGCGGCGCGCGGAATCCCCCGCTCGCCATCGTCTGGTACATCTGCGCCACCTCGAACGGGCTCAACTCCACCGCGCCGAGCAGCGTGGCGGCGTACGGCTTCAGCTCGCGTTCGATGCCGAGCCGCTTCACGGTGCCGAGCACGCGCTCGATGCCGATCCGGGTGCCCAGCCGCGCCGAGGCGGCGTTGTAGGACTGCGCGAACGCCGTGCGCAGCTGCACCGCACCGTGGAACTTCCCGTCGTAATTCGCCGGCTTCCAGTCCGGAGCGCCGCGGCTCTTCCAGACGAAAGGCCCGTCGTCGATCGGCGTGACGAGGGTGTAGCGCGAAGGCTCGGCGAGCGCCGTGAGGTAGATCGCGGGCTTCAGGAGCGAGCCCACGGGCCGCGCGGCGTCGAGCGCGCGGTTGAAGCCGCGGTAGCGCACGTCGCGTCCGCCGACCAGCGCCTGCACTTCGCCCGTCTGGCCGGCGGTGACCACGATCGCGCCCTCGAGCCCGGGCTTTCCGAAGTGTTTCTCCCGGTCGAACCGCGCGAGCTTGCGCTCGAGCACGCGCTCTGCGGCGCGCTGCACGCCCGGGTCGAGCGTGGTGAACACCCTCAAGCCCTCCGAGCGCAGGTCGGCTTCCTCGTAGTCCCGCCGCAGCTGCCGGTGCACGAGCTCGAGAAAGGCCGGATGCGGCGAGGTGCCCTTCGGCGCCTTTGGGTTCAGCCCAAGGCCCGCAGCCCGCGCGGCCGCGTACTGCTCCATCGTGGCGTAGCCCTGGTCCTTCGTCCCCCGCAGGACCAGGTTGCGCCGCGCGAGCGCGCGCTGCGGGTGGCGGTACGGGTCGTAGATCCCCGGGCCCTTCATCATGCCGACCAGCAGCGCGCTATCTGCGAGCGTGAGGTGCTCGACCGGCTTGTCGAAGTAATGCAGCGACGCGAGGCCGACGCCGTGGATAGCGCGGTCGCGGTCCTGGCCGAGGTAGATCTCGTTCAGGTAGGTCTCGAGGATCTCGTTCTTGTCGTAGTGCACCTCGAGCAGCACTGCCATGAAGAGCTCGGTGATCTTGCGCCGCAGGGTCCGCTCGGGCGTCAGGAAGAAATTCTTCACCAGCTGCTGCGTCAGGGTGCTGCCGCCCTGGAGCCTGTTTCCCCGTACGAGGCTCACGACCGCCCGCGCGATGCCGCGCAGGTCAAAGCCGAGGTGAGAGTAGAAGTGGCGGTCCTCCGTCGCGATGAGCGCCTGCACCAGGTGCTTCGGCACTTCGACGAGCCGCACGAGCACCCGGTCCTCGTTGTTGGCGGGATAGATGCCGCCGATCGCTAAAGGCTCCAGGCGCACGAGCGGGACGTCCCTGCCTTCCGCGTCGCGCACCGCCACCACCGCGTCGCCCGCGAACGCCGCGCGGATGCGCTTCGCGGGCTGCGGCCCGTCCCAGAACACGAACGGCCGCACCGCGATCTCGAGTCCGTCGCCGTTCCGGACGAACCAGCCCGATTCGCCCTCGCGTGGCCCCTCGCGATAGCCGGCCTGCCGCAGCTCGTCCACGATGTCCGCCTGCGAAACGCGCAACCCGGCGTGCAGCTCCAGGGGGCGGGCGTAGATGCGCGCCGGCAGCGCGTAGCGCCGGCCCTCGAACTCGCTGCGCACGCGAAAGTCGAGATACAGCGCGAAGCCGGCTGCGAGCAGGGCAACCGCGAGGAAGGCGAGGCTCAGATATCGCCACAATTTCGTGCGACGGGACATCCGACGGATTTTACTTTGTTGCGGTGTGTTGGCGATCGAGAGCGGCCGGCTTGAGGAGGCATGAACCGCCAGCCGTCCCGCTCAAGACCCGCGAAAAGGGCCAGGTCGCCCCGCAGCGACGGATGGGTGAGGAGGAAAAAGCTTCACTGCGAAGGACGCAAAGGAAGACAGAAGCCTTACCGCCGAGGACACCAAGAGAAGCAAGGGCAACAATTGAACCGCCGAGACGCCGAGAGGAGCAGAATCGAATTTGAACCGCCAAGACGCCAAGGCCGCCGAGGAACAAAATGGTGATGTACAACGGCCTTGTCGTCACCAGTACTCATCACCATTTCACATCACCAGTACCCATCACCAGTTTCCATCACTGGGGTCGTGACGGGTCACGGGTCACGGGTCACGGGTCATTGAGGTTATAGCCTTCCGCCTTAGGGGATTCCGTCCCTCCTCTAGGCCCCATCACCCATCACCTATCACCCATCACCCCCACCGCAGGTGGCATCGGCCGGGGTTTGGGGCGATACTGCGAAAACGTGGTCTGTCCCCGATTTAGCCGCGATTTAGCCGCATCGCATGCGCTGGACAGGCACCGCTTGCGAGGCATTTCTTACAGGGAAATCGACATGGGCAAGATATTTCTGGTGGTACCCGACGCGCCGGTGGAGGACGTCGCGCAGCTGAAAGCCAACCGCACCCTGAGCAGTGCCGGCATTCGGCTGGGCGTGCTCGACAACAGCAAAGGCAACGCCGACCATTTGCTGAACTTCATCATCGAGGGTGTCAAAAAAGAATTCAAGGTCGATTCGGTAGTCATGACTCGCAAGCCCACATCGAGCCGCCCGGCCACCGACACCGTCCTCGACCAGCTGGCACGGGAGGCTGACCTCGTGGTTAGCGCCATGGCCGATTGAGGCTCGTGCACGTCGTGGAGTGTCCACGACATGGCGCAGTTAACGAAACGAGGCGTGATCGCCGCCGTGGTGTGTTCCGATACCTTCATGAAACTCGGCAGCGCGCAGGCCAAGGTGTTTGGCGTAGCTGACCTGCCGCTGCTGAAAATCCAGCATCCGCTGGGCGGCCTCAAGATGGACAAAGTGCGCGAACGCGCTGAGGTGGCGCTCCCGCAACTCATCCAGGCGATCAAGGCCGTCAAGGAGAAACAGGCATGAGCGCCCTCACCCCGCTGCTCAAAGCGCCCGGCGCGTTGATCGAGTGCGATGACGACCCCGAAGCGGTATTTGAATTGCTGTGCGCCAAAGGCTGGAGCGACGGCCTGCCGGTGATCCCGCCGACACCCGAGCGGGTCGAACGCATGCTCGCCTGGTGCGACCGCGACTTGGACAAGGCGGTAATGCGCATCCCGCCGCGTTTTGGCGCTGCAACGCCGATCCGCGTGGCGGCCAATGCCGTGATGGCCGGCTGCAAGCCGGAGGTTTTCCCGCTGGTGCTGCTGGCACTCGAAGCGTTGGCCGAAGAGCAGTACAACCTCTATGGCACGCAGGCGACCACGCACCCATGCACGCCGCTGCTGATTTTCAACGGCCCGGTCGCCAAAGAAGTGGGCCTGCATTCGGGCCAGAACGTGATGGGCAATTACTTCCGCGCCAATGCTGCCATCGGGCGCGCGGTGCGGCTCGCGCTGGTCAACATCGGCGCGGCGATCCCCGGCACCGGCGACATGGCCACTGCCGGCACGCCGGCGAAATTCACCTTCTGCGTGGCCGAAAACGAAGCGCGCAGCCCGTGGGACCCGCTGCACGTGGAGCTTGGCTTTTCGCGCGAGGCGAGCACCGTCACGGTGGTCTGCGCGGAAGGCCCGCACAACATCAACGACCACGAAAGCCTGACCGCCGAGGGCATCCTCACCATGGTGGCGGGCACCATGGCGATCACCGGCTCGAACAACGCCTACTACGCGGGCCAACCGGTGCTCGCCTTCGGGCCCGAGCACGCCGCCACGGTGGCCGGCGGCGGCATGCGCAAGGCCGACGTCAAGCAATGGCTGTTTGAGCACGCCACGCTGCCACTGGCCAGGTTTTCCAAAGAAACCATCGAGCGGCGCTTCCGCAGGAAGCTCGCCGAGCAATACGCCAACGCACCGCTGGACGCCCCGGTGCGCATGGTCAGCAAACCCGAAGATCTGATCGTCATCGTCACCGGCGGCGCGGGCAAGCACTCGCAGTACGTGCCGACTTTCGGCAACACGCGCGCCGCCACCCGCGCGCTCAAACGCGCCGACGGCACACTGGCAAAGTCCATCCACGAATTCAAACGCAGCTGACCCGCAAGGAACCCATCGCATGCGCAACGACCTGAAGGCCTACAACATCTTCGACCTGCGCGACATCGCGCTCAAACGTGTGCCCAAGGGGCTGTTCGAATTCATGGACCGCGGCACCGAAGACGAAATCTCGCTGAAGAACAACCGCGCCGTGTTCGACCGCCTGCGCTTCAAGACGCGCACGCTGGTCGATGTCTCCAAGCGCACGCAGGAGACCACGCTGTTCGGCGTCAGGCACAAGATGCCGCTCGTGATTGCCCCCACCGGCACCGCGGGCCTGATGTGGTTTGAGGGCGAACTCGCGCTGGCGCGCGCGGCGCGCGCGGCGGGAATCCCGTTCACGCTCGCCACCGGCTCGATGACCGCGATGGAGCGGGTGGCCGACGAAGCCGGCGGCGAGCTGTGGTTCCAGCTCTACATGTGGCCGGACCGCTCGCTGTCGCACGAACTGGTCGAGCGCGCCAAGGCGGCCGGCTACAAAGCGTTGGTGGTCACCGTGGACGGCGCATCGTCCGGCAACCGCGAATACAACATCCGCAACGGCTTCACCATCCCGTTCACGTTCTCCACGCGCAACGTCTACGACATGGTCACGCACCCGCGCTGGCTCTTCGGCACGATGCTGCGCTACCTGGTCACCACCGGCATGCCGATGTATGCCAACTACCCGGCCGCGGCCAAGGCCAAGATGACCCGCGGGCCGATGGGCCGCTCGAGCCTGCGCACCGACTCGATGAGCTGGGACGACCTCGATGCGCTGCGCAAGATCTGGCCGCACAAACTGATCGTCAAAGGCATCCTCGACCCGCAGGACGCCGCCACCGCCGTCGACCATGGCGCAGACGGCATCGACGTCTCCAACCACGGCGGGCGCAACCTCGACGGCATCGTCTCGCCGATCGAAGCGTTGCCGGAAATCGTGGATGCGGTGGGCAAGCGCGCCACCATCTTCATGGACAGCGGCATCCGCCGCGGCAGCGACGTCGTCAAAGCACTCGCGCTCGGTGCCAACGCCGTGATGGTGGGCCGCTCGACGCTCTATGGCGTCGCGGCGGGCGGCGAGGTCGGTGCCGCGCGCGCACTCGAAATCTACCGCGACGAAATCCACCGCAACATGGCGCTGCTGGGCTGCAAGACCATTGCCGACTTTGGGCCGCAATGCCTGCAGTTTGTGGATGCACAACTGCGCCCGCCGGCCAGCCGCCCGTCGCTGCGCGTGGTGGATGGCAAGGTGGCGGGGTCCTGAAGTACCAGCCCCGGTCGGACCTCCGCGACCTTTTGACGTCAGACGACAATCAAATTGCTGAAGCGCCCGTCTGAGGCTTAGAGTCCATTCTTCGCCGGCAAAAGCGGCCCACTCTAGCAGTGGCCGGTGGCCACCGCGGTGATCGGAACTGGTGATGGGTACTGGTGATGAGCAGCGGTTTGTACATCACCATTTTCTTCCTCGGCGGCCGCGGCGTCTTGGCGGTGAAGCTTTTCCGCCGAGCCCGCACAGCGGGAGACTCATCACCCATCACCCGTCACTCATCACCCCGAGGCGAGGCCGCGCACCGTGCGGGGCCGGGCCTCACTCGGGCCCGATCCCACCTTCGCGAATAATCGCCTCGTAGCGCAGATACTCTTCCTGCATCAGCCGCATAAAGCCGTCCGGCGTGCTCTCCGGCGTCGACTCCGCCCCCTGGCTCACGAACCGCTTGCGCAGCGCCGCCTTGCGCAGCCCGCGCACGATGTCGCCATGCAGCTGCTCCACGATGCGCCGCGGCGTGCCCCTGGGCGCGACGATGCCCGACCAGCGGTCGATCTGCGCCTCGGGCAGCCCGGCTTCAGCGATCGCCGGCACGGCCGGAAGCGCGGGGCTGCGCTGCCGCGTCATTACGGCGAGCGCGCGCAACCGCCCCTCGCGCACCGGCGCCAGCACCGCCGGCAGCGTGAGAACGGCGTAGTGCACCCCCCCGAGCGCCATCTCGACAAAAGTGTCCGTCAGCCTCCTGAACGGCACGTGCACCGCATCGATACCGGGCGCGCGCGTGAATACTTCGCCGGCAAGATGTGACGCCGACCCGATGCCGAGGGAAGCGTAGTTGAGCTCGCCGACGCGCACGCGCGCGTATGAGACGAACTGGGATGCCGTGCGCACCGGGATCGCTGGCGTCACCACCAGCACGTTGGTGATGGATGCGACGTGCGCAACGCCGACGATGTCGGCCAGAGCCTCGTACGGCGCCTCGTCCCGCAGGAGCTCGGTGATGATGCGCGTAACACCGACCATGCCCAACGTGTACCCGTCGGCATTCGCTCGCGACACCAGGGTGTTGCCGATCAGCCCACCCGCGCCCGAACGGTTCTCGATGACGACTCTCTGCCGATAGAAGGCTTCCAGCTCGTCGCCCAGCGAGCGAGCGAAGAAGTCGTCCGCTGTGCCCGGAGAGGATGCGACGACGATGCGGATGGGCCTGACAGGGAAGTCGACGAACGCAGACGACGGGTCGGCGATGCACGGGACCGCGCCCAGGAACACAGCCGCGCACATCGCGGCCCGCAGCGCACCGTTCACCATCAACCGCAGAAAATGGATTGCAGCCATCCTCCCCCCGACCGGGCCACGATAGCGCGCGGGGGAGTCGGGAGCAAGCCCGCCCGAGGGGACGGAAACCGGTGATGAGTCGTCGTGATGGGAAATGGTGATGTGTACTGGTGATGGATAGGGGTGATAAGAAGCGGGTTGTACATCACCCTCTTACGTCACCACTTTTCATCACCATCTTTCATCACCATTCTCTTCCTTGGCGTCTTGGCGGTTCAGCTCTTGTTCTCCCTCGTGTCCTTGGTGTCTTGGCGGTAAGGCTTTTCTCACTCCATCGTCCGAACATCCGGCCCGACGACGACCTCCATCTCGGTGAGCTCCACCACCTCGCGCGGTGTGAACCCCGGCGCCACCTCGTCGAGGACGAACTGGCCGTCGTGCCAGCGCAGCAGCGCGAGATCGGTCACGATGTAATTGACACAGCCCTTCCCCGTCAGGGGGTAGGTGCATTTTCGCCGCAGTTTCGGGCGGCCCTTGCTGTCGCAGTGCTCCATGACGATGACTAACTCGCCCTGCCCCGAGAGCAGGTCCATCGCGCCGCCGATGCCGCCCCGCTTCGCGTCGGCCGTGCTCCAGTTGGCGAGGCTGCCGGACTGATCGACCTCGTAGGCGCCGAGGATCACGGTGTCGATCCGGCCGCCGCGCGCCATCTCGAACGAGGTGACGCTGTCGAAGAACGAAGCGCCGGGCTTGAGCGACACAAACTGGCCGGCGGCGTTGTAGATGTCCGGATCGATGTCTTTGTCGCCGGTCACCATCTCGCCGTAGCCGAGGACGCCGTTCTCGGCGTGCAAAATCACGTCGCGCTTCTGCAGATAGTTCGAAACCATGGTCGGAATGCCCACGCCGAGGTTCACGTATGTGCCGTCCTTGACAAGCGCGGCAGCGCGCTCCGCAATGCCGGCCCGCGTCAGCCCCGGCTTGCCGTTGTAGAGGCGCGGCTTGTCCGACGGGCGCCGCTCGGGCCGGCGCCAGGCCTTGCCGTCGTCGGTCTGCGTGGTTTTCACGACGCGCGACACGAATATTCCCGGAAGATTGATGAGCTCCGGCGGGATCGCGCCGGGCTCCACGATCTCGTCCACCTCCACGATCGCGACGCGAGCCGCCTTGGCGAAGCTGGGGTTGAAGTTCAGGCTGCCGCCACGGAACTGGACGTTGCCCAGGCGATCGGCGCGAGACCCCCTTAGAAATGCGTAGTCCACGCGTATGGCCTGCTCGAGAACGTGTGGCTTGCCATCGAATTCGCGGATTTCCCTGCCCTCGGCAAGGGCGGTGCCAACGCTGGTCGGCGAATAGAACGCCGGTATCCCCGCACCGCCCGCGCGACACCGCTCGACGAGGATGCCCTGGGGCACCAGCTCCACTTGCAGCTCCCCGGCGGCGATCTGGTCCTCGCTTGCGGTGGGTGTGCCCGGCCGCACGGAAAAGGCTGCGATCAGCTTCTTCACCTGCTTGTTCTCGGCGAGGATCTGGCCGCGCAGCGCTCCTGGGTCGCCCAGGGAGTTGCATACGAGGCAGAGATTTTTCGTGCCCTTGTCGCGCAAGGCGAGTATCAGGCTTGTTGCGAAACGGTGTCCCACGCTGAAACCGGCGATCGAGATCGTTGCTCCGTCACCAATGTCCGCGATGGCTTGCGCCGGCGATGCGAAAACCTTGTTCATAGCAGCTCTCTCCAACTGGATCCGGGGTGGCGCCCCACATGATAAATGGTGACAGACCCTTCTGCTCCTTGGCGAGCCTTAGTGGTCGGTCCTTAACTACTCTGCTCCCGTCCGCCCAGCGGAAGCGGCAAGACGGTGGCGAACAAAAAAGCCCGCATCGCTGCAGGCCTTTGAATCTTCCGCGCCCCAAGGGTCAGGGCCGTCAGTCGTCGCCCAGGTTACTGCATCCCACGCGACGCCGGCGTTTGCCCTCCTTGAACCCCCAGCGTGCCGCCGGTGCCGAGCCCGCCCTCGACTGACTGCGCCCGGTAGTTCTTGACCGCTTTCACCATCTGGTTGTACGCATCGGCGAACGCGCCGGCGATCACTTTGCCTTCAGGAGTGTTGGTGTAGCCGCCAAGGCCGCCACCACCACTGCCGCCGAATACTCCGCCCCAGGCGCCGAAGTCCGTCTTGGACGCGGCGCCCTCGGCTGCTGCGAGCTGGACTCCCGAACGGTTGTCAACGAGGGTCAAGGTGGTTGATGCTTCCTTGAACTTCAGGCTGCCCGCAACCGCGCCGAACACGGCGCCCGCCGAGCCGAACAGGCCGTGTGCGATACCACCCAATGCGCCGCCCATGCCGCCCGAGTCACGGCTGCTGAAAGTGATCATCGGATTCATCGTGTAGTCTGCCGCCACAAGCTGCCCCTTGCCGAAGTTGCTGCCTTGCCGCATTTCCCCGGACTGCTCGAGCGCTCGCTCCTGCATCATGTTCTGCATCGCCCGGCCGCGCTCGACCACCACGAAGCAGTTCGACTGCTGGATCAGCAGCCGTACGAGGGGCACGGTGGACTGCAGGTTGTACTCATTCCTCAACTGCCAGTACCAGCGCGCTTGCTGGTCTTCCACGACGGCCAGCGTCCCCATCGTCTGATCGCACCGCTCCAGCTGATTGTTGGCGTTTTGCGACTCCGCGCCGCCCGCAGCGCCGGTCACTGGTGTGCGCGCGGAATCATCGCCCGGATTGATGTCGAAAAATCCTCCCTGAGCCGGACAGACTCCCGAAGCAACAGTGAGAAGTGAAGCGACGGCTAGCGCAAGCTTCATCGTGTCCTCCCGGATGGAAACAATACGTGGGTGCAGGTCCCAATGTCCGCCAGTGATTGTAGGGCGGCTTTTTCTTACCCGCAACAACGATTCCGCGAAACATTTAGCCGGGGCCGGGCTCGGCGGATCGCTACGGGAAGCCCTCCCGCTGGGAAGTTCTTTAGTTGCGCGCGACTGGAAGAGCCCGGAGATGGGGCGCGGGCACGCTCGTTCCAGCAGTCATGAATCGCGACTCGACCCGGCATCGAATCAACAGCTTACGAGATGAGCTCCGAAAGGAGTATCGAGTCATCCGCAGCAAGAAGAGCGGTGACCAATGACCGGTGACCACCCCGGTGATGGGAACAGATGACGAGTAGCAGTTTGAACATCACCACTTTTCATCACCACCATTCGTCACCATTCTGGTCCCTGGCGGCCTTGGCGCCCTTCGCGATAAGGCTTTGGCTGTAAACCAGCGCTTATTTCTCAGGTCTGTCCGCGCCCTTTCCCGTGCGCAGCCACAACACCAGGCCGCCGAGCATGAGCACGATGGTCAAGGCAAAGTAAGCGCGCAGCCCCAGCACGGGACCGATCAGCCCTGCAAAGAACGGCGCCAGGCCCATTGCGAAGAACTGGAACGCGCTCGCATAGGAAATAGCTCGCGCGTCCATGCCCGACGGCGCATGGGACCGGAGCAGCGCGAAAATGGCCGTAGGCATCGCAGCCGCGGTCAGGCCAAACGCGGCCCGCGCCAGCACGAGTTGCAGCGGCGTCTGCAGCACGAGCAGCGGCAGGTGAGTGACGACACTGGCGGCGGCGGCGAACGCCAGCACGCGCGCGGGGCCCACACGATCCAGCACGCGCCCCCACAGCGGCAGCGCGACCAGCATGGAGACCGCCAATCCCACCGCTGCAGCGCCCACCCAGAACGCCTCTGCGCCGGCATCCGCGCGCTGCGCCTCCAGCAGCTGCAGCATGAAGACCGTGATGTTGGTGATACTGCCGTTCCACATGACCGAGAAAAGGAACGCCAGCAAATAGAGGAGCCCGATGCGCGGCACCGCGAGCAGTTCGCGCAGGCTGCCCACCCACTGCGGACGCCAGGGGCCCGGCGCGCGCTGCTTCACTTCGCGCACGAAAAGTGCGACCAGCAGGCCGCCGCTCAGCATCAGGCCGCCGCTCATCCAGAACAGCCAGTGCTGCCGGTCGATCAACGCAGCCAGCAAGGCGCCGGCCGCCGGTCCCAGTGCCTGTCCCAGCACCCCCCCGGTCTGCGCCAGCGACACTGCCGTGCCGATGCGCGTGGGCGGCGTGTTGGCCACCAGCAGCGCCACGCCCGCGGGGGTGAAGCCGTTGAACAGGCCGATCAGCATGAAGAGGCTCGCGAACCAGATCGGCGTCGGCGCGAACGCCACCAGCATCATCGCGCCACCCATGCCCAGCATGGCCCGCAGCACGTTCAACTTGCGGCCGTAGTGATCGGCGATGCTGCCCCAGATGGGATTGACGACAAAGCTGACCAGGTAGAACACCAGCAGCATGTGGCCGACCCACGTCTCGAGGTTCTCGTGCACGCCCAGGCCGCGCACCATCAGCGGGACGAACGGCCACGAGAGGCTGAAGCCGAGCCCGCACAGCAAGTTGGCCAGCGGCAGCGCACGCAGATTGCGGCGCCAATAGGGATACTGCCGCGACTCCTCGTCGGCAGCAGCCGTAGCGGTGTCGGTCATTCGAGATCAACCGCAGATAAACGCAGATAAACGCCGATCATAAACCAGTGACCAGCGATTACCCTGGTGACGGGAACTGGTGATGAGTACTGGTGAGGGGTCCTGGTGACGAGCGGCGTGTGGTACATCCATCACCATTTGTCATCACTCTCCTTCATCACCATTTTTCATCACCATTCTGGTCCTTGGCGTCCTCGGCGGCGAAGCTTCTCTTCTCCAGACTCACGCACGCCCGTAATATATGCCTTCGAGCTTCAGACCATCCGGATCCAAGAAATAGACGGCGTAGTACTTGTCGTAGTATTCCCCTGCCGCATCGACAATTTTCGCGCCCATTTTCTTGAGAAAAATCTGCAGCTCGTCCACGTCCTTCCGGCTGCGCAGGGCAAGAGCATAGTGGTGATATCCGACGTCGCCGAGCCGGTGCTTGCGCTTTCGCCCCTTCGCATCGGCCTGGAAGATCCAGAAGCGCGAGCCCCCGTTCTTCCAGCCCATTGCCCCCTCGTACTCTTCCATCACCTTCATTCCCAGGAACCTGAAGAGTGCCGAGTAGAAGCGCTTCGACCGCCGGAAATCGCTGACGGATATCACGAGGTGGTCTACGTTTCGGATGCGGCTCATGCCAGTAAACGGGCCAGCGCCATTACATTGTGATGAGAACTGGTGAAGGGTACTGGTGATGAGTACTGGTGATGTGAAATGGTGATGAGAGACGGGTTATGCATCGCCACTTTTCATCACCATCATTCATCACCACTTTTCATCACTTAAAAGAATCAGTAGAGCGCCCCTCTCAAGCGCTCGTACAGCCCCTTGTCGTATTCCTTGCCGTCGAACCGCGCGTGAGTGACATCGGAGACGATCGTGCCGAGACTCGGCAGGCTGCTGCGTTCGATGTGCTGAGCCGGGTCCCATAATTTCGAGCGGAAGATCGCGCGGGCGCACTGGAAGAATACGGTATCGACGCGGACTACGAGCACCGAGCGCGGAAGCTTGCCCGCGACGCTGAAGCGCTCGAGCAGTGCCGGATCAGTGGAGATTTCCGCGCGTCCGTTGACGCGCAGCGTCTCGCCGATGCCCGGGATCAGAAACAGCAGGGCGACGTGCGGGTTGGCGACAATGTTGCGCAGGCTGTCCACGCGGTTGTTGCCGCGCCGGTCGGGGATCAGCAGCGTCTTCTCATCGTCGACCACGACGAACCCCGGTGCATCGCCGCGCGGAGACGCGTCCATGCTGCCTCGCCCGCCGGTGGCGAGGACGAAAAACGGCGAGGCCGCGATCAGTCTTTGGTAATGCGGATGGAGGTAGTCGACCTCTTTCTCGACGGCGGCGCCGGAAGGCGCACCGTAAAGCTTCTCGAGGGTTTCAACGTCGGTAATCCGGTGCGCTTCGCTTACGGTGATCATTGCGATACTCCTCCCGCGCGGCCCCAAGGCCGCTAGACCCTTGTTCACGTTGCCAGTTTCATCCCCAAATCCGCCGCCTGCCGCCGTTCGAACGCCTCGCGCGCTTCGTATTGTAAATGAACGAGGTCAGCCCTCATATTTAGGCGCAGTGACCGGTGACGACCCCGGTGATGGGAACTGGTGATGGGCACCCTGCAGTACATCACCAATTCTAATCACCATTGACCATCACCCTCTTTCATCACCATTCTGTTCCGTGGCGGCCTTGGCAACCTTGGCGGTGAAGTTTTTCTCTTCCTCCGTGACCTTGGCGACCGTGGCGGGGAGACTTAGACTTTCGTTACTTGCGCATAGATAGAGGAACAACAACATGCCCGCCGTCAACGACTTGCCCGACATCCTGGAGACGACCGAAGCGGAGCGCCTCGCAACCGGCTTTGTCTTTACCGAAGGCCCGCTCTGGCATCCGGAGGGTTTCTACAACTTCGTCGACATACGCCAGAACAAGCTCTACCGGCTGACGCCTGGGCAGACGCCGGAAGTCGTCAGGGAAACCGCCGGGGGAAACGGCACGACCTTCGACCTGCAGGGACACCTGATCCTGTGCGAAGGCAACGCCCGGCGGGTCGTGCGCATCCGCCACGACGGCAAGGCCGAGCCGCTGGCCGAGCGCTACCAGGGCGGGCGCTTCAACCGGCCCAACGACGTGGTATGCCGCTCGGACGGCAGCCTCTACTTCACCGACCCGGACAAACGCGTCCCCTACACCCAGCGGGAAATACCGCCTCCCGCCGGCGTCGACAATCTCTGGGACGGCGCGTGCGTTTATCGCATTGCGCCGGACGGCGCCATCAGCGTGTTGGCGCACTGCGAGTATCCCAACGGCCTTGCGTTCTCACCGGACGAGCACACGCTCTACATCGCAAACACGCGCTCCACGAAATACATCCACGCGATCGAGGTCGGCGCGGACGGCAACAGAGTGCGCCGGCGCATTTTCGCCGACATGAGCGAGGGCAACCTGCCCGGCATACCCGATGGCTTGAAGGTCGATTCCCGGGGACGCGTCTTCTGCTCCGGGCCAGGCGGAATCTGGGTATTCACACCCGACGGAAAACACGTCGGGACAATCAGCTTTCCGGAACAAGCGGTGAACTTCGCGTTCGGCGGCCCGGATCTGAAGACGTTGTTTTGCTGCGCTCATACCTCCGTCTACACCCTGCGGGTCAAGGTGCCCGGCCAGCCGCATCCCTGGTACCGGCTGAGAACGTGATGAGTCTCCCGCGCAGCGGATAAAAACGAAGATCAAAAGCCTTACCGCAAAGAAGCAGAAAAGCTTTGACACAAAGGACACTAAGGTCACAAAGGATTACAAACATCAATTAGAAGGCACGGCGAGCGCTGTGTCCGGACCACCGGCTTCCCTGTATGCCACCCTTGGCGTCGCCTTCGCGTCCTTGGATATAGGTTGTTTCCCTCGTGTCCTTTACGTCCTTCGTGTCTAGGCTTTTTTCTTCCTTTGCGTCGTTGGCGTCCTTGGCGGCGAAGCTTTTTCGTCACTCGTCACTCGTCACTCGTCACGCTTCAGTCGTCAGCCGTCAGCCGTCAATCGTCAATCGTCAATCCAGGGTGCGCTTGTAGAAGCGCAGGCCGATACCGATCACCGCCAGCATGAAGACGACGATCGGCCACATCTGCAGCCACAGGTCGGCAATGCCGTTTCCTTTGAGCATGATCCCGCGCACGAGCAGCAGGAAGTGCGTGAGCGGGAGCGCCGAGCCGATCCATTGCGCCCACTCCGGCATGCCGCGAAACGGAAACATGAAGCCGGAGAGCAGCATGGAGGGCAGGAAGAAGAAGAACGTCATCTGCATCGCCTGGAGCTGGTTGCGGGCGATGGATGAAAAAGTGATTCCGAGGGCGAGGTTCGCCGCGATGAACAGCAGCACCACGAGATAGAGCAGGCCCACGCTCCCCTGCATCGGGACCTCGAAGAGGAGCAGCGCGGCGCCCAGAATCAGCGTCACCTGAATCAACCCGATCAGGATGTAGGGAACGATCTTGCCGGTCATGACCTCGATCGGAAGCGCCGGCGTCGCGAGCAGGTTCTCGAACGTGCCGCGCTCGCGCTCGCGGGTCATCGCGAGACCCGTCATCAGCACCATGGTCATGGTCAGGATGACGCCGATCAGGCCCGGGACGATGTTGTAGGCGGTGATGCCCTCGGGGTTGTAGCGTCGGTGCACCCGTATGTCGACCGGGGCCTGCGACGGCACCAAGCCGGCGAGCACGCCCTGCAGGTCGCGCGTTAGCGCGCTCGAGGCGATCTGGCCCAGCGCCGCGACCGCGTTGTTGGTGCCCGACGGGTCGGAAGCGTCCGCCTCTACCAGCAGCACGGGGCGCTCCCCGCGCACGAGCTTCCTGCCGAAATTCTCCGGGATGGTGACCGCGAACTGCACTTCGCCGCGCGCGAGCAGCCGGTCGATCTCCGCCTCGTTCGCGGCGTGGCGCACGATCCGGTAGTAGCCGCTGGTCTGCATGGCCGCGACCAGCGTCCGCGAATACTGACTGGAATCGGCCGCGAGCACCACGGTCGGCAGCTGCTTTGGATCGGAATTGATCGCGAACCCGAAGAGCAGGAGCTGAATCACGGGGATGCCGATGATCATGCCGAACGTCAGGCGGTCACGCTTGAGCTGGATGAACTCTTTGATGATGATGCCCACCCAGCGCGACCAGGAGAAAGACGGGCTTTTCATTGCGGCTTCATTGATAGTTGTCCGGCGCGCCAGCCATCAGGTGGATGAACACGTCCTCCAGGCTCGTCTCGGCGCGCCGCCACGATAGCGCGGGGTCGGCGCGAAACGGTTCGATGGCCCGCTCGAGCGCCTGCTCGTCCTCGCCCGTGACGTGGAGCGTGTTGCCGAACGCGGTGATGTGCTGGACGTCGGGAAACCGTCGGAGCGTGACGGCCAGCGCCGCGAGCTGCGCCGATGCTCCGCTCACCGCCCAGGTGCTGAGCCGGAAGAGATGCAGCACCTCGTCCGGCGTTCCGCTCGCGAGCAGCTTGCCGTAGGCGATATAGGCGAGCCGGTGGCAGCGCTCCGCCTCGTCCATGTAATGGGTGGAGACGAGCACCGAAATGCCCGACGCCGCAAGCGCGTGGATCTCTTCCCAGAAATCGCGCCGCGCCTGGGGGTCGACGCCCGCGGTGGGCTCGTCGAGCAGCAGGAGCCTGGGCTGATGAAGCATGCAGGAGGCGAGCGCGAGGCGCTGCTTCCAGCCGCCGGAGAGCGAGCCGGCAAGCTGATCGTGGCGCGACGTGAGCCCCAGCTGCCCGAGCGTGTCCGACACTACGCGCTTGATGTCCTTCATCCCATACATGCGCGCAATGAACTCCAGGTTCTCGCGAATGGTGAGATCCTCCCACAGCGAGAATCGCTGGGTCATATAGCCCACGTCGCGCTTGATCGAGGCGGCCTCCTTCAGCACGTCGTAGCCGAGACACGTGCCGTAGCCGGAGTCGGGCTTGAGCAGCCCGCAGATCATGCGGATTGAAGTGGTCTTGCCGCTGCCGTTGGGCCCCAGGAAGCCGTAGATCTCGCCGCGGCGGACCTGCAGCGCAAAGTCCCGGATGACGTGCTTGTGGCCGAACGACTTGTTCAGGCCGTGCACGTCGATGACAAGGTCGCTGGTCATGGGCCCGTCCCCGGCTTCACGTCGATGGGCTGACCAGGACGCAACTTCGCTCCGTCGGCAGGCGCAGGCTGCGCCTCGACGAGGAACATCAGCTTCTGGCGCGCCTCTTTGCTGTACAGGACCGGCGGCGTGTATTCCGCCTGGCTGGAGACGAAGCTCACTTTGGCCGATACGGGCTGGCACCCGTCGCAAAGAATCTCGACCTCGCCCCCGATCGGAAACGCGCTCAGCGCCATTTCGGGAACGTAGAACCGCGCCTTCACGTTGCCCGGCGGAAGCAGCGAGACGACCGGGCGGCCCGCCGGCACCCACTCACCCTCGACGAAGATGGTGTCCTGAACCAGGCCGGACACCGGCGCGATGACACTCTTCTGCGCCAGCCGCCAATTCGCCTGCTCCACCGCGGCGCGCGCGGCGGCGACCTCCCCTTCCGCGGCCTTGCGTTCCGCGTCCCGCCCGAGCGGCTGCAGGAGATTACTGAGCTGCGCTTCGGCGTTCCTCATGCGCGCGGCATCGCGCGCGTGCACGCTGCGCGCCTCGTCGAGCCTGGCCTGCGAAACGAAACCCGCCTTGAACAGCTTTTCCTGCTGGGCAAGCTGGGTCGCCGACAGTTCGAGCGCAGCCTTCGCCTGCGCAATCTCGGCGCGCTGGGCCTCGATTTCCGGCGCGCGCCGGGCAGCCTGCAGGTTCTCGAGCCGCGCCTGCGCGGCATTCAGGCGCTCTTCGGCTTCGAGACGCGCCGCTCGCTCGTTCTCCTGCTCGAGGGTGAAAACCGGCTGGCCCGCTGCAACCTGCTCGCCGCGCCGGACGTGAAGCCTCTGCAGTTGCCCGGAGTAGGGCGAGGCCAAGAGGACGAACTCTCCTTCGACGTAACCTTGCCAGGAGTCGTCCGGCGCCCGCCCGCAGGCTGCGAGAACGGCGATGAGAACGAACACGCTGGCGCGGCGCATGGTCAGCCCTTCCGGCGGAGGAATTCGACCGCCTTTCCGAAAACCTTCCGCGCTTCACGACGCGCGCCGTCGTCGTCGCGGGCGAGCTGCAGAACGGCCTGCCCCACGACCACACTGTGCATGAAAGCGACCTGCTCGGGAGTGCCTTCGACGCCAGCTGCTTTCAACACCGGAACGAGGCCCTGACGCAGCGCCTTGATCAATTCGCGCATGCGCGGCTTCAGCCTGGGCTCGCGGTCCGCGGCGGTCACAAGGCCGAGCATCATCCGCACACGGCGCTTGTCCGACGAGACGCCGGCGACGGCGTCAATGAACGACGAAGGGCGCTGCGCGGGCTCGTGCTTCTCCACCTCCGCCGCGATCGTCTCCAACGTGTGCAGCGCCACGGCCAGAACCAGGTCGTGGATCGTCGGAAAATAGTAAGTGAGATGGCTCTGACGCACGCCGGCCGCTTTGCAGATGCGCGGCTGCGTGAGCTCCTGAGCGCCGCCCTTGGCCAGCAGGCGCAGCGCAGCGTCGAGGATTCGGGTTCGAACGTCCATTTGGTAATACTACCAATGCAATTGGTAACATTACCAATAGTTTTATTTCCTCTCGTTGAAACAAGCGATTAAAGCCTCGTCAGGCACACGGCGGGACGTGAAATCCGTGCACGTTAACGGCGCCTCACCTCACCCACTGCATCGGACCATACCCGGCATTAATGGTGACGAATGATGGTGATGATAAATGGTGATGAAAGAGGGTGATGTTCAGATTGCTCCTCATCACCCGTTCCCATCACCAGTACTCATCACCACTTTTCATCACCCTTTTCTTTTGAGGGCAAGATACTTTCGCCACGGGCGCCAGTAATACTTCTTCCACCCATTGTTGACGCCACGGTAGTCGTGATCGGGAACGTTGGCGTGCACGAGGTCTATGCGGCCGCGACGGCCCTTGGGCGTGAAACGCAGGATTAGCGTCGAGTCGAGGTCGCCCTTCTTCCAGCCGGACGAGCGCCAGGCCTGCACGATCAACCGGCCGGGGACGGTGCAGAGCATCCGGCCCCGCAGCATGCCGTCGAACGCGCTGAATTTTGACCCGGGTCGGGCGCTGATTACGACTTTCCTGCCGGTAATCGCCTTGTGCGTCCGCGGATTGAGGTACATCGCATACAAGTCCTTCGCCGGGGCGGGCAAGATCACCGATTGCTTAACGAGCTTGGGCATGATGTTCTCCTAAACGCTCTATCTTACTTGGGGTTGGAACCCATTAATTCTGTAGCGATAAACGGGGGCCAGACCCCGTTTTCGTGATTTCGCTTGCCGCAAATAGTGGTCTGTCCCCTATACTTTGCTAGTTCTTGTCCTGCAAACGTCCTGCAAACAGGACCCTGGAACGAAAAAATAGAACCCACGAGGAGACCTTCATGACTCGCACACACTCCGTATCAAGCCGGCATACCCTGATTGTCGCCGCGGCGCTCACTTGTGTCGCTGCTGCGCCGATCGCATTGGCGGCAGAAAAGTTTCCGAGCAAGCCGATCGAAATCGTCATCCACTCCCGCTACGGCGGCGGCACCGATACCACGGCGCGCATGATGATGATCCGCAGCCGGCGCTACCTCGGCGTCGACATGTCGGTAAATGCCCAGCGTGGCGGCTCCGGCGCCCAGGCGCACCATTATGCGGCCGCAAAACCGCGCGATGGCTACACCGTGATGGCGCTGACGCAGACCCACCTCTACACCATCGCGCGGGGCAAATCGCCGCTCTCAATCGACGACGTGGTGGGTGTGGCGCGGGCTATGGACGATCCCACCTTCATCACGGTGTCGGATAAAAGCCCTTACAAGACACTCGAGGACCTGGTTGCGGCGTCGAAGGACAAAGCGCTCAACTGGGGCGTGGCCCAGGTCGGCGGCACCGAGCACATTGGGCTCGCGCGCTTTGCCAAGGCGAGCGGCATCAAGTTCAAGGTGGTTCCCTTCGGCAGCGGCGCACAGATGGTGCAGGCGCTCATGGCCGGCGGCATCGACGCCACCTTGCCGAACGTGAGCGAAGCCGGCTCGCAGGTACAGACCGGCACCTTCGCCGCGCTGGCGGTGATGGCGCCCGGGCGGCTCAAGGAATATCCCGATGTTCCTACCACCTTCGAGAAGGGCTATCCCGTCAAAGTCTCGACGACACGCGGTTACTGGGTGCTCAAAGGCGTGCCTGAGGACCGCGTCGAGATCCTGTCCAAGGCGATGGTGAAAGCCATGAAGCACGAGGTCTTCGCCAACTACCTGAAGAGCGCCGGGCTCAGCGTCGACGCCAGCGTCGCCGGCCACAAGGAGTGGGACAAGAACATAAAGGAAGAATACGCTCAGGCCGTCGAGGCGCTGACGGATCTCGGCCTGCTGAAAAAGTAACCCAGGATATTTCCCGGGGTGCGGCGGGTTCGTCGCCGCCCCTGGGATGCCTGGGCGCCCCGCACGCAGCCATCGCGACATGATCAATCGCACCGACCTCGTCGTCGGCGTCATCCTGCTGGCGGTCTGCGGATGGCTCTACTACGTCACCGCGAGCTTCGACGAGGTCTCGCCGCTCTTCGCCCAGGACATGCCCCCGGAGCGGTTTCCGCGCATGCTCCTGTGGATCATTGCCGGGCTCTCGATCCTACTGCCGTTCGAGCAATGGCTGCGCAAGGAGAAGGGGAAGATCCTCGACACGAAGCGCAAGACTCCCGTGCGCCCCATCGTCTACGTGACCATCGGGTTCCTCATCCTCGCGGTGCTCGCCATCCAGTTGATAGGCACTTTTCTCGTGCTGATCGTCGTTTGCATCGGGCTGCCGCTGCTCTGGGGCGAGCGCCGCTGGAAGATTATGGTGCCCTTCGTGGTGCTGTTTCCCGCCGCGGTGATGGTGCTCTTCGCACACGTCCTCGGCGTGTACTTCGACCCGGGGGTAATCGGCTTCAAGTTCCCATGAAGGCCTCTTGATGGATGCGGTGCTCCAAGGTTTTGCCCTGATCGCCGATCCCGGCAACGTGGCGCTGATTTTCGTCGGCGTCCTCATCGGCGTGGTGGTGGGCGCGCTGCCGGGCTTGAGCTCGCCCATGGCGGTGGCGCTGCTTTTGCCCTTCACGATCACCCTGGAGCCGGTTCCCGCCATTGCCATGATGGCCTCGCTCTACTGCGCGGGCACCTTCGGCGGTTCCATTTGCGCGATCCTCATCAACGCCCCCGGCGCGCCTCCCGCCGTCGCCACTGCGTTTGACGGCTATCCCATGGCCCTGCGCGGCGAGGCCGGCCGCGCGCTCGGCATTGCCGCGGTGAGCAGCATCTCGGGCGGCATCCTGAGCCTGTTCATCTTTGTGCTGGCGACGCCGCTGCTGTCGAAGATCGCCACATCGTTCCGGCCCATGGAGTATTTCGCGCTCGCCATCTTCGCGCTGTCCATGCTGGCCTCCATCAGTGGCATGTCGCCGATTCGCAACCTGATCGCTGGCGCCGCCGGGGTGCTGCTCGGCACTGTCGGCATCCACCTCACCACCGGCGTGGAACGGTTCACGTTCGGCTACCCCGCGCTCACCGGAGGCATCGGGTTTGTGCCCGTGTTGATCGGTCTATTCGCCGTGGCCGAGCTGCTCAACCAGTCCCAGGCAGTCGACAAGGCCTACGAGCGCATCACGGCAACGGTGGTGAAACTGCCGACGCGCGAGGACTTCCGCCGCATCTGGGGCACGATTCTGCGCTCTTCCGGCATCGGCACCTTCATCGGTGTGCTGCCAGCAGAAGGCGCCACGGTCGCGGCGATCATGGGGTACAACGAGGCGAAGCGCTGGTCGAAGCGCAAGGAGGAATTCGGCACCGGCTGCCCGGAGGGCATCGCCGGACCAGAAGCGGCCAACAACGCCGCCACCGGCGGGGCGATGGTGCCGACGCTGGCGCTGGGCATCCCCGGAAGCGCCACCACCGCCGTGATCCTCGCCGCCCTCATCATGCACGGCTTTCGCCCCGGGCCGCACCTGATGAAGGAAACGCCGGAGTTCGTATACGCGATCTTCGCTGCCATGCTTCTCGCGAACTTCATGTTCCTGGGCATCGGGCTGGCCGGTGCGAAGATTTTCTCGCGGATCACCCTCATTCCACGAACCTTCCTCTGGCCCGGGGTGTTCGTGTTCTCGTTGATCGGCTCCTACTCGTACGGCGCCTCGGTGTACGACGTGTGGGTGACCCTGGTCGCGGGCGTCATCGGCTTCGTCATGCTGCGCCATGGCTTCGCCCCGGCGCCGCTGGTCATGGGGCTTATACTCGGCAAGCTCGTCGAGGAGTCTTTTTCGCAGTCCATGATCATTCTCGACAATCACTGGTGGCGCATGTTCGAAAGCCCGGTGGTGGATCTGTTTTTCCTTCTCGCCGTCCTCGGGCTCTGCTGGCCGTTCATCTCCTCCAGGTTTGCCGGGCGCTAACGGTCCGCGCAGGTGCCCGCGGCCGCGCGAACGGGGACCGAATGCGCACAGACCCCATTATCGGTCGCGCCGCAGGAAATACCCTACCTGTTTGCCTTATTTCGACAGGCTGTATTTCCCGTGGCGCAGAGAGTTACTTCTCCGTGACGCCTTCGACGTGAAACGGTTTCCCGTTCACTTCGATGTGGCTATGCAACGGCACTTGCTGCGTGATCAGGCCTTCGGCGAAGCATCCGGCCTTGGCGTTCTTGATCAGGTGCGCAAGCTTTTCCGCGGACTCGTTGGTCTCGACTTTGAGATACGTGCTAACGCCCTCCCAGCGGTTGAACACCGTGCCCTTGAGCACCGAGCCGCCGAGATGCTTGCGCAGAACGACGCGGCAATTCGCGCCGTTCACCTTCATCTTCATCATGTGCGCGTACCGCGCAACCTGGGTGAGTAGTCAGAAGCCGATCGCCATCGCGAGATAGCTCATCGGCGACGGATATTTGTCCGTGCCACCGATGCGCGTGGGCTCGTCGCAGTAAACCTCGAACTTGCCCGCGACGCCGCGCTTGAGCTGCAGCTGGCCCGAGACGACTTCGGTGTACACGTCGTTCTCGTTGGTGATGCCGCTCGGCGGCAGTTCGGGCTTGTCGATTACCCGCTCCCCTACCTTCTCCGACAGATCTTCGTTGCCCAAAGGCTTTGTCATCGTGCTTCCTCCGTGTGTGGCGGCGCGTTGCCGTCCGTTGCTAGAAACCCCAGAATAATAGATGGGGACAATAATGGGAACAGACCCCGTTAAAAGAACAAGTCTATCAGCCAGTTGACCATCCTCTTTGCCAATGATCTGGCCCGGAGTTCTGCCAACCCGGAAGGATGAAAACCTCGAAGTCGTTCATGCCGCGCATGCAGGCTCCCTCCTGATCATGGGAACTGGTGATGTGAACTGGTGATGTGAAATGGTGATGGGAAGTGTCTTTTATATCACCCTCTTTCATCACCATTCGTCATCACCATTATTCATCAGTTCCTGATATGAATTAAACTTGCAATTTTGCCAGCGTCGAGGGGTGTCAACATGGCCTTTGATCTTATCCTGCAGAATGCGCGGCTGGCGAATGGCGATGCGGCGCGCGCAACAGTCGACATCGCGATCGCGGATGGACGTATCGCCGCCGTCGAGCCTCGCATTTCCGGCGGCGGTGAAAATGTGGATGCCGGCGGGCGTATGGTATCGCCGGGGCTGGTGGAGAGTCATTTCCATCTCGACAAGGCGCGGATCGTCGACCGCTGCGCGCCGCCCAAGGACCGGCAGTCGACTGACCACATGGCGCGGACCTCCGCGGTCAAGCACACGTTCACGGTCGAGGACGTGTACGCGCGCGCGCGAGATACGCTCGAGCAGTGCCTGCTGAACGGCGTCGCCCACATGCGGACCCACGTCGAGGTCGATCCCAACATCGGCCTCCGCGGCTACGAAGCCGTCGAGCGCCTGGCGAAGGATTACGCCTGGGGTATTGACCTGCAGCTTTGCGTCTTCCTTCAGGAAGGCTGGACCAACGTTGCCGGGGCCGAGGCAAACGTGATGGAAGCGCTGAAACGCGGCGCGTCGGTGGTCGGGGGGGCGCCGCGCTACGACGCTGACGGCCCCGGCCAGATCCGGCGGATCTTCGCACTTGCGCAGGAGTTCGACGTTGACGTCGATATCCATCTGGACGGCGGCCACACGACCCACGACATGGCCATCTTTCTCGTTTGCGAACTCACCGACCGGATTGGCTGGGGAGGGCGCGTCGCGATCGGCCACGGCAACAAGTATTCGTGCCTGCCGCCGGCGGAACTGCAAGCACTCGGCCGGCTGCTCGCGGACTCCGGGGTCGCAGTGGCCGTGCTTCCCACGACCGATCTCTTCACCAGTGGACGCCATCTGGAGCACAGCGTCATCCGCGGCGTTGCGGACGCCAACGCGCTGATCGCCCAAGGGGCAAACTGCTCCATCTCGACCAACAACGTAATGAATCCGTTCACGCCGTACGGCGACTGCTCGCTGGTTCGGATCGCGAATCTCTACGCGAACGTCGTGCAACGCGGGACGGAGGAGGACCTGTCCGAGTGCTTCGCGATGCTGACCAATCGCCCGGCCCGGATCCTCCGCCGAAGCGATTACGGCATTGCGGTCGGCAATCCCGCCGACCTCGTCGTGTGGAACGCGAAAACGCCGGCCGAGGTCGTCGCGACCGTGGCGCAACCCGTGATGGGCTTCAAGCGCGGCCGGCGCGTTTTCACGCGCGAGATGCCCGCGCTCCACAGGCCCTAATCGGGCCTGTGGAGGAAAATGGTGATGAGAGATGGTGATGAGTACTGGTGATAAACACCTCGGTAGTCCATCACCATCATTCATCACCATTAAGCATCACCATCATTGGCGACGACCGCTGCACCGAGGTTCCCTAGCGGTCGACCTCGTCAGAACCGTTGGGCTCGCCTTCCCAGTCGTAGCGTTTGTGCGGCGGGACGTCCAGGCGCCGGAACGCGATGGCCATCGCGAGGCCGATCAACGCGGCTGCCAGGTGGGTTTCCCAGGAAACCCCGGGCTTGATCGGGAACACGCCCCAAACGAGCGTGCCGTACAGAAAGAAGACCAACATAGATGCGGCAATCGCGCGCCGGTCCCGTCGGATGACGCCGGCAACGAAGACATAGCTGACCAGCCCATAAACCAGTCCGCTCGCGCCGATATGGACGGACAACGCGTTGCCGAACAGCCACACCGCGATGCCGGGCCCCAGGTAGACGGCCGGCAGCACTTTGAGCGCCGAGTTCGGATAGAGGTACAGCATCCCCGTTCCCAGCACCACCAAAGGCACGGAGTTAGTGATCAGATGGGGAAAGCCGCCGTGCAGCAGCGGCGCGAGAAAAATGCCGGGCAGCCCGGCGAACTGACGAGGACGGACGCCGAAGCGCTGCAGCTCGAGGTCCAGCCCCCAGTTCAAGAACTGCACAAGCCAGAGCGCGGCAACAAAGCCCAAGGCGATCTTCGCTGCCAGCCAGAAGTTGGCTTCGGCCCGCTCAGAGCTCGTGTAATCCGGGTCGGGGATGTGTATTTGCACTGGGGAACACCATACGCTAAACCCCGTGATTCGTGATTCGCAATTAGAAACTGCAACGCGTTCGCCCCACCCAACACCAGTCATTAGAAGTTATCTCAAAAACAAACACAGCCACGGAACCACACAGAAGCACACGGAAGTTTTTGTTCCTTTACAGCGCACTTCCCGGTTCAGGTCTTGGTCCGTGTATTTCCGCGTGATTCCGTGCTTAATGATCTTCTGGACTCAGGGAGCTTTTGAGATCGGTTCTAGTCGCACTCTTCAAGCCCTTAGGGAACACCTAAATCGAGCGCCGGCCCTTATCGCGCAACAGCTGTTCGATGCCGCGGATGACGGTCTGGAGGTCAGTCAGGTTTGGATTCACCTCGAGAGCGCGCCGGAAGTACTCGATCGATCTCTCGTACTCTTCCAGCCGCAAATAGATCTGCCCGTAGCCCGACAGCGCGCCAAAATGCTGGGGATTTCGCTTTACCACCTCGTCGCAATCGGCGAGGGATTTACGCAGGTCGCCGGCCAGGAACAGGACCGTCGCCCGCTTGTTCCAGCCCTCCGCAAAGTCCGGCTTGCGCTTGATCACGTTGCTGAAGGTGTGGATCGCCTCGGCGTAGAGGCCGGCCTCCATCTCCTCGACGCCGGTGGCCAGCAATTGGTCGGTTTCGGTATCGCCCGAGCGACTCCACACGCGCCAGACGCTCTGCTGGGCCAAGGCACGCACAACAGAATGCTTGTCGGAGAGGCGTTTCACCAGCAATGGCCCGTCGGCAGCGAGACCCGTGCGTCCGATATACATGACGCCAGCAGCGCGGTAGCGTGCGTCGGCATCGTTGAGCGCTTCGAGCGCCGCAGCCCGTGTTTGAACCTCGGGGACTGGCGATTGGGCGAAAGCCGTCAGCGCCAGGAAGGCAGCGAGCACAAGGACGAAGACCTGTTGCATAGGATGCAAGACGCGCTAAATAGTCAATTGTATATCGTGATTCGGAACGACAAATCGCACCCGCACTGCGTTCGTGCCTCCCCGCTACAAATCACGAGTCACCAGTCACCGGTCACGCCTTATGAACAAGGGCGGAGAACCGGCCCTTACACCAACCCCGGCAGGGACGCGAAAGGCCGCTGTGTCGCGAGCGCGGTGAACTCGTCCGCCGTAACAGGCGGGCTGAAGTAGTAGCCCTGGGCCAGACCGCAACCGTACGCGCTTAGAACGGCGACCTGCTCCGCCGTTTCCACTCCCTCTGCGACGACCTGGATGCCGAGGCTGTTCGACAACATGATCACGGCTTCGACGATAGCGGCATTCCCCACCTCACTCGGGATGCCCTCCACGAAGCTGCGGTCGATTTTGAGCACGTCGAAAGGAAAACGCCTGATGTAATTCAAGCTCGCGAACCCGGTGCCGAAATCATCGATGGCGATCGCCACGCCCAGGCGCCGCAGGTTCGCGATATCGGCAGCGACCGCAACCGGGTCGTCGATGAACGTGCTCTCGGTGATCTCGAGCTCGAGGCAGCGCGGCGGCAGCCCCGTTTGCTCGAGCACCCTGGCAATCGTGGCGGGCAGGTCCTGCTGCCGGAACTGGGTCGGGGAGAGATTGACCGCGACCGGAAACTCGAGGCCTATTCTGCGCCACTCGGCGCATTGCCGGCAGGCCATCTCCAGCACCTGTTCCCCGATCTGCACGATGAGGCCGGCCTCCTCCGCGATCGGGATGAATGTGCTCGGCGCCACGGCGCGCCCGCCATGGGTCCAGCGCAGGAGCGCCTCGGCGCCGCGTATCGCGTGCGTCGCGAGGTCGACCTTGGGCTGATAGACGAGCTCGAAGCCCGCATTCTGGATCGCTGCGCGCAATCCGGCTTCGATCTGCAAACTCTCGTGAGCGCGGGCGTTGAGGTCGTGGGTGAAGAACCGGAAGGTCCCCCGGCCCGTGGACTTGGAGGCAGACATTGCTGCGTCGGCATTACGCAGGAGCGCGTCCGGATCGAGTCCGTCCCCCGGATGCATCGCAACGCCGATGCTTGCCCCCACGACGACCGCTTGTCCGTCGACGTCGTACGGCTCGGCGCAGACCTGCAGAATCCTCTGCACGGCCACCGCGACGGGCAGGTCGTCGGCGCCCGCTAGCACGGCCACAAACTCGTCGCCGCCGAAGCGGGCCAGGGTGTCGGTATCGCGCACGCAGCCGCGCAACCGATCGGCCACCTGTTTCAGCAGCTCGTCGCCGCCGTGGTGCCCGAGCGACTCGTTGATGTTCTTGAAGCGGTCCAGGTTGATGAAGAGCACGGCGACCAGCTCGCTGCGCCGGCGCACGCGGGTCAACGCCTGCGCCAGCCGGTCGCGCAGCAGCGAGCGGTTGGGCAACCCCGTCAGCGTGTCGTGGTGCGCGACGTGGCGGATGCGCTGCTCGGCAAGCTTACGCTGGGTGACGTCGCGCGAGGTCAGCACGATGCCACCGATGCCCGATTCGTGCAGGAGGTTGGTGCCGACGCCCTCGAGATGGATCCAGCGGCCCTCGGCGTGACGAAACCGGAACTCGATCGGGTCCGTTACCGGCAGCCCCGCCACGAGCGCCCGGAAGCCGGCCTCCACCGCTGGCCGGTCGCGGGGGTGGATGGCCTCGAAGGGGTTGCGGTTGATCAAGCCTTCCGGCCCATAGCCCAGAATCCGCGCGGCGGACGCGGATTCGAAGATGGTCGTGCCGTCCTCGCGATGAATGGTGATCATGTCGGCGAGGTTCTGAACGAGCGCACGGAAGCGCTCGTCATCGAGAGGCGTATATACCGGCCCGGCCACTGCGCCGATCCGATTCACCTGGGTCCGTCCCGGGCGCTGGTGCGGCCAATGTTCCTCAGTTCTCCCCGACGTGTCCTCTGCACCGAGCACGGATTCCATAAGTGGGTATGCCTTGAGCACGATCATACACTCCCGGAAGGCCCAGGCGCCGCAAATGGGGTCGGAACGGCCGTTTCCTCAAGACGACCAAGCCCTAAAGCCGATCCCATGCCCGATCGAGCGCCTACCCCCCATTTACAGCGGTCTTCCCGGAGGGAAGGCCCGCGAAGAGAAAAATGGGGTCTAAAACGGAGTCCAACCTCATTTTCTCGGGCGAACCGCAGATCTTGAAGCGGAAAAACGATACACTCACGCCTCTCAAACCGAGCATCACCCCGTTCGAAGAGCACGCAATCATCACCGGAGGACACATGCCGTCGACGTTCCTGCTCTGCAGCTTCAAGACCTGCCCCTGGGTTCAGCGCGCGGCGATCGTGCTGCAGGAGAAGAAGATCCCCTACGACATCTCCTATATCGACCGCGACAACCGGCCAGCATGGTTCTTGGCGATTTCCCCGCATTCCAAGGTGCCGGTGCTGCAGATCGACGGCAAGGACTCGATTTTCGAGTCGAACGCCATCGCCGAGTACCTGGAAGAGGCCACGACGCCGCGGCTGCACCCCGCAGATCCGATCGCGCGGGCGCGTAACCGCGCCTGGACCGATTACGTGCCGACTTTCGCCAGCGCAATATCAACCACGATGTATGCCGACTCGGAGGAAGAATTCACCGCGCGGGCGGCCAAGATCTCCGGCCCATTCGGCAAGCTCGAAGAGGCTCTGGCCAAGCAAGGCAACGCCGGTCCGTATTTCAATGGGCCAAAGCTGTCTCTCGTCGATGCGGCGTACGCGCCGTTCCTGCAGCGCTATACCTTCATGGACCGGCTGCGCCCGCTGGGCATCATCGAAAGCTTTCCGCGCCTCTCCGCCTGGCGCGATGCGCTGCTCGCCACACCGGCGGTGAAGGCCTCGACCGTCTCGAACATCGAGGCGGTGTGGCAAGAGAACCTGATCCTGCGCCGCCGCTGGCTGGCCAAGTTCGTCTCGGACAACGTGCGCGGCGCGGCGGCTGCCTGACCCTCGTGATGGGTGATGCGCGATGGGTGATGCGCTGGGCGGAGTTCGCTAAAGCCGTACCGCGAAGACGCCAAGGACACGGAGGAAAAGAAAAGCTTTACCGCGGAGGGCGCAAAGGCCGCGAAGGAAACATAGTCAAAAAGGCAAAACCTAAGGGCGCCGAGGCATCGCCAAGAATGGCATACCGGTAGCGCCCTCGGTCTTCATTTCTCCTTCCGCCATCCCCCATAACAAAATGGGGGCAGAGCCCCCATTTTTTATTCGGCCCGAATGACGCCGCAGGCGAGGCGGGCGCCGGCATTGCCGGTCGGCTGGGTCCTGTAGTCGTCGGGACCGGCGTGAACGATGACACCGCGGCCGATGATATTCCCCGGCCCGGGCTCCACGCTGATGGTGTCGAGATCGACCAGGAGTTTGGCGCGTCCTCTCTTGTTTCCCTTGAGCGGCGCTTTGAGCGCCGGCAAGTCGCCTGCATGGCGCTCGGCGCTGCTGTAATGTCCGTGCGGCTTGCCGACGGGATTGAAGTGGCCCTTGGCGCTCATCCCGTCCCCCGAGCTGCAGTCGCCGACCTCGTGAATATGGAAGCCGTACTCGCCTCCCGGCTTGAGGCCCTGGACGACAGCCTGGACGCGAACTTTGTCGCCCATCTGCTCAAAGGTCACCTCGCCAAAGGTTTTGTTGCCCTTGGTCGGCTTCAGCTGCGCGCTCGCGCGCAGCGGGTCGTCGGGCGTCGTCTGGCAGGCAGCGAGCAGAACGGCGGCGGCAAGCATGGTAAGTGCTGTTTTAGTGTTCATGGGGTTCCTCCTCGTCGGGTTCCTCCTTGCGCATGATAAATCTACCCCTATCCCGAGCAGCTTGGAAGCCCCATTGCCGCTCACGGACCGTTCCGCCGCTGGCAACTCAGCGCCAAGATAGGAAACGTTCAAAATGAGACGGACCCCGTTGAAATCAACCAAAGATTAATAAGTTAAACTCACGATTCACATTTCACGATTCACGGTTCTTTGGTGTCGGCTCTCTCTTCGAATACTGTAGTAGGTGCCCGCAAAGATCGCCGCGGCCCCCAGAAACACCGCGGCTTCGGGCGCCTCGCCGTAGAACAGCATCCCCACCACAGCGATTAACGGCAACCGCAGGAAATCGAACGGCACGACGAGCGTCGCATCGGCAATGCGGAACGCCCGTGTCAGGCACATATGTGCGCTGAGGCCGGTCGCGCCGACTGCGATGATCCAGGGCAGCTCGTCTAGCCCGGGGGTGACCCATATGGGCAACGCGAAGACGAGGCCGAGCGGGACCTGGATCGCCGCCATGTAGAAGAGCACCGCGAACACCGTTTCATGCCCGGCGAGCCGCTTGGTGGCGATCATGGTCGAGGCATAAGCAAACGATCCGGCGAGCATCACCAGGGCCGCAGGCGGCACCTGCTGGAAACCCGGTTTCAGGATGATGAGTATCCCCACCAGGCCCATGACGAGCATGACGACCCGGCCGCGGTTCAGGCGCTCCCCGAGAATGAAGGTCGCGAGCACAGCAGTCCACACCGGCATGGTGAACTCGATCGCAAAGACCGTCGCGAGCGGCAGTGCACCGATCGCGTAGACCCACGCATACTGGCCGCCGAAGTGCAGCACGTTGCGTACCACGTGCAGGCCGAACCGTTGCGTGAGCAGCGCCCGCCCGCCGAATCGCGGCAGTATGGCGAGCATGATGAGGAGCGAGACGACGCTGCGCAGGAACAGAACCTCGAAGCTTCCCATCGTGTGCAGCAGCTCGCGCACGGAAACGGCCATCAAGGCAAAGGAAAGGAGCGCGCCCCCCATCCACAGGGCGGCGCGCACGGCGACAGGCATTCGGGTCGGTTCGCTTGCCATCGTTGGCAATCCGGGGGGTCATGGCCGAAGCTAGATGGGAACACGCCCGACCAAGAAAATCAAAAAATCAATTCCTTGACAGTCAATCCGCCGCGGTTCCCTTGCCGCTGAACCAGCCGCAGTGAACGCGCCGCGGAATCGGCGGTCGATGCAGCAGCAACGGCCCACCGCGGCGGATTTATTGATACCATTGCCTGGCAGCAAAAAATTCGGGGCCTTCGCAAGGACTCATTCATCATCAACGTGGGAGGAGGTCGCAATGAAACACTTGTCTCGCATTACCATGGGGCTGCTCGTTATCGCGTCGACCGTGTTCGGCTGCGCAACGATGTCGGGTGGGGACTGGGTCACGCTATTCGACGGCAAGGACCTTGACCACTGGTACATCATCGGCGATGCCGACTGGAAGCTCGAGAATGGGCTGGTGATGGCCGACAGGAAAATCGGGAAGGACAATGGCTACCTGGTTACGAGAAAGAATTACAGCAATTTTCAGCTCAAGGTCGAATTCTGGGTGAGTCATGACGCCAACAGCGGCATCTTCATGCGCTGCAAGGATGGCAAGAAAATCGCCGATTCGCTTTGCTATGAGGCCAACATTTTCGATCAGCGTGGAGACCCGTATTTCGGCACCGGGGCGATTGTCAAGTTCGCCGGTGTAGACCCCATGCCCAAGGCCGGCGGAAAATGGAACACCTATGAGATCACAGCCGACGGCCCGAACCTCACCTTGGTCCTGAATGGCGTCAAGACGGTCGAGCTCAACAACAAGAAGTACAAGAAGGGGCCGATTGCCCTTCAGTACGGCAAAGGCATCGTGAAGTTCCGCAAGGTGGAAATCAGGGAGCTCTAAACGCGGCGCGCTGCCGGAAAACTAGTGATGGGAACTGGTGATGGAGATGCTGGTGATGTGTACTGGTGATGAACTGGGCGACGCGCCTTTCCATCACCATCTTTCATCACCATTATTCATCACCACTTTTCATCACCATTTCCGTCAAGAACAAAGGGGTCAGACCCGGGTAATCCGGTTCTGGCCCCTTCTCATTTGACCTGGGTGAAAGGCGTGAATGGTGAATGGTGAATGGACTAAACCGCTTCCCTATACCCGTCACTCGTCACTCGTCACCCATCACGCATCACCTTTGTCAGGCGGCTGCCTTGCGATTCGCCTCCAGCCGCGCGTCGACCAACGCGACCGTCTCATCGACAACATTTGACTGCATGTTCTTTTGCGCCGCGACCGTCTTCACCAGGCGGTCCACCCGCTCGATATTGGGCGCGCCGGCGAACAGGGCGCGCGCCGCCGATGACGGGCTCCCGAGCGATTGCGCCGCAGCGGCGTATTTATCGAAGGGCACCAAGTCTTTCTCGGCAGCGCCCAGCGACACGCATACCTTGACCGTCCAGTTGTAGACCGACCGCGAGGCTTCGATGTCGGTATGCACGGCGTCCTTGATCGACCGCGCTCCCTCTTTCGTGACGCAGCGATAGTTGCCGGCGATGAGCATCGGCCACTTCGCCAGCGGCACGAAGATCGAGTCGTGGATCTTGAGCTTGACCGGCAATTCGATCTTCCCGTCACCGGTGTCGAAGCGGATTGCGTCGATATCCGATTCCAGCTGGCGCAGGATGGCCGTGTGGGCATCCGAATCGAACCGGGCCGCCTTGAAGTTGGTCGGGAGCCTGACCTGCAGCACGTTGACCTTTTCCTCCGGCGGGCGGAACGCCTGCGGATCCGGGCTGCACAGCGTCATAAGGTTCGGATCAAGGTGGTCCCAGACGCTCGGGTCCGTGTAACAACCCCGCAGCGCGTTGGTATCGAGACCCTTGATGCGCTTCAGGTAGGTGAGCGGCGGCATGTTCATGATCGACATGCACGGCACCTTGGCTTTCGCCACCGCGTCCAGCAGCTCGCGCACGCCGGATGACCGATACTGCGGCTCCTGCATGGCAAGACCGACGAGATCATAGTCGGCCGGATTGACCGCTCCCGGGCCATCGGCGGACAGCTTGCCCGGCGCTTTCTGCGTATTGATCTCGACCAGCCCTTCGCGGCCCTTGATCGGCATACGCACCCGGGCGCCCTCCTTGTTGATCAACTCCACTTCGGCGGGCAGGCAAACGAGCTTTACCGAGTGCCCCGCGAGCACGAGCTTGGCTCCCAGCAGCGAACCATAAGAGGCACCGAGGATCAGAATTTTGTAAGAAGCTTTCATGTAGGACCTTCTCTTCCGGTTATGCAACAAAACGGGGTAAAAGCGAGATTCCGCATTGTGACATTGATTCTCGCGGTCCACCTCGATGCTATTAAATTAACTCCCACGGTGCAACCGTGCTTTGCAGCAATTTGGGGGGAACGCGGGAGGGATTCCACGATTTACTGGCGCACAGCAACCGCCGACCCTAGGAAGGAAGTGATGAATGATGGTGATGAGAGATGGTGATGATTATTGGTGATGTACAACGGCTCGCCCATTCTTCATCACCATTTCCCATCACCATTTCGCATCACCATTTCCCATCACCAGTACTCATCACTGGTGTCCGGTTACGGGTCACTGGTCACCAGTCACCAGTCACCAGTCGCGACGATGGGTCGGACCACATCATGCATCTCCAATTTCACGGCTTTTCTTACACAGCGCGATGTTATTGGGCTCTAGCGTGTAACTTTCTCTGCCAAAATCACGCGCGTAAGCCGCTATCAGTTCCCACGGAGGACAAGTCCGTTCGATATCGGAAACCTCGCCTCCCGGGCTACAATGCCAAGCTGCAACCCATGCTCGCGCGGGCAAAAGAGAAAAGAATTGCGCGGGACGCCGCCGCTTTCACCTTATCGGACTTCATATGGAAATCGTTCTCGCCATCGCGACGATCCTCGGCGGCATCGCGGGCTCCTGGTATTTCTGGGACAAGTGGCAGGACCGCAAGCGGGCGGTTACCGCGCGTGCCGCGGATCATAACGAGCGGTCGTCGCAGGCGGAGTCGGCACTGCGCAGCCGGATCGTGCTGCGCGCAGAGGCTCGAGCGTTCGGAATACTCATGGGCGACGATTCGGCAGCCGCACGCGCAGCTCTGGATCGCGCCCATGAGACGCTGGTGAGCGCCCTCTCCGAGTCGGGCGGACAGGTTGTTGCCACCCCGGCCGAGGCAATTGTGGCGCTCTTTGACGATGCCAGGCGCTGCATTGAAGGCGCCATTGCGGCGCACGCAACGCTCAAGCGATTCAATCAGGAACAGCCCGCATCGGATCGGGTTCATTACCGCTTCGGCATCGATGCCGGTCAGGTGGCGCTACGCGCGGGCGTGCTGGTTGGTTCTGCCGCAGAGCGCGCCGCCGAGCTTAGCCTGCGCGCGCCGACTGATGGCGTCCGGCTGAGCGCTGCAGTTCGTGCATTGCTGCCACAGGACACCGGTTTCGAAATCTCTTCGGATGCCGACGACGTTTTCAGCGTCGCATTCGGCGAGCCGTCAGCACATTCAGGCCCTGCTCAGTTGGAATCGCTCGACCTCCCGGTCCCCGGGCGCCCCTCCATCTTGCTGCTACCCTTTGCATGCTTGGGCGCGGACGCCGAGGGCCAGGCGCTCGCCGAGGGCCTGCGGTACGACATTCAGAATGCGCTGGTCAAGATGTCCGGGCTGTTCCTCGTCGCGGCGGGAAGCGCGAATGCTCATCGTAGCGTCCCGGGCAACGCAGCCGCGCCGCGCCTTGGCGTGCGGCACGCGCTCGAAGGCACTGTCCAGCGCCTCGGCGAACGGGTGCGGGTCAGCATGACCCTCACGGATACGACGAGTGGCGTAGTGACTTGGTCGGAGCGGTACGACCGCACGCTCGACGCTTCGTTCGCGTTGCAGGACGAGATCGCCGAGCGTGTGGTGACCGCGCTGGACGTAAAGCTCGCAGCCGGAGAGCAGGCCCGGGTCTGGCACAAATGCCTCACGCATCCGGGCGCGCGCGAGCACTTCTATCGCGGCGTGCAGGCCTTCTTCAAGTTGGATGCCGAGTCGATGGCAAACGCCAAGGCCTCCTTCGAGCGGGTCGCTGCACTGGTGCCCGACAACCCGCTTGGGCCGACCAACGTCGCAATGTGCCTCTGGTTCCAGGCGACGCGCGGTTGGACCAATGATCCGGTTGAAACGCGCAGACAGGCAGGCGAGTGGGCGGAGCGCGCGGTGTCGATGGAGGATGCCGATGGTCAGGCGCATACCGTTCTGGGCAACGTGCGGCTGCTCGAGCGGCGTTTCGATGAAGCGCTGGCGACTGCACGGAAGGCCGTGGAGGTACGCCCCGGCTGCACCAACGCGAACGGGTTTCTCGCCAACGTGCTGCTACATTGCGGCGAACTATCGGCCGCGTTGACACATGCGCGCCGCGCCATCCGCATCTCGCCTGTCTACCCGCCCTGGTTCATGGAAATTCTCTCGGGCGTATACCGCGAATGCGGGCAGAACGATTTCGCCGCCACCACGGCCCAGGAAGGCCTCCGCCTGGCACCGCAGTCGGTCAGCGGGCGACTATTGCTGATCAGCTCGCTCGTGCGTGGGGGCTGGCCGAACGAAGCTCGGCGCGTCGCCCGCCAGCTGCCAGAGATCGACGCCGGTTTTTCGGTCGCGCAGTATCTTGCGCGGCAGCCTTTTCGCGACCCGACTGTCATCGAACGAATCGCCGAAGATCTCAAATTGGCCGGGTTACCCGATTGAGTCACGAGCGCAGGGAGAGGGGAATTCCGTGGCCGCGGGCATGTTGCGGTTATGAGCGGTTACCCGGCCCTGCGCAAATAATCAGGCCGGTAGTGGTCTCCCTGCGGAACCGTCCCACCGGCCCAAGCGATTACCGCGCGCGGTTCAGAGCTTCCGCAATTGCTCCAGCAACTCGGCGCTCTCGGGAATCTTGCCTGGCTCGTAGACTTTCGCGTACCGGACCACGCCCTTGGCATCGAGCACATAAGCCGCGCGCTTATCCATGCCGCGCTCCTCGTTGAAGATGTCGTAAGCCTTGCCGACTGCGCCATGCGGCCAATAGTCCGAGAGCAGCGGGAAGGGAACGCCGCCAAGCTTTTCCGCCCAGCCCTTGAGGCTCGGAACGGGGTCGGCACTGATCTGGAGGATTTCGCAGTTCAGCTTCTTGAATTCTTCGTAGTTCGCACGGAACCCGTTGACCTGGTTTGTTCACCCAGGGGTAAAGGCCAACGGCATGAACGCGACCACGGTCGGCCGACCCTTGAAGCTGGCGAGCGCGACCTTCTGATCGGTGTTGTGCGCGGCGAGCGAGAAATCAGGCGCTGCCACGCCTTCCTTGATTTCCATTCGAATTCTCCTTGTATCGTTTTTGCGGCGGAGGCGCCAGAATACCTGTCCACGTCGATGTCAGCAATCGATCTGCGATAAAATTGCGGTCCAGTGTGGAAATCAGGCTGGCCTCGATTTCACAATCCGCGCTCATCTGTCGCTTCATTATTTTTCCGTTGTTTTCGGCGTCTTCTCAGTTCAATGTTTTTCCCCCCCAGATCGGCTTCCGACGCGGTTTCTCCAGATGACCGCCTGGCTCGATGACTTCCGCGCCAGGCGCCGCGCCACGATGGAGCCGACGATCTGGGTAGCGATCCTGGTGTCCGCCCTCGTACACGCGGCCCTCCTCAGCAAGTGGCTGCCGCAGATACGCTTCCCGTCGCCGGAGGAGCTCGAGCGGCGCGCAATATCCCCACCGTTGGTAGTGAATCTGACCCCGCGCCGAATCATTCCACCCACCCCGCCCTCTGCACCGCCGCCTGCGCCGCGGGTGAAGCTTCGTCCACCAACCGCAGCGGCGCCCCCACCCCCCGCCCCGCCGGTCATCGCGCTCGAGCGCCCGGCGCCCAGAGCCCCGCCGCCAGCGCCGGTCAAGCCGCCTGTTGCCGCACCGCCGAGCCCGCCACCGGTCACCGCGCCGAAGTCTGAGCCTCGCCCGGCCTTCGACGACCTCGCGGCATATATTGAGGCCAAGCGCCGCGCCCGCGCCGCGTCGGCCCCGGTCGCGCCTCCGGCTCGCCCATCGAAGGCACCGCCCGAAGATGAAGATGCGCGCGCCAACCGCATCGTCGCGGAGAACCTCGGCTCACAGAAAAACATAACCTTCGGCTACGATCCGGAGCGCAATGGCGGCGTGTTCCATGTCCAACTCATGAGCTACGACTACGCCGAATTCACCTTCATCGGCTGGAACAAGGAGATCCGCCGCATTACAAAGCAGCTCATCGAGGTCAATAAAGGCGACAACAGCGACATCCGCATCGCCGTGGTCCGCCGGATGATCGCGATCATTCGCGAACAGGCGCCGGAGGATTTTCTCTGGGATTCGCAGCGCGTGGGCTACCTAACGCTGTCGGCCCGCCTTAAGGACAACAAAGCGCTCGAAGATTTCCTGATGCAGGAATTCTTTGGCGAGGCCGGCCTGTGGCGCTAGGCATTAGCGCGTGACTAGTGTGAACGGAACAAACCCAGAACGAATTTAAACGCAGATAAACGCGGACAGAAAACCCGCGTCAATCAAAACACTCCTTCCTTATCGGCGTCTATCGGCGTTCATCGGCGGCTAACATCGGTTTTGGTTTTCTTTATATTTAGATCTGTTTTGATCGGCGTTTATCTGCAGTTAATAAGTTTTTCGATTTTGTGAGTCGTTCTAGAACAACGTCGCCGTGGGCGCAGCAGGCGACGGCGCACGGGAAGGCGCCGGCGCGCCGGGTTTGCTTAGCGCTCCGACGCGCACCCCGAGCAGCCGGATGCGCCGGTCGAGTGGCACGCGCTTCAAGCATTCGCCAGCAGCGCGACGGATCGCGCCCGCGTCCCCCGTCGGCTCATCGAGCGTGCGGTCGCGGGTGACGGTCTTGAAGTTGTCGTAGCGGAGCTTCAAGCCAATTGTCCTGCCCACGTAGCCTTTCCTCTTGAGATCGTCGGCCACCCTGACGCAGAGTTCGGTGAAGATACGCGAGAGCCGCTCGCGGTCGCGCACGGGGTGCAGGTCATCCTCGAACGTCGTTTCGCGGCTGATGGACTTGGGCTCGCTGTAGGTGATAACCGCTCGCTCGTCGCGCCCGTGCGCGGCCTCGTTCATCCAGGCGCCGTAACTCCTGCCGAAGTGCTCGATCAAGGTCGCCCGATCGGCCTTTGCGAGCTCGCCGACGGTTCGGATACCGAGCGCCTCGAGCCGCGCGTTCGCCTTGGGGCCGATGCCGTTGATCTTCCGCACCGGCAGCGTCCAGATTCGCGTGGGGATATCGCCTTCGGTCAGTACTGTCAGGCCGCCGGGCTTATCAAGCTCGGAAGCGATCTTCGATAGCAGCTTGTTCGGCGTAATGCCGATCGAGCACGTGAGCCCGGTTGCCTCGCGCACCGCGCGCTGAATGTCCGTCGCAATCACTCGCGCGCGAGCCCAAGGGTCGGGCGCACCCTCGGCCGCGCTGGATATGACAAGGGTCGTGAGGTCGATGTAGATCTCGTCGATGCCGCGGTCTTCGACTTGGGGCGCCACCGTGCGCACCGCGTCCTTGAACATCCGGGAGTAGCGTCGGTACTCGTCGAAGTTCGCCGGAAGCAGCAGTGCATCCGGGGCAAGCTTGGCCGCTTTCATGAGCCCCATGCCCGAGTGAACGCCCAGGGCCCGCGCTTCGTACGTGGCTGTCGTAATCACGCCGCGTCCGTTGTACTCGCGCAGGGTCCGGATAACGGGGCCCTCCGCGCTGCGCCGCCGACCGCCGATCACCACTGGCCGGCCGCGAAGCTCCGGGTAGCTCAGTAATTCAACAGACGCGTAGAACGCGTCCATGTCAAGGTGGGCAATGAACTTCAAGGCAGAAGGCGGAGGGATGAGGGATAAGGGTGTGACGACCTCCCCCGTGAGCCGTCAGGCATCAGTCACCGGTCACCGAGTTTGAGCGCTCACGAGGGCCTGTAAACCACCGGCGCCAGCGTCTTCTGGTCAATCATGACGTCAACGATCGCCGGCTTGCCGCTGGCGAACGCGCGCCGCAGCGCGTCCTCGAGGTCGCCCGGCTTCGTCACGTGCTCGCCGTGGGCCCCGAATACCTTCGCCAGGGCACCGAAATCGGGGTTCTGGTAATCCACTGCGTAAAGGCGTCCGCCGTAGTGCTCCTGCTGGAATGCGCGCTCGTTGCCAAGCCCCTGGTCGTTCAACACGACGTAGACCACCGGGATCTTCTCGCGCACCGCGGTCTCGAGCTCGCCGATGTTGCACATCGCGCCCATGTCCCCCGAGGCGCACAGCACCGGCCGGTCGGGCCGGGCCAGCTTCGCGCCGAGCGCGATGGGCAACGAGCCGCCGACCGAAGCCCAGTCGTCGATGCACATGAAGGTGCCCGGCTCGTAACTCTCGAAGTAGCTGCGCACGTGCTTGCCGCCATTGCCGGCGTCGACGACGAGCAGACCGTCGCGCGGCAGAACCTTGCGAATCATGTGCGCGACGAACTGGGGCTGGATCGGCTCCGCCTCAGCGCGCACGGCGCCGTGCAGCTCGGCCTCCCAGTCGGTGCGGGCCTTGGCCGCGTCGACCCACGGCTTGCGCCGCCCGGCTTGCGCGGCGCGCTCGCTGAGCCCTTCGATAAAGCTCACCGTCGAACCCGTCACGCCGAGCGTGACCGGGAAAACGATGCCGATCTGGCCGGGCGCGGCGCTGTGATGCACCAGCTTCGCCGACTGGCTGAAAATCCCGTATTTGTACATCGTGGAGAAGACGTCCATGTGCGCGCCCACGGCGATGATGACGTCGGCCTTGGGCACCGTGCGGTTGGCACTGCCGAAGCCGTTGCGGCCGAGCGGCCCGAGCGCGAGCGCGTGTGTCGACGAAAAGGCGTCCGGCGAGTATTGCAGCACCGCGACCGGGACGCCCGTGCGTTCGGCGAGGTTCGCCATCGCATCGGTGACGCCTTCGCTCAGCACCCCGCGCCCCACGACGAACACCGGGCGCTCGGCGCGCACGAGCAATTCGTAGGCCCGATCAAGTTGCGCGCTGTTGCACGATGGCAGCACCCTGTTGCGGTAGGCGGCCGGGTCGATCGGCTCGGGCGCGACCTGCTCCAGTAGGATCTCGCTCGAAGCCTCGATATGCGTCGGCCCTTGCGGCTCCGTCAGGGCAACACGAAATGCCTTGCGCACCGACTCCTGCACCTTCTCGCCATTGGGAATGCTGTAGGCCCATTTGGTGATCGGGCGCAGGAACGGAACCTGGTCCATGTCCTGGGTCGCATCGCGCTCGCGCATCGAGCTCTCCTGCACCCCGCACACGCTGATCACCGGCACGAATCCGCGAAACGCGGCGCCGATGGCGGTGGCCAGGTTCGTCACGCCGGGTCCTTCCGTCGCGGTCACCACTGACGGGCGCCCCGAAGCGCGCGCAAATCCATACGCCATGAAGGCAGCGCCCTGCTCGTGGCGCGTCAGGATGAAGCGGATCTGCGGCGTGTCGCGCAAGGCGTCGATGACGGCGAGGTTCTGCGTGCCGGGGATGCCGAAGACATGGTCGATGCCCTCCCGGAGCAACGCGTCCACCAGCGCGCGGGCGCCCGTTGTCGTGTTAACCATCTTGTGTTCCTTCGGGTCCATCTGGATATCCTCGCTTCAAATGCCGTTGCTACGACAAGTTTAAACCAGCACCCATAGCCGACGGCAGCGCCAGGTAATCGCGGTTGAGCGCGGCGATGCCGCTGCAGCCGAGCAACGCCAGCGTGCGGTCGATTTCCTCGCGGAAGATCGCGATTGCGCGCGCCGCGCCGGCTTCACCGGCCGCCGCCGTACCGTACAACGTCGAGCGGCCAATCAGCACCGCGTTGGCGCCTAGCGCAAGCGCCTTGACCACATCGCTTCCACGCCGAAAACCGCTGTCGACCAGCACCGTGATTCGGTTGCCGACCGCTTCGACGACTTTTGGCAACACCTCGATCGGCGCTATCGCGCCGTCGACGACCCGCCCGCCGTGGTTGGAAACGATCACCGCATCGACACCAAAGTCCGCGGCCAGCGCGGCGTCCTGAGGGCGAAGTATGCCTTTTACCATCAGCGTGCGCGGCCAGAGTTTCCGCAGCACGCGAACGTCTTCCCAAGTCAGCGAGTCGTTCAGCTTCAGCGCCCGCCCCATCGGCTGGGCCGTGATGCTGCTTTTCACTTCGGCTGGATAGTTCTCATAGCGCGGCATGCCAGTGGTGAGCAGGTAGCGCATCAGAACACCCAGCAGCCAGCGCGGATGCCTCAGCACGTCGGCCACATTGCGCGGCGTGTACGACAAGGGGATCGTAAATCCGTTGCGGAGGTTGTATTCGCGATTGGAAAACACCGGGCTGTCCACGGTGACGATCAGCGCCTCGAGACCGGCAGATCTTGCGCGCTCGACCAGCCGGTAAGAAAGCGATCGGTCGGCGTACATATAGAGTTGAAACCAGACCCGGCCGCCCGCCTGCTCGAGGACTTTCTCCATCGCGGTGAGCGAGCCCGTCGCCAGAGTAAACGGGATACCGGCTGCCGCGGCCGCCCGAGCAAGAGCAATCTCGCCTTCGTGCCACATGATTCCCGCCGCCCCGGTCGGCGCGACCGCGATCGGCATCTTCTGCTCATGGCCGAACAGCTGAATCGACTGAGTGCGCCGCGAAACGTCGACGAGCACGCGCGGCTTCAGCCGGATGCGCTCGAAGGCGGCGCGATTGTTGCGCAGCGAAACTTCATCCTCGGCGCCCCGATCGACGAACTCGAATATTCCTTTCGGCAGCCGGCGCCGCGCGATTTCGCGCAGATCGGCGACGTTATAAGCCCCTAGCGTGTCATCGTTCATGGCGCGGTCTACCTAAGCACCGGAAAAGCGTACAGCCGGATCCAGCATTAAGGTCAGCCGCCGCTGGTGCTTTCCGGGCATCCAAGGCGCACGATCTTGTCCCGGCGGAGTCAATAAGTCACGAATCTGCCGGTCGTCGCCTTGGCGTTCGGGTCGGTCTTGACGTTGATCACGGCCGGCACGTCCGTCCTGGCAGCGGCGCTCGCCCGCTGCAACGCCGGGCGGATGTCCTGCGGTTGCTCGACATACTCGGCGTGGCACCCCAGCGCTTCCGCCATCTTGTCATAGCGGGTGAAGCCGAGATCACGACCGACCCACGCTCGCTTCGGATCCGACATCCAGCCCGCGTTGAGGCTGATGACGGTGATCACGGGAAGCCGATGTCTGACAGCGGTGTCGAGTTCCATTGCGTTGATGCCGAATGAGCCATCGCCGTGAAGACAAATCACCTGCCGGTCGGCACGTGCCGCCTGCGCTCCGATGGCATAGGGAAGTCCTACGCCCATCGTACCGAAGGTTCCCGAATTGATGCGGTGGCGAGGCACGTAGCAGGGAATCGTTTGGCGGCCGTAATTCAGGATCTCCTGCCCATCGACCACCAGAATCGCCTCCCGGTCGATGAAGTCCCGGATCTCCTTGCAGAGGCGCAGAGGGTGGATTGGAATCTGATCGGTGCTCAAACTGATCTCCTGCGCCTGCTGGCGCTGCTGGTGCGCCTCCGCCAGCCGCTGCCGCCATGCGGTAAACCGCTCGGGGCGGATACGGCCGTCGTTGGCCGCGTTGACCTGCTCCATGGTCTGCCTGGCGTCTCCCACGAGACCCACGTCGAGCCGTGGTGTCGAGGCGATTTCGGTAGGATCAATGTCGATGCGTATGAACTTCGCGTGCTCGCTGAAGCGTGGTGCGCGCGCGTGGCTGATCACGTAATTGATGCGCGTCCCGACGATCAGGACTACGTCCGCCTCCCTGAAGGCAAGATTTCGGGCGGTCAGATAACAGTACTCGTGATCTTCCGGGATAGCGCCGCGGCCCTGCGGCGTGGTGTAGAACGGGATGCCCGTCTTGTCGATAAAGGCCCGCAGCGCGGGCGCCGCATCCGACCAGTTCGCCCCGCTTCCCGACAGCAAAATCGGCTGCTTCGCTTCAGCCAGCAACGCAATCGCGCGCTCCACCATGGCGGGATCGCCGATCGCGTGTCCGAGCCGCATGCCACGGTCGTATTCGGGCCAGACTATCGTGTCTTCCTCGACCTGCTGATGCAGGATGTCCGCCGGCAAATCGAGGTACACCGGCCCCGGCTTGCCTGAAACTGCCATTGTGAATGCCTTGTTAACGAGCTCCGGAATACGCCGCGCCTCGTAAACGCGTTCCGCCCATTTGGTCAACGGGCGCATCGCGGCCACCTGGTCGAATTCCTGAAACGCGCCGGTGCCCCATTCCCGCAGCGTACTGGCCCCGCCGATTGCGACGACCGGAGTACAGTCGGTGAGCGAGGTGGCGAGCCCGGTGCCGAAGTTGAGGGCCGCCGGGCCCGATGCGGCCATACAGACGCCAGGCCGGTTAAGAACCCGCGCGTAGGCGTGTGCCATCATCGCCGCGGCTTGCTCGTGACGGACATCGATCGCGCGGATGCCCTCGGCAACGCTGGCGCTCTCGGCCGTGAACATCGGGCCGCCCATCAGGAAAAACATTGTGTCCACGCCTTGCCGTTTGAGGGCCTTGCCGACGAGTTGCGACGCGTGAATGGTCATTTTTTTCCTCCCGGTTTAGCCCGTCTTTCGCGCCGCGCACCACAGCCCAGTTCGTGCCTTCGCGCTCAAAGCGTAAGCAGGACTTTTCATTCTAACCCCGTCGCCTCTTTCCCGTCGCGGGTCAGGCACCAATCACCAGCCCACCCGCTCCGTCCCTCACGTCATCCGTTCGTTACTCGTCACCGCTTGGCATGGGGTTAAACTCACTCTTTGTAGACACACTCCCACAGGACTTCCCATGACCGAACGCCATCGCCACCCCGTCAAGGCCTATCGCAATCAGGGGTTTCTGAACAGCAAAGAAGGGCGCGCCCTGCGGATCCTGTCCGAGTACCTCGAGCCGAGAAGCCGGTTCGAGCACCATCGGGTCGACGACACCGTCGTATTCATGGGCTCGGCCCGGGTCAAATCGCGCGAAGCGGCCGAAGAGGCATTACGCAAGGCCGAGGACCACGGCAGGGACCTCGAGAAAGCGCGCACGGCGCTCACGATGTCGCGCTATTACGAATGCGCGCGCGAGCTCGCTTTGCGGCTGACGCAGTGGTCCAAGGCGCTCGATCCGAACGAGCGGCGCTTCGTGGTTTGCACGGGCGGCGGGCCGGGCATCATGGAAGCGGCAAATCGCGGCGCAGCCGAGGCGCGCGGCATGAACGTAGGCCTGACCATCTCGATCCCGGCCGAAGAGTTCGACAACCCTTACGTCACCCGTGAGCTCGCCTTCCATTTCCACTACTTCTTCATGCGCAAGTTCTGGTTTGCCTATCTCGCCAAGGCCGTTATCGTGTTTCCGGGCGGATTCGGCACCCTTGACGAGCTCTTCGAGCTGCTGACGCTGGTGCAGACGCGCAAAATGAGCAAGCCCATGCCGATCGTCGTCTTTGGCACCGAGTACTGGCGGGAGATCGTCAATTTCGACGCGCTGGTGCGCCACGGGACAATCAATGCCGAGGACCTGAAGCTGATGTACCAAACCGACTCGGTCGACGACGCCTACGACTGGATTGTCCTCCAGCTTGCCGAGCATGCTCTCGGGCAGCCGGGGCCCATGCTCTGAGGCATCAAGCCGCCTCGCGGCTTCCTGCGCCTGCGGTTCGGCGGGCTTCCCGCTTTTCAAGCATCACGGGGCAAAGTGATGAGTGATGTTGATGAAAAGTGGTGATGAAAGGGGGTGATGGAAGAGCGGCTTAGCTAGTACATCACCAGTACTCATCACCATTTCGCATCACCGAATCAAGCTACGGCTTGATTCCAAGCAGCTTCGCTGCCGTCCCCCCGAGCATCGCCCGGCGTTCCTTGGCGCTGAAGCCTGGTGCCTTGAGTATGTGGTCCACCGACCTGCTCTGCCAGGGGATCGGGTGGTCGGTGCCGATGACCAGGCGGTTCGAGCCCACCTCCGCGGCCAGGTGCCGCAGCGCTTCCGAGGTGAACACCAGCGTGTCGTAGTACATGTCTCTCAGGTACGCGGTCGGCTTTTTCTTCAGCTTGACGCCCGTGTCCATCTCCGGCGCCACGCGCAAGCAGTTGTCCGATCGCGGCGCGTAGGACGGCAGGAAACCCCCGCCATGGGCCGAGCAGATCTTGAGCCCCGGGAAGCGGTCAAGCGTTCCCTCGAAGATGAGATGCGAGAGCGCGATCGTGGTGTCGAGGGGGTTGCCGATGGTGTTGGCGAGCCACCCATTGCCCCTGAGTCTGTTCGCAAGATCCGGCGTGCTTTGCGGATGGATGAAGATGAGAACGCCCAATTCCTCAGCCTTCGCCCAGAACGGGTGGAACTTCGGGTCGGAAAATTCCTCTCCCGCGACGCTGGCGCCGACCGCCGCGCCACGCAGCCCCAGCTTTTTCACGCCGTCCACGAGCTGCTGCACCGCGAGGTCCGGAAATTGCAGCGCGACTGAGGCAAACGCGACGAATCGGTCGGGGTAGGTCGCGCAGAACTCGGCCAGCTTCTCGTTCTGGATCCTGACCACCTGGGCCGCGAGATCGCGTCCCGCCTTGTACCAGAACGGATTGATGCTGAGCGCCTCCATGTCGATGCCCTGCTCGTCCATCTCGCTGATGCGCCGCGGGCCGACCTGGTCGATTCCCGGGCCGCGCTGCTCTTGCATCGTCCGGCCGCACATTGCGAGCGTCTCCGGTATGACGCAGTGGGCATGCACGTCGATGGTCTTCACGCGGCGTCCGCCCACCTTGACGATGCGGCGCCCAGCGGCCTTTGCGCGCGCCTTCTTTTTCGCGGCCGGCCGCGCTTGGGCCTGCGCTCTCGCGCGCACGGCTTCGAGCACCTCGCAACTGGTAAAAGCAATGTCGGCTATTGGATTCGCTGTGTTCTGGGTGAGATCGGCATGGCTGCGCATGTTCGTTTTCCTGGTTTATTTGTTGTTTCGATGAGGTCAGGTGCCACAGAACGTGGCCCTTGGCCCGTGCCCGCCATGAACCTTACTGAAAGTGGGCCCACCTTACAACAGGCCGCAACAACGACGGCCGACGAACGACACGGGTGACCGACCGGCTGACCGGGCGCGTGAGCAGCCCCAAGTTCTGTACATTGCTTGTTCACTTAGTCGCTTAGTCACCTAGTTATCTAGTCACCGTCCCCAAATTATCCGAGTACAGGTATCATCGCTTCGACTCCATTTACCGCCTCAAGGGAGAATCCAGAATGGCCGCGACTTACAACACCGCGAACAAGCACGAGATCAAGGTCTGGGACGTGGAGTTCCGGCGCACGCCGAAACGGACCCTGATGGCCCGCATCTACCAGCCGCAAGGCGCGGGGCCGTTTCCGACGCTGCTCGATCTGCATGGCGGCGCGTGGAACAATAAGGACCGTTTGGCCAACGTACCGATGGATGAAGCTGTCGCGAAAAGCGGCATCCTGGTGGTGGCCGTCGATCTGACGCTCGCCCCGGAAGCCCCGTACCCCGCTTCGGTCCAGGATGCGAACTACGGCGTTCGCTGGCTCAAGGCAAAAGCGAAGGAATGGAACGGCGATTCTTCCAATCTCGGCGTGCTCGGAAGCTCGAGCGGCGGTCACATCGCGCAGCTGCTCGCCCTGCGCCCGCGCGATCCGCGCTACAACGCGCACCCGTTGCCCGAGGCCCCGAACGTCGACGCGACGCTCACCTACGTTGCAACGCGCTCGCCCATCAGCGATCCCTACGCCCGCTTCCTGCAGGCCGAGAAAATGAAGCGCGAAGAAATGATGCAGAAATCCAAAACGTACTTTGACCCGCCGGAGCTCGTCCACGAGGGCAATCCCCAGGAGATCCTCGACCGCCGCGAGGCAGTGTCACTGCCGCCGATGCTGATCATGCAGGGCGGGATCGACGACAACGTCATTCCACCGATTCAGGAGAAATTCGCGGCGACCTACCGCGCGGCCGGCGGCGAGTGCCAGCTGGAAATCTTCGACGGCTGCGAGCACGAGTGGATCGCAAAACCCGGACCGCAGACGGACCGCGCGCATGAGATGGTCAAGGCCTTCATCGCCCGTCAGCTGCAGGCACTGCGCCAGGCCGCCTGACTACTGTGACCGGTGATGAGTACTGGTGATGGAAAATGGTGATGAAAATTGGTGATGAACAGCGCGCGAGCTGTCGTACATCACCACTAATCATCACCATCTCTCATCACCCTTATCCATCACTTGCTTCCTATGATCGGCGTTTATCCGCGTTTATCTGCGGCTAAATGCTGTTACGCCTTCAGATCGCGAAGCGATTCGGGATTGACAACGTACTCGCGGTTCGGCTTCCCGTCCAGCACGCTCAGCAGATTGCGCGTGACCGTCAGCGACTTGCGATCGAGCGATTCGCGCGAGTTCCCGGCCATGTGTGGTGCCGCGATGACGTTTGGCATCGTGAAGAGGGGGTTATCGCTCAGCGGCGGCTCTGGCGAGAACACGTCGATTCCCGCGCCGGCGAGCTTTCCCGCAGCGAGCGCAGCGTAGAGCGCGGCCTCGTCGACCAGTCCGCCGCGCGCCGTGTTGATCAGCCGGGCCCCGGGCTTCATGCGTGCCAGCCGGGCCGCATCGAACATCCCCGCGGTCTCCGGCGTCTTGGGACAGTGGAGGGTGACGAAATCGGCGCGCCCCAGCGCGGCGTCCAGATCGGTGACGGGCTCGCAACCCGCCGAGCGCATCGTCTCCGCCGCGACGTAGGGATCGTAGACCTCGACAATCATCTCCATGGCGAGGCAGCGCCTGGCGACGCGCGTGCCGATGCGCCCGAAGCCAATGATGAGCAGCGTTTTGCCCAGTAACTCGGTGGGAAGCTCGCGGTAGCGCTCGGACCAGCGGCCCTGCCGGGGAAGCGCATCCATCAGGGTGCCGCGCTTGCACAGCGCGAGCATCATCAACATCGCGTACTCGGCCACGGTGGGTGAATTGTCGGTGCCGCACGTCATCAACGGGATCCCCCGACGCGTCAGTGCCTCGACGTCCACCGCGTCGTAGCCGACTCCGATCCGCCCGACTGCGCGAAGCCGCGGCGCCGCATTGATGTCAACCCCGCGCAAGGGCGTGACCGTGAGCGCGACGCCATCGACATCGCGCAGAAGCCGCTGGAACTCCGGCGCTGGAATGCCCGGAGAATAGGCGATGGCCTCCACGTCCGCACGAGTCTTCACGAAATCCCAGCCGGGACGCGCCATCGTGTCAGGCAGGAGGAGTCGCTTTGTTTTTGTTGCCATCGTTTCAACTCCTGGTTGGAGCCGAGTCTATCATCCATGATCAACGCCTGGGATAGAACGTTTGTTCCGCCCGATATTCACCGCGCCGCGACACGACGGTTGCGCTCGTGGACGCCGTTTCCCAGGCGCGCCATGTGGAGTACCTTTACACTAATCAGTATGAAGACTCAGCCCGAAAAGGAGAACCTGATGGCACCAAGTGAACGATTCCCGGGGTGGCGGCGCTCGACCCTATTGGCCGGCGTTCTCATGCTCGGCCTCGCGGCGTGCGGCGACAAGCCGGCGCCCGAGCCAGCGGCGAAACCGATACCGCCCGTAACGCAGGAGGAGCCCAAGAAAGACGAAATGAAGATGGCCGAGCCACAAACGCCTGCCGGCGCCGATGCGAACATCGCCGCGAAGGTCAAGGATGCCCTCGGGGCGGACGGCGGCATTAACGTGCACCGCATCGATGTCAATGCGGAAAGCGGCATCGTCACCCTTTACGGAACCGCAGACACTTCCGACCAGCGCGCAAAGGCCGCGCAGATCGCGGCCGGGGTGGCGGGGGTCAAATCAGTGGAGAACAAACTGGCGATCGTGGCCGGCTCTTAACACCCATCACACGTGGCGCGCAAACTGGGATGGCAACGCCATCGCGACACGCTGCGATGGATCATGGTGACGAGTAACGGTGATGTGAAATGGTGATGAAAGGTGGTGATGTACAAGCGGATCTCATCACCAGTAATCATCACCAGCTTTCATCACTATTTCCTGGCACCGGCAAGAAACCCGGACCTCCCACAGCCTCAGCGCTCGGATCAGGCAATCAGGAGGGCCGCGCGGCCGGTGACGAGGGCCTTTTCGACTCGCTGGTGCATCGCTTCCGCCTGCTCGAGCGGCACTTTCTCCGTCACGATCGGAAAGAACTCGCCGCGCGCCACGAGCTCGAGCGACTCGATCACCTCCTGGCGCGTGGCATAACGGCTGCCCATCACCTCGATCTCCTTGCGCAGCAGTTGCGCGGGGTCGAGCTGGAACGGCTGGCTGTGGCCACCGAGCGTGACGAGGCGACCGCACTTGGCCAATGCCCCGGCTCCCGCCTCGAGCGTCGACTTGCTGGAGACGAAATCGATCGCAACGTCCACGCCCTTGCCTCCGGTCAGCTCCATTAGCTGCTCGATGACCCGCCCTTCGGACGCATCCACGGTCGCATCCGCGCCGGCCTTAAGACACGTCTCGAACTTGGAAGCCATCGTGTCGACCGCGATCACCTTCTTCGCGCGCGCCCAGCGCGCGACCATCGTCATGTGTACGCCGAGTCCGCCGCCGGCGCCGAACACGGCGACCGTGTCGCTCGGCATCACGCGTGCCCGGCGGGTGACCTTGACGGGCGTCGCGATGGCATCGCAGATGACGCCGATCTCGGCCGGCTTCCCGTGCCAATCGAGACCGTCCGGCAGCCGCAGGAAATTCTTCGCGGGCAGCTTGATGTACTCCGCGTAGCCACCGTCCACCTCGCGGCCGACGTAGCCGCCGAGGTTGTCGCACAGCGTCTCACGGTTGATCCGGCACCAGTAACACTCGCCGCAGGTCAGATAGAAATAGGCGGTCACGGGGTCGCCGGTCTTGAGCCCGGTCACCCCCTGTCCGAGTGCCACGATCTCGCCCGCGATCTCGTGCCCGATGATGCGCGGATACTGGATCGGCACGCGGCCCGCACGCGTGTGGTGAATGGTGAGACCGGCGCCGCAGGCCAGCACCTTCGCAACCGCCTCGCCCGGACCCGGCACCGGGTCAGGCAGGTTCTCGAGCACGAATGGCGTGTTCCTGGACTTGAGCACCATCGCTTTCATGGGCGATCCTCCTTGGTGCCGGCCATCTTACACCAGCGTCCGCCTGGTTTTCGCAGCCGGGGGCGGATTTCAATCGACCGATAGTCGGCGTTGCCGGCGGCTGCCAGCGCCTCGCGGTGTGGTGCAATGCGTTGGCAAATGCCTCCAGCACGCGTACCCTAGGTGCGGCAATCCGCGTGTTTGGCGCCACGATGGTTCAATAAAGGAGACACGATGAAAGAAATCGCGCAGTTGCTGTTTTTGGTGGGGCTGGCGGCCTGGCTCGGGGGGGGGTCATCGCCAGGCGGTATTTCTATTCCGACTTCAAGAGCGACCGCGCGGCGCCGACCGACGAGCAAATCCGGTGGCACATCTGGAACATGCGGCAGGACCTTTCGCTGCTCGCGGTGACAAACTTCGCGATCCTGCTGGTGCTGGTCTACGTGCTCGTCCTCAAGCTCTGACCGCAATGCGCCAGGGCGCCTGCCGGCCGCCCCGCCATCGGAAACGCCTGCCCGGCGGCGCAAAGCCTTCGCGGCGAAGGCATTTGATCGAGCGCAAACCGGAGAACGCCGTGGCGTGGCGAGATCACTTTACTCACTAGACGCCGCGCCGCGCGCGGCGGCGCTCGTCGCTGCCCGGATGGCATTCTACGAAATGGCGCAGCACCAGCTTGAGCGCTGCCGCGCGATCCAGCTTGCCCGCCGCGCGCGCGGCCTCGATGTCGTCAATGATCATCCGCTTGATGTGCAGCTCGCCGGACGGGGAGCGGCAGAGGTAGTTGCCCATCTCGGCGGCCGCGAGCTCGGGAATATGCTCGTGCTCCGCGATCGCCGCAATCTCCTCGGCAGTGAGACCCGACAAGGCCACGCAATCCTCGAACGTCAGCACATGACAGCTCCTTTATCTGATCACCGCTGCTCCCACAGACGGCGCGAAATCATACTGTCGCAATCGCCTCACCGCTCCTCGATGCGCAACTTGTTGAGGTTGTCGCGTGCCTTGACGACGTCCTCCTGCAGCTTCTTCTGCCGCGCCCAGTAGCTGTCGTTAAGCCGGCTGCTGCCCCCCGCGGTGCCGATACGTTCGCCAGGGAGCGGCTCCTTGCCGTTGGCGACCGCCGCCTCGGCTTTGCGCACGGCTTCTTCGGCTCGGCGTCGCTCATCTGCTTTGGCATCTCCCTGCTTGCGCGCCGCCTCCATCTGCTGCACCCTGCCCTCCGCGCCAGGCGGTAAAACCTGCACGCCGGTTTTGGACGTGTCGGGCTTGGACGATTCCACCTTCGCCGCACCCGGCTCCGGCCGGTCGCCAAAGATCACGCGGCCGTCGGGCATGGTCGACCTGTACACGGTTTGCGCTGCAACCGACTGCACGAGCAGTGCGATAACAATCAAGCATCCGGATGCCAAGATGCGGGCGGTCATGGTCGCTCTCCTGCGGAAAAACGCGCCGCGAAACGCGGGCGTTGATCAATCGTCATATTATATATCTCCGCGGACGTTCGGCCCGAGTTTCCGGCGGCCGGATCGACCCGCCGTTTCATCCAGCGCTGAGCGTTTCCATGACGCGCTCTGCCATGGTGCGCGGCAGGCACCGCGCCAAGGCGGCTGCGTTTTTCAAGCGAACTCATCAACAAGGCGGTGGCATCCGTGGCACCCCCTTTGCCGTAGATGCAAAATGGGGCCCAACGATGGCTTACAAGAAAATCGGAGATTACGGGGTGATCGGCAACGGTGCCACGCTCGCGCTGGTGGGGCGCGACGGTGCGCTCGACTGGATGTGCCTGCCGTTCATGGACTCGCCTTCGGTGTTCGCCGCGCTCATCGACGACGGGAAGGGCGGGCGTTACCGGATCGGACCGGATGCCCCGTATGATTCCGCGCAAGCCTATCTCCTGCGGACGAACATTCTGCAGACCCGCTTTCGCGCCGCCGGCGGCGAGCTGGAACTGACGGATTTTCTCGCTACAGACGGCGGGCGTCCTCCCGAGGCCTCCCTGCTGGTGCGCCGCGCGAGCGCAACGCAGGGCTCCATTACACTCGAGGTCGAGTGCGCGCCGCGCTTCGATTACGCGCGCTGCGTCCCGGTGCGCAGCGAGAGCGGCGATACAGTGGTTTTCACCGCTGGCGGGGAGCGCCTCACGCTGCACACGAGCCGCGCGCTCTCTTGGGAGGACGACCGAGCGCGCGTGACCCTCGCAGCGGGCGAGACGCTTTGGCTCGCGCTCGGTTATGGCGAGTGTGATCTGCCGCGCGACCCTGCCATGTTCGAGCGCATGCTCCATGCAACGCAACGCTACTGGGAAGCGTGGGTGTCGCAAAGCGAAACCGGGCACGTGCCGCTCGAGGGCTGGTGGCAGGAACAGCTCGACCGCACCGCGCTGGTTCTGAAACTGCTGCAACTCCGGACCACGGGCGCGATCGCCGCCGCCGGCACGACCTCGCTGCCCGCGATCATCGGCGGCGAACGCAACTGGGACTACCGGCTGAGCTGGATCCGCGACACCAGCATGACACTCGCGGCCCTGTACGAGCTCGGCCACGTCACGGAAACCGAACGCTATCTCGGTTGGCTGAAGGAGGTCGCTCGGCAGGCGACGGAACCCGGACGGCTCTCCATCGTCTACCGCCTGCAGCAGCCGCTTCCTCCCGGCGACGAGACGGAGCTTGCGCACCTTGCCGGCTACAAGAATTCGCGCCCCGTGCGTGTTGGCCAGTACGTGATTCATCAGCGCCAGCACGATATTTACGGCGAGCTGCTCGACGCGCTCTTCGCGCTCTCGCGACTCGTCGGCAAGATCCGCTTCGACCACTGGGCGCTCCTGCTCCCACACGTCGACGAAGTGATCCGCATCTGGCGTGAGCCCGACGACGGGATCTGGGAAGCGCGCATCGGCCCGCGCCATTACGTGCACTCCAAGCTCATGTGCTGGGTCGCGCTCGACCGCGCCATCAAAATCGCCGATCACTACGGCTTTCCCGGGGACATCCCGCGCTGGGAGGCCGAGCGCGAGGCGATCCGTGCCGAGATCCTCGCGCGCGGCTACAACGGCAAGCGTGGCTGCTTCACGCAGCACTACGACACCGGGGCAGTCGATGCCGCGCTGCTCCTTATCCCGCTGACTGGCTTCCTGCCGGTCGAGGATACGCGCGTGGCAGGCACCATCGCCGTGATCGAGCGCGAGTTGCTGCGCGATCGTGCCATGCTGCGCTACGAGCTCGATGACGGGCTCGACGGCCAGGAGCAGGGCTTCATGATCTGCCTCTTCTGGTATTTGCACTGCCTGATCCTCCAGGGCCGGCTCGACGAGGTGGACGAGTATTTGCGCGAGATCGGGCGCTACACCAATCACCTCGGCCTCTTCGGCGAGCAATACGAGCCGCGTTACCAGGAGATCACGGGCAACTTCCCGCAGGCCTACTCGCACATCGGCTACGCCACCGCAATTCTGCGCTATCGCGAGGCGCGGCGGCCGCGGGCGCAACCGCGTCCGATTGGGATCCGCCGCAAGCTCGACCTGCTCCTGGGCCGCTCGGTGCTCAATGACGGCGCGGAGGGCGCAGGCGCTCGCGCCGCCGACCCGGGACAGGTGATGAAGCGCGCGATGAACGTCGTGCGCGGCCAGTTCTACGACGGGCACTCGCACAAAGTCGATTACGCGGGGATCCGGTGCAGTGAGGTGTATGGCAACTTTCACGATCTCGCCGCGCAGCTCGCTTCATTCGATCCTGCATCGCTCGAGTTGGATACGCAGCGCGTGGCCTTTTGGACCAACGTCTTCAACACGCTCGTCATCCATGGTGTCGTGGAGCTCGGCATCCACGAGTCGGTGCGCGAGGTCCCCCTCTTCTTCGAGTGCATCCGCTATCGCGTGGGCGACGAGATTCTCAGTGCGGCCGATATCGAGCACGGAGTCCTGCGCGCGAACGCCGTGCCGCCGTACCGCTTGCGCCGGCGCCTGCGCGGGAACGATCCGCGACGGCGCTGGGCGGTGCGCAAGGTCGATCCGCGCATTCATTTCGCGCTGGTGTGCGCAAGCCGCACCTGTCCGCCGATCGAGGCCTACGACGCCACGCAGCTGGAAGGACAGCTCGATGCCGCGGCGCAAACATTCATCAACGCTACCACCCGCTTGCACGATGACGAGCTGCACGTTTGCGAGATCTTTCGCTGGTATCGTGAAGATTTCGGGGCCGCGCCCGATTCCGTCCAGCGCCTGGTGGCACGTTATCTCTATGATCGCGAGGCGGCCGCGCGCATCGAGCACCATGCGGAGCGGCTACGCCTCGTTTACACGCCATATGACTGGCGCCTGAATCGATAAAATGCATCTTTAGCCACCGATGAACGCCGATCATATGAAAAAAGTGATGAATAATGGTGATGGAAAACGGTGATGAGAATTGGTGATCAAGAGCGCCCTCAGGTCCGCCCATCACCATTAATCATCACCATTTTCCATCACCAGCACTCATCACTGTTTCCTGGTCAGTGGACACGGTAATTAGGCGGCGCAGCACGAATCAACGGAGGAGAAAAGCATGAACATCGGAATGATCGGTCTTGGCAAGATGGGCGCCAACATGGCGCTGCGGCTTGTGCGCGGCGGCCACCGGGTCGTCGCCTTCGACCTCAACACCGAAGCGCGCCGCAGCGCCGCGTCCCAGGGCATGGAGGCCGCGGACAGCCTCGAGCAACTGGCTGCGGCGCTCCCTGCCCCACGCGTGGTTTGGCTCATGGTGCCCGCCGGCGCGCCCACTGAAGAAACGCTCAACCAGCTCACACCGCGACTTCAGCGCGGCGACGTGGTCATCGACGGCGGCAACAGCAACTACCGCGACTCCCAGCGCCGCGCGGCGGCGCTCGCGAAAAGCGGCTTGCGCTTTGTGGACGTCGGCACGAGCGGCGGCATCTGGGGCCTGAGCGAGGGCTATTGCCTGATGGCGGGTGGCGCGACGGATGACGTTGCGCGCCTTAAGCCCGCGTTGGAGACACTGGCGCCGGCGAAGGACCGCGGGTGGGCGCACGTCGGACCGGTCGGCGCAGGCCACTTCGTCAAGATGGTACACAACGGCATCGAGTACGGGCTGATGCAGGCCTACGCGGAAGGCTTCGAACTCATGCAGCGCAAGGAGGATCTCGCGCTCGATTTGGCCGCAATCGCAGAGCTGTGGCGGCACGGCAGCGTCGTGCGCTCGTGGCTGCTCGATCTCACCGCCGACGCGCTCAAGGAAAACCGCACTCTCTCCGGCATCGCCGCCTACGTGCCCGATTCCGGGGAAGGCCGCTGGACCGTGCAAGAAGCGATCGATCTCGGCTGCTCCTTGCCGGTCATCACGCTCTCCCTCCAGAACCGCTTTCGCTCGCGTACCGACGCGCCGTTCGCCGACAAGCTGCTCGCCGCGATGCGCAACCAGTTCGGCGGCCATGCCGTGAAGCGCGAGGACTGACCGATGGCTGACGAACCCGCGCCGGTGCCCCTCGCCAACAGCATACGTCTCGACGAGCCGCGCCCGCGTCCCTGCGGGATCGTCGTTTTCGGCGCCCTCGGTGATCTGTCTCGCCGCAAACTCCTGCCGAGCATTGTGCAGCTGCATGCGCGTGGCCTGCTGCCGGAACGCTATTACGTGCTGGGCGTGAGCCGTGAAACCGGGACCGGCGCTGCCTCGACGTTCCAGGACTGCATCGGCGAAGCGACGAGGGCGGCGGGCCTCAGCAACGCAGAGCGTAAGTCGTTCGCGGGACGCTGCTCCTATATCGGCGGCGAGCTCGCCCAGCCAGCCTTTTATCGCGACCTTGCGCTGCGCCTTGCGGACCTCGACGCAATGCATGATGCCGGCGGCCGCCATCTCTACTACCTGGCGCTGCCGCCCACGCTGCACGCCCCGGTGGTGGAAGGGCTCGCTGCCGTCGGACTCACCGCAGAAAACGACGCGGGGCGGGCCTGGAACCGCGTGGTCATCGAGAAGCCGTTCGGACGAGACCTCGCCACCGCGCGCGAGCTCGACCGGCGCCTCAAGTCCGTGCTGCGGGAGCACCAGATCTTCCGCATCGATCACTACCTCGGGAAAGACACGGTGCAGAACATCGTCATGTTCCGCTTTGCCAACCGGCTGTTCGAGCCGCTGTGGAACCATGAGCACGTGGACCACGTGCAGATCACCGTGGCCGAGGCCCTCGGCGTCGAGCAACGCGCGGCCTATTACGAGCGGGCCGGGTGCCTGCGAGACATCTTCCAGAACCACATGCTGCAGATGCTGGCGCTCGTGGCAATGGAGCCGCCGGCCGTGTTCGAGGCCAATCGCTACCGCGACGAGAAGGTGAAGGTGCTGCGCTCGCTGCGCCCGCTGCCTGCTGAGCCCGAAGAGCTCGAACGCTTCATTGTCCGCGCGCAGTACGGTCCTGGAAGAATAGAAGGCAAACCGGTGCCGGGCTATCGCCAGGAACCTGGGGTGGCACCCGATTCATGGACCGAGACCTATGTGGCCGCGAAGCTCATGATCGACAACTGGCGCTGGTCAGGCGTTCCTTTTTATCTGCGCTCGGGCAAGCGTCTCGCGCGCCGCGTAAGCGAGATCGCGGTCTACTTCAAGCCCGTGCCCCACCGCATGTTCCCCTCCTCCGTGATGGAAGGCGCGGCGATGAACGCGCTCGTGATCAATGTCCAGCCCGAGGAAGGCATCTCGCTCACGGTCGATGCAAAGCGCCCGGGCACCAAGGCCGATCTCGGCTCGCTCACGCTGCACTTCGACTACCGCAGCATCTTCGGCGGCGACCCGCCGGAGGCGTACGAGCGGCTGCTCCACGATTGCATGCTGGGCGACCAGATGCTGTTCGTGCGCACGGACGGCGTTGAAGCTTCCTGGTCGCTGGTGACGAGCGTGCTCGAAGCCTGGGACCGTGGCGCGGCATGCGCCCGCTGCCAGCTCGACGCGTACGACGCAGGGTCGTGGGGCCCGCCCGTGGCGGACGCGCTGCTCGCGGCGGATGGCCGGCACTGGCGTGCGCCGCTGGCGGGGAGCCACGCCTGATCTTTTCGTGGCAGAAGCGGTGATGACAAGAACTCTCCGGCGCTTTGAGACGGCCAGCGCACTCGCCAGCGCCGCCGCCGCGCTCTTTAGCGAAGCAGCGTGCGAGGCGGTTGAGGCGCGCGGGCGTTTCTGCGTCGTGTTGCCCGGGGGCAGAACGCCGACGCTGCTCTTCGCAGCGCTGCGCGAAGCACCGTGGGCCGGCAAGGTGCCGTGGCACGACAGCCATTTTTTCTGGAGCGACGAGCGCTGCCTGCCGGCCGACCACCCCGACAGCAACTACGGGCTGGCGCGGCGCGAGCTGCTCACGCGCGTTTCGATCCCCGCGGGCCATGTCCACCGCGCCCCCACCGAGATCAGCGCCGCAAACCAGGCCGCGGCGGCGTGGGAGCACGCCCTGCGCGAATTCTTCGGCGCGGGGGCCCATGCCCCGCTCTTTCCGGAATTCGATCTCGTCGTGCTCGGTATCGGCGCCGACGGGCACACGGCGTCGCTCTTTCCCGGCGATCCCGCGCTCGAGATCTCCGAGCGCTGGGTCGCCGCAGTGGCGCCCTCCGGCACGCCCCCCGTCGCGCGCCTGACGCTTACCCTGCCGGTGTTCAATCATGCGCGTCGGGTGATGTTTCTCGGCGCTGGTCCGGACAAACGGCAGGTGATGGACGCGATCGCGACCGGGAACAATCCGGCTGCAGCCCGCTTTCCCGCGGCGCGAGTCAGCCCGCGTGGGCAACTGATCTGGCTCTACACCGAAGCGCCACTCTGATTCTTCCAGCCGGATAACCCCAAATGGCGGCAGGATATAAGATAATTTCCACCGCCGAGACGCCAGCGCTCCCCGCGCCGGCGTGGGCGAGTGGCGGGAGCGCCGTGAACGGACAAACGCAATGAAAGTGGTGGTGACACTCGGCAGCGACGCGCTCGTCAAACGCGGCGAGCCGATGGATGCAAAAGTAATGCAGAAGAACGTGGCACAGTCCGCGGCGGCGCTCGCCACGATCGCGCGTGCGCACCGGCTCGTCGTGATCCACAGCACCGGTCCGCAAGCGGGTCTGGTCGCGCTGAAATCCGAGGCCTACGCGGACTCCTACCAGTACCCGCTGGACGTGCTGACTGCCGAGGCAGAGGGCCTGATCGGCTCCATGATCCAGCAGGAGCTGGCGAACCTGCTGCCGAAGCATACGATCGTGGCACTCCTTACACGAGTTCTCGTGAAAGAGAACGACCCCGCCTTCAAGCTTCCCGCCAAGCCGATTGGCGCCAACTACAGTGGCGAGCAAGCGGAACGCATGGAGAAAGCCCATGGCTGGACGATGGTGCTTGAGGGCTTGAGATGGCGGCGCGTGGTGCCTTCGCCTGAGCCGGTCCGCATCCTCGAGCTCAACGCGATCCGCCTGCTGCTCAAGGCGGGCGCGGTGGTGATATGCGCCGGCGGCGGCGGCATTCCCGTGATGGCCAACGCCAAGAACGAGGTGCGCGGGGTGGAGGCGGTGATTGAAAAGGATCTGGTGGCATCGCTGCTCGCCCGGAAAATCGAGGCCGATGCGCTGCTCCTGCTCACCGACGTCGAGGCGGTATTCCGGAATTGGGGCGCGGCGGACGCTCGGCCGATCCGCGAGACGACGCCGAGCGAGCTGCGGAGACACGTTTTCGCGCCGTGGTCGATGGCCCCCAAGGTCAAAGCAGCGTGCCGCTTCATCGACGCCGGCGGTAAGCTGGCGGGCATTGGCCGCCTCGAGGATGCAGGGATGATTCTCCACGGCCTGACGGGAACGATTGTGCGCGAGACCGGCGTCACGCTCGATTTCGTCCGAAAGCCCCGCACGGCGAAGCCCTGATACGGGGCATCCTCCCGGCACTGCTAGAATAGCCGCCTTTCGCGACGTTCGCCCTGCTGCAGCGGCATGCACGAATCGAACTCCCGACGCGCCATCGTCGTCCGCGGCGCCCGCCAGAACAACCTGAAGAACCTGACGTTCGAGCTGCCCACGAACGAGCTGATCGTGGTGACCGGGGTCTCGGGCTCGGGCAAGTCCTCGCTCGTCTTTGACACGCTCTACGCCGAGGGGCAGCGCCGCTACGTCGAGACGTTCTCGCCCTACGCGAGGCAGTTTCTGGACCGCATGGACAAGCCACAGGTGGACGCGGTCGAGGGTATTCCTCCCGCGATCGCCATCGATCAGACCAACCCCGTGCGCACTTCGCGCTCCACCGTCGGCACGATGACGGAGCTGAACGACCACTTGAAGCTCCTGTTTGCACGGGCGGCGTATCTGCACTGCAGCGGTTGCGGGCGGCGCGTCGCGCGCGACACGCCGGATACGATCTACGCCGATCTTTTGGCGCGTGCGCGCGATGCCGGCAACCCGCGCGTCATCATCACATTTCCCGTGCCGGTACCGAAGAACTTCTCTGTCGCCGAGGTTAAGCAGCTCCTCGAGCGCCAGGGCTACACCCGCCTTCATTCGGAGCAGAAGGATCTGCTCGAGGTCGTGCAGGATCGCGTGCGTCTGGGCTCGGACGAGCGTGCCCGGATCATGGAAGCGCTGGAAGCCGCGCTGCGCATCGGCCACGGCCGCGTCAATGTGTATGCCGTCGCTAATGGCGACGGGGATCATCCCACATCCTTCATCTCTCGTCCCTCGCCGTGGAGGTACTCCACGAACCTGCACTGCGCGGATTGCGACATTCACTGCCAGGACCCGACGCCCAGCCTGTTTTCATTCAACTCGCCGGTCGGCGCGTGCGAAGCCTGCCGTGGATTCGGGCGCGTGATCGGCGTCGATTACGGCCTCGTTATCCCGGACGAGGGAAAGACGCTACGCGGTGGCGCTATCCGGCCGTGGCAAACCGAGTCGTATCGCGGCTGGAACGATGACCTCATTCAATACGCGCGCAAGCGCGGGGTGCCGCTCGACACACCTTGGCGCGAGCTGACGGACACTCAGCGCCGCTGGGTGCTCGAGGGCGATGAGGGCTGGGTGAGCTGGCGGAAATCGTGGCCCGGCAAGTGGTACGGCGTCGGGCGCTTCTTCAAGTGGCTCGAGACCAAGGCCTACAAGATGCACATCCGTGTGCTCCTTTCGCGCTACCGGGCCTACACGGCGTGCGAGGCATGCAACGGCGCGCGGCTGAAAACCGACGCCCTGCTGTGGCGTGTGGGCAGCAAGGACGAGGCGGATGCCGTGCTTGGTGCTTCGGCGCGCTTCAAGCCGCAGGGCGTAAATTGGGATGCAGACCGGCTTGCTGTTCTACCCGGCCTGTCGCTGCACGATCTCGTTCTACTGCCGATCCAGCGTTGCCGCGCGTTCTTCGATCGCGTCACCCTCCCGTCCCCGCTGGATGAGGCCGCCGAGCTGCTGCTCGACGAGATCCGCGCGCGGTTCGGTTATCTCGTCGAGGTGGGGCTCGGCTATCTAACGCTCGACCGGCAGTCGCGCACGCTCTCGGGCGGCGAGGTGCAACGCATCAACCTCACCACCGCGCTCGGCACGTCCCTCGTGAACACGCTCTTTGTCCTAGACGAGCCGTCCATCGGTTTGCATCCGCGCGACATGGGGCGCGTCATCGGCGTGATGCAACGCCTGCGCGATGCGGGCAACACACTACTGGTGGTCGAGCACGATCCCCAAATCATGTTTGCGGCTGACCGTATTCTCGACCTCGGCCCCGGACCTGGCGAGCGCGGCGGCGAGATCGTCTTCTTCGGCACGCCTAAGGCGCTGTGCAACACGGCCGGCTCCCTTACCGGCGAGTACCTGTCCGGTCGCAGGGCCGCTGCGGGGCGCACCGCATCGCGTCAGTTCGACTTCACTAAGGCGCCGCGGATGGTAATCCGCGGCGCCTCCGAGCACAACCTGAAGAACCTCGACGTGACAATTCCGCTCGAGCGACTCGTATGCATCACCGGCGTGTCGGGCTCCGGCAAGTCCACCCTGGTGCAGGACGTGCTCTACGCGGCGCTCCTGAGGGCCAAGGGGAAGCCCACCGACGCGCCCGGGAAGCATCGCGCGTTGAAGGGTCACGAGCGCATCGCCGAGGTGGTGATGGTCGATCAATCACGGATCGGACGCACGACGCGCTCAAATCCGGCGAGTTATGTCGGCGCTTTTGATGCAATCCGCAAGATCTATACCGAGCTGCCACTCGCGCAGGAGCGCGACTACACCGCTGGCACGTTCAGCTTCAACTCCGGCAACGGGCGCTGCCCGACGTGCGGCGGCAACGGCTTCGAGCACATCGAGATGCAGTTCCTCTCCGACGTCTACCTACGCTGCCCGGATTGCGACGGCAAGCGTTATCGCCCCGAAGTTCTCGAGGTGAAACTCCATCCGCAGGCGGAGTTTCATGTTCAAGGTTCAAAGTTCAAGGTTCAAGGTTCCGGATCGCAGGGCGAGGGCAAGTCCATCGCGGATGTGCTGGACATGACGGTATCCGAGGCGATCCAGTTTTTCAGCGCGCGCGCGGAGGTTTGCCGCGCGCTGAAACCACTCGTCGACGTCGGCCTCGACTACCTCCGGCTCGGCCAGCCTGTTCCCACCCTCTCGGGCGGCGAAGCCCAGCGCCTGAAACTCGCCGGCCACCTCGCCGCTGCCAAATCCCCCCAACCCCCCTTTGCTAAAGGGGGGGCTGAATCCCCCCAACGCCCCTTCGCTAAAGAAGGGGCTGAATCCCCCCAACGCCCCTTCGCTAAAGGGGGGCGCAAACCCCCCTACCCCCCTTTGCCAAAGGGGGGTGACGCGCAGCGTGGGGGGATTTTGTTCCTGTTCGACGAACCTACGACGGGACTGCACTTCGACGACGTCGCGAAGCTGCTGCGCGCCTTTCGCAAGCTGCTGGCGGCGGGCAATTCGCTCGTAGTGATCGAGCATAACCTAGATGTCATCGCCGCTGCCGACTGGATCATCGACCTCGGGCCGGAGGGCGGCGACGCCGGCGGCGAGATCGTCGCCACAGGCACGCCGCAACAAGTTGCGGCGTGCCTTACCTCGCATACAGGAAAAGCCCTGCGCGAATACCAAGCGGCCCTCGCGGCCCCATCTGTCGTGGCAGCAGGTGGACCCTGCGTGGATACGCCAACCACCCATCACTCATCACCCGTCACCCATCACTGTATTCAAGTGCACGGCGCACGTGAACACAATCTGAAGAACATCGACGTCACGATCCCGCGCAACCGCTTCACCGTGGTGACCGGCGTTTCGGGCTCGGGCAAGTCCACGCTCGCCTTCGACATCGTGTTCGCGGAAGGCCAGCGCCGCTACCTCGAGTCGCTCAATGCCTACGCACGCCAGTTCGTCGAGCCCGCCGCGCGTCCCGACGTGGACGCGATCTACGGGATTCCGCCTACGGTCGCCATCGAGCAGCGCACGAGCCGCGGTGGGCGCAAATCGACCGTCGGCACCCTCACGGAAATCCACCATTTCCTGCGCCTGCTGTTCATGAAGCTCGGCACGCAGTACTGCCCGAATTGCAACGTGCCGATCGAGCCGCAAAGCCTCGATTCCATTACGGCCCGCGTCGTGCGCGAGCACCGCGGCTCGCGGGTGGGCCTGCTGGCGCCGCTGGTCGTGAATCGCAAGGGCTATTACACCGACCTCGCCAGGTGGGCGCGCGCCAAGGACTACACGCATCTCCGCGTCGACGGCGCGTTTATCCCGACCGACGCGTGGCCGCGGCTGCCGCGTTTTCAGGAACACACGATCGAGCTGCCGGTTGCCGACGTGCGCGCGGCACCGGAGAACGAGGCCGCCCTGCGCGAAGCGCTCGCGCGAGCGCTCGAACACGGCAAAGGCGCGGTGCACGTGCTCGCGCCGCTGGAGGCGCTCGAGCGCGCGATGGCGAAATGCGATCCCGCGCTCGCCGTAATGACCGAAACAGTGTTTTCCGCAAAGCGCGCCTGTCCCTCGTGCGGCGCGAGTTTCCCCGAGCTCGATCCCCGGCTCTTCTCCTATAACTCGAAGCACGGCTGGTGCCCGGGCTGCTACGGCACGGGGGCGAAGCTCTCCGGTTTCGACGAGGAGCAGAGCGGCGAGGAAATCTGGTGGAACGAATGGTACGAAGGGGAGCCGATTCCCTGCACTTCGTGCAACGGGAATCGGCTCAATTCCACTGCATTGGCGGTCAAGTTTCGCGGGCAGTCGATCGCCGATCTAAGCAAGCTGTCGATATCGGTTACTGAAAATTTCTTCATTAATCTCCGCCTGGACGGACGACAGGCGGAGATTGCGCGCGACATCGTGGCCGAACTGCGGAGCCGGCTCGCCTTCCTGCGTGAGGTCGGGCTTTCCTACCTCGCGCTCGATCGCGCCGCGCCCACGCTCTCGGGCGGCGAAGCGCAACGGATCCGGCTCGCCGCGCAGCTCGGCTCCAACCTGCGCGGCGTGTGCTACGTGCTGGACGAGCCGACAATCGGGCTGCATCCACGCGATAACCGTATTCTGCTCGATACGCTGGACCGCCTCGAGCGCAAGGGCAACACGCTGATCGTGGTCGAGCATGACGAGGAAACGATCCGGCGAGCGGGGCACGTGATCGACCTGGGACCGGGCGCCGGCAATCGCGGCGGCGAGGTGGTCGCTGCGGGCAGCGCCGAGGACCTGGTCAAGGCGCCCGCGTCGGTGACAGGACGGTTTCTCGCGCGGCCTCTGCTCCACCCCCTGCATGCGCGGCGTCCTGTCTCGACCGCGACGCCCGCCATCACCGTGGAAGGCGCCGACCTGCACAATCTTAAGGATTTGCGGTTCCGCGTGCCACTCGGCCGCCTCACGGTCGTGACCGGCGTTTCAGGCTCAGGCAAATCCACGCTCGCGCGCGATGTTCTCTATTCCAGTCTGCAGCGCCTCCTCGCCCAGCGCCGCAACCACTCCCGGCACCGAAAGACGGCCGGCAAGGGGCAGCGGACCAACTCGTCAGTCGTCACTCGTCACTCGTCACCGTCTTTAGCCGGCTGCCGTGCCATCCGCGGCTGGGACGCCGTGGGTCGCGTTCTGGAAGTCGATCAGACGCCGATCGGCAAGACACCGCGCTCGTGCCCGGCTACCTACGTCGGTTTCTGGGACCAGGTGCGCCGGCTCTACGCCGAGTTGACGGACGCGCGCATGCGCGGCTACACCGCAAGCCGGTTCTCGTTCAACACGGCCGGCGGGCGCTGCGCGGCGTGCGAAGGACAGGGCCTGAAACGCATCGAGATGAGTTTCCTGCCCGATGTGAAGGTGACCTGCGAAGCATGCCGCGGTGCGCGCTTCAATCCCGAGACGCTCGCGGTGCGTTTCAAGGACAAGAGCATCGGCGAGGTGCTGGCGATGAGCGTCGCCGAAGCGGTGGAATTCTTCGCCGCCCATTCCTCGATCCATCATGCGCTCACGCTCCTGCAAGACGTGGGTCTCGGCTACCTCACGCTCGGCCAGCAAAGCCCCACCCTATCCGGCGGCGAGGCGCAGCGCATCAAATTAGTGACCGAGCTTGCTAAATCCCCCCAACCCCCCTTTGCTAAAGGGGGGGCAAATCCACCCTACCCCCCTTTGATAAAGGGGGGTGACGCGAATCCACCCTACCCCACTGTGACAAAGGGGGATGACGCGAAGCGTGGGGGGATTCACACGCTCTATGTTTTGGACGAACCGACCGTCGGCCTGCACATGGCCGACGTGGAAAAGCTCCTGAGGGTCCTGCACCGGCTCGTGGACGCCGGCAATTCCGTGGTCGTGATCGAGCACAACCTCGACGTCATCGCGGAGGCCAACTGGGTCATCGATCTCGGTCCGGAAGGCGGCGAAGCCGGCGGCCGCATCGTCGCGCAAGGGCCACCGGAATCGGTGGCCCTCAGGCACGCCGGGAGCCATACGGGACGCATCCTCGGGGAATTCCTGCGCGAGCGCAGCGTCAACAACGAATTAGCCGCCGATGAACGCCGATGAACGCCGATGTCGTCTCGTTTCTCGTTACGAAGCTTCTCTAGCGCGGCGCGGCAGCTTCGTGTATAGTGCGCGCCAAGGTTTCTGTTTCGCGTCACCCGGTTAGCGTCTCAGTCGTTTCACGGTCCATCCTGGATCGTCGAATCACCCAACCTAAAATCGAATCTGCCTGAACCGGTTTGGAAGGCTTGTGTCTTCCCGGGCCGATATTCAGGAGATCATCATTAATACCTCATTTGCCAATCTCGGCCTGTCGGCCGAGCTGCTCCGTGCTGTCACCGAGCAGGGTTACACCACCCCCACCCCAATCCAGGCGCAGGCCATACCCGTCGTACTCGCGGGAAGCGACCTGCTGGGCGCTGCCCAGACCGGCACGGGCAAGACTGCGGGCTTCGCGCTGCCTCTGCTGCAGCGGCTCGCGGCGCAGGCCAACGCCAGTCATTCACCCGCGCGCCACCCCGTGCGCGCACTCATCGTGGTGCCGACCCGCGAGCTCGCGGCACAGGTGCAGGAAAGCGTGCGCGCCTACGGCAGGCATCTCAAACTGCGCTCGACGGTCATTTTCGGCGGCGTGGGCATCAATCCCCAATTCGCCGAGCTGCGGCGCGGCACGGACATCGTCGTCGCGACGCCCGGGCGCTTGCTCGACCACGTCCAGCAACGCACGATCGACCTGCGCCAGGTTCAGATCCTGGTGCTGGACGAGGCCGACCGCATGCTCGACATGGGATTCATTCCCGACATCCGGCGTATCCTCGCGCTGCTCCCGGCGACGCGCCAGAACCTGCTGTTCTCGGCAACGTTTCCCGAGGAGATCCGCAAGCTCGCCGGCTCCTTCATGCGCAATCCGGTGACCGTCGAAGTCGCCCCGCGGAACCGTCCCATCGAGCTCGTGTCGCAGGTCGTGCATCCGGTGGACAAGGACCGCAAGCGCGAGCTACTCGCGCACCTGGTCAAGACAGGCAACTGGCAACAGGTGCTGGTGTTTACCAAGACCAAGCACGGCGCGAACCGTCTGGCGCAGCAACTCGAGCGCGACGGTATCGAATCCGACGCGATCCACGGCAACAAGAGCCAGGGCGCGCGCACCCGGGCACTGAAGCGCTTCAAGGACAACGAGCTGCAGGTGCTGGTCGCCACCGACATCGCGTCGCGGGGGCTGGACATCGAAGAACTGCCGCACGTGGTGAACTACGACCTGCCGAACGTTCCGGAGGATTACGTGCACCGCATCGGCCGCACCGGCCGCGCAGGTTTGTCGGGCCAGGCGGTGTCGCTGGTATGTGGCGAGGACCAGCCGCTCCTCGCTGCGATCGAGCGCTTGATTGGCCGGCGCATCGAGCAACAGGTCGTAGCGGGTTTCGAGCCGGGACAGCCGCATCGCGCTCCGGCCGCGCGTGACTCCAGACCGCGCCAGGGACAGCAGCAACCACGCCGACAACACGGTGATGAGCCGGCGGGCCGCGATTCGCGACGGCATGGCGGGCAGCACCAGCAACCGGGCCGACAACGCGGCGACGCGCCGGCAGCCCGCGATTCGAGGGCGAACCGCGGCCAGCAACAGCCGAGGCGGCAAGACAGCGCTCAGCCCGGGCACCGTGCAAAGAAGCCTCACCATCGGCAAGGCCAGCCGGACCAGCGGCAGCACGAGTCTTCGCCGGACCACGGCAGGACAGCACCCGCCCGGCATAAGGTGGCAGCCCATGCCACTGCCCAGCCTGAGCCGCGCCCCAGCGCAGCCCGGCAGCTGCTGGCGTTGTTCGGGTCCGTGGGCCGCAAGGCAACCTGATCCCGCGGGGCCGCCGCCCGGCCCCCACCCTTCTCTGCTTGCCGCCGCTTCGGGGCCCGAGCGCACGCCGCTCGCGCCGCGGGGGCCAGGCATGGTACGCTCGCCAGGCAGTCCTGCTTCTGTTGAACCTGTTTTTTTACTTTGGTCAAACTATTACGGGGAATACCTGAGAAACTTCTTTCGCTCGGGAGGGTGTATCATTTTTGAACGGGAACCCGGCCGTTCACAAAAACCGCTGCCAGGAAGAACATGAAGCTCAACGACACCAATATTGCACTGCCCCCGCAGCAGGTCACGCTCGACGTGCTGCTCGAAAAATACGCCAAAGGCGACGAGCACGAAGTGGCGGAGGTGCGCCGACGTGTCGCGCGTGCGCTCGCCGCGGTCGAGAAAGACCCCGCGCGCTGGGAGCCGGTCTACTTCGAGGCGCTGGAGAATGGCTTCATCCCCGGCGGCCGCGTCAACTCGGCGGCGGGCACGCAGTTGCAGGCGACGCTCATCAATTGCTTCGTGGAGCCGGTGGGCGATTCGGTCTCGGAAACGGTGGACGGCAAGCCGGGGATCTACGTCGCGCTAACAGAAGCGGCGGAAACGATGCGCCGCGGTGGCGGCGTGGGCTATGACTTCTCGGCGATTCGCCCGCGTGGCGCGAGAGTACGCGGCACGGACAGCACGGCGAGCGGCCCGGTCTCTTACATGCGTGTTTTCGACAAGAGCTGCGAGACGGTCGAGTCGGCAGGTGCGCGACGCGGTGCACAGATGGGCATCCTGCGCTGCGACCACCCCGATATTGAGGACTTCATCCACGCCAAGGACGAAGGCGAGCTCAAGAACTTCAACGTGAGCGTCGCGGTCACCGACGCTTTCATGCAAGCGGTCGTTGAGGATGCCGGATGGGAGCTCGTGCACAAGTCGTCACCCGGCGCCGATACAGAAGCGTACCAGCGCGAGGACGGCCTCTGGGTCTACCGCAGGATCCCGGCGCGTGAGCTATGGCAGCAGATCATGGAGTCCACCTACGACCACGCGGAGCCAGGGGTGTTCTTCGTGGACCGCGCAAATGCCGATAACAATCTTTCCTACTGCGAGGCGATTGAATCAACGAATCCTTGTGGTGAGCAGCCTCTTCCGTCCTACGGCTGCTGCTGCCTTGGTTCGATCAATCTGGCGCCCTTCGTGCGCGAGCCGTTCGGCGCCAAGGCGCGCTTCGATTTCAGCGCGTTCGCAAAGGTCGTAAAGCCCTCGGTGCGCATGCTGGACAATGTGCTCGACGCGACGGTCTGGCCGCTCGAGCAGCAGCACGCGGAAGCGCGCGCGAAGCGACGCGTGGGCCTGGGCTTCACCGGCCTCGGCGATGCGCTCGTCATGCTCGGCCTGCGCTACGACACCGATGAGGCGCGCCGCATGGCGGCACGCATTGCCGAGGCAATGCGTAACGAGGCCTATTCGGCCTCGGTAGACCTTGCCCGCGAAAAGGGAGCCTTTCCGTTGTTTGATGCGAAGCACTACCTTGGTGCCCCGCATTTCGCCTCGCGGCTGCCAGAGCAGCTGAAGGGCGAGATCCTCAGGCACGGCATCCGCAATAGTCACCTGCTCTCGATTGCCCCCACGGGCACGATATCACTCGCCTTCGCCGACAATGCCTCGAACGGCGTCGAGCCCCCGTACTCCTGGACCTACCAGCGCAAGAAGCGCATGCCTGACGGCTCGATGAAGACCTACGATGTCGAGGACCACGCGTGGCGGCTCTATCGGCACCTCGGCGGCGATATGCAGCAGCTTCCGGCCGCGTTCGTAACCGCGATGGATATCGCCGCGTTCGACCACATGCGCATGGTCGCGGCGGTCGCGCCCTACGTAGATTCCGCCATCAGCAAAACGGTGAACGTCCCCGAGGACTACCCGTACGACCAGTTCAAGGACCTCTATTTCGAGGCCTGGAAGGCGGGGCTCAAGGGAATTACCACCTACCGGCCGAACGCGGTGCTGGGATCGGTCCTGTCGCTTGCGCCCTCGGCCGAAGCCGAACAGCCGAGCGACCTCGACATGACCGCAGACCGGCGTATCCGGCTGGAAGCCGCACCGCAGCCGGCATTGTCGAGCCTGCGCTGGCCGGGACGGCCGAAGCTCCCGGGTGGCAATCTGTCGTGGACCTACATGGTGGAATCGCCCTTCGGCGAGTTCGCGATCTTCGTCGGCCACGTCGACAACGGCGAACCGCACCCGTTCGAAGTCTGGGTCAACGGCGCCGAGCAGCCGCGCGGGTTAGGAGCCGTGGCAAAAACGCTTTCGATGGACATGCGCGCGCAGGACAAGGCGTGGCTGCGCATGAAGCTCGACATGCTGGCGCGAACTGCCGGCGACGACGCGTTCGATTGCCCGATGCCGCCCGACGGCGACGTGCGGCCGGTGCCGAGCATGGTGGCAGCCTTCGCGCGCATCGTGCGCTACCGCGTCGATCAGCTGGGCGCACTTACCCAGCAGGACGGCAAATCCCCTGTACTCGACGCGCTTTTCGCACGCAAAGAGCCCAAGACCGGCACCGACGGCACGATGTCGTGGACGGTGGACGTGCACAATCCCAGCGCGGGTGACGACTTCGTGCTCATACTCAAGGAGCTGATGCTCAAGGGCGAGCAGCGCCGGCCCTATTCCGTGTGGATGGCGGGCGAATACCCGCGCGCGCTCGACGGTGTGTGCAAGCTGCTCTCGCTCGACATGCGCGTGATCGACCCGGCGTGGATCGGCATGAAGTTGAGAAAGCTCCTCAACTACTCCGAGCCGCTTGGCGATTTCATGGCTCGCGTCCCGGGGGAGCAAAAGCAGCAGAACTTTCCAAGCACCGTCGCCTACGTCGCAAGGCTCATCATCCACCGCTACGCGATGCTCGGCGTGCTCGACGAGCGCGGCTATCCGGTGAACGAGATGGGCGTGCTGGAGATCCCCGAGGACGACCGCGGCGAAGCCCGCGCCCGACCGACGTTCCGCGTGCTCTACGGCAAGCGCTGCAAGGAATGCGGCAACGCGGCCGTCATCCATAAGGATGGCTGCGAGTTCTGCACGGCGTGCGGGGCGATCGGCGCGTGCGGCTAATACAACAGTAACCGGTGACTGGAAAACCCCTTCGGCCACGGAAACACACGGAAGTACACGGACAAGGACATAAACCGCAAACAGCGCGGCTGGCGAATGTAATGTCTGTGTGTTTCCGTGTGATTCCGTGGCCAGAGATTTGCGGGTCTCAGCGGTTTTCTAGAGCCGATCTTCGGCGAGCCCGCTCATGAGCAAGCGTCGCGCCAGGAAACCTGGCGGGCTCTCACGCCCTGAATCGGCGCAGCCGAGGCAGCCCTCCAATCCCCGGCTCTCCGCGCAGACGCGCAAAGTCCTTTCGAAGCACTATCGCACGAAATACGGCGTGCGCAGCCAGGGAGGCAGGTGACGAAGAATCCGTGTTGAAGTGACGATGACCGGTTTCTGGCTCGACCGGTACAGGCGTTCTGATGTTCCGCCCTGTGGCCGTGGATCAGATCTCGCAGTCCAGTCCGAATTTCTGACGCAACTCGACGGCCAGATCGGGCGGCTTGCGGTGGAGTAGAACGCACGCGGTGAAGTTGCCGTGTATTCTGCGCATTTCCGAATCGATGTAAGTCCAGTCGACGACGTCCGCTCGCTGAAACTCGTAGGCCTGCCCCGCGCGCACGTGCTTTACGAGCAGCGGACGGTTATTGATTTTCCCCTCGAACGAGTCGCCACTCTGGATAAAATCGTTGATCCAGAAGTATTCGACGACTTCGGGTTCCTCCTTGATGCCCACCTTGAGCGCGAAACCCCGCAGATGAGGCGGCGGAATCCGCGCGAGCTCGAGGAACTCATCGAGCCTCGCGCGCGCCCTGCTGAACGCACGTTCCATCGCGGGATCCACCTTTGGAGCAGGGGATTCATCCGTCTTCGCACGCTCGGCCCGGCTCCGCGCATGAAGCAGCTCGGCGGGAATGACGACGCCCATCAGCACCACCAAAGCAAACAGGGTGCGACGCCACCGTTTGCGTTGCCGACGTTCGCGTTGACATCCGTCCGCAAGCACGGGGGCACGCGGGTTGTTATACCCGATTGTTCGATCAGACCGCCTGGATGTCATTCGCTTCCCCCGTTCCCGGCGTTTCAATTCGTTCTCGCCACCAGCTCCACGCGTCGGCAACCGCCAGCCCGCGATATTGCTTGAGGCGAAATTCGCGGCTGTCTTACCGGTTCATTATTTTCCTACGTCATGCTCTTCCCGGGTCGATACAAAATGACGCAGAACGCGAAAAATGCCACGGTGGTGGACCATCTTGCGGCGTTCCTGCAACACTCGAAATGTGCGAGTTGTCACAGGCGACGAAACCTTCTCTGAACGACGGGAAAAACCGCCACTTCAATGCGTTATCCTTGCATCAGCGAAGTACGTTCCGGACGTCAGGCATGAGCGCACCGATATCGTTTAAGAAGATTTTGGCCGCAGCAGCATTGGCTGCGGCTGCGCTGGCTTTGTCGCTGCCGGTCAACGTCTACGGTGATCCGCCGCCTTGGGCACCTGCGCACGGCTGGCGCAAGAAAAATGACCCGTACTACACCGGCTATAGCGGCAAGAGGTGGAACAGAGACTACGGCGTGGTGCAGGGCAGCTGCAATCGTGAGGCTGTGGGCGCCGTGGTAGGCGGCGTCGTGGGCGGCGCCGTCGGCTCGCAAGTCGGCAAGGGCAGCGGCCGCCAGGTCGCGATCGTGTTGGGAACGGTCGCCGGCGCGGTAATCGGTACCCAGATCGGGCGCGATCTCGACAACGCCGACCGCGCCTGCATGGGCCACGCGCTCGAACTCGCCGGCGACAACCGGCGCGTCAGGTGGTCGAACCCGGACACCGGCACGACTTATCTCCTCACGCCGGTCAGAGGCTTTGCGCGCGTCGGACACCCGTGCCGGGAATTCAACCTGAGAGCTACGCACAGCGGCCGCAGCGAAACCGGGAAAGGCCGGGCGTGCCAGACGGGTGACGGAACCTGGCAGCTCATTGGTTAGAAAAAATGGTGATGATTACTGGTGATGAGAACTGGTGATGTGGAATGGTGATACGTGCCGGCAACGACCGCCGCAAGATCGCTAGAGCGTTTTTCCATCACTCTGATTCATCACCATTATTCATCACCATTACTCATCACTATCTCCTCATCACCATTTTGAAGGGCTGCCAGACGTTGCGCCGCCAGTAGTCAATGACGCAACGACGGCACGCGTGATGTCCGCCGTGCCGCTTGTCCCGCCAAACTCGTAAGGCACCACCCTTCCCCCGGCAAACGCCCGCTCGACCGCACTGTCCAGTCGTCCGGCCGCTTCGTGCGCTGCCGCGTCGCCATTGCGATCGCCGAGCCACTCCAGCATCATCGCCGCCGATAGCAACATTGCCGTCGGATTGGCGTGCCCGGTGCCGGCGATATCCGGCGCTGAGCCGTGCGCCGGTTGGAACAGCGCGTGTTGGTCCCCAATGTCACCCGACGGCGCCATTCCCATACCGCCGACCAGCGCCGCGCTCAAGTCCGAGAGAATGTCGCCGAACATGTTTTCCGTCACCAGCACATCATAGTCCCAGGGCTTCATGACAAGATTCAGCGCCATCGCGTCCACGTAAGCGCTGTCGGCCATGATCCCGGCGAAGCGCTTCGTGCGCTCCTCGAATATCCGCCGGAAGAACGCCATCGAGCCCAGGACGTTGGCTTTGTCCACGCAGGTCACCCGCCCCGCCCGGCCGCGCTCCCTCCTGCGTTGCGCCAGCCGAAACGCGAAGTCGAAAACGCGCTCGCTGCGCTTGCGGGTGATCACCAATGCATCACGTGCTTCGGCGTCATCCTTGACCTGCGTCTTGCCGCGCTCGGAAAAGAGCCCCTCCGTTTGCTCGCGCACCAGCACGAAATCGATTTTCGCTGCACGCGGATCAGCGAGGCGGGGCGAAAGCCCCTTGAGCGGCCGGATCGGGCGCACGCCAGCGTAGAGCTCGAGATGCTCTCGCAGGTCGAGCTGGGGGGAGATCTCGGTTCCGTCCTTGTAGCGGATGTGCGGCAGCCCCATCGCGCCGAGCAGGATCGCGTCCGCCTGCTCGCACGCCCGGATCGTTTCATCCGATAGCGCGGTTCCCGTCTCTTGGTAAGCCGTCGCCCCCGCGGGATAGTCGGTAAACGCCAGGCGTACTGAACCGACCTGGTTGCATACGGCCGTAAGAACTTCCTTCGCCGCCGCCATGACCTCGACACCGATCCCGTCGCCGGGAAGCACCGCAATCTTGTACATGTTGTCCGTTTCTTCGGTTCGCTACGTCGCGCTTCGCCAATCGAAAAACATTCTTTAGCCGCAGATAATTAGAAGTAATCTCGAAAACCGAATTGCAGCCGCCGATGAACGCCGATACACGCCGATGAAGAAGACATACATTTATTTACCCCGGTTTTCCGCCCGCGTTTATCTGCGGTTAATGAGAGTTTTCGTTTCTTGAGATACGTTCCACGCACGGAATCACACAGAATTCCATTCGCTCACTACGCCGTTTGTGGTCTACAGTCCTGTCCGTATGTTTCCGTGTGTTTCCGTGGCTGAAGGGGGGTTTTTCCAGTCACCGGTCACAGCGTCTAGCCGGCGTGTCTGCCCACATTCCAGCCGTGAGCCGCCAGGTGCTTCTCGCCCACTGCCTTGGGCTCCTCCTCGAGCGGCGTCGCCATGGTGTCGTTCCAGCGGTTGAGGAAGCCGAAAAGCGCGATCACACCAACGATTTCGACAACCTGGTTGTCGCTCCAGTGCTCCCGCAACTTCGCGAAGAGTTCGTCCGTGACATCGTTGGGCTGCGAGGCTGCCGCGATCGTGAAATCGAGTGCCACGCGCTCGGCCTCCGTGAAGAGCGGGCTCGTTTGATACTCCCAGACCGCGTCCAGCTTCTTCTCTTCTACGCCGTGCCGGAGCGACGCTCCGGCCGTGTGCGCCATTCAGTAATGGCAGCCGTGAGCACGGCTCGCGACGTGTGCCACGATCCGCCGGAAGCCGGTGGGCACCTCGCCCGCCGGGTCCCATACCGCGGCAGTGAGCTGGGTAAACGCGCGCAGGAGCTTGGGCTTGCGCTGCATGATAAGAGCGCTGTTCGGGAAAAAACCGAGCGACCGGGCGAAGTTGGCTTCCAGGTCCTTCAGCTCCGGTACAAGGGGTAAAGGGGCGAGACGCGGCACGTGACCTCCTGATGGCGTGGGTAAGCGATGATGAAGCGGTGATTCTACCAACTCGCTCGTGCGCCGGGCGACGCCCGGCGCGCTAACGCGGTAAAATTCCGCGCGTGCCGGACAACCGTCAATCCTTGACCGAAGCAGACGTCGCGCACGATCCGATCGCGCAATTCGGAGAGTGGTACGAGCGCGCGCTAGCAGTCGAAAAACCGCTGCCCCACGTTGTCGCACTGGCCACCGCGACCCGCGGCGGCCGCCCCTCGGCCCGCATGGTGCTATTAAAGAGCTTCGACGCGCGGGGCTTCATTTTCTTTACGAATTACCGCAGCCGCAAGGGGCAGGAGCTCGCGCGCAACGGGCGCGGAACGCTGCTCTTCTATTGGGGCAGCCTCGAGCGCCAGGTCCGCATCGACGGACGCGTCACGAAAGTTTCCCGGCGCGAGTCCGACGACTATTTCGCGACGCGCCCGCGCGGCAGCCAGCTCTCGGCGTGGGCATCGCCGCAGAGCGACACCGTTCCCGACCGAGGCATGCTCGAGCAGCGCATGAGCGCGCTGGCACGCCGCTACCCGGACCAGGTGCCGCGTCCCGCCCACTGGGGCGGCTATCGGCTGACGCCAGAGGCGATCGAATTCTGGCAGGGGCGCGAGGACCGGCTGCACGACCGCATTCTCTACCGCCGCACCCGCGGCGGCCGCTGGACGATCCAGCGCCTTGCTCCCTGACCCCGCGTGACCGGTGACCCGTGACCAGCCGCCCTTAGGTCGGGATGCCTCATCACTTCGGCAAGAGGTGAAGAATAATGGTGATGATTGAGGGCGATGAGAAATGGTGATGAAAAACCTCTCCTAAAACCTATCACCAGTACCTCATCACCATCTTTCATCACCAGTTTCCATCACTAGTTCTCGACCGGTTCGCGCATCGTCACGAATTCCTCGGCCAGAGTGGGATGGATGCCGATGGTGGCGTCGAGCTGTGACTTGGTGGCGCCGCAGTTGAGCGCAACCGCGAACCCCTGCATCACCTCGCCCGCTTCGGGTCCCACCATGTGCACTCCCAGCACCCGGTCGTTCTTGCGGTCCACCACGAGCTTCATTAGCGATTTCTCGCTGCGTCCCGTAAGCGTGTGCTTGAGCGGCGTGAAAGTCGAGCGGTAGATCACGATATCGAGGCCCTTCGTGCGCGCCTCCTCCTCGGACAAGCCCACGGTCCCGACGTTGGGATGGGAGAAGATCGCCGTGGCGACGTTCTCGTAGCTCATCCGGCGCCGGCCCTGGTTGAAGAGCCGGTCGGCCACGACCATGCCCTCTGCCAGCGCCACCGGCGTGAGCAGCACGCGGTCGGTCACGTCGCCAATGGCGTGGATCGACGGCACGCTGCTCTGGTAGCGCTCATCGACAACGACAGCGCCGTTCGCACCGAGCGTCACGCCGGCGTCTTCGAGCCCCAGCCCTGCGATATTCGGCGCGCGACCGGTCGCAAGCATGACTCCGTCGCTTTCGAGGACGGTGCCGTCGGTGAGTGTGCTGTGAAGCGACCCGTTGCGCGTGATCGCCGTAATGTTGCAATCGTAGCGGACCGTTATACCTTTCGCCGCCATCTGTTCGCCCAGGAAACGGCCAAGGTCGGCGTCAAAAGACCGTAACAGGGGTTTGCGGCGGTAGATGAGCGTGGTCTCTACGCCGAGACCGTTGAAGATCGACGCGAACTCCACCGCGATGTAGCCGCCACCGACCACCGCCACGTGCCGCGGCAGCTCGGCCAGGTGAAACGCTTCGTTCGAGGTAAATGCCAGGTCGGCACCTGGGATGTCCGGCTTCACCGGCCAGCCCCCGGTCGCCACTAGAATGTGCTCTGCGGTGGCATGTTTGCCGTTCAAGTCGACGGTGTGGGGATCGAGGACGCTCGCACGCCCCTGGAATAGTTGGACACCCGAGCTCTTGAGAAGCCGCTCGTAGACATCATTCAGGCGCTCGATCTCGCGATCCTTATGCGCGACCAGCGTCTTCCAGTCGAAGGCAGGCTCACCGGGCCGCCAACCGTACGCCACGGCATCCTCGAAATCTTCATGGAAATGCGCAGCATAGGAGAAAAGCTTTTTCGGGATGCAGCCGACATTGACGCAGGTGCCGCCGAGGTAGCGATCCTCCGCAATGGCCACGCGCGCGCCAAAGCCGGCGGCGAAGCGGCTGGCCCGCACGCCGCCAGATCCTGCGCCAATGGTGAAAAGATCGTAGTCGTACTTGGGCATAAGAATTCTCCAACCTTGGGACGATTCGGGACATTCCGCGGATACCGCCGATCAACGCCGTGGATCGTCGCACATCAGCGACACCTCCATCAAACTGCCGGCACCCCGCTATAATCGCTGTATGCGCCCCGGACTCGATGGCCCGACTGCGTTGCGGCGCGCCGTGTTCTAATGCCCGCCCTGCTCGGGGGTCTCGCCCTTCTCACGGTTCCCGCCGCGGTCCTGGTGGCGGCCTTCCTCTTCGTCGTCTACAGCCCCGCCTTGCCGCGATCGCTGGCGGGACTCGAGCTCTACGGGCCGTACATTCTCTTCGCGATAGGATCCGCGCTCGCCTTGACATTCAAGCGCGGGCGGGTGCTGGCGGCTCTCGCCGTCCTGATCATCGCCTACATAGCGCAACAACTGTGGCTCCAACACGGCCTTGTCGACCTTAGCGCCCGAACGATCTTTCTGGCGCTGGGCCTCTTCGTGCCGCTCAACCTCGGCGTCCTCGCCTTCCGGCCCGAGCGCGGCACGTTGAACCGCTACGGCGCGCTGCGACTGGCGGTGTTGGCTGCCGAGGCCGCGCTCGCGGCGTGGATCATCCAGAGCGGCGGCACGGGCATTATTGACGCGGCGTACCTCAAATTCATCGATCCGGCCCCTATTAGTGCCGGGCACTTGCCGCAGCTCGCGATTCTTTTCATCGCGCTCGGCGCACTCGCCGCCCTCGCCGCCACTTTTCTGACGCGCTCGGCCATCAACGCGAGCCTGGCGGGAGCAATCATCGCCTTCGCCGTCGCAGCGCATGTCGTGACCGCTTCGACCATATTCTCGGTCTTTATCACGGCCGCTGAGCTGATGGTGACAATTGGCGTGCTCCAGGCCAGCTTCCGCATGGCATTCCGCGACGAGTTGACGGGCTTGCCGAGCCGCCGCGCGCTCAACGAGCGGCTGATGACGCTCCCGCGCGCTTACACCATCGCGATGCTCGACATCGACCATTTCAAGAAGTTCAACGACACCTACGGGCACGATCTCGGCGACCACGTCCTCAAGATGATCGCTGCGCGCATCGCCCGCATCAGCGGCGGCGGCACGGCGTTCCGTTATGGCGGCGAGGAGTTCACGGTGCTGTTCCCGGGGAAAAGCATCGGCGAGGCCGTTCCCTTTCTCGAAGCGCTGCGCGAGAACGTGCAAGCCTATCAGCTCGCGCTGCGCGCCTCGGACCGGCCGAAGAAATCGAAGGGTGCGAAGCGGCAGCGCGGCGGTTGGCGCGACAAACGCTCGGTTTCGGTGACGATCAGCATCGGCGTCGCCGAACGTAACGACCGGCTCGAAACGCCGGAGGAAGTAACCCAGGCAGCCGACCGCGCGCTCTATCGGGCGAAAGAGAAGGGCCGTAACCAGGTGAGCCGCTAGCAGCCTGTCGGACTTGGCGCTCTGACAGGCTGCTAACAGCAAAACCGCCTGCGGATTTCGGATCGAACTGGCGATAACGACCGCTTCCGAACTGTAATGGCGTCTGCGAGTGCGGTCGAAATGAGAGTTCTTTGCCGTGTTTTGTCCTTATATTGTGCAGGCGGTTTTGCCTTAGGAGTTTGGCGGACCATAGTCCGACAAACTCCTCGGGACACGGCGCACCCGGCGCTGCGCTACAATCGGCATTGTCGTGAACCCACTTACCCAGCTTCTGCTCGCCTGCGGCGCGTTCCTCGCAACGCATTTCGTATCGAGCACGCCCCTGCGCGCAGGGCTCATCCGTTCCATCGGGGAAAAAGCCTACCTCGCGCTCTACAGCGCTGCCGCTTTCGCGACGCTGGGCTGGATGATCTTTACCTATATCCGGGCGCCGTACGCCGGTCTCTGGCCGGTGCTAAGCCTGCGCTATGCGCCGCTTTTTTTCATGCCGTTCGCGCTGATCCTCATCGTCTGCGGCCTGCTCGCGCGCAACCCGACGATGGTCGGCCAGGAGCGCCTGCTCGAGGCCGACGAGCCGGCTCGCGGCATCCTGCGCGTGACGCGCCATCCCTTGATGTGGGGCGTTGCGCTGTGGGCAGCGGTGCACATGCTCGCGCGCGGGGATGCGGCGGCCGCCGCGTTTTTCGGGACGTTTCTCGTGCTCGCGCTGGCGGGCACGGCGCTGAGCGACCGCCGCAAGGCGCGCTCGCTGGGCGAGCGTTGGCAGCGCTTCTCGGCCGTTACCTCGCACGTGCCTTTTGCGGCGATCGCGGCCGGACGCAACACATTGAAGCCCGCGGAGATCGGCTGGAGTAAACCGGCCGTCGGGATCGCGCTCTACGTTGCGCTCATCTTTCTCCATTCCGTGATCTTCGGCGCGCGACCGTACTGACGCGGCGCGCCACCGGCCACTGCGCGTCCCCCCGGTTACAATCCTGCACTTTGCGCTACCTCGCGCGGGCCATGCCGCCGCCATCTTTCGTGCAAAGCCGTGCGTTCGAGACGCTGCTTGCGTGGTACTTCGTCTCGGTCTGGGGCTCTGGTTTTGTCGCAACCAAGATTGGCCTGCAGCACGCGGCGCCGTTCACGTTCCTGACATTGCGGTTCGCGTTTGGCCTTGCATGCCTCATCCCCATCGTCCTGATCACGCGGCCGCGCTGGCCGGCCTCGCGGCAGGAGCTCGGGCATGTGATCGCCGGTGGCCTGCTCATGCACGCGGTGCACCTCTCCGGCAGTCACTACACGCAGTACCTCGGCCTGTCCGCCGGGATTACCGCGCTGATTCTTTCGTTGCAGCCGCTCATGACCGCGCTGATCGCGGCGCGTTGGATGAGCGAGCGGCTCTCACCGCGTCAATGGTGGGGCATCGGCGCTGGCCTGGCGGGCGTTGCCCTCATCGTCTGGCACAAGGTGGACGTGCGTGAGGCGAGTATCGGCAGCCTGGTTGCGGTAATGATTGCGCTCGCCGGTGTCACCGCGGGAACGCTCTACCATCGCGTTTTCTGTCCGATAGTCGATTTGCGCAGCGCCACTTTGCTGCAGTTCGCCGTTACCATTGCCGTGCTCTCACCGCTCGCGTGGCTTGTGGAGGGGTTCGTGGTGAGGTGGTCGTGGGCGCTGGCGGGCTCCATCGCCTTTCTCGTGATCGGCGCGTCGATCCTGGCGGTAAGCGCGTTGCATACGCTCATGCGGCGCGGCCAGGCGACTCGTGTCACAAGCCTCGTCTTTCTCACGCCAATCTTCGCCATTGGGCTCGAGCTGGTTATGTTCGGGGAAGTCCCCAGCGTGCTGTCCATCGTGGGTATCGTAGTCACCTGTTTTGGCGTCGCCCTGGTCGCGTGGCGGCCCCCGACCGGCAGAAACGCGTTGGCTTGATCGAGATCAAAACGGCTGCACCGGCCACCGCGCATGATCGTCGCGGTGATTCAAAAGAACTCGAACGCTACGCCATGTTGAGATTTCTGGTCCCCACCGACGGCTCGGAACACGCGTTGGTTGCGGTCGAGGAAGTAATCCGGCTCGCGTCGCAACTCGCTCAACCGGTCGAAGTGCTTCTGCTCAACGTGCAGCCTGCGGTGCCCGCCAAGTTCCTGTTGCTCGGAGAAGGCACGCCATCAGACAAGCGCAAGCTCGAGGAGCCGCTGCGTCAGGCCGGTGAAGAGACATTGCAGCCGGCGCGCGCTCTGCTTGAGCGCGCGAAAATCGCTCATGCCTGCCACGTCGAGATCGGTCACGCCGCCGAGATCATCGCTCGGTTTGCGCAGTCCTATCACTGCGAGATGATCGTGATGGCAACGCGGGGACTCAACGCCGGCTCGGGACTGTTGCTCGGTTCTGTCGCGACGAAGGTTGTGCACCTCGCGGAAATCCCGGTGCTCCTGGTGCGCTAGCGCCCTTTTCACCGCGGCCGGATCCACAAGGTGAGCCGCCGGTTCGCAGGCGGGTAGAATGCTGACTTTTCCTGGCCCGCGTGTCCCTTGAGCAGTGTGCCGCTTGCGTTCGGCACGCTCGGCGCGGTACTCGGCATGGTGCCCGTGTTCTGGGCCATGGGCGCGGGCCTGCTCGCCGCGGGTTAAGCGGTGACCCGCGCGCGCTGAGACTGGCGCAGCAAAGAAAACGGGGCTGCGAATCCGCAGCCCCGTCCCATTCTACCTGTCGTTTTCCAGCTTAGCCCAGGTGTTTGCTCACCAAGCGGGTCATTTCGAACATCGAGACCTGGCTACGGCCGAAAATGGGGCGCAGTTTCTCGTCGGCGTTGATCATGCGCCGGTTGGTCCGGTCCTGCAACCCGTTGCGCTTGATGTAGGCCCACAGCTTCTTCGTAACCTCGGTGCGTGGCATCGCGCTGCTGCCGATCACCGCGGCAAGTGTCGAGCTCGGGTTCACCGGCTTCATGAACGACGGGTTCGGCTTGCGCGCGCTCTTCTTCTTCTTCGCCGGCTTGCGCGCGACCTTGCGAACCTTCTTCGCCTTCTTGCTGCTCTTTCTCTTCTTGCTCTTCGCCATTACTATCTCCCAGTGTGGCGCCGTACGGCGCGTGTGGTTGGAAACTACAGCAAACGATAAATTAAGAGCGAAGGATGCCAATGTCCACGCGACCTTGCAAGAGATTTTTGGGGGTTGACACACGGGCGAAACCCCACGCAAGCGTCGGGGCCTTACCGCGAGGCGATCGCGCCACGCCGCGCGATGCTCGACTGATTGGTCATTGTTACATCCGGCGCAGCCCGCGGATCGGCAAGCTGCAATCCGGCCACGGCATGAAGTCAAGGACTTATCCGAAGAAGCTCGAGTCTATGGGTCTGCCTGGTTCGCTCGATCGCGGCGCGGGGCTATGAGCGCCGTACCGTTCAATCTTGCGGTGCACGGCGGTGCAGGCGCCCTGGCGCGGGGCCCGCGTCGGGACCGGCACGCCGCCCACCGCGCCGCTCTTGCCGCTGCGCTGCGCGCCGGCCATGCCCTGTTGGCCGGCGGTGGGTCGGCCGTCGACGCCGTGATCGCAGCCGTCGCGGCCCTCGAGGATTCGCCGCTTTTTAACGCCGGCCACGGCTCCGTCTTCACCGCAGCGGGAACGCACGAGCTCGACGCCGCGGTGATGGACGGCGCTACCGGACGTGCCGGTTCGGTCGCCGCCGTGACTCGCATCCGGAATCCAGTCGCCGCAGCAGCTCTCGTAATGCGGCACTCGCCCTGGGTCATGCTGTGCGGCGCCGGCGCTGAGCGTTTCGCGGCCGACCACGGCGCCGACATGGTCGATCCCGCCTATTTCTTTACCCGCGCTCGCCACGAGCAACTCGAGCAGGCTCGCAAGCGTCGCAGCGTCGAACTCGACCACGATGGTGCAGCGCGCGCGCCACCAAGCGACGCGGGGGATGGGACGGTCTACGGCACCGTGGGCGCGATCGCCCTCGACGCGACGGGTAATCTCGCGGCAGCAACTTCGACCGGCGGCCTTACCAACCAGCCGCTCGGGCGGGTGGGCGACTCGCCGATCATCGGAGCAGGCACCTACGCTGAGAACGCCTCGGTCGCCGTGTCCGCAACCGGCGTCGGCGAGGTTTTCATGCGCGCGGTCGTGGCGCACGATATCGCCGCGATTGTGCGCTATCAGGGGTGGAGCGTGCGCGAGGCGGCGGAGGAAGTGATCCTCCGCAAGGTTCCCCGGGCGGGCGGACGCGGCGGCGCGATCGTGCTCGACCGCCGTGGCAATCTCGCCATGGTCTTCAACACCGAGGGCATGTATCGCGGAACCATTCGCGGCGACGGCGAGCCGGAAGTTGCGATCTACCCGGCGGGCTCGCCACAAGACCAGATTTAACCGCCAAGATGGCATGGACGCCTCCCGCCCCTTCGGGAGGCGTCCATGCCATCGTAATGGAGTGGAAGGATAACCCAGATGATTGGTTGAATGGGCAGACAAGGTATTGACCGAGTGGTGGCGTCGCAGCCAACGGCAAGGCAGGGTCGCGAGCAAGCGCATGCTAATGATGTGCACGCCACAAGGCCGCATAACATGTAATTCAGCGGACCGGCTTTTATTCTTGTTCCGTTCCTGAGACAGTGGTCTTCCGTAGGAATTTGCCGGGCATCAGCCCCGCAAATTCCTACCCCTTCTTGCGCTTTCCCAGGAATTCCTTGCGGAACTTGATCACCTTGGGCGCCACCACGAACATGCAGTACGGCTGCGCGGGATTACGCGCAAAGTACTCCTGGTGGTAATCCTCGGCAACGTAATACGTGGACGCGGGCGCCACCTCGGTCACGATCGGACCGTCCCACAGTTTTGCGGCATTCATGCTCGCGATCACCTCTTCGGCCGCCGCTTTCTGCTCCGGCGAGTGATAGAAGATCGCCGAGCGATACTGGGTGCCGGCGTCATTGCCCTGGCGGTTGAGCGTCGTCGGATCATGGATCACGAAGAACACCTCCAGCAGTTCCCTGAACGAGACCGTCGCCGGGTCGAAGGTGATTCTCACGACCTCGGCGTGACCGGTTTCGCCAGCGCACACTTCCCGATAGGTCGGATTGGGCGTGTGGCCGCCCATGTACCCGGACTCGACCGACTCAACGCCCCTCATCTCGTCGTACACCGCTTCCAGGCACCAGAAACAGCCGCCGGCGAGCGTGGCGACTTCTTTGCCGTCCGGCACCACAGTCGTGGAATTCAAGCCTGTAAGTCCTCGTGAGTGTGTTGGGAATGCTGATACGGTCCGTCTAGCAGCCTGTCGGCGTCGGCAATGTCACAGGAGTTTGTCGGATCAGAATTCGACAAATTGCTAGTGTATCGGATTCGCGGCGCGCCGCCCTGCTTCATCCGAGCCAGCCGCCTGCCGGACTTCGCGCCCCGACAGGCTGCTGAAGGAATTTGTCAGACCCAAGTGCGACAAACTCCTAGGCGGCGGCCCAGTCGAACTTGGTGGCGTGGGCGCATCATCCACGCCGCGATCGGCGCGACCAAGCAGATTCCGTGGGTTGCGACCGGTTTGCCCGGCGGTCGCATTAGGTGATACCGTGCCTGGAATCCAGAGAGAGCGGTAAGCACCATGCCACAGAGCGATTCGATGGTGGATGTGCTCAAGCGCGAGCTACCGGTGACCCGTAATAGGTGAACGGTGAAGGGGGAACGAAAAAGGCGGATGGGAGAGGAGCATGCAGTGAGGATCGCCGTTTTACCGCTTACCGCTTTCCGCTTACTGCTTACCGCTATACGATCCCGTTCACCGCTCTCGACGCGCCGGCGTCTATCTGCCACTGATGCCTCTTGATTCGTTTCGTGTTGGCGAGGACGTTTAAACCGAACATGTTTCTCGATCCGGCGGCCGCAGACGCCGTCAGCGCGCGTGTCGCCGGGCTCGAGGCCGCGAGCGGCGTCGAAGTGGTGACGGCCGTGATCGCGCGCGCCGATTCCTACCCCGAAGTACCCTGGAAGGCATTCGCGCTGGGCGCCTCCCTCGCCGCGCTCGCGGCGACCGTCATCGCGCTGTTCGAACCCGGCTGGGAAGCGTTCGAGGCGGTTTTGGAAACCGCCGTTGCGGTGCTGGCGGCGGGGGGCGCGCTGGCGCTCGCGTCGGCTTGGATCACGCCGTTTGCTCGCATTCTCATCCCGGCCGAGCGCCGCGAGGCGGAGGTCAGGCAGTACGCCCAGGCGCTTTTTCTCGAGCATGAGCTCCATCGCACCCGCCACCGCGACGGCATTCTCATTCTGGTGAGTTTGCTCGAGCATCGGGTCGTCGTACTCGCGGATCGCGGCGTGAGCGAGAAGGTCGCCCGCTCAGAGCTCGACTCGGTCATCGCCACCGTAACCGGCGCGCTCTCCCGCGCGAGCCTTGCCGACGCGCTTCTGGCTGGCCTTGACGGACTGGACGGGATCCTTGCCCGTCACGGCATCCGTGCACAGGCTGGGGACACGAACGAATTTCCCGACACCGTGATACAGCAGCGGGGACCGGCGTGATGCGTCCGGCTTCCAGCGTATTTGCCGCGCTCCTTGCGTTCGCCTCCGCGGTCGCGGCGCAGCCCACCGAGGTGCCGTACCTGACCGGCCGCGTCGTGGACAACGCCGAAATTCTGAGCGCCGACACACGGCAGCACCTCACCGAAACCCTCCGGCGGCACGAGCAGAAGACCAGCAACCAGGTCGTCGTGCTGTCCGTACCGACGATACATGGCGAGAGCGTCGAGGAGTACGCGGTGCGGGTCTTCGAACAATGGAAACTGGGGCAAAAAGGCAAGGACAATGGCGTACTGGTGGTCATCGTGCCGCAGGACCGGCGCATGCGAATCGAGGTCGGCTACGGCCTTGAAGGGGTGCTGACGGACGCGTACGCGAGCCGGATTATCCGCAACCTGATGACGCCCCGTTTCCGCGAAGGCGACTTCAGCGGAGGGGTCGCGCGCGGCGTGAATGCGGTCATCGCGCAACTCGAGGGCCAGCCGGCGATGGCAGGCCAGGAGCGCCCCGCCGCGCGCTCAGCTGGCGGCAAGAAATCGGAATTCATCAAGGCGCCCACGATGGCGCTCCATGAAAAGGTGCTCTTCGGCACCTTCATCTTCGGCATCATCGGTCTCTTCACCTTCATCGGCGTGGTGACGCCTGGCATGGGGTGGTTCCTGTATTTTTTCCTGATTCCGTTCTGGGCGATGTTCCCGGTCGTGATCTTCGGCAGCGGCATCACGTTCTACATCCTCCTCGCTTACCTGGTCGGCTTCCCGATCGCAAAGATCCTGGTCTCACGGTCCGGCGCCTACCGGCGCGCGGCTGAAAAACTCAAGAAGAAAGGGGTTGCGCGCGTCGGAGGCTTCACGATCGGCGGCGGCGGCGGGTGGAGTTCGCGCGGCTCGTGGAACTCGGGCGGCGGGTTCTCGGGCGGCGGCGGCAGCTCCGGCGGCGGCGGAGCCTCCGGCAGCTGGTAAGGTCGCCAAAGCACAGGCGCTCGGCAGACTTGGAACGTTTACTTCTCCTGGGAGGCGGGCACAGCCACGTCGAGGTCATCCGCCGCTTTGGCGCGCGGCCCCTGCGCGGCACTGCCATTACGCTGGTGAGCCCGGACCGCCATACGCCCTACTCCGGCATGCTGCCAGGCTTCGTCGCGGGTCACTACGACTACGACGACTGCCACATCGACCTCGAGCCGCTGTGCGCAGCCGCGGGCATCCTGCTCCACCGCGCGGAGGCGAGCGCATTCGACCCCGACGCTGGCCGCGTGGTGTGCTCGGATGGAAGCGTCGCCGCCTATGACGTGCTCTCGATCGACGTCGGGTCCACGCCCGACATGCGCGCGATCCCTGGCGCGCTCGAGCACGGCATTCCGGTCAAGCCGGTCGCGCAGTTTTTGAGCGCATGGGAAAACATCCACGCTGCGCTGCGCGACGGGCGCCGGCTCTCGTTGGCCTTCGTCGGAGGCGGCGCCGGCGCAGTTGAGCTCGCCGCAGCCATGCACCACCGATTGGTTGCAGAGGTATCCGCGGCGGCCGGCCGCATTTCCCTGCTAACAGACGCGGCGTCCATACTGCCTACGCATCCCGCGCGCGTGCAGCGTATCTTCGAACGTCTGCTCCGCGAGCGCGGCATCGAGGTCCGATTTGGAGCGAAGGTGGTGGGTATTTCGCCGGGTCGGGTCGAATGTGCCGACGGATCTTCACTGAGTGCGGACCATGCGATCATCGCGACAGGAGCGGGCGCGCCCGGGTGGATTACAGAAAGCGGACTGAGACCCGACGCGCGCGGTTTCATCGCCGTAAACGGTCATTTGCAGTCCCTGTCGCACCCCAATGTGTTCGCAGCAGGAGACATCGCGACGATGGTCGACAACCCGCGTCCCAAGATGGGGGTTTACGCCGTGCGCCAGGGTCCGATCCTGGACGGGAATTTGCGTCGCGCGCTCCGCGGCGAAGCGTTGCGCCGCTACTTACCGCAAAGAACCGCGTTGACTCTGATCAGCACGGGCGGCAAGCACGCCGTTGCGTCGTGGAACGGAATCGTTTTCGAAGGCGACTGGGTCTGGCACTGGAAAGATCGCATCGATTGTCGCTTCATGGCAAGGTACCGGCGCGAGTCTGCGTGAATCAGGTAAGTTGTGGATCGCTCACCCCACAAGAATGCTTGGTGGCAAGGGCGCAACGGGTGCGCGCGATCCCGCCTTTATTCAGCCGATCGTAACCCGCGCAAATTTTCGCTTACCGACCTGCACGACGCAGCGTTCCCCGCGCGCAAGCATCAGCGCCTTGTCGCTCACTTTTTCTCCGTTGACCTTGACGCCGCCCTGCTCGATCATGCGCAGCGCCTCGGAGGTGCTGGCGGTAAGCCCGGCCCGCTTCAACACCTGCGTGATCAGCAGTTCGTCGCCTTTCGCTGCAATGTTCACTTCGGGGATATCGTCCGGGATTTCGTGACGGGCAAAACGCGCAATAAAATTCTTGGCGGCAAGTTGAGCGGCGTTGTTGCCATGGAAACGCGCAACAATCTCTTGAGCGAAATCAAGTTTCACGTCCCGGGGATTACCGCCTTGCGCAACAGCCTGCTTCCATGCGTTTATCTTTTGAGGCGACTCAAAAGATAGCAGCTCGATGTAACGCCACATGAGTTCGTCCGAGACCGACATGAGCTTGCCGAAGATTTCGCCCGGCGGCTCGGTAACCCCGACGTAGTTGCCGAGCGATTTCGACATCTTGTTCGTCCCGTCCAGGCCCTCGAGCAGCGGCATGGTGAGAATGCATTGCGGCGGTTGGCCGAAATGCTTCTGCATCTCACGCCCCATGAGGAGATTGAACTTCTGGTCGGTGCCACCCAACTCGAGATCGGCCTTCAGCGCCACCGAGTCGTAGCCCTGCACGAACGGATACAGGAACTCGTGCACGGCGATCGGGTGCCGCGCCTGGTAACGCTTGTGAAAGTCATCTCGCTCGAGCATGCGCGCGACCGTATAGGTCGACGCGAGGCGGATCATGTCCGCAGCGCCGAGCTTTTCCATCCAGGCCGAGTTGAAAGTCACCTCCGTGCGGGTGCGATCCAGGATCTTGAAAACCTGATCGGCATAGGTCCCAGCGTTGGCCTGCACTTCCGGGCGCGTGAGCGGCGGGCGAGTCGTGTTGCGCCCGGAGGGATCGCCGATCATTCCCGTGAAATCGCCGATCAGGAAGATGATGTGATGCCCGAGGTCTTGCAGGTGCTTGAGCTTGTTGAGCAGCACCGTGTGCCCCAGGTGCAGATCCGGCGCCGTGGGATCGAATCCGGCTTTGACGCGCAGCGGCCGCCCGGTTCGAAGCTTGTCTTTCAGCTCCGCCTCGACGAGCAACTCGTCGCAGCCGCGTCTGATGACCTCAAGCTGTTGGTCAACCGATGTCACGCTAGCCCGCCAGTCAAAGTGCGCGCGATTTCACGATGCGATAAATCCGGTTTGCCCTCACGTGCAATTCTGCTAAGCTTGCCGCATTTGGAAAAAATTCAGGCAAATCATGCAGCAAGAACCAGGGACTAGCGCGATTCTAGCGCAAATGGCGACGCGCCTCACCGGCAAATCTAGGTGGCGGCGCTGGCTGGTTGCCTTGGTCCTGCCTTTCCTGGGTGTGGTCGCCGCATTCGGCATCGCGCCCAACACGCTCCCCGGGCCGGTTGCCACGACACGGGTCATCCAGGAATTGGAGTTGCCGCTGCCGCCGACAGGCGTAGCGACGGACGCCGGTTACTGGCGCGAAGCGCGCATCGTACGCGGCGACCGGGCCGCGTCGCTCCTCAAGCGACTGGGGACGGACGACGCGGACACGCGGGCGTTCCTGCGCGCGACGCACGCGGCGAAAATGCTGCGCCAGCTCATTCCCGGGCGATCGGTGCGCGCCTACCAGAGCGCGGACGGAAAGCTGCTCGCCCTGCGATATCAGAACGATGGCGACGTCCTCCATGTCGAGCGCGACGGCGACGGTTTCCGCGTGAGCGAAAGCACGATCGAGCTCGAGCGGCGCGTGCTGGTCGCCTCAGGGGAGATCGATGGCTCTCTGTTCGGCGCCACCGATGCTGCCCATCTTCCCGAGATGGTGGCAATCCAGATCGCTGATGTCTTTGCGACCGACATCGACTTCCACCGGGATCTGCGCCGGGGCGATCGCTTCGCCGTCGCCTACGAGATGCACTACGACCAAGGCGAGCCGGTCCGGCCGGGCCGGATCCTGGCCGCCGAGTTCATCAACGACGGGAAAGCCTACCGCGCGCTCTGGTTCGAGTACGCCAAGGGACGGGGCGGATATTACACACCGTATGGCACGAACATCCGGAAGGCATTTCTGCGCTCACCGCTCGAGTTCTCGCGCGTTACGTCGGGCTACACCAACCGGCGCTACCATCCGATCCTGCGGAAATGGCGTGCACACCGCGGCGTGGACTACGGTGCGCCAGTCGGTATCCGCGTGCGGGCAACCGGCGACGGCGTCGTCAAGTTCGCCGGCCGCAAAGGCGGCTATGGCAACCTCGTGGTCTTGCGCCACCAGTCCAAGTACACCACTTGGTATGGACACCTGTCGCGGTTTGCCAGCGGACTGCGTTCCGGCGCGCGTGTGCTGCAGGGCCAAGCAATCGGCTATGTCGGAATGACGGGTCTCGCCACCGGGCCACACCTGCATTATGAATTCCGCGTCAACGGTGTGCACCGGAACCCGCTGCGGGTCGTGCTGCCCCCGGCGCCGCCGATCCAGGCCGCGCAACGGCCGGCTTTCGACGCTGCGGCGGCACCTCTGGTGGACATGCTGAACCTCTTGCGCGGCACCAACCTCGCGCGGCTCGACTGAGCGCCGTGACCGGCGACCAGGAACGGGTGATGAGTACTGGTAATGGGAGGTGGTGATGATTGGTGGTGATGTACGAAGTTGCAGGCGTTCTTCATCACCATTTCACGTCACCATTTTTCGTCACTGTTACTCATCACTTCTCTCGTATTATTGGCGTTCATCGGCGGCTGCATTCCGGGTTTGTGGGACAGCTTCCGGCCACTGCTTTCAGCGAAACTGAATGGCCGGCCTTTACATCGGCTTGATGTCGGGTACGAGCCTCGACGGCATCGACGCCATTCTCGCCGCGCCGCACGGACAGCAGTTCCATCTGCGGACCGCGCTTCATCGCCTCTTTTCGCCGCAGCTGCACAGACAGCTCCTCGCGCTGCAGGCATCCGGTCCGGACGAGCTGCGCCGTGCATCGCTCGCCGCTAACGAATTGACGCGGGCCTACGCGGCTGCCGTACGCTCGTTGCTCTTACGGGCGCGGGTTTCTGCAGGCGCAGTGACCGCTATCGGCTGTCATGGACAGACGGTAAGGCACCAGCCCGCCGCCGGCTACAGCGTTCAACTTGTCAATGGCGCCTTGCTCGCCGAGCTCACCGGGATCAACGTCGTATGCGACTTTCGCAGCCGCGATATCGCCGCGGACGGCGAGGGCGCGCCGCTGGTACCAGCGTTCCACAGCGCGATGTTCCGCACCCCGAGTCGCAGCCGTGCCGTGGTCAACATCGGTGGCATTGCCAACGTGACGAGTCTTCCCGCGCGGGGCGGGGTGACCGGGTTCGACTGCGGGCCCGGCAACTGCCTGCTCGACGCCTGGATCAGCGCGCGCCGGCACCTGCCGTACGACCGCGGAGGCGCCTGGGCGGCGCGCGGTCGTGTGGCGCCACACCTCCTCGACAAGCTGCTCGCCGACCCGTACTTTCGGCGCCGCCCGCCCAAAAGCGCCGGGCGCGAAACATTCAATCTGGATTGGCTCCGGCGCCGGCTCAATCCAAAGGATCGCGCCCCTGACGTGCAAGCAACCCTACTGGAGCTGACCGCACGCACGATCGCGCGTGCGGTGCAGACTCATTGCCGTGATGCGCGTGAAGTGCTGGTCTGCGGTGGAGGCGCGCGTAACCGCGCTCTCTTCGCCCGGCTCGCCGCGCTGCTGCCGAATCGGCGCGTTGTCATCACCGACGCCGTAGGCGTCGCCGCGGAGCACGTCGAAGCGCTCGCCTTCGCCTGGCTCGCCCGCCAAGCGCTGCGCCACAAGCCAGGCAATTTGCCGGCGGTCACCGGCGCGCGCGGTCCGCGCGTGCTTGGCGCGATCTATCCCGCCTGAGATCTACTGAACCGCGGAGACGCGGAGAGAAACAGAATCAAAACGGAACCGCCATGGCGCCAAGCACGCCAAGAATTCTATTCGTATTTTGTGATCAGTAATCGGCGTGTATCGGCGTTCATCGGCCGCTAAAAGATCCGCTCTTGGCTTTCTGCTTCTTGAATATGTTGATCAGCGTTTATCTGCGGTTAGATGTCTTTTGTATTACGACTTACGATTCACGATTCACGTTTCACGGCGCTTGGGCGGAGTCGCGGTTGCGCGGCCTGGCAAGCCCCGTTTTGCTTGCGGTCGCAAACGCAATCATTTCACGAACCTCATTGTTGTCCGGGTAGCGCTCACTCAGGCGCGCCACGGCCTCTGTCAGCGGGAGACCAAGTTTTAACATCGTGCGGAAAGCGTCGCGGACGATCCGGATACGCTCAGCGGAGAGGCCATTTCTCTCTAGACCAACCTTGTTCACTCCTCGCATGACCGAAGGGTAGCCGTCTGCGATGCAGTAAGGCAGGATGTCCTTCGTGACCTTGTTGAAACCACCGACGAAGGCAAACGCGCCGATCCGCACGAACTGGACGACGCCCGTTTTCGCGCTAACGATCGCATGGTCGCCGATATGGACGTGCCCGGAAATCTTCGCATCACAGCTGAGCGTCACCTTCTCCCCCAGCACACAGTCGTGCGCCACGTGGCTGTAGGAGAGCAGGAAACAGTTACTGCCGATGACGGTCGAGCCACCGTCCGATGCCGAGGCGTTGACCGTCGTGTACTCGCGGAAGATGTTGCCGTCACCGATTCGGACATAGCTCGCCCACTCACGTCGGAATCTGAAATCCTCCGCCAGCGTGCCGAAGCAGCAGAAGGGATAGATCTCGTTGCCCTCGCCCACGATCGTGTTGCCAGCGACCACGACGTGCGCGTGCAGAACGTTGTTCCGGCCCAGCCTGACGGTTTCCCCGATGTGGCAGTAGGGCCCGATCTGACAGCCCGCGCCAATCTCGGCGCCGGGCTCGACGATCGCGGTGGGGTGAATGTCGCTTGAAGCCATTTACAAAAAAAGGCGGCATAGCCGCCTTTCTCGCACCCTGATTTTTCGGCTTATGCGGAAAACGAAGAGCCGCAGCCGCAGGTCGAAGTCGCGTTCGGGTTCTTGATCACGAACTGCGCCCCCTCGACGTTCTCCTGGTAGTCGATCTCCGCCCCCGTCAGGTATTGCAGGCTCATCGGATCGATGAGCAGCGTCACGCCGCCGCGCTGCAACGAAGTGTCGTCCTCGTTCACGGTCTCGTCGAATGTGAACCCGTACTGGAATCCGGAGCAGCCGCCGCCGGTCACGAACACGCGGAGTTTGAGCTCGGCATTACCTTCCTCGTCGATCAACTGCTTCACTTTCGCCGCCGCGGCGGCGCTAAACACCAGCGGTTCCGGAATCTGTTCGGTTACAGCGTTCATCGTCTACTCCTGAATGAATTCTTGCCCAACTCTACTCGGCAGCGGCGGGCTTGAACGGCACGACTTTTTCGGCCTTGCCATCGGTCTCGAAGACCAGCCGCCCCTGAACCACGGCGCCAAGCTGCATTTCCAGCTTCTTGTAGTGTACATCACCTGTGACATTGGCCTTGGCCTGCAGTTCAACATATTCGGCGGCGTAGACCGGGCCGACAATCGTGCCGTTGATAACCACGTGCGATACGTGGATTTCGCCTTCGATCTGCGCCTGCTCGGACAGCACCAGCGTGCCGGGCTTGCCATCCGCCGAAGACACGTTCCCGCGCACCCTTCCGTCCACGCGTAGGCCGCCGGTGAAAAGGATGTTGCCCTCGACCATGGTGCCGGCCCCGATCAGACAATCGATGCGGTTTTGCGGCTTGCTGTTTCCCTTGTTCCCGAACATGTCCCAGTCCTCAGGAAACCGTTACGGTTTCCGTTAGTTTAGGCTGAGTCGCGCCTTTTTCAAAGACCCGAACTTGCATGCTTTTCACGACCGCTTCAGGCGAAATCCTGAACGTTCCCTCGACACGCTGAAAAAACTTGAATCTCAGCTCGTAATCCGTGACCTTTTTCTCGTTCTCGGCGGGCAGCATGAGCACGTATTTTCGGTCCCCCTGCTCGAGCTTGAGGACAAACTGCAATTTGCCCTTGAATTCGCGGACGCGCTGGCCCGTCTGAACCAGCAGCAGCCGATAGCGATATTCCCCGGGCACGGCGTCGCGCCGCACGCGAAAGCGATTGACGGTTAGCGCGGCGGCCTTGCTCTCCGCCGCCATGAGCGACTGGAAGAACGCGAGGTCCTCCCTGAGGGCGGCATTTTCTGCCGAGAGCGTTTTGACCTGCCGCTCCAGATCGCTATAGGTCGCGCGCTCGATCTGGAGCTCGCGCCTGGACGTCGCGACCTTGCTGCTCATCTCGGCAAGCGTAGCGTCGCGCTGCCGGATCTCCTCGCGCAGCTGCGCGAGATCGCGCGCCGCCTCGCTCTGGCGGAACCCGGCCAATTCCATCCCGTACTGATAGGTCACCCACCCCGCGCCGACCATAACAACGCAGAACCCCGTGAACGTCAGCGCGCGCCAGTACCACGGCATGTGCGCGCGTACGGCCACGCGCCGCGCGGTGATCCCGAACTTGCGTCGTAGTGTGCCCAGACGTGACATCGCGCGCGGCCTCAGGGCAACAGCGCGAGCTGCTCGAGTCCCGTGCTTTCAGGAAAACCAAACATGATGTTCATGTTCTGCACCGCCTGGCCCGCGGCGCCTTTCACCAGGTTGTCGATCACCGACAGGACGACGACGATGTCGCCACCGCGCGGCTGATGCACGGCAATACGGCAGAAATTCGCACCGCGCACCGAGCGCGTATCGGGATGGCTGCCCGCGGGCATGACGTCCACAAAGGTCTCCTTCGCGAAGCGGCTTTCGTACAGCGCCTGCAATTCCGCTTTTGCCGTCAGGCGCGCGTACAGCGTGGCGTGGATGCCGCGGATCATCGGCGTGAGGTGCGGCACGAAGACGAGGCCGACCGCGCGCCCCGCTATGCCAGACAAAACCTGCGTGATCTCGGGCTGGTGGCGATGGCCGGCAACACCGTACGCCCTGAAGTTGTCGGAGGCCTCCGCAAGCAGCGTGTGCACCTCGGCTTTGCGACCGGCGCCGGAAACGCCGGATTTCGCATCGGCAATGAGATGGTCCACATCGACGATACCGGCCTCGAGCAATGGCAGGAAGCCCAATTGGACCGCAGTTGGATAACAACCGGGGTTCGCGACGAGACGTGCCTCCCGGATGCGCTCGCGGTGAAGCTCCGGCAAGCCATAAACCGCCTCGGCCACCAGCTCGGGGCAGGCGTGCTTGACGCCGTACCATTGTTCCCACAGCGCGACATCCTTGATGCGGAAATCGGCCGCAATGTCGATGATGCGTACGCCGGCGTCCACCAGCGCGCGCGCCTGCTCCATTGCCACGCCGTTGGGCGTCGCGAAGAACACCAGGTCGCAGGACGCCAGCTCGGCCTGCGCGGGATCCGAAAATTTCATTCCGATCCGTCCCCGCAGATTCGGGAACAGTTCGGCCACGCCCATACCCGCCTCTTTGCGCGAGGTGATGGCCTTCAGCTCGCATTTCGGATGCTGGGCGAGCAGGCGCAGCAGCTCGACACCGGTATAACCGGTACCGCCGACGATGCCGACTGTGATGCCGTTCTTCGCCATCTTGCTGCTTTCCGGCTCCAGAGACGACAAAGCCGCCCGCAGGCGGCTTGGTCGCGGACCATGTCTGTTACCGCTTCGAAAACTGCTTGCGGCGGCGCGCCTTGCGCAAGCCCACTTTCTTGCGCTCCACCTCGCGGGCATCCCGCGTCACCAGGCCCGCCTTTTTGAGCGGCGGCTTGAGCGCGGCGTCGTAGTCGATCAATGCCCGGGTGATGCCATGGCGCACGGCACCGGCCTGCCCGTTTTCGCCGCCACCGTTGACGTTGACCTTGATATCGAAGCTCGTGGTGGTGTTCGTCAACTCGAGCGGCTGGCGCACGATCATGCGGCCGGTCTCGCGTGAGAAGAACTCGTCCACCGGCTTGCCATTCACCGTGATGTCGCCCTTGCCCGGCCGGATAAAAACGCGCGCCACCGCGCTTTTGCGGCGGCCCGTGCCGTAGTTGTGCTGTCGTTGGATTGCCATGGTACCTCTAGATGTCCAGTTGTTTGGGCTGCTGCGCGCTGTGCGGATGGCCCTCGCCGGCGTATACCTTCATCTTGCGCAGCATGGCGTAACCGAGCGGCCCCTTGGGCAGCATGCCCTTCACCGCCAGGCGCAGCACCCGGTCGGGATGGCGTGCGTGAAGCTTGGCAAAACTGGCGCTGTAGATGCCTCCCGGATACGAACTGTGCCGGTAATAGATCTTTTGATCCGCTTTCTTGCCGGTCACGCGCAGTTTGTCGGCATTGACCACCACGATATAATCCCCTGTGTCGACATGCGGCGTGAACTCGGGCTTGTGCTTGCCGCGCAGCCGCCGCGCAATCTCGGCCGCCAGCCTGCCCAGCACTTTGCCGGACGCATCCACGACATACCAGCCGCGCGAGACTTCGTGCGGTTTTGCGGAAAACGTCTTCATTGGGTTTCTTGCGCGCTTGCGCGTTTTGCGGAAAAGGGCGAATTCTATTGCAAATCAGACGCCTGTGTCAAATTTTAGGCGCTAGTGAACGGCGAGCCGCGGGCGGCGCGAGCGGAGCGGAGAAAAAAACCCTTTCGCACCCTAGTATTGTCTCCGCCCCCTGCTTCCCATCGACCGTTTACGGAGGGCTTGAAGCATCATGGATTGGCTGACGACTAACGCGATCGCGGCCCTGCTCCTGCCACCAGGGATCGTCTTGCTCGTTCTGCTGGTTGCATTGGTGCTGGCGTGGCGCCGGCCGCTCGCGGCCTGGAAGCCGCTCCTGCTCGGTTTCGTCGTGCTCTACGCCCTGTCCACCCCGTTCCTGGGACGTACGCTGCTACACATACTGGAACCGGCGTCCGCCAACCCGGCCGCCGACCAGAGCGGCCAGGCGATCGTGGTGCTGGGGGGTGGCACTTACTTCAGCGCGCCTGAATACGGTGGCGACACCGTCAGAGGCCAGGTTTTGGAGCGCCTGCGTTACGCTGCCCATCTGCACCGTGCCTTAAAGAAGCCCATTCTGGTCACCGGTGGAACGCCGGAAGGCAACCCGACGCCCGAAGCGCAGCTAATGCGTGAAGTCCTGCAGCGCGATTTCCAGGTGCCGGTGGAATGGACCGAGGAGGCTTCACGCAACACGCTGGAAAACGCGCGCACGAGTTTTCTTATCCTCAACACGGCCGGCGTGCGCCGCGTCTATCTCGTCACCCAAGCCTGGCATATGCCGCGCGCGAAGCTCGCATTCACAAGCACGGGTTTCACGGTGATCCCGGCGGCGACCGGCTACGCCACGCGCTTCGAACTCACCGCGCTCGACTTCCTGCCGCGCGCCAGCGCCCTGGTCGACAGCGCGCGGTTCTTCCATGAAACCATCGGCATCGGCTGGTACTACGTCCGCATCCTCGTGGGCATCTGACCATGAAAGCGCGTATCAAGTGGATCGAGGACGTCACGTTCATCGGCGAGTCCGCGAGCGGGCATGCACTGGTGATGGACGGCGCGCCGGAAGGCGGCGGCCGCAACCTCGGCCCGCGCCCGATGGAAACGGTGCTCATCGGGACCGGCGGCTGTACTGCCTACGACGTGGTGCACATACTCAGGAAAAGCCGTGCGCCCGTCACCGACTGCGTGGTGGAAATCAGCGCCGAGCGCGCCGCCCAGGATCCGAAGATCTTCACCAAGATCCACTTTCATTTCGTGGTGACCGGCCGCGGGCTCAAGCGCGAGCAGGTAGAACGCGCCGTTCACCTCTCGGCGGAGAAGTACTGCTCGGCCTCGATCATGCTCGGCAAGATGGCCGAGATCACGCACGACTTGGAGCTTCGCGAAACTCAGAACTGAACCGCCGAGACGCCTCGGCGGTTCCATCAAATCCAGTACGCGATCCCGGTCATTACCTTCGAGGATAATCGCATCGCGAGCTTCGCCGGTGCCGGCAGCTCGCCGCCGCCGTGCTTGATCGCGCTGGTGGCGTGCCGGGCCTCGTCCTGACGCATTTGCGTAAGTACCGCCCGGCTCCTCAGGTCGCCTTTCGGCAGGCGATCAAGGTGTCCCTCGAGGTGCGTGACCACCTGCCGCTCGGTCTCCGCGAGAAAGCCCAGATTCCAGCGGTTACCGAGAAGCCCGGCTGCGGCGCCGATCGCAAAGGAACCCGCGTACCACGCAGGAATGAGCAGGCTCTTGCGACCGCCCAGCTCGTGGATCCGGCTCTCGGTCCACGCCAGATGCTCGGTCTCCTCCTGCGCGGCCTGCTCGAGGGCAGCCTTGGCCTGCGCGCTGCGCGCGGTCAGCGACTGCCCCTGGTAGAGCGCCTGCGCACAGATCTCCCCGCTGTGATTGACCCGCATCAGCGATGCGGCAAGCGTGCGGTCTGCTTCAGACAAGGTTCCTTCCAGCAGCTCTTCGCCGGGCGTTTCCCGCAGCGACTGCGCGGGGCCGAAAACCGTTCGCAGGCCCTTGTCGAAGGCGATGATTAACTCGTCTAGCCGCGGGAGCATAGGTGTTATTTTGCCAGATCAGCGGCCGTCATGAATGCAGATAAGACCAAAAGGCCAATGGACAGGATTTACAAGATTGTTTTTGAATAGCCTTAATCCTGTAAATCCTGTCTATTTCCTGTAGTTTTAGATTTCTTGCTTTTCTATCGGCGTTTATCGGCGTCTATCTGCGGCTAATGGGTCTTGATCTTGTTGCGCATTCTCAGGTGGGTTCCGCGAACAGGCGCGCCAACTCGGCTCCCGGGTCCGGCGCACGCATGAACGCCTCGCCCACGAGAAAGCATCCCACCCTCTCGGCGCGCAAGGTCCCGACGTCAGCAGGCGAGAGAATTCCGCTTTCCGTCACCACGATGCGATCGTCCGGCACGCGCGCCAAGAGGCCGAGCGTCGTCTCGAGCGTCGTCTCGAAGGTGCGAAGATTGCGATTGTTGATGCCGATCAGGGGCGTCTCGAGCCGGAGTGCACGCTCGAGCTCAGCGCCATCGTGCGCCTCGACCAGCACTGCCATCCCGAGCTCGCTCGCGGCTTCTTCCAGCGCGCGCATCCGTGCATCATCGAGTGCCGCAACGATCAGCAGAATGCTGTCGGCGCCCGCCGCGCGCGCCTCCAGGACCTGGTAGCGATCGATCATGAAGTCCTTGCGCAACACCGGCAGTCTGCTCGCAGCGCGCGCCTGCTGCAGATGTTCAGGCGTGCCCTGAAAGAACTGCCCATCAGTCAGGACGGACAGACAGGTTGCGCCGTGGCGCTCGTAGCTCGCCGCAATCGACGCCGGGTCGAACGGCTCCCGCAGCACGCCGCGGCTCGGGCTCGCCTTCTTGATCTCCGCAATGACAGCGGGCCGGCCGGCGGCGATCCGGGCGCGGATCGCCCCGACAAAGTTGCGCGGCGGCGGTGCGGACAACGCCTCCTTGCGTACGGCTTCGAGCGGTTTCGCTTGCCTCGATCGCACGACTTCCTCGGCCTTGACCGCGAGGATGCGCTCCAGGATATCAGCCATGGTTGTTGCAAGCTCTGCGGTTCATCAGTCCTTCACATTGCGGGTGAACTCGACGAAGGCATCGAGCTTTCTCCGCGCCGCGCCGCTCGCCATCACTGTGAGGGCCTTTTCCACCCCTGCGCTCAGCGTCGGCGCCAGCCCGGCGACATAGATGCTGGCCCCGGCGTTGAAGGCGACGACATCGCGCGCCGCGCTCGGTTCGTTGCCGAACGCACTCAGCACCAATGTCTTCGACTGCTCGACGCCTTCGACCCTGATGGCCGCCACATCGTGCACGCCGAGACCGAAATCCTGCGGCGCGATGGTGTATTCGGTGATGTTCCCGTCTCTTAATTCCGCCACCATGGTCGGGCCGGAGATCGAGATCTCGTCGAGGCCCTCGGCGCCGTGCACGATCATCACGCGCCGGCTCCCCAGACGTTGCAGGACACGGGCCTGAATGCCGACGAGATCACGGTGAAACACGCCCATGACCTGTTGCCTGGCGCCCGCGGGGTTGGTCAGCGGCCCGAGGATGTTGAAGATCGTCTTCACACCCAGCTCGCGGCGCACCGGCGCAGCGTGCTTCATGGCGCTGTGGTGATTGGGCGCGAACATGAATCCCACGCCGACTTCCGCGATGGAACGCGCCACCTGCTCCGGCTTGAGGTTGATGTTGGCGCCGAGCGCCTCGAGCACGTCGGCGCTCCCCGACTTGCTCGAGACGGAGCGGCCCCCGTGCTTGGCGATCTTCGCGCCGGCCGCTGCCGCGGCAAACATTGCCGCGGTGGAAATGTTGAAGCTGTGAGAGGCATCCCCGCCGGTGCCGCAGGTGTCAATGAGATGGGGCTCGTCCGGCACCGGCACCTTGGTCGCGAACTCGCGCATGACCTCCGCCGCGGCGGCGATCTCGCCAATCGTCTCTTTCTTGACGCGCAGGCCGGCAATGATCGCCGCGATCAGGACCGGAGAGACCTCCCCGCTCATGATGGCGCGCATGAGCGAGAGCATCTCCTCGCGGAAGATCTCGCGGTGCTCGATGATCCGCGCCAGCGCTTCCTGTGGCGTCATTCGCGGCCTCCGTGAAGAAAGTTATCGAGGAGCCGATGGCCGTGCTCGGTCAGGATGGCCTCGGGATGGAACTGCACGCCCTCGACCGCGAGCGTCTTGTGACGCACGCCCATGATCTCGCCATCATCGGTCCAGGCGCTCACTTCCAGGCAGTCCGGAAGGCTGGCCCGCTCGATAACCAGTGAATGATAGCGCGTCGCAATGAAGGCATCGGGCAGGCCGCAGAACACGCCGCGGCCGTCGTGATGGATCGGCGAGGTCTTGCCATGCATGAGCCGCCGCGCATGGACGATCCTGCCGCCGAACGCCTGTCCGATGCTTTGATGACCGAGACACACGCCGAGCACAGGGATCTTGCCTGCGAACTCGCCGATCAACGGCACCGAGATGCCCGCCTCATTCGGCGTGCAGGGTCCGGGTGAAATCACGATTTGCGCCGGCCCCGCCCGCGCGATGTCCTCAAGCGTGATCTCGTCGTTGCGGAATACCTTCACGTCTTCCCCCAGCTCGCCAAGGTACTGCACGAGGTTGTAAGTGAAGGAATCGTAATTGTCGATCATCAAGACCATATGCGACCTAACCTGCTAATTTATAAGAGAACGCTATATGCGAGGTGCGTTTCTTACCCGATTATGTAATTGAAAACCGCCGTTGTACGCCCGGCGTGGCGAGGATATGTTTAGGCGCGGGGCGAGCGCCAGCGCCAGAGAATGGACAGCCGAAGGGTGCGGTGATCATCCATAGCGGGGATTCTACATCGAACTCATACGCTCGCGCGTATGCTGCGCAGCCGACCACCCTGCTTGCCCTCGCAGCCTACAGCGCCTCGACACGTCACCCCAAACAAAACCCCGCCGAAGCGGGGTCTGTGTTACTCCTCTCAGGCGCAAAAATACCAACTCATTGGCGACTCTGGCACTCCACGAATCCATCTCGCGACTGTTGATTGCGGCACCAGGTGGCCATTGAAGCGATGTAGGCGTCGGGACGAAAGGTTCTTGCGATTACCAGGTACTCTTGGGCGGTTGTCCGATTATCTACCACAGCGATGCTCGCATAGTAGCCGTTGCGGAGATAGATTTCAGCCGCTGGGATACCTTTCTTGGATGCGCGCGCGATTTCGTCCTGCGCCGCCGCAACGGATGTGTCGCTGCCAAACACCACGCCCCAGCCACCACTCGTGCTGAGAGCCGACTGTGCCTTTTCTACAAGCGGCGCATTGGAGGCGATGGTCGACCTCACTGCGGCAGCCGCCTGTGTAGAGGCTGCCGTAGCTTGGCGGTTCTCTTCTTCAAGCTTGCGGATTGACGCCTTAATGGTCTGATCATCGGTGCGCGCCCGCGCTTCTCCCAGCGCTTGGGTGGTCTTATCGAGTTGAGCCCTCAGATCCGTGATGGTGGATTGGGCATTCTTGAGCGCATCGTCGGCCTGAAGGAGGTTTGCCTTCCACTTGAGGCCGGCGAAGCTGCCCTCCTCGAAGCCCGCCTTGGTGAGGATGGAATTGAATGTGGCTGGAAACACAAGCAAGAGAATAGCCACAGCGAAAAGTGCGAAGTCACGAAGAAGTGCAAAGGCGTCTTTCGCTATCGCAACGCCTGAGGCCAACGGGCTCGCTTGGTTGCTCGGGCCTAGTTCTGCCATATCTCAGTCTCCTGATCTCTAACGTTTCGCGCTCGCCTGCGCCCGCACGTGTGCCGCCCGCTCGCGGGCGCCGGTGTGGATTGGGTGGCTAGAAGGCCTCAAGTTAATGTGCAAAACATACCGCCCGTGCACTTAAACTGGAGCGTCATTTTCAGCCGCACCAACGTCGGCTTCCCCCCAGCCACCGGGCTTGCGCCCCGTGGACTCGCCGGATGCGGTGCCGTCGTTCCTTGGCAAGGGATTCTTTCTTGTTAGGCATTCTTGTCTGCCCGTAGTTGGGTCTGCGTTGAACTCTCGAACTCGCGCCTTTCAAATGAGCCGTCATTCTTCCTCGATTCTTTGACTTCTCTTTTCTTGCTGTATTGTGGCCTCGCTAGATACGCCAGATACGCCCAAGCCGCAGAAGTAACTAGAATCACTCCACCAATTCCTTTGGCAGATATCTCAGCACCAGCAATCTTGATCAACGCCGAATCCCCGCTCTGCAAGCCGAGCACAAAAACCAGCGCCCCGACCAGAATCGACAATATTCCTCCCATGGCTAACACGACTGATATCGCGGTTTTAGCCTTAATGTACGCAACATCAATTTCGTTTGATAAGTTGCTGTTGAATTTGTCCATATTAAAGATCACCTCTGCTCTTATAGCTGGTCGGTGTGCTTGCAAATAGCCGTCGGTCTCGTCGAATACCTGTTTATCTAAATCCGCGCGGCTAGGTCTTATTCCTGTGACATAGACCAGAAAATCCACATTGATCTGAAGCCGACCAAGAACCTCCAACAGACATAACCCCTCTATGATTAGGGGTCGCTTGCCTCTTGATGCGTTCTTGATCGATGACAGATCGAGATTCTCAACAAAACCGCCTTTTTTCGGATTAAGATAATCATCTAAGTGAATACAAGCGTAGCCGGTTTGCAGTGAAAGCCTTGTGGCCACGGCGGTTTTTCCAGCCCCCAAATACCCATCCACTCCAATAATCGACGCTCCTCTATTATTAACCGCGCATATCAAATCGGAAATAGAAGCTACTTCCATGTGTCAGTCGGCATGCCTAGCAGTGATTGCAGAGACTGCCGTGCCTCTTCATCGCGGGGTTTTTGTTTGCGTTGCTATGGATTCTCTGCGCCACTGTCACCACGGCACCGGGCGACAATGTGACGAACCAGCCGCGGCAGGGTAGTCCCTGAGCATTTGCAGGATCTCCGCGTGAACAGTGGGTGTGGCCGCCAGGCAATGCCCGCCGTGGGCGGTCGGATTGCCATCGAGATCGGTGAATACGCCGCCGGCCTCTTCGATGATCGGTTTCACCGCGGCGGTATCCCAGATCGACATTTCGGGGTCGAGCATGGCCTGGGCGCGCCCCATGGCAACCAGAGCGTAGCCATAGCAATCGCCCCACCCCCGCTGGAGCGGAAAACGCTTGAAGGATTCTGCGCAAAAATCAGGCCGCACGTTCCATAGGAACGCGGGACTGGTGGTGCAAAACAAAGTCTCCGCCCGGCTGGCCGCATCGGCCACACGGATCGGTTCGCCGTTCATCCACGCGCCGCAGCCAACGGCAGCGCCGATCGTTTGTTCCAGCGCCGGCAAATGGATCACACCCACGCGGCTTTCCTGGTTTCGTTCCAGGGCGATCAAAACGCCATAGAAAGGAACGCCGCGGATAAACGATTTGGTGCCGTCGATGGGGTCGATGATCCATTGATATTCGGCGCCGGGATTTTCCGCGCCGCGCTCTTCGCCCAAAAGACCGTGATTGGGGAACTGGGCCCTGATCTGGGCGCGGATATGCTCTTCCGCCTCGCGGTCGGCGATCGTTACAGGAGTCAGATCGCCTTTTCGTTCGAAATCGACCTGGCCCCCGTAATAGCGCAGCGTGATTTCTCCAGCCTGCTGAGCCAGCGATTCCGCGAGCGCCAATGTTTCCTTCAGATCCAATTCCGACACGGCCGACTCCTATTCTCCATTGCGTTTTGCGCGAAAACGTGCCACTGCCGTCCACATCTCAAACGAAAGCGGCCAGCAATCTTGCAAGAATCCATTTTCAAGCGGTTGCCGGCGGTGTGGCACAGACTTGCTCGTAGCGATAGCGCTGCTTCAACAAGCCATTGTATTCGTAGACATCCAGCGTTTTTTCATAGGCCGCATGCGTAATTCCCACATGCGGCGTCCAGCAGCCAAGCTGCTGATACGTTGCGATGCAATCGGCAAGAACCTTTTCATCGATATCGGGAAAATACGGTTTCTCCGCCTTGGCAATCTCGGTGGCCGGCGTCTCGTTCATGTAGGTCCGGGTCTTTTTGTAGGCACGCATGAATGCTTTCGCCATATCTGTTTCAAGCCACTCACGGGTCGCCGCAAGGCTGGAAAAACCGCAGGGTCCGATCTGTTTGCCAACTTGGGCCACGATATGTCCGATGCCATCGGCTTGCAGTTGCTGCGGGAACGGACCCTGTTGCTGAACATACTGCCCCTGGCCGTGACGGAAGGCCTGGTCGATTTCGGCGGCACCGCCGGGGCAGATGGGTTTTATTTTGCTGAAATCGATGCCTGCCTTGTGGCAGGCGTATTTGAACATGTCGAGCGGCTGCCCCCCCTTGAACATAACGACTTCGGCGCCTTCCAGCTTGTCCCAGGTGAAGGCGGGATCCGCCTCGCGTCCAGTGAGAAAGAACCCGTCCATCTCGTTGATCTGGGCGAAATGGACTGCGGCCGGCGTCTCGCCCTTATTGAGTGACGTGAACCCCTGGCTCAGGGCCGATTGAACGACGTGAGCGGAGCCCTCTTCCAAGGCAGCAAGCGCCGAGACGCCCGGCGGCGAAACCGACCACTGCGGATCTAGACCTTCAGCTTTGAGGAATCCGCCCGACATCGTCGAAATGAGTGGCGAGTAGAAAGCGGAAAATAAAGTGAACTGGATGCTGATTTTGTCCATGTCGCTGTACCTTTCATGTGCCGGCGGCTGCCAATTTCTTGGAGACCATCCTAATGTATTGTTTGATCCTACCCACGTTTAGTGGACACCTTAAATTCAACCTGTTGATTCTCTGCTTCATCACCGGGACGTTGAAATTGAGTAGCAAACCGCTCCATCTAGTCCATTTGGGTATCGAGGCCAGACTCCGCCATCTCCGCGGCACGGAGCAGCGCCCTGGCCTTGTTCTGGGTCTCCTGCCACTCCGCCTCGGGTTGCGAATCCGCCACGATGCCACCGCCGGCCTGGACGTAGAGCGTGCCATCCTTGACGACCGCGGTGCGCAATGCGATCGCCACGTCCATGCTGCCGTGAAAGCCGAGGTAGCCGACCGCGCCGGCGTAGATGCCGCGCTTCACCGGCTCGAGCTCATCGATGATCTCCATCGCGCGCACCTTGGGCGCGCCGGAGACTGTGCCTGCGGGAAACGTCGCCCGCAGGACATCAATTGCGTTGAGCCCGGGCTTCAGCGCGCCCTCCACGTTCGAGACGATGTGCATCACGTGCGAATAGCGCTCGACCACCATCTGCTCGGTGACCTTTACGCTTCCCGTGCGCGCCACGCGCCCGCTATCGTTGCGTCCCAGATCGACCAGCATGATGTGCTCAGCGAGCTCTTTCTCATCGGCGAGCAACTCCTTCTCGAGCGCCGCATCCTCGGCGGGCGTGGCCCCGCGGCGCCGGGTTCCTGCGATCGGCCTCACCGTCACCGTATCGCCCTCGAGCCGCGCCAGAATCTCGGGCGAGGCCCCGACGACATGAAAGCCTTCGAAGTCGAAGTAGTACATGTACGGCGAGGGATTGATCGTGCGCAGCGCGCGGTACAAAGCCAGTGGCGTGGCCCGGAACGGCTTCGTCATTCTTTGCGACGGGACGACCTGCATGACGTCTCCGTCGTAGACGTAGCGCTTCGCACGCTCCACCGCGGCATGGTAGGCGGCTTGGCCGAAACCGGAGACGGCTGGCGCGGAAGGCCCGCGCGCGTCCGGCGGTATCTCGACCGGGGCGCGCAGTTGGGCCACGAGTTGCTTGAGCCGTGCGCGCGCGCCCTGGAACGCGCCCGCTTTTCCTGGCTCGGCGTACACGACAAGCGTCAGCTTCCCCGACAGATTGTCCACGATCGCGATTTCCTCGGAGACGAGCAGCAGGATATCGGGCGCTCCGATCGGATCGGGTTTGTGGGTGCCCGCAAGACGGCGCTCGATGTAGCGCACGGTATCGTAGCCAAAGTAGCCCACGAGCCCGCCGCAGAACCGGGGAAGGCTCGCGTCCTGCGCCACTTTGAAGCGGGCGAGATAGTCGTTGACGTAGGCGAGCGGATCGCCGGTCTGCGTGCTGGCCACGGCCTGCTTGCCGCGGAACTCGGTACAGGTATTGCCACGCACCTCGATGCGCGTCTGCGCGGGCAGGCCGATGAACGAGTAGCGACCGAAACGCTCGCCGCCGACCACGGATTCCAGCAGATAGCTGTAAGGCCGGTTGGCGAGCTTGAGGTAGATCGACAGCGGCGTGTCGAGATCCGCGAAGGTCTCGAGCACCACCGGAACCCGGTCATAACCGGCACGGGCGAGCCGGTCGAATTCAACTTCAGTCATGGGTCACTCCAGTACAGAAAACGGGACGACAGCGGGCAACGCGTCTAACGCGTACGCCAGACCACAGGCAAACGGCGCCAGGATCGCCAGCGGCGCGGCGCGATTGTCTGCGGCTTCGTTCCACAATCTGCGTGGTGCATGACCAAGTTGATAATTAGACCTTTTGAATCAGCCGGGTGGCTTCAAATAGCGACGCTACTATAGCATCAACATCGAGTGCCCGCACGTCCTGGCCCTCGTTGTAGCCATAGGACACGCAGAAGACCGGACAACCGGCGGCGCGTGCCGCCTCGGCATCGTTCATCGAGTCGCCGACCATCAGCATCTCGCCCGGCGAGATTCCAAAATGGTGACAGGCGTAAAGCAGCGGAGCCGGATCGGGCTTTTTTTGCGGCAGCGTATCGCCCGCGATCACCTGAACAAAGTAGTGTGCAATCCCGAGCTGCTCGAGTAGCGGTAAGGTAAACTGGCCCGCCTTGTTCGTCACGCAAGCAAGCGGCAGGTGCGCCGCGCGCAGTGCGTCGAGACCTTCCATCACACCCGGGAAAATCGTGGTGTGCTTGCCGTTGACTGCCAGATAGCAGCGCTCGAATACCGGTAGCGCCGTATCAAGCACGCTCTTGTGCACGGCGCCGTCCAGCGTACCGGCCAGCGCGCGCTCGACGAGCCGGGGAATGCCCTTGCCGACGAACGTCCGGATCGCCGACTCGGGAAGATCCGGTCGTCCCAGCTCGCGCAGCATCAGGCTGGCCGCAACGGCGAGGTCCGGCACGCTGTCAGCCAGCGTGCCATCCAGATCGATCGTTACCGCCTTTACGCGCAACGGAAACCGCTGGTTCGTTTTCACCACAGAGATACTGACGCGCAAAGAGAATGGTGGAAATAGAACCGGCAGAATTTCAGTATTATGCCGGTTAAGAAAAGTCGAAGCGTTCCGTCAGGGTGACATTCCTGTTGCGGTTCCTGAGATCCCAAGTGCCTTCTGCGCGGCCGCGGTCATTTGCTTCGACTTTTTTCGAGTTCGGCGCGCATTCCGGCAATGGTGGCCTTGTAGTCCTTCGTCCCGAATATTGCGGAGCCGGCAACGAACGTGTCGGCGCCCGCGCGCGCAATCTCGGCGATGTTGTCCACCTTCACGCCCCCATCCACCTCAAGCCAGATGTCACGTCCGGTTGCACTGATGCGGCTGCGCACGGCGGCGAGCTTCTTCAGTGCCTGCGCGATGAACGTCTGCCCGCCGAACCCGGGATTCACTGACATGATGAGAACAAGGTCGAGTTTTTCGATGACATGATCGAGGTAGGTAAGCGGGGTCGCCGGGTTGAAGACCAGCCCAGCCTTGCATCCGTTGTCCTTGATGAGGCCGACCGTCCGGTCCACGTGATCCGACGCTTCCGGGTGAAACGAAATAATGTTCGCCCCGGCCTTCGCAAAGTCGGGCACGATGCGGTCGACCGGCTTCACCATGAGATGCACGTCGATTGGCGCCTGCGTGAGCGGTCGGATCGCCTCACACACGAGCGGACCCACCGTGAGATTTGGAACGTAATGGTTATCCATCACGTCAAAATGCACCAGGTCGGCGCCGGCCGCTATCACCTGCTGCACCTCTTCGCCCAGCCGGGCGAAGTTGGCTGACAGGATGCTCGGAGCAATGCGGAACGCCATGGCGATTTCGGGCCTCGACGACGACCGGCGGATTGTACCTGTTCTCGTCGCGCCGGCACAGCGTAGCTTCTCTTGCACGCGCCGGGGAAATGATCAAGAATTAACCTCATGAGCGACCAGAAATACGATATCCAGGTAGCGGCGCGCACCGCTTTTATTCCCGAGCAGTCCGACCTCGAGAATGGCCGCTACGTATTCGCCTACACGATCACCATCACCAACGCGGGACACGTCCCGGCGCAGCTCGTGAGCCGCCACTGGATCATCACTGACGCCAACAATCAGGTCCAGGAAGTCCGCGGCCTGGGAGTCGTCGGCGAGCAACCGATGCTGCGTCCCAACGAGAGCTTCCAGTACACCAGCGGCACTGCGATTGCGACACCGGTCGGAACCATGCGCGGCAGCTATCAGATGATTGCGGAGGATGGCCGCCAGTTCGATGCACCCATACCCGAGTTCACGCTCTCGATGCCGCGAGTGCTGCACTGAAGAGCAGTGATGGGTGATGCGTGATGAGTGATGAGCTCAACGCCAACGTCTCCCGTACTGGCGATCGGGCGACAGCGAACGCAAAGCGCCGCACTCTGCGGTCAAAGCCGTGAGCCTGCGGCTCACCTACACCCTTTTCGCGCCATTCTACGACTGCTTCGTGGGCCCCGCGTTACGCGCCGCGCGGCGCAGGAGCCTTGCCGCGTTGCCGCGCGGCGGCGGGCAGGTGCTGCTGAACGGCGTTGGTACCGGGCTGGATCTGCCGTTGCTGCCAGCCGGGCGCCGCTACGTGGGCCTGGATCTCACGCGCGCCATGCTCGTGCGTTGCCGGGCACGCGCTGCCAATCTCGATTTTTCCTCCGTGCAGGGCGATAGTCTCACGCTGCCCTTTCGCGACGCGAGCTTCGACCATGCCGTGCTGCACCTGATTCTCGCGGTGGTGCCAGAGCCGGCGCGGGCGCTCGCGGAAACCGCGCGCGTCGTGCAGCAAGGGGGCGGCATTCTGATATTCGACAAATTCCTCGCTCGGGGAAGGCAGGCACCGGTGCGTCGTCTGTTGAGCCCGCTCGCCGCGCGCGTCGCAACACGGCTCGACCTCGTGTTCGAGGACCTGCTCGAACGCGTGCCCGGCCTGAGTGTCGTGAGCGACCAGCCTTCTGTCGGGGGTGGCTGGTTCCGCCTGATCGAACTGAAGCGCCTGTGAGGCCGGCGCGCGCAGCTCACCGTGGCGGATCGTCACCGTCGCCTCGCCGCGGCCTGCGGCGTGGCAGCGTCCACCACACTATGAGAATCAGCAGGGCGAGCGCGACACCCGCCTCGATCAGAAACCAGAACAACCCTGCCATAAGAATCGTCGTCTTATACTGGAAGCGACAGGCGACACACCATGCGACACTCCAGGAGTTTGTCGGAATTGGCCCCGACAAACTCCTGATGCAAAACCGGCACCAGGATAGTATCAAGAGAGGATAAAGGATATGCGAATTCACCCTCGCTTTCTTCACGTTCGACCGCTTCGGCTAGGTCCTTTTCGGAATTGTCAGCCGGTTTTGCTGTTAGCAGCCTGTTCGGGCTGTTAACTCCGACAGGCTGCTAGCGAATTGCCTCGCCGAAACCAAATGCGCGGCGCCCCCGCGCTCTTGCTCCTCGCGCTGCTGGCACTGGCCGGCTGCGCAACGCTGGAAGGCGAGCCGCCCGCGGCGCCGGCCGTCGCCCCTTCTTCGAAAACCCTGCCGGCGCCCGCGGCTCCCGCGCCGCCATTGCAAGAAGCCAACTGGAGCGATCTTCCCGGATGGCAAGACGACGACCCCTCCTTTGCGTGGGAAGCGCTGCTGCGCAGTTGCGATGCGATCGCGCAGAAGGTGGGCTGGGAAGACGTATGCGCCTCGGCGCGAAAGCAGGCAAACCCCGATCGGGACAGGGCGCGGCATTTCTTCGAAGCTCACTTCAAGCCCTACCGGGTCGTTGACGAAGACGGCTACGACGAGGGATTGATCACGGGTTACTACGAGCCGTTGCTGCGCGGCAGCCGCACGGCAAACGGCCGCCATCGCTTCCCCGTCTATGGGGTTCCTGACGACCTCTTGGTCATCGACCTCACCGAGCTGTACCCGGAACTGGGGGGAAAGCGCCTGCGGGGACGCGTCGCGGGGCGGCGCGTCGTGCCGTATTACGAGCGCTCGCAGATCGAGAGTGGCAGCGGCGCGCTGGCGGGCAAGGAGCTCGTCTGGGTGGATGACCCGATAGAACTTTTCTTCCTCCAGATCCAGGGCTCCGGCCGCGTCGTGCTCGACACCGGTGAAACGCTTCGCCTGGGCTACGCCGATCATAACGGTCATCCCTATCGCTCGATCGGGAGGCTGCTCGTGGATCAAGGCGATCTGCCGCTGGAACGGGCGTCCATGCAGGGCATCAAGGCCTGGGCGCGCCAGAATCCGGCGCGGGTGCGCGAGCTGCTAAACCATAATGCAAGTTATGTGTTCTTCCGGGAACTTCCAGGCAATTTGCCTGGCCCGATCGGCGCGTTGGGCGTGCCGCTGACCGCGCGCCGCAGCATTGCGATCGACCGGCGCGTGGTGCCGATCGGAGCGCCGGTCTACATCTCGACGACTTTTCCCCTGACCGACCAGCCGCTTAACCGCCTGACGCTCGCGCAGGACACCGGCGGGGCCATCCGCGGCGCCGTGCGTGCCGATTTCTTCTGGGGTTTCGGCGAGGAAGCTGCGCGCGAAGCCGGCCGCATGAAGCAGACGCTGCGCATGTGGGTGCTACTGCCCCACGATTACGCCATAGCGGCCACTGTGCGTTAGCTACGCACCAAACCGTATTTAGCCGCAGATAAACGCCGCTACGGCTATAAACGCCGAACCCTAAACAGCGCAGGTAGTTTACTTGGAGGAAGCCGAGACGAGCGCTTGCTCGAGCTTTTCCGCTTCCAGAAAACCGCCAATCTGGCGGCCGTCGGTGAGATAGATGGCGGGTGTTCCGCGCACCCCGAAACGCTGGGCAAGCTCATTATTCTTCGCGATCGGATTCGCGCACTTGCGATCGTTCTGCGGCACGATGCCGCTCGTCATCAGGTCGTCCCACGCCTTGCCTCGGTCCTTCGCGCACCAGACCGCCTTCGATTTCTCGACCGAGTCTGCCGACAGAATCGGCCACAAAAAAGTGTAGATCGTCACGTCGTTGATCTTGACCAGCTCTTGTTGCAGCCTCTTGCAGTAGCCGCAATTCGGATCCTCGAAGGTGTAGATCACCCGCTTGCCGTTGCCGCGCACGCGCTTGACGGCGAGCGCCTGGGATTGCTCCAGACTCTGCGCCGCCAGCTGTGCGCCACGTTCCTGCGTCAAATTGCGCCGCTCAGCGCCTCGCAGGTCATAAAGCGTGCCGATAAACACGAAGCTGAGCTTCTCATCCGTGTAGGCGATCTGGCCATCGAACACCACCTCATAGATGCCACTAAACGGGGTACGCGCGACGCTTTCGATGACCGCCTGGGGAAACTTCTTCTGGAATGCCTGCCTGAGGTCTGCTTCACCTGCATGCGCCGCGCCAGCGCCCAGCGCCCAGAGCACCCAAAGAAAGACGATCACGCAGCGTGCCATCACAATCCTTTGTCGTTGAGCCATCGCGCTAGCAACCTCTCGGACTTAACAGTCCGATCAGGAGTTTGTCGGGGCTAAGTCCGACAAACTCCTAGGCCACCGCGTGGTGCACGAGCAGGCTTTTCAGTTGCGGCTGCCCATTCGCCAGTTTCAGGCCCAAGTTGCGCACCTTCCCAAGCCAGACAGCGTCATTATTGAAAAGTTTCTGCAGCGTGTGCGTCATAAGTTGCATACTGAGCACATCTTCCCGGCGCGCCCGTTCGTAACGGCGCAGCAGCGCGTGGTCTCCGCAATCCTGTTGCGGTCCGCGACCCGAGAGCACCGCGCTCAGTTCGCGCGCATCACGAAAGCCGAGATTGACGCCCTGCCCCGCCAAGGGGTGGACATTATGCGCAGCATCGCCCACCAGGGCAAGACGCGCGCGCGTGAAATCCGTCACGCGCAGCAATCGCAGCGGGAAAGCCGCCGCACGCGTGATGAGCGCGAGCGCGCCGACCGCGCCGCGGCTTGCGGCTTCCACCTCCGCTGCCAGCTCGTCAGCCGGCTTCGCGAGAAGCTCACGCCCACGTTCCTGCGCAATCGACCACACCATGGAGACGCGGTTTCCCGGCAGCGGAAGCAACGCCAGCACGCCGTCGCGGCGGAACCACTGGAAGGCGACGCCACGATGCGCCTTCTCGCAGGAAAAATTGGCAACCACGCCGAGCTGCCCATAGTCATTGGGCGTAGCGTCAATTCCCGCCGCCGCGCGAATTCGCGACTCGGCTCCGTCCGCGCCGACCACCAGGCGCGCGCTGAGCTCCGCCCCGTCGTCCAGACGCAGCGCGGCGGCGTGCGCGTCGAGCTCGAGCGTGCTCCACGTCGCCGGACAACAAATCCGAGCGCCATCGCGCACGACCCGCCACAGAGCAGTCTGCAGCCGCCCGTTCTCGACGATGAAGGCAAGCTCGCGCAGCCCAGCGTCGTAGGCGCTGAATTCGAGCTCGGCGCGACCGTCGTCGCCGTAGATTCGCATGGTCTCGACGCGCGCAATGCGATCCTCCGGCATGCCCTGCCACGCGCCGCAACGTTCGAGAAATCCCGCCGAGCCGGGACTGATGGCATAGATGCGGCTATCCCACGCGCGCGCCGCTGGCAGTCGCCGCGGTACATGCGGCTCGACGAGCGCGAGCCGCAGCCCCGAGTCGCGCAGCGCGGCCGCGAGGCTCAGTCCGACCAGGCCGCCCCCAACAATCAGGACATCGAGATCGGTTTGCATACGTGGATGCGGCGCTCGACCATCCGGGCAGTGTAACGCCGCGCTGGCGGAGTGGCATTTATTGGAAGGTCGCGGCGCCCATGCGCAGAACGCCGAGGTGCGAAGCGCACCAGCTCGCTTCTCATGCTTAGGCGTCGATTTTTATGATATGGCATCTATGCTCGCAATCCGGCACGCTCGCGCGCGAACTCCAGAGCGCTCCACAACCGCCGGATTCTTAACCAAATTGTGAAAAGGATTCAGTAGGTTAACTTGACAAAGGACGGCCTGCTACTTACACTCGCCGCCTTCCCCTTGGCGAGTTAGCTCAGCGGTTAGAGCAGCGGAATCATAATCCGTTGGTCCGGGGTTCAAATCCCTGACTCGCCACCAGTTTCCGCGACGCCCGGCGCCTGTGCCGCGGCTCGCCAAGACTTCGGGGCGGCGATTTGGAGTGACGGATTTCATCATGTTAATGTTCAATGATGCATAAGTGGTTATGGGCCGGCCTGCTGGCCGCGCTGATCACTTCGGCGAGCTACGCTCAGCTGTCACGGCCGCTTCCTGCGGACGGCAAGCTTGGCGAGCTCGCCGCAGGTCAGCACCCGTTCCCGCTTCTGCAGATCAACAACGAGGTCGTGCGGCTCGCGCCGGGCGGGCTGATCTACGACCGCCAGAATCGCTCGATTCTACATAACCAACTCCCGGAATCCTCGCCCGTGCTGTTCGTCGAGGATCGCAAGGGTGAAATCGCCCGCGTTTACCTGCTGCGCCCGGAGGAATTCGAGCGCCTCGAGCGCACCCTCAAGCGCTGAGCGCTGTTCCCGAAGCGGTGTCCCAGAAGGTCTACATCAAGACGTTTGGCTGCCAGATGAACGAGTACGACTCGGGCAAGATGGCCGACGTACTGCGCGCCACACAAGGCCTGGAGCCCACCGACGATCCCGCCGCCGCTGACGTGATCCTGTTCAACACCTGCTCGGTGCGCGAAAAGGCGCAGGAGAAGGTGTTCACCGATCTGGGGCGCGTCAAGCACTACAAGCGCGCCAATCCTGCGGTGCTCATCGGCGTCGGCGGATGTGTCGCGAGCCAGGAGGGCGCTGCCATCGTCGAGCGCGCCCCTTACGTCGACCTCGTCTTTGGCCCGCAGACGCTGCACCGGCTCCCCGGATTGATCGACGCGCGACGCGTGACCGGCACGCCGCAGGTCGATGTATCGTTCCCCGAGATCGAGAAGTTCGACCAGCTGCCGCCAGCCCGTACTGACGGCGCGAGCGCGTTCGTGTCGGTCATGGAGGGTTGCAGCAAGTACTGCACTTTTTGTGTGGTTCCCTATACGCGCGGCGAGGAGGTTTCGCGCCCGTTCGAAGACGTGCTCATCGAGGTTGCGGAACTCGCCTGCCAGGGCGTGAAGGAGATAACGCTGCTAGGACAAAACGTGAATGCCTACCGCGCACGCCTGCCTGAGGGCGATGATGGCGACTTAGCGGCGCTGCTCGAGTACGTCGGGGCGATCCCCGGGATCGAGCGCATTCGCTACACGACTTCGCACCCGAAGGAGTTCACGCAACGCCTCGTCGATGCACACGCCCAGATCCCGCAGCTCGCGAATCACGTCCATTTGCCGGTGCAGGCCGGCTCCGACCACGTGCTGGCGGCCATGAAGCGCGGCTATACGGTGCTCGAGTACAAATCGATCGTGCGCCGGTTGCGCGCGGTGCGCCCGGACATTTCGATTTCCTCGGACTTCATCGTCGGGTTCCCCGGCGAAACGCCAGCCGATTTCGAGGCAACCATGCGGCTCATCGACGAGGTGGGCTTCGACGCCAGCTTCAGCTTCGTCTACAGCCGCCGGCCGGGGACACCCGCCGCCGATCTGCCCGATGACACACCACATCACGTGAGGCTCGCGCGCCTCCAGCGGCTGCAGGCAAGGATAGAGGAGCAGGCGCGGGCCATCAGCGGCCGCATGGTTGGCACGCGCCAGCACGTGCTGGTGGAAGGCACGGCGAAAAAGGACGCCACCGAGCTCTCCGGGCGCACGTCGAACAATCGTGTCGTCAACTTTCCGGGACCGCCGGAGCTCATGGGGCGGTTCGCGGATATCATGATTACCAGCGCTTTGCCCCATTCGTTGCGCGGCGAGTTGCGGCCCGCACCCCATTGAAGCCCGTCGAAATCGTTTTTGCACCGGTCGACAATCAGCGCCTCGCGAACTTGTGCGGCGCGCTGGATGAAAACCTGCACCAAATCGAAACTGCGCTGGACGTCGGCATTGCCCGCCGTGGCGAGCGTTTTGCGCTGAGCGGAAAGCCCGACCAGACCCGGATCGCCGCGCAGGTGCTGCAAAACTTCTACTCGCAGGCCAACACCACCCTGACGCTGGAAGATGTCCAGCTCGGCCTGATCGAGGCAGTCAGCCCGCGCAAGGCGAAGGCCGACGACGAGAGCCCTGCGCTCATCACGCGGCGACACGACTTGCATGGGCGTACCCCGCGCCAGGTGCAATACCTCAAGAACATCCTGGCGCACGACCTCACTTTCAGCATCGGGCCCGCCGGCACCGGCAAGACCTATCTGGCGGTCGCCTGCGCGGTCGATGCGCTCGAGCGCGACGCGATCAAGCGCATCATCCTGGTGCGTCCCGCCGTGGAAGCGGGCGAGCGCCTGGGTTTTCTCCCCGGCGACATGGCGGCCAAGGTCGATCCCTACCTGCGGCCGCTCTATGACTCGCTATACGACCTGATGGGATTCGACAAGGTTGCGAAGGTGTTCGACCGCGGGGCGATTGAGATCGCGCCGCTCGCATTTATGCGCGGCCGCACCCTGAACCACGCCTTCGTCATTCTTGACGAGGCCCAGAACACGACCCCCGAGCAGATGAAGATGTTCCTCACCCGCATCGGTTTTGGCAGCAAGGCGGTGGTCAACGGCGATATCACGCAGATCGATCTCGCGCGCGGGCAAAAAAGCGGCCTCATCGAGGCCCAGCAAGTACTCAAAAACGTGCGCGGCATCGCTTTCAGCTGCTTCACTTCCGAGGACGTCGTGCGCCATCCGCTGGTGCAGCGTATTGTCAATGCCTACGAGCAGCACTCGCCGCAGCGGCGCAAGCAAGAGTCCTAGACTCGGGCTCACTGTGCAATACGCGGTCAAGACACGTCATCTGCCGACCCGGGCGCAATTCCGGCGTTGGGCTCGCGCGGCGCTCGAGCGGGACGCGCGGATCACCGTGCGCATCATCGGGAGCCGGGAAGGCCGCGCGCTCAACCGCCGCTTTCGCGGCAAGGACCGCCCGACCAATGTGCTGAGCTTCACGCTGGGAGGCGCGCCGCGCCTGGAAGGCGACCTCGCGCTGTGCGCGCCCGTGATCGCCCGCGAAGCGCGGGCCCAGCGCAAGAGCGGGGCGGCGCATTACGCGCATCTCGTGGTGCACGGGATGCTCCATCTCCAGGGCTACGACCACGCGACCGAACGGCAGGCGCACAGGATGGAGCGCCGGGAAACGCGGATCGTCACCCGCCTCGGCTTTCCCGATCCCTATGGCGTGAGGCGTAATGGGTAATAGTGTAATGGGGCGAACCGCCGAGCTGCGCCCGTGACCCATCGCTGATCACCCATCACCCATCACTCATCACTCATCACCCATCACTCATCACCCATCACTCATCACTCATCACGCGACAAGAATGGCTGACGACCGATCCAAACCTTCGCTGCTCGAGCGTCTCGGTGTCTGGCTTGCGCGGGAACCTGAAGACCGTGACGAGCTCGTCACGGTGCTGCGCTCATGTTACGAGCGCAACCTTCTCGACGCCGATGCGCTCTCCATGATCGAGGGTGTGCTGCAGGTCTCGGAGATGCAAGCGCGTGACATCATGGTGCCGCCTTCACAGATGGATGTCATCGACATCAAGGAGTCGCCGGATCAGTTCATTCCGACGGTAATCCAGACCGGGCACTCGCGCTTCCCCGTCATCGGAGAGAGCAAGGACAACGTGATCGGCATCCTGCTCGCCAAGGATCTGTTGCGCTACTACGCGGGCGAGGAGGAGTTCGACGTGCGCGAGATGCTGCGCCCCGTTGTGTTCATTCCCGAGGCGAAGCCGCTCAACGTGCTGCTCAAGGACTTCCGCCGGAACCGCAATCACATGGCGATAGTCGTCGACGAATACGGCGGAGTCGCAGGGATGATCACGATCGAGGACGTGATCGAGCAGATCGTGGGCGACATCGAGGATGAATACGACTTCGACGATGTCGAGGATAACATCGTCCAGGACAAGGGCGGACAGTACCGGGTCAAGGCGCTCACGGAGATCGCGGATTTCAACACCGTCTTGGGCACGCACTACAGCGATCAGGACGTCGACACCATCGGCGGGCTGGTGTTGGCGCGGTTCGGCCGCGTGCCCAAGCGCGGCGAGCAGGTAAGCTTCGATAATCTGGTATTCAAGGTGCTGCACGCCGACAGCCGAAGAATTCATCTGCTTCAGGTCGCCAAGGCCGAAAAATCGGAAACGACAAACGCGGAGCGATGAAGGACGCAGGCGAAGAGAGATCGCGGGGCTGGTTCCGCTCTTCGTTCATCGTTCGTCACTCATCGCTCGTCATCGCCTTTTTCCTCGGCGCGGCTACTGTCGCCGGATTCGCGCCGTTGCGCATCTTTTTGCTCCCGGTCCTCACCCTCGCGGCGCTGTTCGTCCTTTGGCTGCGCGCAGGCACCGCCCGCCGCGCAGCTGCGCTTGGTTTTGCCTACGGCCTGGGCCTGTTTTTGTTCGGCACGTCCTGGGTCTACGTCAGCCTGCACGACTTCGGTGGCATGCCGGCGCCGCTGGCCGCGTTCGCCACGCTGCTGTTCTGCGCGATCATGGCGCTGCTGCCGGCGGCCGCGGGTTACGCGAGCGTCCGCGTTTTGGCCTCGCCGGCGGTCGCTCTGGGCGTGCTCGCGCCCGCCTTCTGGACCCTCGCCGAATGGGTTCGCAGCTGGTTGTTCACGGGCTTTCCCTGGCTTGCGACGGGCTACTCGCAGATTCCCTCGAGCGTCCTCGCCGGCTTCGCGCCCATTCTCGGGATTTACGGCGTTACGCTTGCGACCGCCGTTACCGCAGGACTGCTCGCCATGGTGTGGGAGCGCGTCTCGAAGGCGGAAGGCGGAAGGCGGAAGGCGGAAGGAAACAACCCGGCGCAGCGATTGCTTTCCCTCATCCTTCATCCTTCATCCTTCATCCTTCTCGCCCTGTGGGCGAGTGGCTGGGCGCTCAAACAGATTACCTGGACCGAGCCCATTGGGCCGCCTATCTCCGTGAGCCTCATCCAGGGCAACGTGGCCCAGGACCTCAAATGGCGCGAGGATCGGGTCCGGCCGACCTTGGAGGCCTACCGCGGACTGGTCGAGCGCTCCCGCAGCCGGCTCATTGTTCTGCCCGAGACCGCGCTGCCGCTCTTCTTGCAGCAGGTGCCGCAGGACTACCTCGCGGAACTTGCCGCGCATGCGCGGCGCAACGGCGGCGATCTTCTCATCGGCGTGGCTGAAAGGTCGTCCAACGGAGACTATTTCAACAGTGTCGTCAGCTACGGCACCGCCTCGACGCAGCGTTACCGCAAATCCCATCTTGTGCCATTCGGAGAGTTCATCCCCCTGCGGCCGGTGCTGGCCTGGATCGTGAACGTGCTTGCCATCCCGTTGCAGGATTTTTCGCGCGGGCGCGAAGATCAGCGTCCGCTGGCGGTGGCCGGGCAGCGCGTCGCGGTCAACATCTGCTACGAAGACGTCTTCGGCGAGGAAATCATCCGGCAGCTCCCGGAGGCGACGCTGCTGGTGAACGTCAGCAACGTCGCGTGGTTCGGGCGCTCGATCGCACCGCAACAGCACCTGCAGATCTCGCAGGCGCGCGCGCTCGAGAGCGGTCGCTATATGCTGCGCGCGACCAATACCGGCGTCACGGCCATCATCGACCCGCGCGGCAAGGTCCTCGCGAGCGCGCCCGAATTTACCACCGCGACCGTCAGCCGCATGGTGCAAGGCTACGCGGGATCGACCCCGTACCTGCGCTGGGGCAACTACGCCGTTCTGGTCCTCTGTGCCGCGATGGCGGCGGGCGCGATCATTCTCGGCAGAAAGGGTGCCGGCCGCGGCTGACTTCAGCCGCGGCGGGTCACAACCCCGCTGCAGGAATACGATGCGGCGTCTTATCGAGCAGCTCGAGCGGGAACTCGCGCCAGCGAAAGGAAATCGATAGCGCGGCAATCCAAAAGGGGCGCGAGCTTGAACTTGCGTGGCGCCAGCGCGGCACGCAGCACGCTCGACGTTTCTGAAGTCGACGGAACGCTGTAACATTCGAGGCTTACAAACGGCGGCGCGCAATGCTGACCTTTCAGCAGATCATCCTCAAGCTCAACCAGTACTGGGACCGGCACGGTTGTGTGCTGCTGCAGCCCTATGACATGGAAATGGGCGCCGGAACCTTTCATACGGCAACGTTCCTGAGAGCGATCGGCCCCGAGCCCTGGAATGCTGCTTATGTGCAGCCCTCGCGCCGCCCGAAGGACGGGCGCTACGGGGACAATCCCAATCGGCTGCAGCACTACTACCAGTACCAAGTCGTGCTCAAGCCTTCGCCGGACGAGCTGCAGGATCTATACCTGGGCTCGCTGCAGTCGCTCGGCATCGACCCGCGGAAAAATGATATCCGTTTCGTCGAGGACGATTGGGAGTCGCCCACGCTGGGCGCGTGGGGGCTCGGCTGGGAAGTCTGGCTGAACGGCATGGAAGTCACGCAGTTCACCTATTTCCAGCAAGTCGGCGGGCTCGACTGCAGGCCGGTCCTCGGCGAGCTCACCTATGGGCTCGAGCGCCTCGCCATGTACCTGCAGGGCAAAGAGAGCATCTTCGACCTGGTCTGGGTCGACGGCGTCACCTACGGCAACGTCTACCATCAGAACGAGGTCGAGCAGTCGCGCTACAACTTCGAGCTTGCCAACATCGAGATGCTGTTCCAGCAGTTCGGCCAATTCGAGTCCGAGGCGAAACGGTTGATGGAGGCACACTGCGCGCTTCCGGCTTACGAGATGGTGCTCCGCTGTTCCCATACCTTCAATTTGCTCGATGCGCGCGGCGCGATCTCGGTCACGGAACGGGCCGCCTACATCGGGCGCGTGCGCAATCTCGCGCGCTTGGTGGCACAAGCGTACTTTGAGTCCCGCGAACGGCTCGGCTTCCCGTTGCTCAAGCCGCCGCCCGGGAAGAAGTTGCGGAGTTAAGGATGGCGCGAGGAAAAATCGCACAGCCCGCGCCAGCGAGTCTGCTCGTCGAGCTGCTCACGGAGGAGCTTCCGCCGAAGGCGCTTTCCCTGCTCGCCCGCAGCTTCAGCGACGAGGTCGCAAATGGCCTTATCCGCTATCAGCTTAAACAACGTGTACCGGATTGGCGGCCATTTGCCACGCCCCGCAGGCTCGCCGTTCTCGTACCTGAGGTTCTGCCCACGGCGGAGGATCGATCGACCGAGATTTCGGGTCCCTCGACAAAAGCTCCTCCAGAGGCCGTGGCGGGTTTTGCGAAAAAACACGGGCTCGACGCGACGGCGCTCGAGCGGCGTGACACGCCGAAGGGGCAGATATACGTCGCCTGCGTGACAATCAAGGGTGCTTCGCTACATACCAAGCTCGCGGAGATCGTCGGCGACGCCATCAGGAAGCTGCCGATCCCGAAGCTGATGCGCTGGGGCGACGGCAAGGAGCAGTTCGTGCGGCCGGTGCATGGCCTCGTGATGTTGCACGGTTCGCGTGTCGTCCCAGGCATAGTCTTGGGAGTGAAAAGTACCAACCGAACTTTCGGCCACCGCTTTCTTTCGGGCAAAGGGATTACCCTCAAGCACGCCGGCGATTACGAACGGGCGCTGCGCGCGCAGGGCAAAGTGATCGCCGATTTCGCCGCGCGCCGGGAGGAAATCGTGAAACAGCTCGGAAAAGCGGCGCGCGATGCGGATCTTGTCGCGGGCGATGCGCTGCTGAATGAGGTGACCGCGCTGGTCGAATCGCCCATGGTCTATGCCGGCGAGTTCAGTCCGGAGTTCCTCGCCGTTCCGGAAGAGTGCCTGATCCTATCCATGCAGCAACACCAGCGATACATCCCGCTTCGCTACAGGAAGACGGGGAAGCTGCTACCACGCTTTCTCTTCGTTTCGAACATCGCCGTCAACGACGCGCGCGAGATCGTGCACGGCAACGAGCGCGTCCTGCGCGCGCGTCTGTCCGACGCGAAGTTTTTCTTCGACCAGGACCACAAGACGCGGCTCGAAGCGCGGGTGCCGCGGCTTGGCCAGGTCGTCTATCACAACCAGCTCGGCACGCAGCTCGAAAGGATCGAGCGTATCCAGCTGCTCGCCGGTCGTATTGCCCGCGCCATCGGCGCCGACCCCCTTCTCGCCGATCGCGCCGCGTGGCTGTCGAAGGCCGACCTTCTCACCGAGATGGTTGGCGAGTTCCCCGAGCTTCAGGGCACAATGGGCGGTTACTACGCGTTGCACGACGGAGAGCCCAAAGAGGTCGCGGCTGCGATTAGCGCACATTACCGTCCGCGGTTCGCAGGCGACGCCCTGCCCGAAGGTCGGGTTGGCATGGCCGTGGCGCTGGCCGACAAGCTCGACACGCTCTCCGGACTCTTCAGCATAGGCGAGCAGCCGACCGGGGACAGAGATCCGTTCGCGCTTCGCCGAGGGGCTCTGGGCGTCATCAGAATCGTTGTTGAAAACCAGCTTCCGTTGTCGCTATCGGATGCCTTGGACGCAGCATTCGAGCCGTTCAAGAACAAGGCACAGACGGATCTTGAGATGTTTTTCACGGAGCGAATGCGCAGCTTTTTCCAGGAGCGGGGGTATACCGCGAATGAGGTCGAGGCCGTTCTCAGCGTCGGCCACGCCGCGGCGAGCCTCATACCCAAGCAGCTCGAGGCGGTCCGCGCGTTTGCAAAGCTCCCCGAAGCGGAAAGCCTTGCGGCCGCGAACAAGCGCGTCGCGAACATTCTGAAGCAAGCTCAAGCCAAGGGCGAAACATTCTCCAACGCCGGGATCGACGAGCTGAAAGAGCCGGCCGAACGGGCGCTTCACGAGGCCCTTCAGATCGCGTCTCGCCAAGCCACACCGCTGTTCAAGCAGGGTGACTTCACGGGTTATCTGAAGACGTTCGCCGTGCTGAAAACCCCGGTCGACGCCTTTTTCGATTCCGTTATGGTTATGGTGGAGGACGCGACGCTGCGGCAGAATCGGCTTGCTCTGCTTGCCGATTTGCGCCAAGCGATGAACCGCGTCGCCGACATCTCGAAGCTCGCCGCTTGACGTCCGTGAACGGTAAAAATGCCCATGCGTCTCCACCCGGTTCCTAACTACCCACCGCTCACCGCTCACCGCTCACCATGAAGCTAGTCATTCTCGATCGCGACGGCGTCATCAACCACGACAGCGACGCCTACATCAAGAACCCCGACGAATGGAAACCCATCGCCGGAAGCCTGGAGGCCATCGCGAAGCTCACGCAATCGGGCTTCCATGTTGTCGTGGCCACCAATCAGGCGGGGGTTGGGCGCGGCCTGTTCGACATGGCGACCCTCAATGCCATCCATGACAGGATGCACCGGGCCGTGGGCCAGGCCGGCGGTCGCATCGACGCCGTGTTCTATTGCCCGCATGCGCAGGAGGCCAACTGCAACTGCCGCAAGCCGAAACCCGGGCTCCTCGAGGAAATCGGGCATCGCTTCAACACCAGCCTCAAAGGCCTGCCGTGCATTGGTGACGCCTTGCGCGACCTCGAGGCGGCGGCGGCGGTGGGTGCCCAGCCGATCCTGGTGCTGACGGGCAAGGGAACAAAGACCCGGCTTGAGACACTGCCCGCCGATACCTTGGTCTATGCCAATCTCGCCGAGGCCGCGAAGTCCCTCGCGCAATGAGCGTTGTCATTCGCTCGTCACTGTTGGCGCTCTTTCAAGCGCTGATCACTCCGCCGTTCGCGCTCCTGGCGCTCCTTACCTTTCCGCTGACACCGCTCATTCGTTACCGCCTCATCAGCGCCTGGTCGCGGCTCATCGTGGCCGGCGCGGAGAAGATCTGCGGCATCCGCTACCGGGTGCTCGGCGCCGACCACATTCCGTCGCCGCCGTACATTGTGCTCGCGAAGCACCAGTCCGCCTGGGAAACGCTCGCCTTCCAGACGATCTTCCCGCCCCACACCTGGGTCGTGAAACGGGAGCTGCTGTGGATTCCGTTTTTCGGTTGGGGACTGGCGATGCTCTCGCCGATCGCCATCGACCGGGCGGCCGGAGCGCGCGCCTTGCGCCAGCTCCTCGACCAGGGACGCGAGCGTCTGGCCCGGGGCCTTTGCATCGTCATGTTCCCGGAGGGCACGAGAATGCCGCCCGGGGCGCGCGGCTCCTACCAGGCCGGCGGCGCCTGGCTTGCGACCCAGACCGCCACGCGAGTGCTTCCGGTGGCGCATAACGCCGGGACCTTGTGGCGGCGCAAGGCGTTCCTCAAGTATCCCGGGCTCATCACGGTGAGTGTGGGCGACCCGATCGACCCGCAAGGCCTCACGCATCAGGAGCTCAATCGCCGGGTGGAAGACTGGATCGAGACGGAGATGCAGCGGCTGGACGATTGAGCGATCGCCTAGTGACACGGCACGCTGGATCGCGCCTGTGCTACTATTTTTTATCCTCATCCGCCACGGACCATGCGCGCTCCTCTCACGCTGATCGTCCTGGCCGCGCTGCTCGTGGCGTGCGGCTTCAAGGGCTCTCTCTATCTGCCTCCGCCGGAGAAGCCTGAGGCGCAGAAGCCCGCCCCGCAGAGCGCGCCGGAAAACGAGAAGAAGAAGCCACCCCCGGAGTGAATCACTTCGCCTACCACGGCGGCGAGCTGTACGCGGAGCAGGTACCCCTGCGGCGGATTGCCGAGCGCTACGGCACGCCCTGCTACGTCTATTCCCGCGCCGCCGTGGAGCAGACGTATCGCGCATTCGAGGCGGCCTTTGCCGGTCGCGATCACCTGATCTGCTATGCGGTCAAGGCCAACTCCACGCTGGCGGTGCTCAACTTGCTGACCCGCCTGGGCAGCGGGTTCGACATCGTGTCGGGCGGCGAGCTGCAGCGCGTCCTCGCTGCGGGCGGCGACCCGGGCCGGACCGTCTTCTCCGGCGTCGGCAAGACCACCGAGGAAATACGGCAGGCCCTCGCCGCAGGCATTCTCTGTTTCAACGTCGAGTCGGAGCCGGAACTGCTGCGCTTGGATCGCGTTGCGGCGGCAGCCGGCGCGGTTGCGACAATCAGCGTGCGCGTGAACCCTGACGTGGATCCGCGCACCCATCCCTACATCGCGACCGGGCTCGAGCAGAACAAGTTCGGGGTGGCCTATCCGGACGCGCTTCGGCTGTACCGCCGGGCCCGCGAAATGCACCATCTTGCCATCGCCGGCATCGGCTGCCACATCGGCTCGCAGCTCACCGAACTCGATCCGTTTGTCGCGGCGCTGGACCGCGTCCTCGAGCTGGCGGACCAGCTCCGCGCCGAAGGTGTCGTGCTGACGCACGTCGACGTTGGCGGCGGGCTTGGGATCCGCTACCGGGATGAGTCGCCGCCAGCCTTCGCTGACTATGCGCGGGCCCTCACGGCCCGGCTCGGCGCGCGCGCCGTCAGGCTCCTACTCGAACCGGGCCGCGCTCTCGTCGGCAACTCGGGCATTCTGCTGGCGCGTGTCGAGTACTTGAAGCAGGGCGCCGCGCGGAATTTCGCGGTGGTGGATGCCGCGATGAACGACCTCATGCGCCCCGCGCTCTACGATGCTTATCATGAGGTCCGGCCGGTCGCGGCGGCGAACGGTGGTGGCGCAACCTACGAGATCGTGGGGCCGGTGTGCGAGAGCGGCGACTTCCTTGCCCGCGCGCGTGAACTTTCCCTGCGCGAGAACGATCTGCTTGCAATCATGTCAGCCGGTGCGTACGGCATGAGCATGAGCTCGAACTACAATACTCGGCCGCGCGCGGCAGAAGTGATGGTCGACAAGAATGAGGCGCACCTCATCCGCAAACGTGAGACGATCGCCGAACTGATGGCACCGGAACGCTTGCTGCCGTGACGCGGCGACGCATCGATCGCGCGAATTCCTGCGTCATAAGCGGTCTTTTGCACAGTTTTGAGCAATCGAGTTGTTGCAGCAAACGCACAACACGTTATCCCGTTGTCAACCCGATTTTACAAAAGTGTTGCATTTATTTTTGTCTATAGCATAGAATTGACGCACCAAGCATAAGTTTCCGATGTTTTTTTGGAAACGAGCGCTGCGCAGTCATGTGTATCGTTCGAATTATGCGATGGTGGTGCGGACCGCAAGCCGCACTTAACGATGCCTAAGTCAACTTTAAAGGAGATATGTAATGGCGAAGAAAAAAGCGAAGAAAGCTGCTAAGAAAAAAGCCAAGAAAAAATAGTTTGAGTACTGCTACGGGGGCTGGGTAACCCCCGGCTCCCGTAATTTGCCCCCTCCATCGCGGCCGCAGAAGTCCGCGCCGCTCGCCGCAAGGACTCCTCTGGCTCGATCGCAGTCGACGATCCTATCGCACCGGATCGTATCTGTTAGTCTATTTTAATCAGTACGTTAGAAAAACCCCCGACGTCGGCGTACGGCACCGCGGGTGCGCTCGCCGACACTCGGCAGGGCCGCGGCGCACGGGCGCTTCAAGGATTGAGTTGCCGATAGACGGCGGTTGCCACGCGCAGCAACGCCGGCTTGTCGATTTCTCCCGACAGCGCGTAACCGAGTCCGCCATCGATCCAGTAGAACACGCTGACACCGCGTTCGCGCGTGAAACGAAATGCCGTTTCGCGCCGTTTGTTCGCGTCGCGGCGCACGTAGAGCGTCAAGCGCTGACCCTTGCCATCCTGGTACATGAACTGCGCGACCGGACCGCTGTCGCCGGGCAGCAGTCGCCCTCCGACCAGCGAATACCCCAGATCCCCCAGATGAGGGGCTTTGACGGAGGCGCCCAAGCGCTTCGACAGCCACCGCACCAGATGGGCCTCCTCCGCCGCACCGACCTCCACGGCGTGGCGTACCTCGGGGCTGTACACCACGTGCGCGACCGCTGCGCGCTGGGCCCAGGTGGTCGCCTCGACCAGACCGCGGGCCCGGTACTCGTGCAGGTGCCACCCCGCCACGCCGCCCAGCGCAAGCCACGCCACGACGGCGGCGTAACGGAGCACTGCCCGCGCCCATACCGGGCGCGGCACTTCAAGGCGCTGCGGCAAGGGCTCGTCCAGTATCGGATCGAACGCGCGATGCAACGCTGCGGTTTGTTCGCAATACGACGCGATTCGAGCAGCGTCTTCCGAGTGCTCGGCCAGGTAGGCCTCGATCTGGGCCGCGCTTTCGGCTGGCAGAACGCCATCCACGTAGGCATGCAGATCGGCTTCAGTCACGGGCAACCGAATCATTTAACGACCTTTAGGGGACTCACACTGGTATCGCCTGCGAGCACCGCACGCAGGCGCTCACGGCCGCGCGATAAACGCGACATGACGGTTCCGATCGGGATCTGCAAGACTCGCGCAGCCTCCTCGTAAGTAAATTGCTCCAATCCGACCAGCAGCAACACGGTGCGCTGCTCGTGCGGCAATTGCGCGAGAGCGCTGTCGAGATCCCGCAGTTCAAGCCAGTCCGGCTCGCTCACCCGCATCGCCTCGACCGCGGCATCGGACTCGAGCGCTTCGTGTTGATGCCGCAGCCGCGACCGCACCTGGTTGACGAAGATGTTATGCATGATGGTAAAGAGCCACGCTCGCAGGTCGCTGCCGTGGCGCCACAGGTGGAAACGGGTCAGCGCGCGCTCCAGCGTGTCCTGCACGAGATCGTCGGCCAAGCTGCGGTCACCCGTCAGCGCACGCGCGTAGCGCCGCAGCCTCGGAATCTGCTCCTCGATGAGCGCACGCAGCTCGGCCACGGTCTAATGCCCGCCCATCGCGCCACCCGGCTCCTTGACGACGTGCCACCGGTTGCCGACACCTTCCTCGGTGTGGTCTCCCGGTTTCTTGTCGTTGTCAAAAGTGATTAGGGTCATCCCGTTCGAATCGGGCAACACGCCGCCCGAAAATATCGCCGGCGCTGTCGCGCAACCGACAACCTGCCGAATTGTGGCGAGGGCGGCGCCCATTCTCGCACGGCAAACAGGGGCGCTCTCTTCGCAGTGTGAGTGGCAGTCGCTCACCGAGTAAACAGGCAGCCCCGGCCCCCTATTCCCCGCGCCCCTGGGCGCCTTACGCCAGAACGCGGTGTCGTGCCGTTTCTTCATCCGTCAGGACCACGCGGTCCGCGATCTAGACCAGAAACACGGTGGCCAGACCGAGGAAGATGAAGAAACCCCCGCTATCGGTAATGGCCGTGATCATCACGCTCGCTCCGAGCGCTGGGTCCCGGCCCAGCCGTTGCATGACCAGTGGAATCGCCACACCCATGACCGCCGCCAACAGGAGCGAGAGCGCCATGGCGCCCGTCATAACAATGCCCAGCTGCCAATTGTGGTAGATGAGAAACGCGAACATCCCGACCACGCTGCCCCAGATAAGGCCATTGACCGCGCTGACGCCAATCTCCTTGGCAAAGAGTTTCCGCGCGCTGGTAGCCGTGATCTGGCCGAGGGCGAGCGCCCTCACGATCATCGTAATGGTCTGGTTCCCGGAATTGCCGCTGATGCCGGCAATGATGGGCATCAGGGCCGCCAGGGCCACCAGGCGCGCGATCGAGTCCTCGAACAGCCCAATGACCCGTGACGCGATGAATGCGGTCACGAGATTGACGGCGAGCCACGTCCAGCGGTTCCTCACGCTCTTCCAGACGGAGGCGAAGAGATCCTCGTCCTCGCTCAAGCCGCCCGCCGAGAGCATGTCGCTGTCGGTCTCCTCCCGGATATAGTCCACCA